>Ga0207797_1000646_pt1 | contig 26628 bp, 20 predicted proteins | sample PRCRCaboRojoPR_6_FD_187275 | JGI IMG/M metagenome (GOLD analysis project Ga0207797, IMG submission 187275) | Marine sediment microbial community from Cabo Rojo, Puerto Rico - PR CR 10% Liquid 1 (SPAdes) | ecosystem: Environmental > Aquatic > Marine > Coastal > Sediment | place: Cabo Rojo, Puerto... | reverse complement strand
CGGTCCCTCGAGAGCGTACGGAGGACCAGGTGTCTTGGGAACGGGTGGGGAGTTAGGTGCCTTGAGAAGGGTGAAGGGTCAGGTCCTGGAGGACGCGAGAGGAGCCAGGGAGCTTGTGAACGCTCGGGGAGCACGGAGGTCGATGCAGGGCGGCGGTCCGTTCGGGGTCCTTGCGAAGCTGGATGGTGAGGAGGGGCGCGTGGTGGGCGAGGGGTGGGGATGGAGGTTGTGTGCGGTGAACTCGGGATCTGGCGATCCCTCGAGAGCGTACGGAGAGCCAGGTGTCTTGGGAACGGGTGGAGAGTTAGGTGTCTCGAGAACGGGTGGGTGGAAGGAAGGTCGATGCCGGGCGCGGGGCCCGTGAGGAACCTTGCGAAGGTAGGATCATCTGGCGGGGCCGAGGGTTGAGGGTGGTGGGCCAGGGATTTGTGTCGAGGGCGTTGAAGCGCAACCTTCGCAAGGTGTGGGAGGGGCGAGGTTTGACAGAGGGGGTTGGGCGTGGTATCATACTACGTCGATCTTTAGCACTCGGATGTGGAGAGTGCTAAACGACAGCGACAAGCCCTATGGATCAAAACGGACAGTTGACAGCGCGTCAGGAGACGATACTCGGCCTGACTGTTCGCGAGTACGTACGATCGGCGTCGCCGGTCAGCTCGCGGGCGTTGGTCGACCGCTACGGGCTGCCGGTCAGCTCCGCCACGGTACGCAATGAGCTGGCGTATCTGGAGGAGACGGGCCACCTTACCCATCCTCACACGTCTGCGGGGCGGGTGCCGACGCACGAGGGGTACAGGTATTTCGTGGAGCGACTGTTGGGCGAGGTTGAGCTGCCGCTGCGCGAGCGTCTGACGATCGTGCACCAGTTCCACCAGGCGCGCCATAACCTGGAGCAATGGATGCCCCTGGCGGCCTCAACCCTGGCCCAGGCGGCACGAGGTGCGGCGGTCGTCACGGCGCCCCAGTCGGATGAGGCGCGGTACAAGCACCTGCAGCTGATCTCGACGCGCGGCGTGGGCGTCCTCCTGGTGATGGTTCTGCAGAGCGGTATGGTGAAGCAGCGTATGCTCACTTTGGCAGAGCCCCTTTCGCAGCGGGAGTTGGCGGAGGCGAGCGAGCGTTTGAACCAACTCTGTGCGGGCTCCACGGCGAGGGAGATCGAACGGGATCTGAAGGAGGGGAAAGAAGGGCAGGAGGTCTACGGGAAACACGAGGATGTGTTCGGTAAGTTTGCCTCGTATATGCTGGCCATCGCCTCCACCAGCGGTAATATGGCCCAGGTGTTTGAGAGCACAGCTAAGTTTATGGAGCGGGACGCAGAATTTAAGAAGAATTTGCGGCGGTCATTGCTTATGCCGTCCATTACCTTTATCGCCATTATTGCAACGCTCATCTTTTATGTGGGTTATATTTTTCCGAAAACCGCGGAGATGTTTGCCAAGTTTGATATCACACTGCCCCCGATGACCGCAGCCACCCTGGACGTCAGTTACTGGATTCAGGGTAACTGGCTGATTATGACGCTGGCGGTTGTTATCCCGATCATCGGGCTCGTTGTGTTTGTCAGGACGCCGAAGGGGCGGCTGTGGTTTGACAGGGTCCTGCTGAAGATCCCAGTCATTGGCGACCTGATGCACAAGACCAGTATCGAGATCTTCGCCCGGGTGTTTTATACCCTGTACAGCGGCTCCGGGGAGAACGTGGATGTTATCCGTGTGGCGGCGGAAGCTTGCCGGAACAGGTATATGGAGAAACAGATTAAGACAGTATCAATTCCAATGATGTTAAAAGAGGGGAAGGGGCTGGTTGAATCGCTGGAAGCGGCCAAGGTCTTCACAAAAACGGCCATGGGGCGTTTCCGTCTCGGTGCTGAATCCGGATCATTGCGGGATAACTCAAAGCAGCTGGCCGACTATTACGAGCTTCAGACCAGTTATAAAATGGAATCAGTGATTGACAGCATTAACCTCTCTATCAGTATGATAATTATGATCGTGCTGGTATTTATCACCATCGTATCTTCCGAAACAGCGGTGATACAGCCGAACACCCCGATGTAAAGAGGTTAAGATGGCAACCCGGGTTGACACAAAACGGCGAATCGGTGATATCCTGATCGATAAGGGGATAATCACCCGGGATCAGCTGGAAACAGCCCTGGAGATACAGGAAAACGAGCCTGAGACGGCGAGACGCAGGCTGGGGATGATCCTGCATCAGGAGCTGGGGCTGGACCGCCATATGATCATGCGGGAGATTGCCCGGCTCTATGCGTTCGATGAAGTCGGGGTGGAAGAAAATCCCATGACTGACGAGCGTCTGGAATTTGTCCAGGGGGTTTTGAATGATCTGCCGGAGAACCTGGTGGATCAGATGGTCAGTGCCGATATGGTACCGTACAAAGATGAACGGAACCGCTTGGTCCTGGCTGCAGCCGATCCCACCGATCCCAAACTCTCCTCGCTTGCTGCCCGGTTGCATTACAAGCAGTATGAGATCGCATATTGCCGCCAGGAAATTATCGATCAGATTGTCGACAGGGTATATAAGCAGAAGAACGAGTTCCTGGATATCCTGGATGAGTATGAATATGCGGAAACGGATATTCCGGATGAGGAGGAACAGGAAGGTGTTGATGAGGAAGAACTGGATGCGGAAATCAACCAGAGCATGCTTAATTCCCTGGTCGAAGGGATGCTGGTGGAGTCAGTCAGGCAGGGGGCCAGTGATGCTCATATACTCCCCAAAGAGGGGAACCGTACGGAGATCCATTTTCGCATTGACGGGAAGCTGCAGCTCTGGCATACCCAGGAGGGGGTGAAACCGGAGGCACTGACCGCAGTGGTCAAGGATAAAACCCGGAATGTTGACCGGTTTGAACGCGATAAATCGCAGGATGGGTTCATTCAGCGCATCGTTGACGGGCATCAGATCAGGTACCGGGTTTCCATCATGCCGGTGGTCGGACAGGAATTTCAGCGGAAGCTCGAGTCCACAGTCATCAGGGTTCTGGATGACCGCAAGGTGATTACGGATCTCCATAAGCTGGGACTACAGGAACAGGCGTTTGGTGATTTCGTCAAAGCCATTGAAAAGCCTTCCGGGATAGTTATTATCACCGGTCCTACCGGAAGTGGTAAATCGACGACCCTGGTAGCGGCCCTTCATTATGTAATCACGCCGGAAAAAAATGTTCTCACTGTTGAAGATCCGGTGGAGTATTTAATCCGGGGGGCGCGCCAGTTGAAAATCAGCCACAAGATGAGTTTCGATGAATCCATGCGAGGCATCCTGCGGCACGATCCGGATATCGTGCTGGTGGGGGAGATCCGGGATTTGAAAACTGCGGAAACCGCCATTAAACTGGCGAACACCGGGCACCTGACCTTTTCGACACTCCACACCAATGACGCCCCGAGCGCGATCTCGCGATTGTATAAAATGGGGGTGGAGACATTTTTAATAGCAAATGCGGTCAATTTGATCATGGCACAGCGTCTTGTCCGCCGGCTCTGTGAGAACTGCAAGGAGGAGCTGACGGATTTCCACCCGGAGATGGCCAGGGGGTTGGGTTTCACCGATGAGGAAATTGAAACCACAACGTTTTACACGGCTGCGGGCTGTGAGAAATGTCATCAGGGGTATAAAGGAAGGGCAGCCATAATGGAGGCCCTCTATTTTACCCCGGAAATCCGGCATGCCATTCTGGAATCAGGTGAAGAGATCGATGAAGAACAGGTAAAAGATATTGCCGTCAATGATAATGGTATGCTTACCCTGAGAGCCTCGGGACGTGAGCGGATTAAGGAAGGGATAACCACCATGGAGGAAGTGGCCGCAATCACCATTGGGGACTAGAGATCTCAGGGTAATGAAGAACAAAGATATCCGAGCGTGAACTGATTCACAAGAGGTATGAGACCGTGGAACAACTAGGTAAAAACGGCCAGATGCGTATTGAATCGGAGGAATGGATCCTGCAGGATCCTCCCGTATTACTGCAGAATTTCAGTGAGGAGGATATCCGGGATTTCCTGGCGGTTGGCGATGTGGAGAAGTTTACTCTTGGTGATCTGATTATGAGAGAAGGTGAATCCGGCAACAGTGCCTGCCTGCTCACCAAGGGGCTCGTGTCTATCTGGAAGAATAATATCCACATTACCAATCTGGAGCGTGGCTCGTTTATCGGAGAGATGTTCATCTTCAATCCGTCCAAACGGATCGCCAACGTTGTCGCCGAGGAGGACACGGTGGTCCTGCGGTTCACACGTAAGCGTACCCTGGACTTTTTCCGGAAAAAGCCTGAACGACTGTTCAAGATCTTCATCATCAACATTGTCAATCTGCAGCAGAAGAAGATTGCCGCAATGGATGAAAAAATCAGCCAGCTGCAGCAGAAATTGCTGCAGGCGGAACAGGGTACTCAGCAGCGATGAACCGGCCTCAGCTCCGCCAGATCAGGAATTATAAGCGTCACTCCCGACGGAAGGAGAGTATGGAATGATTAATGTTTCCGAGATTCTCCTGGTGCTTGGTGCTGTAGTCATCTTCGCCCTGGCAGTACTGAACGTGAATCAGTCTCTGGCACGGAATGATACGTATCTCATGACTACCGAGCTTGAATATGAAGCCATCCCGCTGGGGCAGCGGATTATCGATGAGGCCCGGTCATGTGCGTATGACGAGAACGCCGTGAGTGGTATGCTGTATAATATCCCGTCAGACTTCACATCCGATGCGAATTTTGGCGGTGCCAGTGATGGTGAGTCGTATCCGGCGTTTGATGATTTTGACGATTATCATGGGTTATCCATTACCGATACAACCCAAAATGGTATTTATTCGATAGATGCGACAGTGATGTATGTTACTGAAGGAAATCCGGATGCCGATGCCGGATTTAAGACGAACTATAAGCGGTTGGATGTTGCGGTCAGCAGCCAGTTTATCCCTGATACCATCCGGTTCAGTTATATCAAAGCCTGGTAAGTGCCGGCGAAGAATCACCGGAATGGAATTATACATGAAAAATCAAAAACGTGAGGAGACAGAGATAAGATGAATATAGGACTCACAGGGAGTTTCCTCATTGGTGGTATTCTGCTGATAACCCTGTTAAATGTGCATACCAATGTCCGGCGAGATTCGGCTACCACGACATTGGAGGTTACGGCGATGTCAAATGTCACCACAGTAGCTGACATTGCAGATCATGATTTTTCGAAAATTGGAGTAGGCGCTGTGTCAAATCCACTGCTCACTGCCACGGGGACTCAAATCTCTTTCCTGAGTGATCTGGATGGGGATCAGACTCTTGATACCCTGACCTGGCATTTCGACTCCACCAGTGCGAATGGTGCAACGGCAAACCCGAATGATCACCTGTTACTGCGGATCGTAAACAGTGATACCCTGAGATTCAGCTCCAATGTGACGGAATTCGGCCTCACCTACTTCAATGAGACAGGGAGCGTGACAGCCAGTGCGGATTCAATCCGCCGGATCAGAGTCCGGGTGTTATGTGAGAGTCCTGCACCATACGGCGATGAGTTTCAGACTTCCGCCTGGCAACGAACGTATGTACCGCTCAATTTAACCCATCCGATCGGAGTATAACCGGGGGGATAGCAATGGGACGAATGCTCATATTACTGGTTTTGGGATTAACCATCGTATTTGGTGTAATTCACCTGGGTGTAATGAACCGGATTGAGACAGCATCGGGTCGGACGATTGAATACCATGAGAGGATGCAGGGGCGCAATATTGCCAACAGCCTTCTACAGCGGGCGGTCAACGAAGTTGAAGACGATCTGAGCTGGCGGGACGGCCTGAATGAATCCGATTACCTGTACGGGGACGGATCGGTCATCGTGGATGATGCCACCACAGATTCCTCTCTCGGAATGTACCAGCTGCTGCTGACCGGCAGAGGGGTGGTCGGTGGGAGCACCACCGAAGTGGAGGTCCTGATGGAAAGGACTTCATTTGCCAAATATTCTTATTTCACCAATATTGAGGGCAGTATTTATTTCATTACCGGAGATACGATTAATGGTCCGCTTCACACCAATGACGAGATCAGCATTGCCGGCAGTCCCGATTTCTATGGTCCGGTGAGCAGTACCCAGCCATGGCAGGGGACCGGCACGCCGCAGTTTCACAGTACGACAAATTTCAATTCGGATTCCATCCATCTACCGGTGAATATGACTGACCTTGTTAATGCGGCAAATTCAGGTGGATTGCGTTTCAATAATCAAGTAAAGGTTCAATTGAACGACGATGGCACAGTCGATGTGTCGGAATACGTGAGTGGGTGGTGGTACGGATACTGGGATACGCCGGTTACTTATCAGCTCTCCAATTATAACGGCGTCATTTCCTCCTCCCAGGATGTATATGTGGAGGGTACACTGGCTGGTCAGCTCTCCATCCACTCGGAAGATGATATTATCATTAACGGTGATGTGGAGTATGCGACCGATCCGACAGTAGATCCTTCATCGGATGATATGCTTGGTCTCATCGGAGAAGATGATGTGATGATAGATTACAACGCTCACGAAGCCAACGGTACCCAGGATCTGCGGATTGACGCCAGTATCATGGCGGCGGGCGGGTCCTTCTACGCGGAGCATTATGGCTCAGGCAGTCCCCGGGGCCGATTATACGTTACGGGCGGCGTGATTCAGTACGATCGTGGCCCGGTGGGGACGTTTACACAAGGGCCATCCGGACCTGAGTTGAATACCGGATTCCAGAAATCGTATTCATACGATACACGTTTTTTAAACAGGTGGCCACCGTACTTCCCGGTCCAGGATAAATACGACATCATATCCTGGAGAGAATAGCACTGAACTACCCATAAGGCAAAACAGACCGAAGGAGGCTCCAATGAAGAAATATCTACTTATTGTGGCAGTGCTGCTTCTCGGGTTTACACTTCCCCGGGGGGTGACTGCACAAAGTACACTCACATTTCAACTGAACTTGTTTGAAGAGATCGGCTCCGGCGAGTTTGACCCGTCAACTGATACGGCTCTTCTCTATGGAAACCGGTCACCGCTCTCGCTGGAATCAGGTGTGACTATGACAGAGGGCAGTATGGTTGACAGCATTTACACGGCAACCGTTCAGTTTTCTGAATCGTTAGTCGGGCAGGATTTGACCTTTAAATTTGGCATCGTAACACCGGATTCCTCAGTGAAAGAGGATCTTGAACGCCCGCGAAAGACCACACTCTCCAAAGGAGAGCGCGAGTTGAATGAAGCCTACTTCAACATACCTCCATGGTAATATAGAGTAGAGGATCGGTTAGTTGTTATGATCCGGGCGGATATTCGCCGCCCGGATCATGATCATAGCATCGGCAGTAATTCTGTGTATCGATGGTGTAGTACGTTCTTTGATCATCGCGATAAATTTTCTCTCATCTTTCCATTAAGAAAGTCCAAAAACTGACGATATATAGACATAACCCGAAAGAAATGAGAAGCAGATGAATCCTCAGCCACCTCATGACATCACGGAATTGACCGGCCCAATGGTCCGGGAACTGCCCAAGAGTGTCTCGGGACTGGAGCGCCATGAGGTGATCGGGGATATCCTCGAGGCACAATCTGAAGAACGGCGGTCCCGGTTGCGGGAAAGCCTCGAGCATTATCTCTGGATGATGAATGAGAACGAGGCGTCGGATATTGATATGGGGGGGAACGGATGTGACGGCAAAATCTGGTACAGGGTCCATGGAAACAAACGGCCGGTGAAGAACGGGCCTGGCTTAAAACTCGCTGAGACAGACTTTCTGCTTCATAATGTGCTCATGCCGAAACAGCGTGAACATCTGCTGAAACAGCGGAATCTGGATTTCTCATATTCGTTGGGAGATGAGGAAGAACACCCACAGCGATTCCGCGCAGATATGTATTTCGAACTGGAGCATCTCGCGTTAAACATGCGGAAAATCGATAACGAAATCCGGCCGTTCAGCGGATTGGGATTACACAAGGAAGTGGCGAAAGCGCTGAGTTTGAAATATCTGAAGTACGGTCTGACGCTGGTAACGGGTATCACCGGTTCGGGAAAGTCCACCACACTCGATACCATAATTGATGCGAACAACAGGACAGTGGAGTCTCACGTGGTGGTCATTGCCTCGCCGGTGGAGTTGGTGCATCAGCCGAAGAAGTCGATTGTGAGACATCGTGAAGTCGGTCGTGATGTGAATTCCTTTAAGGAGGGGGCGGTCCAGGCGATGCGCCAGGATCCGGATATCATCGTCATCGGGGAGTTGAGGGATCCGGACACGATTATGACCGCCCTGGAGGTGACGGATTCCGGGCATAAGGTCTTCGGCACGTTGCATACGGCGTCTGCAATGGAAAGTATTGACCGGATTATCGGTGAGGTGCCGCCAATCGAGCAGGAGCGTGTGCGGAATCGTCTGGCGGATGTACTGACGTGTGTCATCAGTCAGAAGTTGGTTCCGAGCGTGGATGGGAAGCGTATCCTGGCCAAAGAGGTGCTGGTTACCTCTCCTTCCGTACGGGCGGCGGTTCGTAATGATAACGTGAGTGAAATCTATCAGATGTTGTACGAGGGAAGTGCGTCCGGTATGCACACCATGGAACAGGATTTAGTGCGGTTATACAAACAGGGACGGATTTCCAGAGATGTGGCTACAGCAAACGCGAATAACAAGAAACGGTTGAAAGAGTTAATCGACCACAGCATTTAACAGTGAACGAGGGGCAATCCAGTGGCAGAAAAAGAATATATCGGGCTTGCAGTGGACGGGAAAATACTGCGGGTCGCACGATTAAAAAAATCGGGAAGACAGCTGGTTCTGCATCGTCTTGAGGAAGTATGGTTAAAGGAACGGATGGATTTATCCATTCCGGCTGATACCTCCGAGACCGATCAGGAGTCCGGTCCTCAGGAACAGTCAGTTTTCGGTCTGGAAGAAGAAATGGAAGGCCGGCCCCAGGGTGATCTGGCCGATGACGAAGACGAGGTGTTTGATCTGACTGATGAGGCGGAAGACGATTTCGAAGAGCCGGAGACAAATGAGGATCTCTTAAACAATATCTTTCTGGGGATCAGCCAAGATCGGATCGATTGCGCGATTAACGTACCGATCGGAGCCACAGTCTATAAAATCCTGCGCGAGACGGATTATTCGAAGATGAAGAAGAAAGAACTTCGGAATACCGTCAGCGAACAGATCAAAGCCCTCTATCCCGATGATAATTCCAGTGTCAATTCCACATATGAAGTGCAGGATGACGGCTCTTTGCTCCTCAGCACTTTTGAAGGGCCGCTTCCGCTGTTGCAGAGTATCGATCGGGTGGAGGAGTATTATTCAGGGAAGGTGTTTGTTCAGGACATCCTTTCGGATGAAATGGCCATGGTGGGATTGATTCGGGAGAACCACATTCTCGAAGAGGAGGAATACACTGCAATCATCCAGGCGGGCAGAATGGTGAGCCGGGTCATCTTCCTGAAGGGTGAAAATGTGTACAGCATACTGCCGCTCATTAACGAGGGGACAAAATCCAGGAATGTGATGAACACGTTATTTAGTAAAATCCTGCTGGAACTGGACCAGGAAAATGTCCCCCGGCTCGATCGGATTATTCTGGCGAATATCAGTCAGGAGGAACACAGGGAGTATCTGTCGAAGCAGTTTCCGGAAATCACGGTGGAGTCGCTTCAGCTGGATGATAACAAGATTCAGATCAGTCCCAACCTGGGCCAGAATATTGCTGAATATGGCAGTGCTATCGCGATGGCCTGGAGTGGATCCGGGCACTCGGTTGGCGGGTTCCCGGATCTCTCCATGGTTCCGGATTATGTGATCGACCGACAAAAAGTCCTGAAGCTGGAGTGGCATGGAATTGTTTTGCTGGTGTTAATTGCCATGCTTCCGGTGGTTTTCAATCATTTCTATCACCAGCAGATGGAGATACTGAATTCACTCCGGCAGGAAAAACGGCTGGTGTGGCAACAGATCGAGGAGCAGAAACCGATCAAAGCCTATGCCGACAGTTTGCGCTCTGAATTATCACTGGTGAACAGCCGGCTTGCCATGCTGGATACGCTGAGTCAGGGCAGTCTGAAGTGGAGCAAGACCCTGGAGCTGATCAGTGAGGGGTTTGAGCAGGTGAACAGCAGCTGGCTCACCGGATTGGCCGATGAGGGCGATCATATCAAGATCCAGGGGTATACTCTCTACAGGAACAGAATCCCCCGGATAGCCAATCTGTTCGCGGATGTTGAGATCGATGATATCGTAGCGGAGGAGCGCCGGGATGCCGTGATATTTCGGTTTTCCATGACAGTGAATAAGGTGATGGAAGATTCCACAATATTTAATCCGTCAGTGGAACTGCCGGAACACCTGGCCGGAAATACGAGAGCGCTGAACGAATGAATGTAATGACCCGGGATTCAGCCGGTTCCGGGAATACGCCGAAATAACAAAGGATAATCGTATGTCTTACGGGATGCGAAATACGTTGCTGCTTTTCCTGATTCTGGCTCTGTTGGTTGGAGCGGGGCTGGGATATTCGAAACTATTTATTAACGACGAGATTCAGGAATTGCGGACTTCACTGAAACCAATGCGGAAACAGCTCAACGAGATTGAACAGTCGATCCGGGCACTGGAGACGATCAGGGATAATCTGGACCTACAACAGGCCAGGCTGCGGTACTATCCGAAGGCATTGTTCCCTTCAAGTGACCAGAGTCTGATTTACGGATTCATGAATGAGATCAATCCGGCCCAGACAGAGGAATCAACCAATCTTACCGCTGAGAAAAAAGTGAACCGTGAAGGATATGGGATCTTGCATTCCAGAATGGAGGGGGTCGGCGGTTTCCGGAATCTTTACCGATTCATCGCCCTGCTGGAACACAGTCGTCCTCTGAATAAGATTAATTCAATTGCGTTTGAGGGATTGACTGATCTGGAACAGCTGGGAGAAGCCCGGTTCAGCATAGATATACAGACTTACTATTATAACGAACCTCCTGAGAGGGATGACCAGAAGCACATTTATACCGTGACTTCCGAGAGTGCTCCGTTGCGGTATGCACCATCGGAAGGTGGTGGTGTCAGGCGCTCGTTAGTCCGGGGGGCGACCGTACAATTGCTGGATGAACAGCCGAACTGGATTCAGGTAGCGGCCGGCGCTTCTACCGGGTGGGTCTCGAAAATACACCTGAAATCCGTGAAGAGTATCTCCGCCCTGGAGGTCCGGGAACCCGGCAAATCTATTACAAGCAATCCGTTCTATCCGCTGGTGCATGCTGTACCTCCGAATGAGGAAGAACTGGTGGATGTTGAGAAGAGCAAACTCATTGCCCTGTCCACCGGTAAAGCCTTCCTGAAGAGTCAGAATGGCGAGGTGGTTGAGATCGGTATCGGCGATTCAGTATACCTTGGCAGACTCCGGTCGGTTGACCAGAGACAACAGACGGCCACATTTCTGTTGAACCGGGGTGGGATCTACGATTGGGTTACCATCTCAATTGAGCAGGAAGAGTCAGATAAATAATAATCAGTTAATTGATTGAGGCATTTATGGGACGACGAACTCGACATATGAAAATACTCGCATTTTGGATGGTCCTGTTTATTCCGGTATTGGGCCTGGTAGCACAGCAGAATGTTCCGTATGAACTGCGGGAATACATTGATCCGGATCAGCTGGTTACCTTGAGCCCGGGCACGGACTTTCAGGAAGCCATCCAGATCCTGAACAGCTTTGCCAAAGAATACGAAGACAAAGTCATAATCAACCGGACAGGACGATCCGGTCCCATCGGAATCAACGTTCCCACCATGTACTGGCGCCAGGCATTGGAATATATTACAAGCGCGAAGGATCTGCTGGTGAGCGAAACGGCTGAATATTACGAAATTCTTCCCAGAGATGTCACGGGTGAAGGGGAAAAAGCCAGGAAATCTCAGGCGCCGGCTGTCAATCTGGAGACGAGGGAAATCAAGATATCCGCCACTTTCTTCGAAGGGAATCGAAGGCTACTCAGAGAACTTGGTGTGGACTGGTCTGTAATTGATAACGGCAAGGTCAATGTCACCTCACTGGGAGCTCAAAATGTCTCCCAAAATGAAGTATTCAGTGTGGAAGTGAACTGGACTGAAATTATCGAGACCGGATGGGATATCAAAAATTTATTCAGCACATTCGAAGCAAGCAACGAAGGGGAAATCCTTTCCTCGCCGACGATCAAAGTCATGGAAGGAGAAGAGGGGCGGATCCAGGTGGGGCAGGATTTCTCTATCAAGCAGCGGGATATTGCCGGCAATGTCACCGATGAATTTTTCAGTGTGGGTACGATCCTGGAAGTCGTGCCGTTTATCATCCGAAAAGGTGATACCACGTTTATTCATCTGGAAATCAATGCGGAGAAGAGTTCCGCGCAGCCTGATCCGGTAAGCACCATTATCAATAAGCAGGAGTCCGAAACTCAGGTCCTGCTTCTGGATGGCGAGGAGACAGTGATGGCCGGCCTGTATTCCACGGAAGAATCAGTGGTCCGCAGGGGCATTCCGTTTCTGAAGGACCTGCCGCCATGGTTTTTCGGAATTCGGTATCTCTTCGGATACGACCAGAGAGATATTCAGAAACGCGAGCTGGTCATTTTCATTAAAGCCGAATTAATACCTACCCTTGAGGAGCGGATGGATGCGGAGGTCGAGTCGGCGAAAAGTTCACTGGATAGAAGCCGGAACAGTTATAAAAGTTTGGAAGATTTCAAACGGTAAACAGTCCTCCCTCCCTGCTTACCGTCTTCCCAGCCGGTTCCGGGATTTGATCCCGGAACCGGCTGTTTGTTGTTTGTGGTAAATTGTTAGTATTGGAGTGCACCGCCGGAGGTCATCCATTCGGCGACCATGGTCGCCGGAAAGGCATCCCTCTCCTTGACAAGGAGAGGGACCGAGGGTGAGGTCAGGGGTAAGGATGGGGTGGTTCTTATTCATACTCGTAAATCTTATTCATACACATCTGTTATTAATCCTGCATGTGGTCGTTGGTTGTGTCAAGAAAAGTTCGCAATTTGAGTTACACATGCCATCAATACCCTCCTATGCTGCTTTCGGCAACGCCTCTGCTTGATCCTCGATGTTTGTTGCACTGATATAGCTCCGGCCGGTACTCCAGTCCTCCGTATATTCGATCAGATAACAGGTAATGAGGCGCAGATAGGACGCCATGCTGGGGAAGGGAGACGCCACGCGTGACCGGCGGCGGATTTCCAGGTTGAGCCGTTCTACCACATTGGTAGAACTCACCTTCCGCGCATCGAAGTGCTGGAATACATAAAACTGGAGACTATCTTCCAGCCCGTCTTCGAGGAGGGCCATGGCCTCGGGGAACGCCTCCATATATTCGTCCATCAGCCTGTCCGCATACTGGTGGGCTGTGGTGAGGTCCGGTTGGTGCCAGATTTGTTTCAGGCGTTGCGCCACGGGCTTCTTCTGTTTGGGACTCACCTTCGCCAGGATATTGTGCAGAAAGTGCACCTTGCACCGCTGCCCGGAACGTAACTCACCCCTTGTTCCCCTCTCTTGCCTGCGCAAGACAGGGGATACACGACACCAGAGCGTGGGATACGATGCCGCCATTTCGAAAGCCGCGTTTGTTCGTGGCCATCGATCTTAGGGCGGCAGGGATTCACTCCCGCGGATTGGACTCCTGTCGGGGTAGGATGGAATGTGGGGCGAACTGGGTGGGGAGCATATTATGAATTCCTTACCCCCGACTGAAACCCGGGGCAAGTCTTGTGGTTCACGGGTTCTCTCGTCTCACTTCTCACATATGACGTCTCACGCTTTCATCTGACATACTACGCCGTATCCCGGCATATCCTACGCGGAGCACATCCGCGATATCGCACACTCCTTCACCGTGGTGAAGGCTCGTTCCCCTGAGCCCGGTCCGGTATCCGCGCATCTTTGGCCAGAGGAAGCCCCGCCACCCCGATCGTCACGAATACGCCGAAAAACAGTGCGGCAATAGTCCATCCCGGCGTATCTTCGTATCCTTTGTACTGCAGTACTTTTGTGGTAATAACAGCATTAACCACTCCGTAAAGTAAAAAAAGAAGGACCAGCGTAAACTGCGTGAGGAATGTATTATCGATCGCAAAATCAAACATGCCACCTCCCTGGTTAACAATTTGTGCAATATAGTAAGGTCAGGCTATTTCAAGTTTATTATATCCATGAACTCCGCTCATAGGATCAGGAGCATTTGATAGAGAGAAAATATGATTTCAAAGGTTGATTGGATACCAATAAATACATAAAGGGATGAGATTTTCCATAGAAAGTAATCTTATCATTTGACCGACCAATCGCTCCCCTGGCAGGGTGGATGCTGCATTCGGAGACAAACTGCTTCTCTATCTGGAATATCTTTATTACTTTTGCAGACTGAAATAGATAGATATATGTGTGAAATAATTTCCGGACGAAACCGTTGAATTCAATTTCCCTTCCCGCGCGACAACCTGGATCATTGGTGAAAGCCTGGTGGTGGATTCCCGGAATATTGATTTTCAGTATCGGTCTGTACTGTCTTCTCCGGGATATCCCCCCGTGGAACGTGGTATGGTATGCTTTTGGCTGGTATGGATATCTCTTGGTGCTGGATGCCGTGATCTACCGGATTCAGGGCCATTCCTTTCTTACACACCGGCGTATAGAACTCTTGGAGATGTTCTTCTGGTCCATCCCGTTCTGGTTTCTGTTTGAAGCATACAATTTTGTCCTGGATAACTGGTATTACGTCTATGCATTGAATTCCAATTTTTCTCAGGGGATTTTTGCATTCGTTGCATTTGCCACTGTGCTGCCGGCCTGTTTCTTCCATGCCGAATTTCTAAAATCCATAGGGGCATTTCGCAACGCCTCTTTGCCACCGATCAACATTCACCGGGGGCTGAAACAGTTTTTCTTCTGGTTCGGACTGCTGTGTATTATCCTGCCGCTTTTACTGCCGCGATACACATTCTGGATGGTGTGGGGTGCCACATTGGGCGTACCCGATTATGTAAATTACAGGAATGGGGCTCCCTCGCTGCTCGGTGACCTGGAAGAGGGCAATCCCAGAAGACTGTATCGGCTCCTGGCCGGTGGGTTCCTGGCGGGAATTGTCTGGGAAGGACTGAACTACTGGGCCCGGTGTAAGTGGATTTATACCGTGCCGGGCCTCGAAGAATGGAAATTGTTTGAAATGCCCGTACTGGGGTTTCTGGGGTTCCCGGTTTTAGCGCTGGAGGCATTCGCTTTTTATACCATGTTGAGCTGGTACGTCCGCGGCGGGCGTTCCTGGGAAATTCCGGATGGTCTGCAGCTCGGGCGTTTCCGGTCACCGTGGTATGGCCGGGTGGCACTGGTTGGGATAGGATTCAGTCTGATCGTGTATTTCGGGATTATCGACGAAACACTCACCTCCAGGCGAGTGCAGTTTTCGCAATTGAATCCACTGGGAATGGAGGTGAAGTCCCAATTGGCAGACGCCGGTATCCGGGCCCCGGAACAGGTCTACCGTTATGTCGAAGCCAATGGCGCGAAGCAGCTCTCTTCGGAAACCGGTGTGCCGGTCCTGCAGTTACAGGAAACTCATCAGTTAATGTCTCTCGCGCTGCATAAAGGAATGGGAGTTATGAATGCGCGCCTCTTGAAGGAAATCGGAATTTCCAGGGTTTCGGATCTCGTTGACAAAAAGGCGCAAACACTGTATCGGCACCTGCAGGAAGCAGCGATTACAGAGAATGTGCAGCCGCCCACACTTCCGGAAATCCATATTTGGATTCGGGCTGCACGGTTTGGGGGAGATACGAAACGCTGATTTTCTTTTTCCGCTCCACAGATAACTTCATTCATGATCCTTCCGGGTAATACTGCCGTCCTGAATCCGTTGCCCAGGGATGCATACACCTTTCAGTATTCCTCAGCGAACGAACGTTGCGGGTAATATCGATTGCACACGTACTTAAGGATATATATCATACATTGTCCCGAACAAATCATTGACTAACCAAGGAACAGGTTTTATGTCACGACAGCAGATAACCCCATGGAGAAAGGTTGCCACTGCCATATATACCGGTCCGAAAGACTGTCGGATTTACGGCACGGTGGAAATAGACGTTACGGAAACCATGGATTATATTTTTCAGATGCGCGAGGAAGGTACAAAGGTAACCCTGACCCATTTCGTCGCTGCGGCTATTGCCCGGTGCATGTACGAAGATGTCCCGGAAATCAATGGATTCCTACGCCGGGGAAAGATAGTCATGCGGAAAGACGTGGAAGTGTTCGTCTCAGTGGCTCTGGAGCGGGGAAGGGACCTCACCGGTTTTGCGATTCCGGAAACACACACTCTCACGGTGACTGAAATAGAGCGGATCCTGACCGAAGAAATAAACAAGCGCCGTCAGGGGGAGGAAAGTGGTGCTGCTTCCTCCCGCCAGGTGCTGGGGCAGATACCCTGGCCCCTGAAGCGACCACTTTTTCTCTTCATCAAGTGGTGGGTATACAATCTTGGATTCCGGTTTCCGTTCCTGGATATTCCCAGAGATCCGTTTGGCAGCGTAATACTATCGAATATCGGCACCCATGGACTAACCACCGGTATGGCCGCGCTTTTTCCCATCGGGAGAGTTCCCGCCGTTATCGTGATGGGAAAAGTGGTGAAAAAGCCGCTGGTGATTAACGATGAGGTGGTGATCCGTTCTGTCCTTCCATTGACCGCGACGATGGATCACCGGATCATTGACGGTGCCCAGGCCGGGGCGCTGGCTAAAGGGGTGGAACGGCGGCTGAAGTCTCCTGAATTGCTCAACAAACCACCGGAAGAATCAGATAATCAAGCCGGGAACTGAGGTGTAAGGCAGAGCATCAACCGGTCTCGCCGAACGCTCTCACCTGCCGCTGTTCCGATGATTAGGATACATCTGACTGATCAGGTCACCGTATTTCTCTTCGATAACCCGGCGTTTGACCTTTAATGTCGGCGTCAGTTCACCATCCTCAACAGTCAATGGCTCTTCAAGCAGAGTGAAGCGCTTAATCTGTTCGAAACTTGCAAAATCGCGCAATTGTGTTTCGATTTCCTCCCGAATAAGGGAGCGGATTTCGTCGGATGTGATGAGGTCCCCATATTCACGGTAATTCATACCATGCGATTTTGCCCAGAATTCAACTGTTTCCCGGTTTGGGATAATCAGAGCCGAGAGGTGATCCCGTTTATCCCCCAGCACTATAGCCTGTTCAATATAGCGGGAACTCCCGAGTTGTTTTTCCAGCGGTACGGGAGCTACATTTTTTCCTCCTGAGGTAACAATCAGATTTTTTTTACGGTCAGTGATGGTCAGGTAGTTATCTTCATCGATCTCCCCGATATCACCTGTATGCAGCCATCCTTCTTCATCAATAATTTCGTCTGTTGCCTCAGGCTGGTTGTAATATCCCTGCATGCGGTTCGGGCCGCGGAACAGTATCTCTCCGTCGGGCGCGCTCTTCATTTCCACATCGGGTAAAGGGGGACCGACAGTGCCAAACTTGATGTGGCTGGGTCTGCTTACATTAGTAACCGGGGTCATCTCGGTTAAACCGTACCCTTCGGCAATTGTCACACCCGTGGCGGTAAAGAACTTCCCAATTTCAGCAGGAAACGGTGCCCCACCGGAAATACTGAGAATCACCTCTCCCCCGAATACCTCCTGGATAGTTGAGAATACCAGCTTATGTGCGATACCGTACTTCAGACCTAACCAGCCCGCGGGTTGTTCTCCATACCGGATATACAATTCACAGGCTTCTTCACCGACCCGGGATGCCCACTTGAAAATCAGTCGTTTAAGGAACGAGCCCTTCTGGACCTTGGTGAGAACTCCGTTGTAGAGCTTTTCATAGAGACGCGGAACCGCCGCAAAATAATGAGGCTTGAATACACGCAATGCTTCCAGGATAGATTCAATGCTCTCCATGACATACACGGATGATCCGACCCAGAATGCAATATGAGAAACTGCCCGTTCAAAGCTGTGACTCAGGGGCAGGAACGAAAGCCAGCGTTTTCCGGAATAGATACCTATTGCTTCTGTGGCACCCTGCACATTTGACGTCAGGTTAAAATGCGAAAGCATGACACCTTTTGGCATGCCAGTCGTACCCGAGGTGTATATAATGGTCCACAAATCATCCTTTGCACGTTCTTCTCCAACGTCTTCCAGCGTATAATCCACAGATTGGAGAAATCGTCTCCCTTCGGTGAGTAAGCTCCGATATTCCATAATCCAGTCCCCATCAAATCCCTGGTCCTCATCGTAGACAATCATCTGTTGCAGGTGGGGGAGCCGGTCGCTGAGTTCCAGGATCTTTTCACCCTGGGAGCGGTTTGAGACAAAAACCAGGCTCGCTCCCGAATCATTCAGAATATAGGCTACCTGATCCACCGGGATGGTGGGATAGACCGGAACGGTGATTATACCGAAATGTGCGCAGGCATAATCGGTCATGATCCACTCGGGCTTGTTTTCCGAAAGAATCGCTACCCGGTCGCCGGCTTCATATCCTAGCGCTCTCAGGCCCATGCCGATCAGTTCGACCTGATCCCGGACCTCCTGATAGGTAATATAGGTAAACTCCTGGTCCTGTTTCTGAGCGTACAGATCCCAGTGATTATATTTGCGCACCGCATCACTGAACAATGCGGGAATAGTTTCTAGATAGTCTAATTGATATGGCATAGGGTCGGATCCTTATAATGATATGGTGTTCAGATAAGGTATCTGCCAGAGCCGTTACCCCGCATCCGGATAGAGGCTTTCGATTTCATCACGGTATTTCTCTTCAACTACCCGGCGTTTAATCTTCAGCGTAGGGGTGAGTTCACCTCCTTCGATGGTAAAAGGCTCTTCAATGAACACAAATCGTTTCACCTGTTCGAAGTTGGCGAAGTCGTGCTGCAGCTCTTTCAGCACGTCATGTATCATGCTATTGAGTGATTCAGAGTGGAGTAAATCCGTATATTCCCCGTATTCAATGCCGTTTGAGGTGGCCCAGAATTCCACTGCTTCCTGATTCAGCACGAGCAATGCTGAAAGATATTTCCGTTTGTCGCCAACGATCAGAGCCTGATCGATGTATCTGGAGCTGGTGATAGCCGATTCTACCGGAGCCGGAGCAACGTTTTTTCCCCCGGAAGTAACGATGATATTCTTTTTCCGGTCAGTGATAATCAGTGAGCCATCTTTATCCAACTCACCGATATCTCCGGTGTACAGCCAGCCATCTTCATCGATGACTTCAGCAGTAGATTCCGGATCGTTGTAATATCCTTTCATCCGGTTAGGGCCCCGAAAGAGTATTTCGCCGTCATCGGCGATTTGCAGTTCGACATCCGGCAGGGTTGGACCCACGGTACCGAACTTGATATTATCCGTTCGGTTCACATTGGTGACTGGTGACATCTCTGTGAGACCGAACCCTTCCACAATGGTGAGGCCTGCCGAGGTGAAAAACTGGCCGATCTCCTTCGTCAGGGGGGCTCCGCCCGAGATGGAAATCAGGGCTTCTCCCCCGAATAAGTCCGTGATCTTTGAGAAGACCAGTTTTCGGGCCAGGTTGTATTTCACACCCAGCCAGCCGTCCGGGGTCTTTCCCTGCTGCAGATATTTTTTCGACGCTTCACTGCCCACATCAGTGGCCCAATTGAACACCCCCCGTTTGATAACGGAGCCTTGCTGAATATCCCGCAGTACCCCATTGTAAATTTTTTCGTACAGCCTGGGGACGCTCACAAAATAGTGCGGTTTAAATGTTTGCAGGGCATCAAGTACCTGTTCAATGCTCTCAATCACGTAAATGGTCGAGCCGATCCAGAGGGAGAAGTGAGAGACTATCCGTTCAAGACTGTGACTTAAGGGCAGAAATGATATCCATCGGCGGTTACTGTCGAACCGGACCGCCGCCTGGGACGCCTGGGCGTTCGATGCGACGTTAAAGTGCGTGAGCATCACTCCTTTCGGTGTCCCGGTAGTTCCGGAAGTATAAATAATAGTCCAGAGATCTTCTTTTGTGCGCTCGGAGCCTTCGTCCTCAAGACGGTAATTGACAGTCTCCATAAATGCTCTTCCCTTGTCGAGCAGTGCTGAATAACCCAGTATCCAGTCCTGACTGTATTCTTCCGCACCATCGTAGATAATCATCTGCTGCAAATGGGGGAGGCGGTCTTTGATTTCGATGATTTTATCTGCCTGGGTGGAATTGGAGACGAATATCAGCGAGGCGTGGGAATCATTAAGGATATAGGACACCTGATCGGGAAGGAGGGTCGGATAAACCGGGATGGAGATAATGCCAAAATGGGCACAGGCGTAGTCAGTCATTACCCATTCCGGTTTATTCTCAGAAAGAATTGCTACATGGTCCTGGTAGCCGTATCCCAGAGACCGGAGCCCCATTGCGATTAATTCAACAATGTCTCTTACCTCCGAATACGTCAGATAGGTGAAATCATCGTTGTCTTTCCTTGCATATAATGGCTTATCGCCATGCCGGTTGATGGCATCCTGAAAAAGCTCAGGAAGTGTTTCGAGATATTGAAGTTCATATTCCATACTGTAATCCTTTATCTCACTTTGAAAATAAGATGCGTTTCCCACATGGGCGGATTTCGCCCAGAAAATCCCGGGATAATTGCTTTAGTCAGGTGTTGTAATATTTATGTAAAATTTGAGTATCGCAAATTTACATCGGCAGAAAAGCAAAAACCACAATTTATCAGAGGGAGAAATCGGACCGATATCAGTTTTCCGGAGGGTGAGACACGTGTGACGTTCCAGTAGTCATCCGATTTCCGTTTTCATCAGCAGTTCTCCGTCCGTGCCGGATTGAAGCGACCATTGTTACCGTGAGGATGACCGCAATAACCGAGAGTGCCACCCAGACCGGCAGGTGAATCCAGTGTGAGAGTAACATTTTAATCCCGACAAACACGAGGATGGCGGCCAGACCATAATGTAAATATTCAAACAGTTCCATGATCCCGGCCAGAGCGAAGAACAGGGCCCGCAACCCTAAAATGGCAAAAACGTTTGAGCTGTATACGATAAACGGATCTCTGGAAATGGCCAGAATGGCCGGAATGGAATCGACGGCAAACATGACATCCGTGGTTTCGATGACCACCAGCACAATAAAGAGTGGCGTGGCAAACAGCTTCCCTTTTTCCCGGACAAAAAAGTTATCTTCGCGATAGGAGGTGGTAACCGGGAGGACTTTCCGTACCAGCCCGAGCACCGGATTTCTCTCAATATCGACCTCTTTATCCGTTTCAGTGGCCAGACGGATACCGGTATAGATGAGAAAAACACCCAGTACATATACCACCCATTCAAAGCGGTTCAGTAAAGTGACGCCGGCAAAGATAAATAAGGCGCGAAAGACCAGCGCTCCGATAATGCCCCAAAACAGGACTTTATGCCGGTACCTGTCTGAGACCTTGAAATAAGTGAAAATCACCAGGAAGACGAACAGATTATCCATACTCAGAGATTTTTCAATCAGGTATCCGGAGAGGTATTCCAGGGCTTTTTGCGATCCTGCATACTGCCAGACACCGACACCGAACACCAGCGCCAGCGCAATCCATACAAATGTCCAGATGAGCGATTCCCTGATGCTGATCTTATGCGCGTGTCGGTTAAACACCCCCAGGTCAATTGCCAGCATCAGGATGACAAACAGGTTAAAGACGATCCAGAGTAGTGTAGTATTTTGCGAAATAAAATCCATGCGGACCGCGAATATGGTTACCCTGCGTTTCTCAGCAATTAATGATCCGGCATTTTGCCGGGCAGTCAAGTTTAAAATGTACGACATTCGGCATGGCATGGAAACAGGAATTGGCAGGGTTCCAGTTCCGTTAAAAGTCCGAAGTAGAAGGTGTCGTTTTGCGGAAGGGGCTTAAAATCGGACAAATATATCTTGATTCAAATCGCCGGGGAAACTATATTCGGATAAATTAATCTGAATATTGGGTTTTTGAACTCCCGGGGAGGAGAATTGCCATGGCTATGTTGATAAATTCAACAGAGTCTGTTAACCTCTGGTTATTGTTGCTGAAATAATTTACATGAAACAAGGTGTCGGTATATAGGGAGAACAGCTCTATGAGATATAAAAAGCTCTGGATCGGATTCATCGCAGTCATCGTGGGCTCATTCGCAGTACTGGGGTATTACGGTGTGGAGATCTATCGAAAAGCGCCGCCGGTTCCGGATAAGGTGGTCACTACCGGGGGAGACGTTGTGTTTACGGGACAGGAAATCAAGGATGGCCAAAATGTCTGGCAATCCATGGGAGGTCAGGAAGTGGGGACAATCTGGGGGCACGGGTCCTACGTGGCACCGGATTGGTCCGCCGATTATCTCCACCGGGAAGCCACATATATGCTCGATACCTGGTCGCAACAGGAATACGGACAACCATTCAAATCGCTGGAGAACGAAAACCAGGCAAAACTGAAAGCCCGTTTACAGGAGCAATTACGGGAGAACACCTATAACGCCGAAACTGGTGAAGTGGTGATTTCACCGTTACGGGCGGAGGCCTTTCGACATATCAGCGAGCATTACTCGGGGCTGTTCATGGACGATCCGTCGAAGAAAGATCTCCGGGAATCCTATGCCATCCGGGACAACACTATCAGTAATCCCCGGCGGATGGCATTAATGAATGCATTTTTCTTCTGGACTTCGTGGGCGACTGTTACGGAACGTCCGGGCAAGGAAATCACCTACACGAATAATTGGCCGCCGGAGAAACTTGTGGGGAATGAACCCACCAGCTCGTTGATCCTCTGGACGGGATTCAGTGTTATCCTGTTACTGGCAGGTATTGGAGCACTGGCGTATTATTATGCTTCCAGTCACGATGAAGAGGTTGATGAGGAGCAGATGCCGGACCGGGATCCGCTCCTCGGTCTGGAGCCAACCCCGTCCATGAAAGCCACCCTGAAATATTTCTGGGTGGTCACCGCACTCATGATTGTGCAGGTGATCATGGGGGTGATTACGGCCCACTACGGAGTAGAGGGGAGTGGTTTCTATGGTTTTCCACTGGGTGACTGGCTTCCTTATTCGGTGTCCAGAACGTGGCATATTCAGCTTGCCATCTTCTGGATTGCCACTGCCTGGCTGGCTACCGGGCTCTTTATGGCACCTGCTATTTCCGGCAAGGAACCCAAATATCAGAAGCTGGGTGTGAATGTGTTGTTCGGCGCGCTGCTAGTGATTGTCCTCGGATCGATGGCCGGCCAGTGGATGGGGATTATGCAGCAGCTGGGACTGGAGACCAACTTCTGGTTCGGACATCAGGGTTATGAATATACCGATCTTGGGCGATTCTGGCAGATCTTCCTGTTTGCCGGGTTGTTTATCTGGCTATTCCTGATGGGACGTGCCATCTGGCCGGCGTTCCGGAAACCAGCCGCCAACCGGCATCTTCTGGGGATGTTCCTGATCTCATCGGTGGCTATCGCTCTGTTTTACGGTGCCGGGCTCATGTGGGGACGGCAGACGAATCTGGCTGTTGCCGAGTACTGGCGCTGGTGGGTGGTTCATCTCTGGGTTGAAGGCTTCTTCGAGGTATTCGCCACAGTGGTGATCGCATTCCTCTTTGTCAGGATGGGACTGCTCCGAACGGCAATCGCTACCGCGACGGTGCTGTTTTCTACCATCATCTTTCTCTTCGGCGGGATCATCGGGACGTTCCACCATTTATATTTCACCGGCACCCCAACTGCGGTGCTCGCCCTGGGGGCGACCTTCAGTGCGCTGGAAGTGGTACCGCTGGTACTGATGGGATTTGAAGCCTATCAGAACCTCACCATAAGCCGGGCGAAGGAGTGGATTAAGGCCTACAAATGGCCGATTTACAGCTTCATTGCAGTCGCCTTCTGGAATCTGGTCGGTGCCGGGATCTTCGGATTTCTCATTAATCCGCCCATCGCACTCTATTATATGCAGGGATTAAACACCACACCGGTACATGGACATACCGCACTATTCGGTGTGTATGGCATGCTGGCGATTGGTTTGATGCTGTTCGCACTGAAAGGGCTGGCCACCCATAAAGTCTGGAAGCAGGGGGTCATCAAATATGCATTCTGGTCCATCAATATCGGTCTGTTGCTGATGGTGCTGCTCAGTGTGCTGCCGGTGGGTCTGGCACAGACCTGGGCCAGTGTGAAGCACGGGCTCTGGTATGCGCGGTCGGCGGAATTTCTGCAGAATCCCACCCTGGATTTCTTCCGGTGGCTCCGGGTGATTGGCGATACACTCTTCGCATCCGGCGTAGCGGCGCTGGCCTGGTTTGTCGCCGGATTGAAAACCGGATGGTCCGTGGAAGAAGAGATTGACATCAGTGAAGAGTGGTATCCGAAAATCCGGTCTGCTGTCACAGATTAAAAACACAGATAGCCACAAAGACTCAGAGGACCCGAAGAATAACTCGAAACAAAAGATAAGACAGGCGTAACAATTGATATCCTGGTTTTTCCTGTTGTTTCTGTTATCCTGTCAATTCTTCTATCTGTTATTCGTTCTGTGCATTGTCGAGTCTTTGTGGCTACCCCTGGGCCTTCCTCTTGCAATTGTCCGGTGAATCGGTCAATTTCCTATGGTTTGTTATCGAATCTCCGATCAGGAGGCACATATTTCTAAGGAGGAGCCGTTGTGACTGAATCGCAGGAACGTCATCTGTTTGTGGTGTTTGGGGGAACCGGCGATCTGATGGAGAGAAAGCTGCTTCCGGCGCTGTATCATCTGGTGGACCAGGATCTGATTGCCACCGATCAGTGCCAGGTACTGGGGGTAGCCCGCAGCACTGAATGGGATGATGGGACATATCGTGAATGGGGGAAGGAGATCCTGCATGAAACCGAACGTCTATCCGATACCATTATAGACAAGTGGTGTGATCGATGCCTCCACTTTGAGTCTATCGGGAATAGCGAACCCGAGGACTTTCGAAGATTGGCTCATCGGGTAGAATCACTTGAGAGCGAGTATGATCTGCCGGGGAACCGGATTTTCTACCTTGCATTGCCTCCGGTGGCGTTCGTCCCGACCATCGAAGGCCTGGGAGAAGTGGGGTTGAATACCAGCGATGGATGGACCCGGGTGGTTGTGGAGAAACCGTTCGGCCATGATCTGGAGTCAGCCCGGGAGTTGAACAGGCGGGTTCATAACTATTTCCAGGAAGAACAGATCTACCGCATTGATCACTATCTGGGAAAGGAAACAGTCCAGAACTTACTGGTTTTCCGATTTGCCAATGCGATTTTCGAATCTCTCTGGGACCGCGGACACATCGACAGTGTGCAGATTACTGTGGCGGAAGAATTGGGTGTTGGTGACCGTGCCGGATACTATGACCAGTCCGGGGCTCTTCGGGATATGGTGCAAAATCACCTGACCCAGTTGTTGACATTAGTAGCCATGGAAGTTCCATCGGCTTTCGACGCCGAAGCGATTCATGCGGAAAAACTGAAAGTACTCAGGTCGATTGCCGGGATTGATCCGGAGAGTGTGGTTATGGGACAATACGCCTCTGGTTCCTTAAATGGAAAAAGTGTCCCCGGCTATCTGGATGAGGAGGGTGTTGCCGATGATTCCACCACGGAAACGTTTGTGGCTATGCGAATGGAGGTGGCCAACTGGCGGTGGCAGGGGGTGCCGTTTTACCTCCGGACCGGCAAACGGCTGCCGGAGCGGCTCACCCAGATTGTGGTGAGATTCCGGCGTCCGCCGGTTTCGGTTTTTCATCCGTATGACAGGTGCACCATCAGTTCCAATGCACTGGTGCTGACCCTGCAGCCGGACGAAGGCGTGGATCTCCAGTTCGAGGTGAAGCGTCCCGGTGAACCGCTGAACATCCAGACCCACGATCTGGGATTTAACTATGCAGATGTGTTCGAGCCGCTCCCGGATGCCTATGAAACCCTGCTGCTCGATATCGTTGAGGGGGACCAGACGCTGTTTGTGCATGGTGCGGAAGTGGAGGAGGCATGGAAGCTCTATACTCCCTTGCTGGAAGCGGATCTGCCCATTCATCAATATGCACCAGGGACCTGGGGTCCGGAGAAAGCGATTAAACTGCCGCGTTCATTCGATGAAAGGTGGTTTACACTATGAGGGGAGAACGTCACGTATATCCATCTTTGGAGGAAGTCAGCCGAAAGTTGGCAACAGCACTTGCGGACATCGTCAAGGGAGTGGTGAGGGAGAGCGGTAAGTGTGCCTTCGCATTTTCCGGCGGGGGGACCCCTGAATTACTCTACCATATATTGGGTTCGGTTTACCGGGAGACGATTCCCTGGGAAAAAGTACATTTCTACTGGGGTGATGACCGGTTCGTGCCGCACGACGCAGAGGAGAGTAACTTCCGGCTGGTGAAGACCACAATTCTGGATGAGGTCGATGTGCCGGATGAGCATGTACACCCGTTCCACACCTTGGCTGATTCACCGGAAGAGGCGGCCCGGGAGTATGAGGTGGAAATGATGGAGACTCTTG
>Ga0207797_1000645_pt1 | contig 26633 bp, 24 predicted proteins | sample PRCRCaboRojoPR_6_FD_187275 | JGI IMG/M metagenome (GOLD analysis project Ga0207797, IMG submission 187275) | Marine sediment microbial community from Cabo Rojo, Puerto Rico - PR CR 10% Liquid 1 (SPAdes) | ecosystem: Environmental > Aquatic > Marine > Coastal > Sediment | place: Cabo Rojo, Puerto... | reverse complement strand
CGAGACGATGGCGACACACGACGCGACGGTCGTCTACCAGGCACTCTGCAGGCCGAAGCCGGACTGGTCACACGAGGCCGACTGGCGACGGGACAAACTGGAACGGCACGTCGACACGATGGGCCAGCGGATCGCCGACGCGCTGTTCGGGCCGACGACACTGGACGAGGAAGAGGAGCGGGAACTCGACCCGCGACACCGCGAGCGGATCGACCACCTGGAACAGACGGACACGCGGCGCTCGTTCACCGTCACGGCGAGGGCCGTCGCCCACGGCCCCGACGCCACGCTCGCCATCGACACGCTCACGCCGGCGTTCGCTGCCCACTCGGGGCCGTTCTACGCGGTCGACCCGGTCGTCGAGACCGACCCCGAAGCGACGGCAGCCACGATAGAGCGACTCCACGATAGAGCACGAGAACCCGACCCGGTCCAGCGACGACTCGCTCGCCGCCTCCCGGTCACGGCCAACCGCGAACCCGAGCTCGTCACGGACCCCACCACCACACCGCTGTTCGGCCTGTTCGATGGCGCGTCACTCACCGCCGACGGTCGGCGAGCACTCGATGCCACGCCGGGGGAACGCGAGTCCATCCCCAGACCGACCGCGGAGGCACTCGCCCGGTATCACACCGAGGGGCTCGCGCTCGGCCGACCGAGAACACAGGACGCCGATACTGACCCCGAACGAATCTCGCTGCCACCCGCCCTCCAGCCGCTCCACGTGGCGTGGTTCGGCCGGACGGGCGCAGGCAAGTCGACGGCACTCGTCAACGCGATGCTCGAGAACCACGCTGCCACGGACGGCGCTGATATCCTCATCGACCCGAAGGGCGACGGGCTGCCCGAGGAGTATCTCCGGGCGCACTACGCCGCGTACGGCACGCTCGAGAACGTCCGGTACTTCGACTGCGCAGAGGTGCTGCCCGCCCTCTCCTTCTTCGACATCCGCTCGGAGCTCGAGGCCGGGATCGACCGGGCGAGCGCCGTCGCCGACGTCGTCGATCACTACATCGAGATCCTCGTCGGCGTGATGGGCCACGACCGGTTCCACCAAGCGGTCCGGTCGCCGGACATCATCCGCTATCTGGTGAAGGCGCTGTTCGACCCGGTCCACGGGGACGACGCCTACACCCATCGGGAACTCCAGCAGGAGACCCGCCGCCTGCACGCGACGCGTGACCCGCCGCCGGTCGTCGACGAGGACTTGCAATCGATGCTGGGTGGGATCGCGGCGAACTCCGAGCGGTCGTTCCACGAACTCATGCAGGGGGTGGCCAACCGCATCGAGAAGATTCCCGTGAACGACCGACTGGCGCGGGTGTTCAACCACGTGCCCGAGCGGCCGGACAGCGACCGTTCGGAATCTGGAGGTGAAACGGTGGGGCATGAGACAGCGACACACACCGAGACGGGTGACCCCCACTTCGACCTCCGCGAGTTCCTCGACGAGGACATCGTCATCGTGATCGACACGGGTGGGTTGCGCCCGGCGAGTCGACGGGCGCTCACGCTCGTCCTGCTCTCGGCGCTGTGGAGCGCGCTCCGCCAGCGAGCACGCGAAGACGGGCGATTCCACGTCGATGGCGAGGACGCCGACCAGGGCGCGATAGCGCCGCCACTCGTCAACCTGTATCTCGAGGAGGCCGCCGAGTTCGCCCGGTCGGACCTGCTGTCGAACCTGCTCTCTCGGGGGCGGGGCTTCGGCCTCTCGGTCACGCTCGCCATGCAGTTCCCGGCCCAGCTCCGCGAGCAGTCTCCCAGAGCGTATCAGGAGGTGCTCAACAACGTCGGCACCATCGTCACGGGCAACGTCGCGGTCGATTCGGCACTGACCGACCGCCTCGCCACGGAGGACCAGTCACCCAGCGAGGTGGGGAACCGCCTGCGGGCACTCTCCCGTGGCGAGTGGTTCACGCGACTCCCCGCTGGCTTCGACGACGCGCCCCCACGCCCGTTCGTCCTCGAATCGCTGCCGTTGCCGCCCGGCCATCCCGAAGGACTGGGGTTGGACCGGACCGACCGGGTGTTGTTCGACGCGACACTCATCCGCACGACCGAGCGGACTCGGCTGAATCACGGGCTCTCACTCGAGGCCGCACCCAGCACCGTCGACAAGAGTGATGACGAGCCCGCGTCCAGCGAGGATGGCGAGGCACCGTCGGTTCGCGTCGACACCGCACTCCCCTATACGAAGCGGATGCCCCGCACCGTCGCCTACGACGAGGAGACACACGCACTGCGCTGTGTCCGGTGTGACAACCGCTACGACCCGAGTCAGGCAGGCATGATGCGGGCCATCACGTGCTGTGGCTCACTGGGCGATGTCGACCGCGAGGATATCCCCATCTGTGAGTTGAACCTCAAGCTCACGGCCGAGGAGCGTGCCGCAAGCGAGTGGTCGCTCCGACAACTGCTGTTCCTCCAGGCGGTCCACAACGCCCAACAGCTCCGGTACGAGCCGCCCGAGTACGACCTGGTGAACGACTCGATGCTCCGCCTCCGGGAGTACGTCGGTATCGAAGCCGAGGCCGTGGATGCCCTGCAAGCAGCCGACCTCCTTCGCCACGATACCGATTATCCACACCGGCTGTACTCGGTCACGGCCGAGGGGCGGAACGTAATCGGCGAGAGCTTCCGTGAGGGTGTCGACTACGGCCACGGGAAGGGTGACCTCGACGAATCCAGTCTCCACGTCATGTCCGTCGAGGTCGGGCGCCAGTATCTCGAACAGCACTACGTCGCCGACCCCGACTCCCCCGTCGAGACGGTTATCCCCTACTATGAAATCGACGAGCACCGCCTCGACTGCGTGGGCCTCGATGCCGAGGGTGACGTCAGAGTTGCTGTCGAGGCCGAGCGCGTCAACCACGACGTCATTCGAGCAGTCCCGGATGACTTCGACAAGATGGCGACGTGCGACCCGGAGGAAGCCATCTGGATCGTCATGTCCGGGCCGGCAGGACACACCGTCCTCAAGGCGTTGAACGACCCACCCGAGGGGCCGGTCCGCGTCGAGAAGACCTACGCCGAGTCGACCCCACCCCAGCAGTTCCGCATCGACACGGATGGATTGACGGCGATGTATCCGGTCGATTACCTGCGGGGGAAGCTTGCTAATGCGGAGTGATCCGTGACGGAATTGAACACGAGGACTGCAGTCGGGGAGTAGGGGCGCATGTGAAGTAGCCATTCATAACTGGATGTTAGACACCATGCTGCATAGAGGGTGCGAGTCGGTCACAGTCGTCGCTCTACATCCGTGTCGCTCGCTTGTCTGTACCAATCACGGGGCTCCGCTTTCGGCTTCAACGGAGCGGATACGACTGCTGTCTGCAGCACCTGTTTACCTACAGGGAGACGCAGTTTTCTCTTCTCTGGACCCGTATACGCCGACCAGCGATGGCGTCCAGACCCTCCAGTATCGAACTTGCTGACACGGTCTCCGATTTGATGAGCGGTGTCGCCGGGTGGCTCCTGATCGGGCTCGGCGTCGTCGCATTTCTGGCCGGGGGCGGTGGAATCATTCAAAAGGCAGGGACGGGTGCGGTAGTCGTGCCGCTCGTACTTGCTGGGATCGCTGTCCTGTTCATCGTTTCAGGCATCTTCGTCAACCCACGCTTTCGTCGTCGGCTTACCCGACGTCATGGGCTTTCCCAGTTCGGGCGTATCAAAACTGTCGAGAACAGGACTCGTTCGGCGACTGAGGACAAACGAGAGTTGTGTGTCGTGTGTGATGCTTACTCCAAGGAGGGACTCGTCCGTCGGTACAGACAGGAGTCTGTCATCGCCGGTATTCCCCTGTGGACGGTATCCGAGAATCACAACTTCTACTGTCCGGACTGTGCTCTCGCGGACCTGTCCGGTCGTGCTACAACTAGTGCCGATGACCACGATACCGCGGAGCGGGTCGTTACCGGAGGGGAGTGACCCCGCAAACCGCTCTCGACGCCCCCTTTTGTCGGTCGTGTACGGCGACACTCGACAGCCTGCTTACTACACCCTCTGAGCCGGTCACGTCGATACTGTCAGAACTCGAGTAGTTGGCGTAGCCTGTATTGAATAGAGGGCGCGGTGCAGCTGTCTACTGGGCCACCGAGTCGCGTCTCGCTTGCCTTGGAGTCCTCCTGGAGCGGGAGGCTACATGACGAACCCGGCAAATTCGAGTAGCAGTAGCGCAGCGAAAACGAGCGTACTAATCACGAGCATCGCGTTAGAAAGCCAGTGATTTCTCCCAGTGGTCTCGACCTGTTCTGAGTTGAGGAGTCGGATGAGTACGACGGCGAGAAACGGCATGAACACCGCGCCGAGTAACCCATAGAGGATAATCAGAAACACTGGTCTCCCGAAGAAATACAGCAACATCGGTGGGAACGTCAGCCACAAAACGTAGAATTTGTACGCGCTGGACTCGCGGAGGGACTCGGGTTCTGCCGAACCAATCGACAGCGTGGCGATAAAGTCGGCGAACAGGTACGAGACGCCGTGCCAGACGCCGAGTAGTGAGGTGAAGGAGGCAGCCCAGAAGCCGATCAGGAAGGTGAGCCGAAGGGCGGGATGGAGTTCGTTCCCGAGGTTGTTCGCGAGCGTCACCAGGCCTTCCTGCCCCGCGATCGACCCGCCCGTCCCGAACAGCAAGGCTGCACTCATGATCATCAGCGCGATTGAAAACAATCCGGTGATCATGTAGGCCGAGGAGGCATCGAGTCGCATCACGGAGACGTATCGACGGCTGTCCCACTCCTTCTCCGCGAGCCAGTATCCGTAGGACGCCATGGTGATCGTTCCGCCCGCACCTCCAATCAGCCCCAACACGTAGATGATTGACCCGTCTGGCAATGCGGGGATGCCGGTCGAAACGATACCGCCGAGTTGCGGTAATACGAGAACCGCTGAGCCAACGACGGTGACGAACATTATCCCGATGAAGAGCGTCATCAACTTCTCGAAGGTCTCATACTGATTGAGTAGCACCAAGAGCGCCCCGACGAGCGGGTGGGCGACGACGTACACCCAGAACGGGATGTCGGGGTAGATGGCGGTCGCTGCCAGCGAACAGGATGCAGCAACAGCGCCACCGAAGACGAATCCCCAGATGAGTGTATACCCGCCGAAGAATCCGCTTGCCCACCTCCCCAGCGAGTGAAACCCTTCAAGAATAGTCCGACCACTGGCCAAGTGGTATCGCCCGACTCCTTCGTTGATACTGAACTTGATCGCGACGCCGAGGACGATGGCCCAGATGAAGTTCAGTCCGTAGATGCTCCCGGCGACGAGCGCGGCAATGAGGTCGCCAGCGCCGACACCAGTTGCCGCCACGAGCAGGCCGGGACCGATCAGAGACCACCTCGGATCGTCGTCGGCGTGTTCCTGATCACCCACCATATTGGGTGCCTACATGTTGTCACTTAGCCACAAATATATTGTGTATATTATTTTTCTTCGAGTTTCAACGACTATCCAAGCGTTTTCATCCCCTCAAGACTCGTGCCTCAGCCGGTCGACAGCGTACCGAATACACCCTCTACCTCTCGCATGAAGCGTCTACCAGCGTTGGAGTATGGTCCAGCGGCTGTGCCCCATACAGAGCACGAGTTGCTCAACAAAAGGCGACCAACTCGATCAAGACACAGACGACGCGCTGACCTCCTCAGCGATCACCTCAAGCTCGGCCTTCCGGAATGTTGAGTCGTCCGCCGCCTCCGATGACGCCGCCAGGCCGACCTGTGCCCGGATGAGTTGGCGCATCCGCGTTGTCGACGGCCGGCTTGGCTCTTCAGTATCCACCTCGAGTGTCTCACAGATCGCCAGCAACTCCTCCTTGGTGAACGAGGCCTCGAACTCCCGTTCGAAGCGACCCGTCGCCGCTCGAATCGCGTTCCGGACCTCGTGGACGGTCGGACTCATGCTGCCCTACTCTCCTGTCACCTCCCTCAAAGTTCCTACTCGGGAGCGATGACGCGTTTCAGAACGTGTGGAGTGGCTACGACCGCTAACGATTGCTGGACCCACCGCTCCTATGCAGCACCCGGTTCCCAGCAACTGCTGGTGATTCGACAGCGCGACGAGTTCAAAATCGGTCCAAATCCCCGCTAGAGGCGATAACCGCTGTGTCCAGACAGAGATTGAAAACCGAGCAGACAAATTAAGCGACGAACCATCCCATCGCGAACCAACACCGGAAATCGGGCCACAAGAGCCATTAGCGACCCAGATTCGAGTTCGGGCACCCCTGAATCGCGGCATTCATACTCCCACCAGAACGCCAAAACCGCACGACTGCAACCGATTTTGAAACTACAACCCCCTGGATTTCGGGCCTCATCGACGACTGAAGGCAAGGGTGCCGCATTGCGATTCACCATCCAGAGGCTTCAATACGGTCGTTTTCACGGTTTACAATCGTTCGACACCCAGCGTTCCTAGTCCCGTTTCAGCGGTAGTCACAGTCACTACTTGCGGGGAAAAGCCGCAATCAGTAAGTGGCCACGAGACGGATTCAGTCTTCAATATCGGTTGCCGTACAGCGGTTTTCGGTATCTCAGGAGTCGGCCCAGCAACGGAGGAGACTCCAAAATCCGAGTCGTCTCGACTCGTCATCTGGGTTCGAAGTCGTTTCTTCAGCTGCTGCTCGTCTCGCTCGTTCTTCCGCGAGGTCCTGTTTGAGCGCCTCGTTTTCCGTTTTGAGTCTCTCGATCCCGGCCTCCAACTGCTGAATCGACTCTAGGAGAGCCCTGTGGCGGGATGCTCCGAATTCGGCTTGTGTGACTTCTGAGTCTGTTTCGCTTCCAAACTCCGAAGAATCGCCAGACTGCGCCGGGGTCTCCTCGGGCACTGGGTCGGAATCTGTACGGTTCTTCCTAGATGCGTTTGCCGGCTCATAATGGTCCGTAACCGCCATCGCAGCCCGCTCGACGGTCTTCTCCCCGTACGTCGATCCATCCGAGAAGTGGACCTCGTCCCATTTCTCACGCATCAACCCGGAGTCCCGGAACAGCCGGTCCATCCGTTGGACGTCACTTCCAGTCCAGAACGCGAGCAGCGCACAGAGTGCCATATCGGCCTCCGACTGACTGTCGTACCCACTGGTGTCACCACGCCAAAGTCGGTCGAACTTCTCGCCGTTCTTCGCATGTCGTGCCTTCGAGAGCAGCGCTTCATCCGAGAGGTCGACGAGTGGGTCGCTCGATTCATCTCCAGTCGAGCTAGAGGCCTTTTCTCTCTGTACTGGAGTGGAGTCATCGGTACTACTCCGTTCTGCAGTCGTCCCCTGGTCTGGGGTGACGAACTCCTCGTACACTGTGGCGAGCGCCTCGGGTTGAGCCTCAATCGTCTCGGGCGTACTGTCGACGTGGGCACCGGTCACGGTGAAGAACCGGTCAGTCTCGTAGATCTCGACGTCTCCCTTCCGACTCCGGTCGCCGGGGAGCGTGCCCTTGAGAATGACGTGAAAGCCAGTCCCGGATGGGCTAATCTCCGTGAACGAGTCAAGCGTCTCGACGATATCTTCGGCCCAGTCGAGGGTCGTGTCAGTCTCGGGGACACGGCAGTCGTCGAGGTCGACACCGACCAGCGGGTCCTCGTCGGTGAAGACGAAGCCAAGCCCACTCAAGTCGTCTGACTCCGCTCGGTTACGTGCTTGCTCGAAGGAACTCCATGTGTCCGAGTCGGTGGCGGAAGCGTACCGGCCCGTGCCGGGGTCAACCGGAATCTTGGTCAGGTTCCCATCGCGCTCTTTCTCAGTCCAACAGACCCACTGGTCGTACCCGAGGAGCGTCTCCGGGAGTCGGTCCGACGTGGGGTGGTCAGCGTCAGTCGACGAAGGGGACATTGGTGTGACGTCTACCTGTCGATTCGTCCCATCCATTGTGAATTTCACTAATTCATATCGTGGAATTTGCTACTCAGGGACCGCAGCCAGTCGAGGAGGTGTGTGAAGACGACATCGTCTATGCACTCGATCCGAGTACACGCCTCGTCAAACGAAAACCCATCACGGCTGTTGAAACAAGGACATACCGAGGACCGGTTATCGAGAAACAGCTTCCGCCGCTTGTCTGGAACCTCTCCAGTGAGCAGCGACAAATTCTACTCGATGCCCCAATGGCAGGGGATGGTACCGAGCGGGGGACGTACTATACCGCGAGCGATCTGCTCGCGGCGGATGTGCTCGCGCTCGGTGTGACGCTAGGGATCAAGCCTCGTTATACCAAATAACGCAACTCGTGGCAACTCTTCATGAACGATGTGAATGATAGCTACCAGTCTGGGACGCACCTTCGACACAAGTTGGTCGACGGCTCGATGGTTCGGCTCACGGTCGCTGATTATCCGGCAGTCCTCGCTGGGCGAGATGGACGGTTTCAGTGGGTTGGTGTGAACGAGGTGGCGTAGACTCTGACAACCACCAGAGAAAGGCTCAGCTCTCGGAAACAACGCGCTACCCCGAGGCGTTCAAGCGCGAGTCGAGGGCGCTGGAGCGACGGATGGACCGCATCCTACCGGACAACCTCCTCTATCGGGTGACGACGCCACACGGGAGCGTCGGTTTCCAGAAGCCCGCCGCCGTGGCGGTGGGGCGGGCGACGGTGACGACACAGCACGGGCCGGTGACGGTGCGGGTATGGTACGCATGAGTCCTCGACGCCCGGAGGGTCGCTTCGACGGGCACCCGTGATGGATTCGACGCGTCGAGCGCTCGGGTCGCCAGGCAATCAGTCGTCGGCTGGGGGTGCCTCGGCCTCGGCCTGCCCCTGCCAGAGGTCGGCGTACGTGCCACCGGCCGCGACCAGGTCCTCGTGGGGTCCCTGCTCGACGATGCGGCCCTCGTCCATGACGACAATCTCGTCGGCGTTCCGGATCGTCGAGAGTCGGTGGGCGATGATGAACGCGGTCCGCTCCTCGACCAGTCGCTCGACGCTCTCCTGGATCAGCTCCTCGGTCTCCGTGTCGACATCGGAGGTGGCCTCATCGAAGACGATGATCTCGGGGTCGTTGAGCAGTGCACGGGCGATGGCGAGGCGCTGGCGCTGGCCGCCCGAGAGCTTGATGCCCCGCTCACCGACCTGCGTGTCGTAGCCGTCGGGGAGTTCGGCGACGAACTCGTCGGCTGCGGCCGCCTCGGCCGCCCGCTCGACCCGTTCGCGGGCGCTCCCGTCGTCGGTCCCGGTCCACTCAGCCTCGAGCGTCTCGCGGTCACCGTAGGCGATGTTCTCCGCCACCGTCCCCGAGAACAGGTACGGGTTCTGCTCGACGATGGCGATGGCGTCACGGAGTGACTGGAGGTCGTACTCCGGGACGTCGGTGCCGTCGACCCGAACCGCTCCCTCGTCGACGTCGTGGAACCGGGGGATGAGTTTCAGGAGCGTGGATTTCCCGGCGCCGGTCGCCCCCGCGAGCCCGATGGTCCTCCCGGCGGGGACATCCAGCGAGACATCGTGGAGGACGGGCTCGCGGTCCCCGTAGGCGAAGGTGACGTCCTCGAAGGTGATGTCGCCGTCGACCGTCTCGGGGGCGTGGGCGGGACTGGGACTGGTGATGGTCGGCTCGCGGCCGAGCAAACCGAACACCCGCTCGGCGCTGGACTTGGCGAGCTGGTACTTGTTCGCGGACTTGCCGACCCGGCGCATCGGGGAGTAGAGCCGTCTGAGAAGGAGGAAGAACAGCGCGAACCCACCGAGCGTGAGCGCCCCCGCCTCGCCGGGGGTCCCGGTTATGATGTCGGTCCCGCCGATGAAGAGCACGAGGACGAAAACGACGCCGGTGAGCAGTCTGAGCGTGGCGAAGAATCCGCGTCGAATCCGGAGGGCGGCGACTTTCTCGTCGTGGTAGGCCTCGCTCTGCTCTGCGACGCGGCCGTGTTCGAAGCCGTAGCGGTCGAACGCCTTGATGACCGCGGCGCCACCGAGGTTGTTCTCCAGTCGCGTGTTCAGCCGGGCGACCGTCTCGCGGATCGACTTGTACCGGGGCTCGATCCAGGTGAGGAACTGGCCGCTCGCCAGCCCGATGATCGGGACCGGAGCCAGCGCGATGAGCGCCAGTTTCGGCGAATACGCCCACAGGATGACGGCGATGCCACCGACGGTGGCGACGACCCGGATGAGCTGCCGGAACTCCGTGTTGAGGAACTGCTCAAGCCGGTTGATGTCGCTGTTGAGGATGGACATCATCCCACCGGTCTGGTGGTCGGCGAAGAAGTCCATCGAGAGCCGCTGGAGGTGGTCGTAGGTGTCGTTCCGGAGGTCACGCTGGACCTTCTGGGCGGTCGCCTGGAGCAGGTAGCGCGAGGCGAAGCGGGCGACCGACCGGACCAGGTACGCGAGGACGGCGATGAGGACGAGTTGTTCCAGCAGCGCGAGGCGAGCGGCCTCGCCGATGATCTCGCCCGGCGGCAATAGCCCTACGTCGGTCAGCAGTCCCGCGTCGGCCGAGCCACGGATGGCCCGGTCGATGGCGGCCGCGACGACGATGGGTGGAACGAGTCGAGCGAATCGGGTGAGGAAGGCCGCGAGCACACCGAGCGTGAGGGTTGGCCAGTAGCGCTTGGCGTAGCCGACCAGGCTCACCATCGGGTGGCCGTCGACGTTCTCCCGGACGTGCTCGAACCCGCCGTGGTCGTCTGTCACTGTCCAGTCTAGCGGTCTCGCGTTCAAGTATCCGGTGACATCGCCACGCGCAGGCCAGGTGACGAAGGGCCGAGCCACCGTGCGGGCTGGGTCACCGCGAGGACGCCGTCCGACCCCCTGGGCTGCAGGGCCGAAGCGTGGCGGACGGGGTCAGTCGCAGTCCGAGCGCGAGACGTCGAGGACCGTCAACTCCTCGTCGACCCTGAGGGTGAGCCGTTCGTCGTCGGCAGTGAGCGTCAGGTCCACCACCAGCGGGTCCTTCCCCCTGACCGTCTCTTCCTCGGGCTCGTGGACGGCCTCCACCTCGCCGACGGCCGACGGCGCGACCGGGTCGTACCCGTGGGGTGAGGAAGTCGAGCATCGTGGCGTGGCCGGTGACGGCGGCGAGCGCGTTGCCGACGACGACGTAGATGCAGTTGGTGCACTCGGCGTGGACCAGCGTCCCGTCCTGGCGGCCGTAGGCGGCGCAGGGGTCGGCGTCCTCGTCCGGGCCGGACTCGTGGTCCTCACGGACCGACAGTTCGCCCTCGACGGGGGCCGAACAGCGCGGGCAGAGCCCGCTCGAGAGCGCGAGCAGTTCGAGGTTCCCCCCGTCCAGGCGGCACGGAGCGTCCCGTCGGCGTCGCGGTCCCGGAGGCCCGCTGGCGGGAGGGGGTAGCGCCCGAGGTAGCAGTCGCGGACCGGCGTGCCGTCGTCGCCCCGGTACGACCGGTCGCAGCGGCCAGAGCAGTCGGTACAGAACCGCTCGACGCTCCCCTCGCGCCACCGGACCAGCACGTCGCCGCCACAGCGCTCGCAGGTGGCGTCGACCCCGGTCAGCGGGAGGTCGGGCGTCTCGGTGACGGCTCCCGAGAGCACCACCTCAACGACCCGACGACTCGCCCGCGTCAGCGAGTATCCCTTGTCGGACCGGGTGACGAAAGTGCCCCACCAGTCGGTCAAGGTGGTAGCTGAACCCGCTGGTGTCGTCGGCCGGGACCTGGTCGTAGAGCTTCGAGAACGACATCGGCGTTTCGCCCTCTCCGATAGTGCGGAGGGCCGCTAACCGGGTCTCGTTGCCGAGCGCACCGAACGCCTCGTCCGGGGTCAGTCGCGCGGACCGTCTCGGGTCCTCGTCGGAGATGACGACCGGGTACGGGCCACTGTCCCCTAAATTGCTGACGGCTCAGAGCCGGGGGTGCACGACCGAGACGGGGGCGTGTCGCGTCCGGCACAACGAGATGAGCGGCGCAGCGCCTCACCGCGGTGCGATTAGTTCGATGGGATGGCGTGGTGTCGCGTCCAGCACCGAGTCGATCTGGTCGACACACGACGTGCCGCTGGCGAGCACCCGCTGGCTGTTGGCCGCGCGCAGTTGCCACGCGACCTGTTCGCCGAGGTGTATACTGAGTTCGTAGTACTCCCGTTTGTACCCGAACGAACCGGCCATCCCGCAGCACTCCACGTCGGTCGTCGTCACGTCGTAGCCGAGGTCCTCGAGCACGGCGACCGTGTGTGCCTCAAGCCCCAGCGTCCGCTGCTGGCAGTGCGAGTGGTAGACGGCAGTCGTGTCACCATCGGGGTCCGGGCCGACGAGGGCCGTCGAGTCGGCACCGTTCTCCAGCAGGCCGAAGACGTACTCCACGAGCTCGTAGCTGTTGTCGGAGAGGGAGTCGAACCGGTCGGCTGACAGCAGGTGTTCGTAATCACGATGGAACATCGCCAGTGTCGATGGCTCGACGACCACCAGGTCGCGACCGGCACGGAGGTCGTCGACGACCGCCCCCCAGAGGTCGGTCGCCCGCTGGCGGGCCGTGGTGATCATCCCCTGGGAGAGCGGGGCGCGGCCGCTCGGGGGGAGCGACGGGACCGTGACCGCGACCCCGAGCGCTTCGAGGGTCCGTACGGCCGCCTTCCCACGCTCGACAGCGACGTGGTTCGTGTAGGGGTCGGGATACAGTACCGCCTCTCGCTCCGGGGACTGCGGGTCGGTCGTCGCGCGGCGATCGAACCACTTCACCAGGGTCTCGCGACGGAACCGTGGCAGCTCGCGCCGACCGTCGACACCGAATGACGACTCCAGCAGGGCGCGTGCGGTGTCGGTGCCAGCCAGCCAGTTCGACGCGGGCGCGGTCAGCGACCCGACCTTCGCGAGTGTCGGGAAGTTGCCGAAGAAGCGCTTCTGGAGGTCCATCCCCCCGGACTGGACGTCGGGCGTCAGCCCGTCGACGAGGAAGTCGAACGCGTCCGGGTCGTCGCCAGCGTTCACCCGGTCCCGGACGACGGTGTTGATCCAGGGTATGTCGATCTTCACGGGGCAGGCGGGTTCGCACCGCGAGCAGCCCGTACAGTAATCGTTCATCTCACCGGCACTGTCGAGGCCGTGGACGCCAGCCTCCCAGCCGGTGCCGATGCCGCCGGTGTACGTCTCGCCACCGAAGCCGTGGCCACCGACACCCTGGAAGTTGGCACAGACGTTGTTGCAGGCGCCACACCGGATACAGTACAACGTCTCCCGGAGGTCGGGATCGTCCCGCATCTCGCTGCGTCCGTTGTCGATCAGGACGAGGTGGAACGTCCGTTCGGCGTCGGAGTCCTCGGTCGGGACGGGCGGCGAGTCGACCGGGCCGGAGATCAGTGTGTTGTATATCGCCGCCGACTGGCCCGTCGCCGTCCGACCGATGAGTTCCACGAACGGGCGGACGGAGGCGAGCGTCGGTAGTACCTTCTCGATGCCTGTCACGGCGACGTGGTGGTTCGTCGACTCGACGACCTTCCGTGCGTTCCCCTCGTTGGTCACCAAGACGAGGGTCCCCGTCTCCGCGACGACGAAGTTTGCGCCGGTCATCCCCACGTCGGCTGCCTCGATACGCTCCGCGAGGTAGTCGCGGGCGAAGGCCGTCAGTTCCTCCGGCGTCTCCAGCGGTTCCTCGGGGTCGAACACCTCGTTGAACAGGCGGGCGATCTCCGCCCGCGACTTGTGGAACCCGGGACCGATGAGGTGTGAGGGCGTCTCGCCAGCGATCTGGATGACGAGTTCCCCGAGGTCGGTCTCGTGGACGTCGAGCCCGTTGGCCTCCAAGGCGGCGTTCACCTCGATCTCCTCGGTCGTCATCGACTTCGACTTCACCACCGACTCCGCGTCGACCGCCGCGCAGACCGAGGTGACGTACTCGGTCGCCTCGGCGGCGTCGGCGGCGACGAACAGTTCACCGTCGTTCGCCTCGACGCTCGCCCGCAACTGGTCGAGCAGCGTCGGCAGTCGCTCGATGGCGTCCTCCTTGATCTCCCGGACGGTACTCCGGAGTTCCTCGTACCGTTCGGGGCCCAGTTCATCGAGCGCCTCGTACCGACGGTCGTTCAGGTGGGTGGCGTTCGCGGCGACGCTGTCGCTCTCGGTGTCCAGCAGGGTCCGGATTCGTGCGGCCTTCTCGGCACGACGACGGTCGGAACTCACGCCGACCCCTCCACGACGACGACGTGCATCTCTGCGGGACCGTGGACCCCCTGGACGAGTTCACCCATGTCGGCGGTCGCACTCGGGCCGGTGACGAAGACGGCGTCGTCCCGTCCGGCCGCGAACGCCTCGGCGAGGCGGTCGAATGCGGCGGCCATGTCGGGTACGACGTCCGCGGCCCGGACGACGGCCACGTGGCGAGGGGGGAACAGGCTCACTGCCCCCTCCTGGTTCGGCGACGGTGTGACGACCACCGTCCCGTACGCCGCGATGGCGAGCGTCCCGGCCGTGACGCCCGTCTCGGCCGCGAGCAGTTCCTCCCGAGTAGGGTCGACCGTGACCGATGACGGGAGCGAGACCTCTGACCCGAGCGGCGACCCGACGGTGGCCCCGCGACAGGCCGCCTCGATGGCCGCCGTCGCCGTCTCGGCGGCGACACGACTCGTCTCGGTACCGACCGCCGCCGCTCGCGCCTCGAAGCGTTCGAGGGGGCCCCTCGTGTCTGCCTCGGTGGAGGACTCCGGTGGGCTCATTGGAACGACCCGAGCCGCTCGGTGGTCGCTGTCACGTCGCCGCGAGTCGGAACGTCTCGTCGCCGTGGGGCAGCCATGATACGAATATGTGGGATTCTATCGTCTAAAATCGGCGTGTTCACATGTTGCGTGCCAACAAGCGCCACAGATATGTACGAGGACGTTCCAAGAGAGGCCAGAAGTGCCATGATAACACTCGGACTCGATGTGCGGCAGTACGACTGCCCGTTCATCGACACCACGGACGACCACCCGCTCACGTTCTCCGCGCTCCAGTGGTCGTTCGACGAGCGGCGGGAGCTGCTGGAGACGCGGATTATGGCACGTGCGAGCGAGCGAGAGGCGCTGGACCAAGGCCTCTCGGCGCTGCGCGACCACAAGATGGTCAAGGAAACGTCCCTCCACTACCGACGGGGCGACAACGCGCTGGTCCGGACGCTGATACAGGAGACGAACGCGATGGGCGTCATCAGGGACCACGGCGGCTACCTGACCGGGCCGCCGGAGATGGCCGACGGTCGGGAACTGTGGCGGGTCGGCTTCGACAACGAGGAGCGTTCCTCGCGGGCGCTGTCGGACCTCGACCGGGAGAACGAGTTCGAGGTCCAGTCCCGCGAGCAACTCGACTCCGAGGCGATGTTCTCGCTGTTCCAGCACCCGGAGGCGGTCGCCAAACTCCTGACGGCCTGTGAGTCGCTGTCGGACACCGAGCAGTCTACCCTAGAGACTGCCGTCGAGCAGGGCTATTTCGAGCAACCCCGCGGCGGGACGCTGTCGACGGTCTCGGCGGAGTTCGGCGTCTCGAAGTCGGCGGCCTCGCGGAACCTGCGCCGGGGACAGCAGAAGGTGCTCTCGCGCGTCGTCGAGGCCATCGAGGAGATGTAACTGCGCCGGGCCCACGGACGACTCGCCACGGGGGTCCCGCTCGGGGCGGTGGCGAAGAGTCTCGACCGCCCCGTCGACCACGGGTATGGCCGTCCGTCGGGGTCGTTCTCTTACCAGATTTGGAGAAGACTGAACGAATACCCACGTCAAAATGTGAACGCCACGTTTCTTGCTGTATTTGGCCGAACATGTTGCTATGCGTCACGTGGTACACCGCAGGGCTGCTGGGGTGCGACCAGCGTGTCGCAGCGGTGGACAGGTGACAGCCAGCCGGGAGGCAGGCGGCCAACGGCACGCAGCCACGAGGGAACGATGACAGACACGCACGACTCGGAGTCAAGATCGGCGGGTATCGACAGACGGAATCTCATGCGAGCGGTCGGCGGTGGTGCCGCGACCGCCGTCTTGGCCGGTCTCGCCGGCTGTTCCACGCTCATCTCCGACGGGGACGAGGGCGACGGGAACGGTGGCACCGGCGGCGGCAGTGCCTCCCAGGTCGGCACCGACCCGCTGAATATCGGGATGCTCACGTTCACGCAGGGCGCACCGGGCGTGCTGGGGATCCAGATCCAGCGTGGCGCGGAACTCGCCGTCGAGCGCATCAACGGGGCTGGCGGCATCGCCGGGCAACGGCAGGTGAACCTCGAGATTGCCGACGAGGGGCAGAATCCACTCGACAGCTACCGACAGTTCATCGACGAGGGCAAGGACGCCACCTTCGGCCCCGTCTCCTCGGGGACCCACGAGACCATCGCCCCCGAGGTCGAGTCCGCGGAGGTCGTCAACGTCTCCAGCGCCGGGACGGTGACGACGCTGTACGAGGAGACGGTTCCGGACCCGAAGTACTCGTTCCGCTTCCAGAACTCGGACCTGATGGAGGCGGTGGTGATGGCCCGGGAGGCGGTCAACCGCATCGGCGCCGAGAACATCGACACCGTCGCGGGGGTCAACCCCGGGTACTCGTTCGGCGAGGACTCACAGCGGGTGTTCAAGCTCGCGCTCGAGGGACTCCTCGGCGACTTCGACGTCGTCTACGAGGGGTTCCCCGACCTGGGGACCAGCGACATGTCGACACACATCACCGAGGTCAACAGCGCGGCGCCCGACCTGATGTTCTCCAGCCTCTGGGGCGGCGACGCCGTCACCTTCCTCGACCAGGCGGTGGCGAGCAACCTCTTCGAGAACACCCGGGTCGTCTCGACGGTCATGTACAGTGCGGCCGACGACCTCTCGCGTGACACGGTGGAGAGCGCCGAGGTCATCGCTGGCGCCCGGACCTACTACTGGGACAAGCCGGACCGCCGACTCTGGAAGCCCGGCCGTGATCTGTTCAACGATGCCCGCCAGCAGGACAACATCGGAGTCCCCAATCCTCACTACATAGCGGGGTACGGCTGTATCACCGCGTGGGCGACGGCCGTCGAGAAGGCCATCGACGTCCTCGGCGGGTACCCGAGCCAGAAGCAGATCGCCGAGGCGCTGGAGGGCCACGGTTTCTTCACCCCGGCTGGCTACCACGTCATGGGCGCGAAGTCGGAGGGCGGTGCCACTACCCTGCAGGGGTCCGGTACCCCCGGCCACTCGGGACGGTCGACCGCGTACGCTGGCGAGATGGTCTGGAACGAGGAGTTCTCCGCGGCAGCCCTCGAGGACGTCAACTCCTACTCGCCGGTGGAGATCTCGCCGCCGCCGGGACAGACCGGCACCGAGTGGCTCCAGAGCTGGCGGAACTGAATCCGAGGGAGCGAGTCGATGTCTCTCGATTTCACACTGCCGCTCGTCGCCCTCCAGCTCGGGGGGCCGGAGATATGGGTGACCCGAACGCTCAACGGGCTCCAGGCGGGGTTCATCCTGTTTCTCATCGCCTCCGGGCTGACCATCGTACTTGGAATCCTCGACGTGCTGAACCTCGCACACGGTGAGCTGTACGCACTGGGCGCGTACGTCGCCTTCACCGTCTTCGGGGGCCTGATCGGCCTGATCGCCCCGTCCGGCGGCGACCCGATGGCGCTCCTGTTCCTGTTCGTGCTCCTCGCACTGGGCGCGGCGGCCGTTTCGGCCGCGGTGGTGGTACCCGTGGGGGCCGCACTGGAGGCGGTGTTCTTCAGGGTCGGTGGCATCTACGAGCGCGACGAGGTCTACCAGCTTGTGCTCACGTTCGGACTGCTGCTCATCATGAACGACCTGATCAAGGCCATCTGGGGCCCCTCGTCCGTCCGGGTGGCCGGTGTCTACTCCGGTATCAACGCGATCCCGGTCGCGAGTCTGGTCGGCCTGAACTACCCGACGTTCAACATCGTCGTGATCGTCGTCGGAGCCGTCGTCGCCGGGGCACTGTTCTACTTCTTCAACCGGACGAAGACCGGCCGCATCATCCGGGCGACGGCCATCAATCGCGAGATGGCGACCGCCATCGGCGTCGACACCGACCGGGTGTTCACGCTGGTGTTCGCGCTCGGGGCGTTTTTCGCGGGGTTCGCCGGTGCGATGGTCCTCCCGCGAACGTCCGCCAGCCTCGAGATGGGCGTCGAGCCGCTGGTGCTGTCGTTCGTGGTCATCGTCATCGGCGGGCTGGGAAGCCTCCGTGGGGCACTCGTCGGCGCGCTCCTGGTCGGGCTCGTGGAGAACTGGGCTATCGCGCTCAACCCGGCCGTCGAGACGGCCGCCCCGTACGCAATCATGGCTATCGTCCTGCTGGTGAAACCGGAGGGGCTGTACGGTACTTGGGGGGAGCGCACGTGAGCATCCGCGAGCGACTCCCCGGCATCGTCGAGGGTGAGGACGGCCGCCGACTCCGACTCACCGGCCGACTCGTGCTGACGTCCCGGCAGGCCGCTGGCGGCCTGCTGCTGGCGCTGTTCCTGCTGGCGCTGCCGGACATCACGCGCCTGTCGGACTCGCTCCAATTGAGCGTGTTCCACCAGGGCGTGCTGTTCGGCATCGCGGCCGTCGGGCTGAACCTGCTGTTGCGGCACACGAAACTGGTCTCGTTCGGACACGCCGCCTTCTTCGGCGGCGGCGCGTATACCACGGCAGTGCTGGCGACGAACTTCGGCGTCAACGAGTTCCTCCTGTTGCTCGTTCCGGCGATCGCGGTCGCAACCGTGCTCGCGGCGGTCATCGGCGCGCTGTCGCTCCGCCACACCGGGCTGTACTTCTCGCTGTTGACACTGGCGTTCGGGATGCTCCTCTTCTCGGTCGTGGAGGGGAACGACCAGTTCTTCGGTGGCACGGACGGACTACCGATCCGGCCGGACCCCGCCGGGCGACCGCTCCTGTTCGGCGCGGAGTTGGGTCCCGAGGTGTACGGTATCCTCTTGTACTACCTTACGCTCGTCGTCCTCATCGTCGCACTGCTGGGGATGTGGCGCCTTGTCAACTCGCCGTTCGGACAGGCGCTCGACGCCATCGGGCAGAATCGGACTCGCGCCCGGTTCATCGGGGTCCCGGTCGAACGGTACGTCTGGGTGGCGTTCGTGATATCGGGCGTCTACGGTGGCGCCGCTGGCGCCATCTACGCGATACTCCAGCTCCAGATCGATCCCAACGGGACGCTGTTCTTCCTGCGGTCCGGTGACATCCTCTTCATGGCGATTCTAGGTGGGTTCCAGACACTCGTCGGCCCCGTCGTGGGCGGCATTGTCCTTGTGTTCGTCCAAGACGTGGGACAGGACTTCACCCGGTTCTTCAATTTCGTCACTGGCTTCGTATTGCTCCTCCTCGTGTTCGGGTTCCCACGAGGCATCGTCGGGACGCTCGGCAGGGGAACGGGGCTCCTCGACAAGGACGGGACCGACGAGCAGGACAGCGGTGACCTGCGGGGGGCAGACTGATGCTCGAAGCACGGAACCTCGAGAAGTCGTTCGGCCAACTGGTCGCCGCCGACAGCGTCGAACTCACCTTCGGTGAGGAACCCGGGGAACTGGTGTTCATGGTGGGCCCGAACGGTGCGGGCAAGACCACCCTCGTGAACCTACTCACCGGCCTGCTTGCTCCCGACAGCGGCGAGGTGATCATCCACGAACCCGCGGCCGACGGCAGTGGAACCGTCGAACGGGACATCACGGGGCTGCGTCCCGAGGCCCGGGTCAAGGAGGGCGTCGTCCGGTCGTTCCAGGTCGTCCAGGTGTTCGAGGAGATGACCATCCGCGAGAACCTCCGGACGGCGGTGCTGGCCGACGAGGGACTCATGACCAGCATGTTCAGCCACTCGGACGAGCACGAGCCGGTCGAGCGACGGGTCGACGAACTCCTGGAGCGGTTCGGTCTGACGGACCTCGCCGACTCGGTGGCCGAGGAACTCCCGCACGGTGACCGTAAACTCATCGACGTCGCGATGAGCTTCGGCCTCGACCCGGACTACCTGTTTCTCGATGAGCCGACCTCGGGCGTCTCGACCAGCGAGACCGAGTACGTCATCGACACCATCCTCAACGTGAGCAAGGCACAGCAGGTCACGACCATCACCATCGAACACGATATGGACATCGTCAGAGAGTACGCCGACCGGATGATCGCACTGCACCAGGGTCGGGTTCACGGCGAGGGGCCCGCGAGCATGCTGGAGACCGACCGTGAACTGCGCAGTCTCCTGCTGGGGATCGACGATGAGTGAGACGCCCACTGGCGACGACGACGGCGACCCGCTCCTGCGGGTCCGCGGCCTCGACGCCGCCGTCGAAGGCTTTCAGGTCAGTCACAACCTCGATCTCGACGTGAACGAGGGGGAGGCGGTCGGACTGGTCGGTCGGAACGGCGCTGGCAAGACCACCGTCTTTCGCGCGATAATGGGGCTGACCGAGGCGCTGGCTGGCTCCGTGCAGTTCCGCGGCGAGGAACTGACGGCAGTGTCGCCCGACAGCATCCCCGGGCGGGGCATCGGCTACCAGCCCGAGGACCGGAAACTGTTCACTGGGATGACCATCGACGAGAACTTCCGGCTCCCGATCTGGTCCGTCGGCGGCAGGCGCGGCATCGAGGACGAGGACGCCGTCGTCGAAGAGGTTTACGCGCTGTTGGACGAACTATCGGACCGACGGAAGGCGAAGGTGGAGCACCTCTCTGGCGGACAGGCGAAAATGGTGTCGATCGGTCGAGCACTTGCGCTCAAGCCCGACCTGCTCATCCTCGACGAGCCGCTCGAGGGACTCGCTCCGGTCATCGTCGAGCGGCTCAAGGGGTACATCGAGGACATCAACGCCCGTGGCGTCGCGGTCCTCATCGCCGAGTCGAACGTGACCCACGTGCCGGAACTCGTCGACCGATTGTTCGTCATCGAGCGGGGGGAGATCGTCGCGAGCGGCGACCCCGAGCGACTGGCGGCCGACCGCGAGATACAGCAACTGATGCAGGGCAGCGGAACCGACCAGTGACGTGACTGGGTTGGAACGGCCCCGGAGGCCCGACCCGGAGATCCCCCTGCCTGGGAAACACTCAATAGCTCGTTGACAAGAGTCAACACGCGCCATGAAGTACACACGGGAGGAGTCACGGGAACGACTCCAGAGAACAGTCGAGGCTGGCGAACCGATCATCGGAGCGGGGGCCGGGACGGGCATCTCGGCGAAGTTCGCCGAGCGAGGCGGCGTGGACCTGCTCATCATCTACAACTCGGGACGGTATCGGATGAACGGCCGCGGGTCACTGGCCGGCCTGTTGCCGTACGGCGACGCGAACGAGATCGTCCTCGAGATGGGCCAGGAGGTCCTCCCGGTGGTCGAGGACACGCCGGTGCTGGCGGGCGTCAACGGCACCGACCCGTTCCGGGACATGAGCGTGTTCGTCGAGGACCTGCGCCGTAGGGGGTTCTCGGGCGTGCAGAACTTCCCGACGGTGGGGCTCATCGACGAGGACTCGGGGTTCCGCCAGAACCTTGAGGAGACGGGGATGGGCTACGACAGGGAGGTCGAGATGATCCGAGAGGCGAGCGACCAGGGGATGCTCACCTGCCCGTACGTGTTCAGCGAGCAGGACGCCCGCGAGATGACCGAGGCCGGCGCGGACGTCGTGGTCTCGCACATGGGGCTGACCACCTCCGGTGACATCGGCGCGGAGACGGCACTGGACCTCGAGACGGCCGCCGAGCGGGTGCAAGCCCACTGCGACGCCGCGAAGTCGGTGGACGAGGACGTGATGGTCATCTGTCACGGCGGCCCCATCGCGTGGCCGGACGACGCCGAGTACGTCCTGAACAACACCGAGGACGTGGTCGGCTTCTTCGGCGCGTCCAGCATCGAGCGCCTGCCCACCGAGACGGCCATCGAGGAGCAGGCCCGCGAGTTCAAGGAGGTGGAGTTCTGATGGCCCCCGAGCGCGACTCGGCGTACGTCGTCGAGCCCGACGACGTCGAGAGCCAGCTGTTCGACTGGGGGGCGCTGAAGTGGATGAGCACGCCGAGCGTGACCGGCGGCGAGCGATTCAGCGCCGGCGTCGTGAAACTGGAACCGGGCAAGGGCCACGAACGCCACACCCACCCGGAGAGCGACGAGATACTCTACGTGGTCCGCGGCGAGGGCGAGCAGGAGGTGGCCGACGAGACACACGCCATCGAGACGGGCGACATGGTGTTCGTCCCGGAGGGGGTCGAACACGGGACGGTCAACACGGGCTGGGAGCCGCTGGTCCTGCTCGCCGTCTACGCCCCACCCGGTCCCGAGGACGTGTTGCGTGACCTCCCCGAGTGCGAGATCGTCCCGGCCGGGAAGCTCCCGACACCCGAGAACGTGGACCCGGAGGCGAAGTGATGGCGGTCGTCCTGGTCGGCACACTGGACACGAAGGGCGAGGAGTTCGCGTTCGCCCGCGACGTCCTCGAGGCACAGGGCGTCGAGGTCCACGTCGTCGACACGAGCGTCCTCGGCGACCCGGCGTTCGAGCCGGACACGAGCGCGAGCGAGGTGGCCGAGGCCGCGGGCACGACGCTCGAGGCGCTCCGCGAGGACGCCGACCGCGGCGAGGCGATGTCCGCGATGGGCGAGGGGGCCGCTACGATTGCGACCCGACTCCACGAGGCGGGCGACCTCGACGGCGTCCTCGGCCTCGGCGGGTCGGGCAACACCTCCGTCGCCACACAGGCGATGCGGGCGCTCCCGGTCGGCGTCCCCAAACTGATGGTCTCGACGATGGCCTCCGGGGACGTCGAGCCGTACGTCGGGGCGACTGACGTGACGATGATGTACTCGGTGGCGGACATCGAGGGGCTGAACCAGCTCTCGCGGGCGGTCATCTCGAACGCGGCGCTGGCGATGGTCGGAATGGTCGCGAACGAACCCGACGTCGAGACCGAGGACCGCCCGACCATCGGCATCACGATGTTCGGGGTGACCACGCCCTGCGTCCAGACCGCCCGCGAGTACCTCGAGGACCGGGGCTACGAGACCATCGTCTTCCACGCCACCGGCACCGGCGGGCAGGCGATGGAGAACCTCGTCAGGCAGGGCGTCATCGACGGCGTACTCGACGTGACGACGACGGAGTGGGCCGACGAACTCGTCGGCGGCGTGCTCAACGCCGGTCCCGACCGACTGGAGGCGGCCGCGGAGACGGGGACGCCACAGGTCGTCTCCGTCGGCGCGCTCGACATGGTCAACTTCGGCCCGCGTGACTCCGTCCCCGAGGCGTTCGAGGGTCGCCAGTTCCACGTCCACAACCCGCAGGTGACGCTGATGCGGACCACCCCGGAGGAGTGTGCCGAGCTCGGCCGGATACTCGCCGAGAAACTGAACGCGGCGACCGGTCCGACGGCGCTCTACCTCCCGCTCGAGGGCGTCTCGATGATCGACGTCAAGGGCGAACCGTTCCACGACCCCGAGGCCGACCGGGCGCTGTTCGACGCCATCCGGGAGGCGGTCGGCGAGGGCGTCGAACTGGTCGAGATGGAGACCGACGTCAACGACGAGGCGTTCGCGCGGGCGATGGCCGAGCGACTGGACGCGTACATGCAGGCGTCGGGGGGGGAGTAGTCACTGATCCCGTCGGGGAGCGGAGGCCAGCTGGCGCGCCAGTCGACCGCCCGGCCGAGCACCCCGACGACCCCGGGGCAGGGTTGCGCCTTTCGAACCGTTGTTAAGTCCGGGAGCCGACAGGACCCCCAGACACCTATGCTGGGGGTCGCGGTACAGCGACAGGATTTCCTCGAGCGGCTCACGGGGGGACCGGTACACAAGCGCGATCTGATCGACGAGCTGGGGCACTCCCGGTCGACGGTCGACAGGGCGATCGACTCGCTGACCGAGGCCGGTCTCGTCGAGCGTGTCGACGGGAGATTCGTAGCCACCTACGGCGGTCGGCTGGTGCTGGACCAGCTGGCGGAGACGAGGGCCGTGGCCGAGACGGTGGCGGCCGCCCGTGCGACACTGAACCACCTCCCGACGGACGTCCCGCGGGAGAGTCGCTTCTTCGCCGACGCGGACGTGGTGAGTGTCGAGAACAGCTCGCCGGCCGAGGTGCTGCGGGGCATCTCAGAGGTACTGGAGCGGAGCGACCGGTTCCGTGGTGCGTCGTTCGTCGCCAACGACGACCGGTTCATCGACGCCATCTACGAGCGCACCGTCGAGCGCGCGGCGATGGAGGTGGAGTTCCTCATGACGCCGTCGCTGGCGGCGTGGCTCGCCGCGAACTACCCCGAGCGGATGCGGCCACTGGCCGGGAGCGACCACCTGGCGTGTCACGTCGTCGAGTCGCTGCCGCACGCGTTCTACCTCGCCGAGCGCGAGGGGGAGACGACGGCGTATCTGGGCGTCCACAGCGACCAGGGGAACTTCGTCGGCTACGTCGAGAACGATACGGCTGCGGCCGTCTCGTGGGTCGAGTCGCGCTGGGTGGCCGCTCGTGAAGGGGCGACCCCGCTGGCGCGACACCTCCGTGAGGCAGGGGAGTGGCCAGAGTCGTGACCACACCGTCTCCCGTGTGTCACCGGGTGGCGAATCTCGTCGGACCGTGAACCGAAGTGCCAACCGCCTGAACATCGAGACGCCGGTGGGGGAAGGGGGAGATGCCCGGTGTCGCGTGCCGTGCCCGAGTCGCCTCTGACAGCTCTCGGGACGGATCCCACACGGGGTTTTTTGCGTGACCGATCACACAGCGGCTTGCCCGTGCAGGCGTGCCGCCCTTGGCCACGCCCGGTCGAGGGGTTCGCGTGACCAACTCGCTCGGCCCCGGTGGGCTCGAGCCGACGCACCTGCGGCCGTCCGCTCGCCCACGATGAGTGTCGTCTCGACCGGCCACGAAGTCGTCCGCACGGTCCGGGAGGAGCACGTCCCGTTCATGGGCGCGAGCATCGCCTACTACGCCATCACCTCGCTCGTCCCGCTGGCCGTCGTCTGTCTCGCCGTCCTCTCGGCGCTGGGCGCGACGGCGTCGCTGGTGGCCGTGGTGCAGACCGCCCTCTCTGAGAGCGGGGAGCGGGTCGTCGAGCACGTCCTCGCCGACGCGGCCGGCCACCGCACCGCGGGCGTGCTCGGACTCTTGGTCACGGTCTGGGCGGGGACCAAGGTGTTCCAGAGCGTGGCGGTCGCGTTCAGCGAAGTCTACGGTTCCGAGGTCGACGTCTCGCTCCTCGGGCGGGTCGCGCGGAGCCTGCTGGTCATGGGCGTGCTGTTCGGAGCGCTGGTCCTCCTGTCCGGGGTCGGGGTCGCGTTCGCCTACGTGGAGTTCCAGCTCCCGTACCCGCGGGTGGTCGGGTCGCTCCTCACCATGCTCGTCCTCGTGGTCGGGCTCGTCCCCGTCTACTACCTGCTCTCGCCGGTCGAGACCACCGTCCGACACGTCCTGCCGGGCGCGGTCCTCGCGGCCGTCGGCTGGGTCCTCGTGCAGCAGGGGTTCTACACCTACGCCCAGCACGCGGACCGGTACGCCGCGTTCGGACTGCTCGGCGCGGTCCTCCTGTTCGTCACCGCGCTCTATCTGGCCGCCATCGTGCTGGTGCTCGGTGGGGTCGTCAACGACGCGGTGGACTGGTAGGCCCCGACGATTCGGTGGATTGGGAGGGCCATCGACGACGCGGTTGACGGGGAGGCCGGTCTAGCGCCACGGTCGCCCTGTCAGGTCCTCGAGCTGGACCAGACAGGACGTCCCGCTGGCGACCACGGTGTGGTCGGCCGCGTCTCCGTCCGAGAGGAACTCGTCGGTCAGAACCTCGCCGACGGCGACGCTCACGTCGCTCGTCCGGGCATCGTTACCGAATTCGATGAGCAGCTCCCTCGTGTTCGGTTCATTGCTGGAAGTCATTTTGTGACAGTAGCCGTCGTAGACCAGTCGTCACTCGTCGGCTGGAGTGAGGTCTATCAGGAGGATGGCGGTCGCGAGCGGGGTAGTTTGTAAAGCGTCGAACACGCCCCGGCTTCGGCCGCTCGGAGAGGACGTGAACCCGTTACGCTACTCCTAATCCCGGTCTTCGAGGATGTCGAGGAGTCGGTCAACAGCCCCGGCGATGTCCGCGTAGGCGTCTCCGTACGCTCTGCTGTCACCGCGGTAGGGGTCGTCGACTTCGAAGCGCCCCCCGTCGTTCAACGCGTTCAGGAAGTAGGTACGATCCAACACGTCCCGGTCGTGGTTCCGAAGCCGGTGGTAGTTGTCTACGTCCATCACGAACACGACGTCGCTCCAGTCGAGCAGTTCCGTCGTGACGGCTTTCGATCGGTGCGAGGAGAGGTCGACACCATACGCCGACGCCGTCTCGACCGCCAGTTCGGGGCTGGGCCGGCCCTCCGTCGGGACGAACCCCGCCGAGCGGACGGCGAGCGAGTTCACCCCTTCTTCAGGACCGTACGTCCGGAGATAGCGTTCGGCCATCGGGCTCCGACAGATGTTCCCTAGACAGAGAAACAGGACCCTCGGGTTGGGGGGCAGGGTCTCACCGAGGTGCTCCCGGTCGAGGGCGCGTGCCGTCGGAGACGCCCGGAGGTAATGTCGGGTCGCCTCGACTGACAGTCGTCGTGTAGCTCCATGGAGGAGTTGCGTTATCGAAGTCATTGTGGAGCGGTTCTGGTCGCCACCTCGTTGGGTCGAGTGAGCGAGACGATATAGAATCGTTTCCCCTCGCGGGCTTAGTTATCAAGGGATTACTCCGAGGCTCGACTCCGTGGGACGCCAACCAGCCGGGACGACCCGGAAATCTAATATATTTCTAATATATGTTAGCCGGGCGCCGTGCCGA
>Ga0207797_1000644_pt1 | contig 26636 bp, 23 predicted proteins | sample PRCRCaboRojoPR_6_FD_187275 | JGI IMG/M metagenome (GOLD analysis project Ga0207797, IMG submission 187275) | Marine sediment microbial community from Cabo Rojo, Puerto Rico - PR CR 10% Liquid 1 (SPAdes) | ecosystem: Environmental > Aquatic > Marine > Coastal > Sediment | place: Cabo Rojo, Puerto... | reverse complement strand
CCGGACGTGCGGATGGCGCTGGCGGTCCAAAAGCTGGGTGTGAGTGTCATCCAGCCAAGATGCACCGTTTCGTCAATGGCCTCATCGTTGCTGGCTTTTTCCCGCAGCTGCTTCAGCTTGGGATGGCGAATGAGCCACACGCTGGCCCCGAGGTAGCCCACAGCCGCGAGTACCACCCCGACAAATCCCGCGCCGAATGCCCACAGGCTTTCGCCGAAGATCAGCACGGCCAGGCCTCCGACGAACAGGAGTCCGCCAACGAGGACAAACGGACCCAGGAAGAGCAGCGTGAGCAGCCACATTACCCACCCCCCTCGGGCTGCGGCGCGCAAGCTGGCGTACATGGCTCCGCCCCCGAACACGACCCCGAAGATCGAAAACAGCAGTCCCACGAAGCGGGATGCCAGCGGAGAGGCCGAATCGGGGGAGCGGGTCGGGGGCTCGTAGGTGCCTTCGATGGCGCCAAGGATCGCCTCGACCCCGGCCCGCACCCCGCCGTCGAAGTCTCCCTGACGAAAGCGGGGGGTCATCTCGTACCGGATGATGCGGCTGGCCACGACGTCGGGCAACGCCCCTTCGAGGCCATAGCCCACCTCGATCCGGATGTCGCGCTCCTGCTCCGCAACCAGCAGAAGCACGCCGTTGTCGAATTCTTCTTGCCCCAGCGCCCAGGCCCGCGCAACGCGAAGACTGAACTGCTCCAACACCGCCCCTTGCAGCGACTCGATCGTGAGGACGGCCACTTGGTTGCTGGTCGAGTCGGCGTGGGCCTGCAGACGCGACGCAAGCACACGTTCGGTTTGGGGAGCCAACAGATCGGCATTGTCGACTACGCGCCCCGTGAGCTCCGGAACCTGCGGCTGGGCACAGACGCCCGTCGGGCCTGCAAGACCAAGGAGGAGCAGAAGAACGATGGCGCCGCGCGGCATCCACGCTCGCCGTCGGCATCGACAACACGACATGAGAACTCAGGAGTCGGGAGTGCGGAGGCGGTTGGGGAGCTCATCCTCGTCGTCCGGTTGGATGTCGACGCCTTGACGCTCGAGAAGGCGCCCACACATGCCAATCGCATCGACGAGCCCGTTGGTTAACTGCTTGTTCCGGATGCCGGTGCGGATTCGTGCCACCACGTCGGCCCAATCGTCGGGGTCGACCGCCTGATTGATGCCGGTATCCCCCAGCACTTCGATGCGATGCTCGTGCAGAGAGACGAACAGCAGGATGCCGGTCCGGTCGCGCGTATCGAAGACCTCTTCCTCCACGAAGGCCTGCATGGCCCGCTGGTGAACGGTCCGGTCCAACTGATCGTCCCCCACGAGCGTGCGCTGCACCGGAGGAAGGTATGCGCCCAGCAGGGCCCCAACGGTGCCGGCCGCCGAGACAACCAGCACCGGGCCCCAGGCGGTGAATAGCCACCCAAGCCCCCAGCCGGTGTAAAACCGAACCACCAACAGAACGACCGCCATGGCCAGCAGTGCGAGCGCCGACGCCCCGCGCCACACGGCTACGTCGTACGATCCGCTCTGGGGGATCACGACGGGCACGATCTCTCCGGCCGTGCGCTCTTCGGCGGTCGCCACAGCGTCCGCCACGCGCTCGTGGTCGAGCTCAGCAAGCAGGGTGCTCATAACGGAAGACGGAATCGAGATGAATCGACATCGGAGGCCTCCGGGGTGCCACGACAGTAACAAACGGGCATTCGGGAATCAACGTTTTGCTGGCGTCAAACGCAAACGGGTACGCGCCCTCTGCATCCAAAGTACCGCTCCGGTCCTCGCTCCGTCGAGCCCAACCGCGCCGCGCGAGTGGGGCCTGGTTCGCCCGTCGCACCCGCCTCACCGATCGGCCGACGCCTCGTCCTCCGGCCGAAGGGGACCGGGCAGAAGCGCGACGGCACACCAGCATCCATGCAGCCGCTCAAACCCCACCGTCCACGTTTCGCGGCCCCGGACCTCGACCGTGGCACGACGGGCCGGGGCGTCGACCGACAGATGGAGGTCCTTGGGGGAGCACCGGAATCCCGAGCGACGGGCCTTCAGAACCGACTCTTTGAGGGTCCAGCACAGCAGGAGCGAGGTATTGGCGTCCCACGGAAGAGCATCCGGGAGGCCGCGCCGCTCGGGGGCAAAGAGAAATCGGCGGAGCGACGAGTCGCGGGGCTGAATCTGCTCGAGGTCGATGCCGACGGGATGCGGGGCACAGGCGGCAACGGCGTGGGCGCCGGAGTGTGCAAGCGAGACGTGCCACCCCGACTTCTCGACGTCCAAGGCCCCGTCATCGGCCTGGTGCAGACGCACAGTGTCGGGACGAACGGCCCACGCATGGGCAAGCACCGTCCGCGCAGCAGCCCGGCCGGCGACGAACTCCCGCTTCCGCTTGGCCGCGCCAAACGATGCCCAGCGTCGATGCTCGGCGTCCGAGAGCCAGGCCTTCCACCGAGAAACCGCCTCTGCATCGGCCGTCAGTCCGTGCAGGTGAGCACGTCCCGGCAGCCGCTTCCGCAACGCATCGAGATCCGTCCACGCGGTCATGGCAGACCCGAGGCTATCCGAGGAGGGCTTCGCTCCGCCGATTCATGCCCGCGGGCCGACCGGCCCCAGACCACGCTGCACATGCTTCTCCAGCGTGCCCTTGATGGCCGCGATCACTTCTTCTCCGCCCTCCGTCTCGACGTTGATGGTATGGACGTAGAGATGCGACCGGTCGCGGGACACGTCGAGGGTCATCGTTCCAGGGGTGAGGGTAATGAGGTTGGAGAGTGCGGTGATCTCCCGGTCCGTCGTCACATCCAGCGGATACTTGATGATGCCCGACCGGATGTCCAGCGACGGCTGCACGGTAATCTTGGCCACCTGCAGACTAGAAACGACGAGTTCGCGCAGAAACACGAGCACCATCACGAAGAAGCGCCAGAGGCGCCGTAGGGGGCGGACGGTGGTCGAGACCCGCTCCGTGGGTTCAGAGCCGTCGAACAGGGGCCGGGAGAAGCGGACAATGGCGTACGATAGGAGCACCCCGAAGACGAGGTTGCCCGGCGAAAAGGACCCCTGAAGCGCGGCCCAAAAGACCGTCAGAATGGCGGTACGAACGAACGTGCCAATCATGAGTCACCGTCAGCTAGGTGAAAAGAGTGCGGTGCCCTTCAGCCCAGCACCGCCTGAATGTACGGTTGCGTATTGGTCAGATTGACCGCAGCCTGCTGGGCGAGCGCGTAGAGCGGTTGCGCATAGACGCCGATCACGAACAACACGAGTGCGAGCGTCGCCACCGGGCCTTGCAGCAGCGAGCGGGTGCCGAGCGCCTCCAGCGGGCGCAGTCCCTCTTCGCGGGGCGAGGAGCGCCAGAACGCCCGTGCCCACAGTTGCCCGACCACGAGCAGGGTGAGCAGCCCCACGACAAGGGCCACCGCCACGAGCGTCCACTGCCCCGCTTCAAGGCCGGCCTGCACCAGCGTGAGCTTCCCCCAGAATCCCGGGAAGGGCGGAAACCCGGCCAGCGAGAACGCGGGCACGACGAAAGCAATGGCGAGCAGCGGACGGTGCTCGTACAGGCCGCCCATCTCGGGGATCTGGGTCGTGCCCGTCTCCCGCTCCATGATGCCCCCGATCAGGAACAGCGTGGACTTGGTGAGCACGTCCTGGAAGATGTAGAAGACCGCCCCCACCAGGCCCAGCGTCGTGAAGAAGCCGAGCCCCATCACGATGTACCCCATCGCGCTGATGACGAGGAACGAGAGCAGCCGCAGCACATGGCGCTGCACAAGCGCGCCCAATACCCCGATGATCATCGTCGCGGCTGCCACCACGAGCAGGACGTTCTGCGTATAGCCGGTGGGCTCGGGGAACAGCAGCGTAAAAATCCGAATGAGCGAGTATATGCCGACCTTCGTGAGCAGCCCGGCGAAGATGGCGGCGATGGGCGCGGGCGGCGTATGGTACGACGCCGGCAGCCAAAAATACAGCGGAAACAACGCCGCCTTGATTCCGAATCCGATCAAGAACAGCATCGCCACGGTCGCTTCCAATCCCGAGCCCCGGATGTTCTGCATGCTGCCGGCAAGGTCTGCCAGGTTGAGCGCTCCTGTCATGCCGTAGAGCAGTCCGATGGCACTCAGAAAGGACACCGAGGCCACCAGGTTGATGCCGACGTACTTCACTGCGCCGTCGAGTTGCTCGCGTCCGTTGCCCAGCACGAGAAGCACGAACGAGGAGATGAGGAGCACCTCGAACCACACGTACATGTTGAAGATGTCGCCCGTGATGAACGCCCCGTTGATGCCCATCAGCAGGATGTGAAACATGGTGTGGAAACCGAACTCCTCCCGAGCCGGATCGAGCCCGGCGATGCTGTAAATGGCCACACACAGAGCCACAAATCCCGTGAGGGTGACAAGCCCTGCACTGAGGGTATCGGCCACCAGAGTGATGCCGAACGGCGCGGGCCACCCGCCCATCTGCGCCGCCTGAATGCCGTGGTTGGAAACCTGCACCAGAAGCGTTGCCCCAACGCCGAAGAGCGCCGCCGCGCCGACGAGGCTGACGATGCGTTGCAACCGGCGCGTCCAGCGCAGCAACAGCACCACTGCCCCGGTAATCGCAGGCAGCACAACAGGCAAAGCGAGCAGCGTATCCATCAATCCAGAAATGCGTGTCGAAGGTCGGAGAACAAGCCGCAGGGCGCGTGGCGGCCATCGAGGGGCAGACTTCCGACTGCCCTGGCCTCCCGCTCCCCGGCGAGAAGCGGGGAATCGCGGGGTCTGGGGTCAGGCGGGCAGGCGCTTCGTGTCGGTGTGCAGGTCGGGGGTCTCTTCGGGGTGCTCGGCGGCGTCAAGGCGATCGGCGTCTACCGTGCGGCTCACGGTGTAGTTGCGGTACACGAGCACAAGCGTGAAGGCCAGCAGCCCGAAGCTGATGACGATGGCGGTAAGAATGAGCGCCTGCGGAAGCGGGTTGGCGTACGGTTCCGGCGGCACCTCCATGTCGTACGGAATGACCGGCGGCTGCGAGCGGGTGAGCCGCCCCATCGTGAAGATGAGCAGATTGACGGCGTTACCGAGCACAATGAGGCCGATGATGAATCGCAGCAGATTGCGCCGCAGAAGCAGATAAAAGCTGGCGGCGAACAAGCATCCGCACACGACCGAGAGAATAAGCTCCATGAGTCGAGTTCGAGGTCAGGATTCGGAGTTCCAAGTCCAGCGGTTCACGGTTCCTGCGACGGCCCGGGTGGATGCTGCAAAGCGGGCCTGTGCCGACCGAACGGGGCTGCCCGACTATTCATCGACGAGGCCGGGCAGGCGATCCTCGACCGAGAACACCATGAGCAGAACGGTTCCGACGACGACGAGCAGCACGCCGATGTCAAACAGAAGGGTCGATCCCAGGTGCAGATCGCCCAGCAGCGGAATGTGCACGTGGGCCCAAAGTCCGGTCAAGAAGTTTTTCCCGGCCAGGACAGCCATCATGCCTGCTCCGTAGGCACACGCAAGGCCGATCCCCAAGAGCGTGCGAGGCTCTACGCGAAGGACTTCGCGCGCATCGTCCACGCCGGCGGCGAGGGCGTACAGCACAAACGCACTGCCGGCCACGAGGCCGCCGACGAAGCCACCGCCCGGATGGCTGTGGCCGCGCAGAAGCATGAAGATCGCGAAGATCAGCAGGATCGGCACGAGAAGTCGCGTGGCGACCCGAAAAATCAGTGAGAAAAACATGCCGGTTCGTCGGTTCGTAGTCCGGAGTCTGAGGGGGCCGCCCCGTCGGGCGCGTTGGGGGCGTCAGCGGAGGCGTCTCACACCGTCTCTCGTTCAGCGACGGTCGGCTCGGGACGTTCGCCGTCCGACGACTGGAAGGCCGGGGGTTCCGTACGGGGCATGCGCATGAGAACGTAGACGCCGAGCGCCGCCATCACCAGCACCGTAATCTCACCCATCGTGTCGATGCCCCGGAAGTCGACGAGGATCACGTTCACAATGTTGTGCCCCTGGGCCTGGGTGTAGCTGTTCTCGGCGAGGTACTCGCTGACGCGGAGATCCATGGGCATGGCCAGGGCCATCCCCATCAGCAGCGTGACGAGCGCGCCGCACCCCACCGACACGATGGCGTCCCGAATGCGGCGCCCCAGCGGTTCGGTGCCCGAGAGGCCGGGCAGGTGGATGAGCACGATTACCAGCAGGATGAGCGACAGCGTCTCAATGGCGAACTGCGTCATCGCCAGGTCGGGCGCACTGAACAGGAGATACAGGAGCGCAACCCCGTAGCCGCCGACGCTGAGGGCAAGGATCGCCTGAAACCGCTCGCGCGCGCGAATCGCGAACAGCGCCGAAATCACGATCAAGCCGGCCAGCCCCACCTCGTAGTACTCCGCCGACCCGAAGGTCGACGGCCATCGGACGGTTGCTTCGGTGAGGATCGCTCCGCCCACCAGCACGAAGATCGAGGAGAAGATGGCAAACAAGTACCACCGGAACTGACCGGTCTGGAACAGACGAGTGATCTCTTCGGACGCGCGGGCCAATCCGTAGAGCAGGCGCTCGAACACCGCCCCCGGCCCCTGTCCAAAGACCGTTCCGAGACCGCGCATGGGAGCACTGTCCTGCACGGTCGTCCACGTAGCGTACAGCGCGAAGCCGAGCGCGAACGTCACCAGGCTCGCCATAAAGGCCGGGTTGAATCCATGCCACAGCGCGAGGTGCACGGGCTCTAGGGTCCGCTGGAGAATGCCCACTTTCGCCGCGTTGAGGAGCGAGTGGTCGATGAGCCACGGCATGGCGCCGAATGCCAGCCCAAGTGCGCCCAGCACCAGCGGGCCGAGCCACATGCTTACCGGCGCCTCGTGCGGCTCGCGGGTGAACGCCCCCTTCATGTCTCCGAAGAAGGGTTTGATGCCGACAACGAGCCCCGAGCCCACGAGGGCGGCATTGGCGAGCACGCCGGCCACCAGCAGAGGAATCGAGAGCGCCCCGGCGTGCAGGGCCGCCTCGTAGGTCACCTCCTTGCCGATGAATCCGAAGAGCGGCGGGATGCCTGCCATCGAGAGGGCCGTCAGCAGTCCCCCGGCCATCGTGTAGGGCATGGCACCGCGCAGGCCGCCGAGCTCCTTCACGTTTCGCGTGCCGGTTTCGTGATCGATGCTGCCGGCCATCATGAAGAGGCCGCCCTTGTAAAGCGCGTGGACGACGGTGAACGTCACCATCGCCTTGATGGCATCTCCCGTGCCGACGCCCAGCAGCATCGTGAGAAGCCCCAGCACCATGGTCGTCGTATAGGCCAGGATTTGCTTCAAGTCGGTGTACCGGAGTGCAAGCCAGGCCGTGAGGACCATCGTAAAGCCGCCGACCCCAACGAGCGTGTACGTCCACACCTGGGTTCCGCTCAGCACCGGATGCAGCCGGGCGAGGACAAACACGCCGGCCTTCACCATGGTAGCCGAGTGCAAGTAGGCACTCACGGGGGTCGGGCCGGCCATGGCCGCGGGCAGCCAGAAGTGAAACGGAAACTGCGCCGATTTGGTGAAGGCCCCCGCCGCAACGAGGACGAAGATGGCCGTGTACAGCGGGTGCTGCTGGACCTGCCCCGAGAGGGCGAGCATCTTGCTGAACTCAAAGGTACCGGTTGCCTGCTGCAGCAGGAGGAGGCCGGCCAGCATGGCCAGCCCTCCGCCTCCGGTCACGATCAGCGCCTTGCGGGCAGCCTGTCGCGAGCTTTCCTCCTTCCGATAAAAGCCGATGAGAAGATACGAGGTAAGGCTCGTCAGCTCGAAGAAGATGAAGAAGACGATGGCGTTGTCGGCCAGCACGAGGCCCAGCATGGCCCCCATGAACGCGAGCAACTGGACGTAGAACCGGCCCAGTTCGTCGTTGTGCGCCAGGTAGCCGCTCGAGTAAATGACAATGAGGGTGCCAATGCCCGTAACCAGCAGGGCAAACAGCAAGCTGAGCCCATCCAGGTAAAAAGACAGCGGCAGGTCGTACGCCGGCATCCAGTTGTGCACCTCACGGATCGGTTCCCCATGGGCCACTTCGGGCGTCTGGGCAGCCAAGTAGGCAAAGATGCCGAGCGGCACGAGACCAAGCGCCCAGCCCGAATGGCGGCCGAGGGCACGAACCACCAGCGGCGCCAGCGCGGCAGTGACAAAAACGCCGAGAACAGCGAGCAGCATAAAGACTCAATCGCGTGAAGAGGTCACGGAACCACGAGAAAACCACCCTACCGAGCGGATCAAGCCGGTTCAGTCGGGGCTTCGTCCGAGGAGCGAGTTCGTTCGCGAGCGTTGGCCTCGGTGGCGTCGAGGTTGCGATCCAACTCCTCGAAGCGGCCGTTCCAGTGGTCGAACATCGTTCCTTCCCACAGCGGAATGCCCCCCAGGTAGCCCGCCCGACCAATCATGTGTGCCGAGACGGGCGCCGTAAGCAACACAAACAGGATCGCTGCCGCCGCCCGGGTCGAGACGCTCAGATCGGCAAACGAGATGGCCACGCCAATCAGGACCAGGCCGATGCCGAGCGTTCCGGCCTTCGTGATGGCATGCATGCGGGTGTACAGATCCGGCAGGCGCAACAGCCCGATCGCTGCGATCAGCATGAAGGTCACCCCGCCGATCAGAAACACGGCAGCAAGAAGAGAACTCATGGTTCAACGATTCCTTCTCCGGAGCGAATGCGTTCGATGTACCGCGCAACGGCGACGGTTCCCAGAAAGGCCAGCAGGGCCAGAACCAGGACCGCATCAACGTACATCTCCTGGTCTACGAGCACGGCATACGTGCCCAGAAATCCCATGGCGAGGTAGGCAACGAGGTCCAGCGCGATGATCCGATCGGCCAGGCTCGGGCCACGTACGACGCGCACGAGCGCTGCACCAATCGAAAGGCTGGTGAGGGCAAGCGTGATGTACACTGCCCACAGCAAGGGGCCGTCAATCGATGGCATCGGTGGTCAAGTCCGTACAGACGAGCAGGTGAGGGTCGGTCCCCGGTCGGGACGGGTGGAAAGGCGGGTCGGACAACCGCGGTCGTTAGTGTACGTGGATCCAGGCAAAGAGTCCAGTCTCGTTCCCCGAAGAGACCGCCAATTTGGTGCGAAGCGTAATTTGGTGCGAAGCGGACGAGGTCCGCGGTACACCGGGCGACACGCGAAAAGGGCACCACGCAAAAAAGGGCGACCGATTCCAGGTCGGCCCCGGACCGGTCGCCCTTGCATCGCGACTGAGCGGAGGCTTTACCCGGTGACCTCTGCAAAGTTGTCCTGCACGGCATCCCAGTTGACCACGTTCCACCAGTGGTCAAGGTAGGTGCCCCGCTCATTCTGGTAGTGCAGGTAGTAGGCATGCTCCCAAACGTCTACGCCCAGAATCGGCGTGTTTCCGTCAAGAAGCGGGTTGTCCTGGTTCGGCGTGCTGGTCACCTCCAGCGAACCGTCGGCATGGGCGACGAGCCAGCCCCATCCACTGCCGAATTGTCCGGCTGCCGTGCTCTGAAACTGGTCCTTGAAGTCGTCGAAGCTGCCGAAGGTGTCGGCGATGGCTTCGGCGAGATCTCCGCTGGGGCGCCCCCCGCCGTCGGGCGACATCACGGTCCAAAAGAGGCGGTGGTTGTAAAAGCCGCCCCCGTTGTTTCGGACCGGCGTCTGGATGTCGGCCGGGAGATTTTCCAAGCCGGTCAGGAGCGCCTCGATGGAGTGGTTCTGGAGGTCGTCATGCCCTTCCAGGGCGGCGTTCAACTTGTTGGTATACCCCTGGTGATGCTTGTCGTGATGGATCCGCATCGTGCGTTCGTCGATGTGCGGCTCCAGTGCGTCGTAATCGTACGGCAAATCGGGAAGTGTAAAGGCCATAGGGTCCCTAGATCAATGCCTTGATGAGTGAAGCTGCGACGATGATCAACCGATGTTGCAACACCGGCTGGTACTGCATCAGGATGCCTACGGTACACTTTGCATTTTTGTTTTTGCCCACGCCCCCGGTTACAAGGTTGTCGGAATCCCGGATTCGACGCCCGGCTCCGCGGCTCCCGGAGTGCGAGGCGAGGCCGGGGGCGATTACTCCGGAAACCGCACCACCACCTTCCCCTTGCTTTCTCCACTATGCAGGTACTCGACGGCATCCGGGACGTCTTCGAGGCCCTCGAAAACGTGGTCGTCGATGGAGACTTTCAAGGCCCCGCTTTGTTGGAGCTTGATGAGCTTTTCCATATGCGGGCCAAAATGCTCGGCGTAGTGCGGAAGGAAAAAGCCGCGCAGCGATGCCGACTTCGGGATAAGTTTCGTGTACACTCGCTCATGCTCAATGGGTTGGGCGCCCTCCTTGTACTCACTCACATATCCGATGCACAGAAGCCGTCCGTAGCGAGCAAGGGCATCGACGCAGAGATCAAACAGTTCACCGCCGACGCATTCGTAGATGAGATTGACCCCGCTCGGGTACTTCTCGTCCAGGACGTTGGCGACCTCCTGCTCCCGGTAGTTGATCGGGTGATCGCAGCCGATGTCTTTCAAAAACTCCACCTTTTCCTGGCTCCGGCACGTACCAACGACGTGATTGCCGGCCCGCTTTGCGAGCTGCACCGCGTACTGGCCCGTCCCGCCTGCCGCGGCGGTAACCAGCACGGTCTCGCCGCTCTTCATATCGCCCACTTCTTCCAGTGCAATCGACGCCGTTAGGCCGCTGACCATAAGGCTTAGCACCTCCGGGGTCGGGTTCGGGACCTTCAGCGCGTCGCTGGCCCGAACGACATTGTACTCGCGATAGCCGCCGCCGAGGGTGCTCGTCACCACCGCGTCGCCCTCTGCGAGTTGGCGCACCCGGTCGCCGGTCTGGACGACCACGCCCACGGCTTCGGCACCCAGCTCGATGGGCGGCCGCATGCCCGGCTGGTACCGGCCGGCGGACATGTTGACGTCGGTGGCGTTGACGGCGGCATACCGGTTACGAACCACCACCTCGTGCGGCTCGGGCTCAGGCACCGCTTCCTCCACGATCGACGACGCCTCGCGAAAGTCGGTGCTCAGTTCGGTTGCGACAAGCTTTCGGTTGGTGCGCGCCATGACGCTGTGGGTTCAGTGAAAGGGGGCGTGAATGGATGCGATGGTCGGGCATCTCCCGTGCAACGGGCGCCGTGCTCACGACTGTTTCCGCCAGTACCGGGCCAGGCCGTACCACGAGTCACGGGGCTGCCCGAACTGTTCGTAGGCAGTCCAGAACCGTTCATCGGTGGCCGCCTGCATGCGGTCCAGCTCCTGCGCGGCAAAGCGCTGGGCAAGCCGCTCGTCGTCCTCGTCGTCAGTGGCGTCGAGCATCGCGCGCACCGACTGGGCAAAGGCATCGACGCGGGCATCCATCTGCTCCAGATGCGGCTTCACATCGTTGTGCGGACCGAAGTGGGTCAGGAAGAGGCGGGCGGGAGACCAGGCTCGCACCCGGTCCACGCTCTCCTTCCAGGCCACCAGGTCCACGTCCGGCGGGGGCATCACGGGCAGCACGTAGTTGGCCCCCGTCACCCGCATGCCGCCCACGTCGCCGACAAAGGCCGTTCCGGAGGCTTCATCGAAGTAGCTGACGTGATGCTGGGCGTGTCCGGGCGTGTAGGCCACGTCCAGGGTGCGCGTGCCGAACGTGAGCGTCTCGTCTCCGGACAGAACCTGCACGTTTGCCTCGGGCACCGGCAGGAACGCCCCCCACAGCGCCTCCATCCGGTCCCCGTAAATGCGGCGCGCGCTCCGAAGCAGACGCTCCGGGTTCACCATGTGCCTCGCCCCCCGCTCGTGGACGGCGACCTGAACGTGGGGCGCGCGTTCGACCAGACTTCCGCTTGCCCCCGCATGATCCAGATGGATGTGCGTCAGCAAAACGGCGTGCACGTCCTCCCACGAAAACCCGTCCTCCTGCAGCTTGGTCTCCAGGGTGTCGAGAACCGGGGTTGGTCCAGGATCGATGAGAAGCAGGCCCGCCTCCGTTTCGAGCACGCCGGTGGCAATCAAGAAGCGGTGCCCCTGGTACTCCGTGTCGTAGAACCAGGTGGTCGCGTCGATGGACCGGTGGGGCATGGTTGAGAGGGGTTTCTGCGGCAGGGAAAGCACGAAGCCAACCTAAGCGTCGGCGTTCATTTTGTCGACTCCGCTTTTGTCCCGATTCGGCGTGTCGCCCGCCGCGTGCGGAGGCTACGCCGACGGGCTCGGGGCGTCTCCGTGCATGAGCGCACGCACGTCGGCGTGGTAGCCGTCGACGTCAAAGGCCTCGGCGCCCGTACTGTCCATGAGCGCATCCATGTGCTCCATCAGCACGTCGGCCACGGCGTGAATCGCCTCGTGGCGGGTGAGGCCGTCCTCCTGGAGATGCGCCAGGGCATCTGGCACGGGGCTGTCTTCCCCACGGACCACCTGATTTTCGATGATGGCGTGAACGATGGCGTGCAGTTGCAAATTCGGCACATCGGCACCGGCGTTCCGGTGATACTCGCGGACGCTGAGCACCTGCTCGCCCTCGCTGAGGGCCTGCCAGTCCTCCCGCGGTGGGGGATCGTTCGGGTCGTACGTCATCGGGGACAATGGTTCCTGATGAGACTCTGCAGAGGGGCGTTCGGGCCAGACCGACGCCGACCGCATGCTCGATGCCGGGCTCTTAATCGCCGGAGCCGGGAGCGTCGACGAGCTCGCGCGCCACGCCATCCACCGACAGCACGAAATCGGCGCCGAAGGCGGTTCCGGGCGTCTGATAGCCGGGGGTGGCGTCGCCATCGAGCACCCGCTGGGCAGCGGCGAGCGCGGCCCGCGCGGTAAACGTGTACGCCTCCGGACCGTGGAGCCGAGCCACAGCGTGCGCGCCCTCGTCGTCCCGCACCCGGGCCCACACGTGGGTCGAGCCGTGCTCGCGCTCCTCCGCCGAGGGTCCGGGCGGCTGCTTGTCCACAAAAGCACGGAGCAGGCGCTTCAGGGGCGTCCACGTCAGCAGCCATTGCAGATACCGGCTCCAGCGCAGGATGCGCCGCGCCGTCGGCGGCAGATAGGTGTAATCGGTAATGTTGGGAATGCCGGTGCTGTGGTAGGCCGTGGAGACGTCGCCCCACGGGATGGACACCACCGTACGGACGCCCGGCCCCGATGGGCCGAAGTCCACGGAGCGCGTCGACCAGCCCGGGGGCACCGAGACGATGGCGCCGTTGCGGCGGACGGCCCCGCCCTGTCCAAGTTGCTCAATGGCTGTTTTCATGGTTCCGCGCGACACCCGCCCGAGCCCCATGAAGGCGATCTCCAGACTGCTGGCTGCGGGCACCTGCTGCTGTAGGAAAAGAGCCAGGCAGTCGGTCGGTACCACGTCGAAGCCCACGCCGGGACACATCATCACGTCGGCAGCTGTCGCCGCATCGCTGCGCTGCTGTAGGGACTCGAACACCTCGATTTCCCCCGTAATGTCGAGGTAGTGGGTGCCCGTCTCCAGACAGGCCTGGACCATGGGGGCCGCGGTGTGAACGAAGGGTCCGGCGCAATGCAGAACACACGTGGCGTCATTGAGCCCTCCCTGGATCACCGCAGGCTCTTTCAGGGCGAACGTGCGGCTCGGCAGATCGTACTCACGAGCAAGTCCCTCAACCTTGTGGCGGTTTCGCCCCGCCACGATGGGCGTCATGCCTTCCGAAACCGCTCGATCAATGATCAGCCGTCCCGTGTAGCCGTACGCGCCGTAAACAAGAAGAGCCATGCGTTTTTGGGTCTTGTCAGCAAGGAATCAGCCACTGTACGACTGACACGGCCTGCAGATTCATTTCCCGATCTTCTTGACCGCCCGCCTCCTCCCAATGACCTCGCTTGCCCTCAGTCGTCGCTATCCTCAAAAACGTGCCTTCGTGACGGGCGCGGCCTCGGGACTCGGGCGAGCGCTCTGCCACCACCTCGGCGCCGACGGGTGGACCGTTGCCCTGGCCGACATCGATGCCACCGGACTGCAGACGACCGCCGAGGAGGTCCGCCGGGTCGGTGGCCATCCGCATTCCGTAAAGCTAGACGTGACTGACGCCCCGGCCTTTCGCGAGGCGGCCGACGCGTTTGTGGCAGACGCCGGCGGGATCGACCTCGTCATCAACAACGCCGGGATCGGGGCCGGAGGCGCATTCGCCGACACGTCGCTCGAGGACTGGCAGCGCGTGCTCTCGGTCAACCTCATGGGTGTGGTGCACGGATGCCGCGCGTTCCTCCCGGCGCTGCGCGAGAACGGCGGGCACCTCATGAACGTGTCCAGCCTCGCCGCCGCTGCCTCCGGCCCGTACATGGCGCCGTACAACGTGTCGAAGGCAGGCGTTCAGGCGTTGAGCGAAACCCTCTACGGAGAGCTGCGCGAGCACGACATCCATGTGTGCGTGCTGCTTCCGCCCTTCTTCGCGACCAACATCGACGAGAACCTGCGCGGTTCGGCGGCGATGCAGGCCATGACCCAGCGGCTGATGGAGCGCTCCGGGCTGAATGCCGAAACGATTGCACGGCATGCACTGCGCGAGGCCGGGCGCGACCGGATCCACATCTTATACTCGGACTGGACGTCCCGCTTCGTGTGGTACTTCCGTCGCGCCGCGCCGGGCCGCTACGTGCGCACCCTTCCGGGTCGCGCCGAGCAGGTGCGATCGTTCGTCGAACGCCGCTCGGCGTCGACCGGCTAGGAGTCCGCTTTTCTCGCCTCGTAGGCGTAGGTCGGCGGGATGTTGCGAATCTCGTACTCTTTGTTGACGGTCGGGAAGTGACGGCGGAGGGGCTCCTCCATGTGGTTGTAATTCTGGTAGACCAGAAACTTGCCGTCGTCGGCCAAAACCTCGCGGGTGCGCACGATCAGCTGGCGCTTGACGTCCGCATCCAAGAACGAAAACGGAATGCCGGAGACGACATAGTCGGCCTCTGACAGGGCGTGCGCCTCCATGATGTCGGCGATGTTCTCGGCCCGATCCTCCACCACGATGACCCGCGAATCCCGGGCGGCCATCTGGTTCAGCTGGTCCACAAACTCCTCGTTGCTCTCGATCAAGAGCAGGGTCGAATCGGCGGACATGTGCTCCAGGATGTACTCGCTGAACACCCCCGTGCCCGGCCCATACTCGACGACAATGCAATCTTCGGAGAAGTCGATCCAGTCACACACGCGGCGGACGAGAAACCGAGACGACGGTGTGATGGCCGCCACGTCCTTGTCCTTCAAAAAATTCTTGATGTACGAGAGCGTACCCATATTGGGATGTGGAGAGAACCGGTTGTGAAAGCGGACGAATGCGATGGAGCGCCTCCTTAATAAGTAAAACGCGGTCCGGACAGCCTGCAAGCCCTGTAGCAGGTCGTTACATCGGAATCCGATCGGCGGCGATTTCGAGCCGCCCCTCCTCCTGCGCGAGCGGTCCTACCGACCGCCGGACGCCGCCGCATCCTCTGCCCCGCCGTGCAGCAGGCGACTCAAGTCGTCCTGCATCGACAGCAGTGCGGAGCCGACGTACTTGTCCACGATGTTGCCGGCGCCGTCAATCAGGATGCGGGTGGGAACGACGGCCACGTTGTAGCGCCCGGCCCACTCTCCCTCCCGGCCGTCGGGCGCGATCACATGATGTCCCGGCACCCGGCGCCCTTCCCGAAATGCCTGGTTCAGCAGCGAATCCGGCTCCAGGGAGACGGACACGAAGGCCACCGAGTCGCCGCGCGTGGCCTGGTACATGGCCCGCCGGGTGGAGAGCTGGCGCGTGTACAGGTCGTTGCCGGGCTCATAAAATTCAAGAACGACTGGATGTCCGCGCAAGTGCGCGAGCGAGACCGAGTCGCCGCTCACCGTTTGCGCAGAAAATTCCGGGGCCGGCATGCCCGGAAGCAGGTTCTCGATTTCGTACTGGGCGCGCTCGGCCCACTGTGCCCAGGGCGAGTCCGGGTATGCGTCCTGCAACGCCTCGGCGGCTTCGCGGGCGGCCTCCTGGTTGAGGCTGTCCATGTGCGCCATCACGATGATCGACTGCAGGGCGGCCCGTTGCTCGTCGGTAATGGCGCGCTCGCGAAACGACTCCACGAACGCCAGGGCAGAGTCCTGGCCGGCGCGGCGGGCCACGGTGCGTCGTGCAATGCGGGCGGCCTCGGCAAATCGCGGATTGGTGGGCTCGATCGTGCGGGCCCGTTCCACCACCAGCGAGTCGTTCCACCCTTCCAGGAGCCCGATCGACTCCACCATGCCCATTTGTCCGGCATAGGTTCCAGCGTAGGTCCGGCCCATGTCCCAGAGAATGCTGCTCGTCTGCCGGATGCTCTGCGCCATGGCGCCCTCCTGAAACTCCTCCTCCCCGATGCGCTGCGCGAGCGTCTGCCGATGCAGCACCATGGTGTTGCGGTACGCCATGAGGGCGGCGTTCTCACGGGACCGGATGGGAACGTGGCTACGGCGAAGCGGAAGTTCCACCTCCATTCGGGCCGTGTCTCCGTCTGCCACGACAAAGTCGGTGGACGCCAGGCGCTGCTGCCCTCGTCGCCCCCAGATCATGAGCGGATAAACGCCTCGCTCGCTCGCCGTGACCGATGCGGCGAAGTGGCCGGTGCTGTCGGTGATGGCATGAGCCAGGGTGTCTACGCCGCGGCCCTGCGCCTGGGCGACAAGCACGCGAAATCCGCTGTAGTCGGTCGAGGAGTCGACCTCGGCGCTAACGGTAATGGTACCTTCCAGGTAGCTCGTGACCTGCGGCTCTTCGGGGGCCGAACTGCATCCGGCGGCGGCCACCGTGGTGAACAGAAACAGGGTCGCGCCCAACAAACGGGCGGCGTAGCGAGACGCAGCGCGGCCGCGCAGAGTACGATCGAGGGGACTCACGAATATGGGGCTGATTGGGAGGGAATGCGTGCTTCTTCGGGGTGCGGCTGCGGACGCCAGGCTCGAACCCTTCGGCGATGCCCCCGAGGCCGCCCCGGGGGCCGCTCGGGAGCTGGGTGCGAGGCGCGAGACCTACGCGGTTTCCCGCTGCGCGTCCAGCTTTTCCTGGAGCATAGACCGGACCATCTGCGGATCGGGCGCGCCGTCGAACCGCTGCATGACCTGGCCCATGAAGAAGCCCAGGAGGCCGTCCTTGCCATCGAGATAGGTTTGCACCTTGTTGGGATGATCGTCCAGAACCTTGGCAACGACCGGCTCGATGGCACTCTCGTCCTGCACCTGGATGAGATTCAGGTCGTCGGCAATCTTCCCGGCCGACTCGTCGGTCCGCTCCATCATGGCGTCGAACACCTCCTGCGCGCCGCTGGAGCTGACCTTGTCCTCGATCCGAAGGTAGACGAGCTGCGCCAGCCGCTCCGGCGTGACTTCCAGGTCGTCGATTGCGAGGTCCCGTTCGTTGAGGGCGCGCTTGACCTCCGTCATGACCATGTTCGAGACGCGCTTTGCTTGCGCGGTGGTATCCCCGCCCCGTGTTCGCTTGTACAGGTGGCGCAGGGTCTCCTCGAAGTAGTCGGCAATCGACCGTTCTTCGGTCAGCACGCCGGCGTCGTACGCCGGTAGCCCGACCTCCTCGATGAAGCGCTCGCGCCGTGCGTCTGGAAGCTCCGGGAGGCTCTCGCGCACAGCGGTTCGCATGGCTTCGTCGACGACGACCGTCACGAGATCGGGATCCGGAAAGTAGCGGTAATCGTGCGCCTCCTCCTTGGCCCGAAGTTGCCGTGTGACCCCAGCGTCGGCGTCCCAAAGCAGGGTTTCCTGGGTCACGGTCTCGCCCATTTCCAGAGCGCGAATCTGGCGCGTCACCTCGTACTCGAGCGCCTGCTCCACGTGGCGCATCGAGTTCAGATTCTTCAGCTCGGTGCGCGTCCCGAACGATTGCTGCCCGCGCGGGCGGACACTGACGTTCGCGTCGCAGCGGAGCGACCCCTCCTCCATGTTGCCGTCGCTCACCCCCAGGTAGCGGACGAGCTGCCGCATCTTGGCGAGGAACAGATAGGCCTCTCGGGGGGAGCGCAGGTCCGGCTCGGTGACAATCTCCAGGAGCGGCACGCCACAGCGGTTGTGGTCGATTAGTGTGTGCTTGTCGTGCCGGTCATGCACCGACTTTCCCGCGTCCTCCTCCATGTGGATGCGGGTCAGCCCGATGCGCTTGGTCTCGGCGTCGGCCTGCCCGTCGTCTTCCTCCTGCCGATCATCCAGGCGAATGTCGACGTATCCATCGTAGCACAGCGGCGTGTCGTACTGGCTGATTTGGTACCCCTTGGGCAGGTCGGGATAAAAATAATGCTTGCGGGCGAACACCGAGCGCTCGGCGATGTCGCAATGCGTCGCCATCCCGAGGCGCATGGCGTCTTTTACGACGCGCTCGTTGAGTACCGGCAGGGTGCCGGGATGCCCGAGGCTGATCGGATCGACGCGAGAGTTGGGGTCGCCTCCGAACCCGACCGGGTCGGCACTGAAAATCTTCGACTCCGTCTGCAGTTGGACGTGGACCTCCAGACCGATGACGGGCTCGTACGATTCGTAGGGCATGAAGCAGCGAGAACAGTTCAGAGCGATGGATGCGTGACCAGCACGCGTGTACCCGATGCCGATCCGTTTGTTCGTGCTCCGTTCCGCGCTGCGACGATCCTTAGTCGCTCAGGCGTTCGAACGTGCGCAGTACCTCCTGTGTGTGGGCGTCGGTCTTGGGGCGCTTGAAGACGTGGCGAATCATGCCCTCGGGGTCGATCAGGTAGGTCGTTCGCTTCGTGCCCATGAACGTGTTGCCAAACATGGAACGCTCGCCGTAGACCCCGTACGCGTTGAGCACCGCATGGTTGGGATCCGCAACCAGGGGGAACGGCAGATCGTGCGCATCGGCGAAGGCCTCGTGCGACGTCACGTCGTCCTCCGAAACGCCAATCACTGTGAGTCCGGCATCCTGCAGCGCCTGGTATCCGTCGCGCAGATTGCAGGCCTGTGTGGTGCACCCCGGCGTGTCGTCCTTCGGGTAGAAGTAGAGCACGACCCACTCGCCGTGGTAGTCACTGAGGGTGATGGATGTCCCGTCTTGGATGGAAGCGGTGAAATCAGGCGCCTCCTGCCCCACGTCGAGGCGGTCGATCGACTGTGACATGTGTTCGTGCGTTTTGAATGCGACCGGTGAGAGATACAGATATAGAGATACAGATATAATGTGTCTGCGACGACAGACGCTCTGAATACGCAAAACGGGATGACGTTGCAACGTTCAACGTCGAACGGCAAACGTTGAACGTTCCCACAACGCATCACTCGCCGGCGGCCGGGGCGGCTGCATCGGTGCGCTGATCGTTGAGCGACCAGTCATAGTCCAGGTACTCGACGTCGTACGCGGCGTTCGCCAGCTTCTCGTGAACGCGACCGTCGAAGTAGGATGCGAGGTACCGCTGCAGGTCGTCCGTTGAGTCGCCGAAGTCTTCGCCGTACCACTTGAAGATGCGGGACAATCCAATTTCGCCCGCGCCCGCGGGGATGTCGTTCTTGCCGTCTGTGCGCAAGAAGGTCATCGTCTGGTCTTCCAACTGTCGCTCCAGCGCCGCGCCCGTGTAGGCCTCCTGACGCAAGCGGGGGCAGCTCACGGCCGCACACACGAGCACGAAGTGGATGCGCGGCTCGTCAAAGCGCTCGCGGATGATGCCGTGCTCGATGTCGTCGAGCGAACGCACGGTGTCGGCCACCGCGCCGACCTCGAGCTGAAAGGGGCTGTTCACCTTGGGGATGGATGGCCCGGCACCCGGCTTGATGTCGCGAATGCTCTCCACCGGGTAGTGATCGGCCACGAGCTTCAACGTGTAGGCATTGTAGGCGTTGATCCAGAACGCCAAGCGCTCCTCGCGATCAAGATTCGACGGATCGGTGGCGGCCAGCATCTGCAGATACGGAGTTAAGACGCTGTCAGCGTCCTGCGACAGGGCCGCATAGTCCACCTCGCCCTGCGCATCGACGTAGCGCTTCAGGACGCGGTCGAAGGCGGAGTGATCGACCGATTCAGGCGCCCGCACCGGGTTCTGTGCATGCACCACCCGAACGTTTGCCGTACCGCCGATGCATGCGGTGAGGCCAAGCGTTGCGAGGAGCAGAAGCGGAAGAACCGCGATACGTCGATCCATGACAGAGATGATCGATGCGAAAGAAGTTCGGGCGACGCAGGGCGCTGCGTGTGGGGAGCCCAACCGGCGTTACGAGCGGCGCGGGGGCGGGGACTGCATGGGGCATCATTCGTGGCACGCCAACAATCTCACCATGCCTGGATGTGCGTCCTGCCGACCCGCCTGCTTATGGAGATTCGTCGCCGGGCACTCCGGCCTTCAGACGCGTGAGGCGCACGTGGTCGAGGTTCGCAGCGTTGACGGTTCCGTTCATATTGCGGTTCGAGTTAGTGAAGACGAGCGTCACCGTGTGCGTACCCGCCGCCAGTGCGATCTCCTGCGGGTTGCTGTAGCCCCAGTCGCTCCACCGGTCCGGACCACGCTGCGGCAGGACAATCGGACCGACCCGGTCCCCGTCCACCCGAAGCGTGCGAATCGCGGCCTTATTGTCGGTGTTTACCGGTCCCGATCCATTGGCATACCGCACATCCAGGCTGTAGAGGCCCGGCGTTTCGACCTCCACCTCCATCGTCACCGAACGGTGGGCGTCCAAACGCAGGGGCAGGTAGCCGTCGCCGGTGTAGCCGTCGTGCTCCGTCTCCAACGTTCCCGCCGGCTGCACTGTGGTGACCGACGACGCCTCCACGACGCGCACCGGCTCGCTCAAAAACGAGTGCAGTCCGCCGACGCCCACGGCCTGCACCTGGTATTCCGCCAGCGTCGACGCCTCGGAGACGGCATAACGGGTGCTCGCCGTGGTGTCCACGACGGTGCCATTCCGAACGACGCGGTACGACGCTGCTCCGTCGATGGCGTCCCACACCAGGCCGCCGGCGTCCCGTTGAACCTGCGGTGTGGCGGGCGTGTAGCGGTTCGGAACGAGGTGGATGTTGGCCTCCGGCAGACCGCCGTTCAACACGATGCGCACCTCGTGCTCGCCCGACAAGTCGGCCGGAATGAGGGGCTCGTCGAGGGGCTCGCCGTCCAGCGTGATCTGCACGATGCGGTGGCCGTGCCCGCGCAGCTCAATGTCGAGCGTGGCGTCGCGGTACTCGACGCCCTCCAGCGTGTGGGTCCCCGAGTAGCCCTCCGGCACGAACGGCCGGAAGTGCAGTCCTTCGGGCGTAAAGCGCATGCCGTACAGGACGCGGTAGACCGTCGCGAGATTGCCCGCGACGCTCCACAGCTGCCGATCGGAGTTAATCTGCGTGCCCTCGAAGTGCCCGGTTTGGGCCACCATGTTCTCCTTGTTGGTCAGAAACAGCGCCGCGGCCCGGTAGATGGACGCCAGCCCGTGCTCGACACCCGCCGTGTTTTGCGCCTCTGCCGAGGCCCACGTCCAATAGCTGCTCACGAACGGCCAGATCCCGGCGTTGTGGTACGGCGGGATGCCCGGAATGTACGGCCAGAAGCTCGGCGTGCCGAACTCGACGACGGGCTGCTGTTCCGCCAGAACCTCGGCGCGCCCCCCGTCGGCCACGCCCGTCAGGATCGCGAGCGACGCGCCCAACCCCTCCGCCCGGTCGGCACGCGACAGGTGATTCCGCCCGTAGCGGAAGACGGAGTAATGCCCCTTCGTCGGCATCCACAAATGCTCGTTGATGCCCTCCTTGATGGACGCGGCAACCTTATCCCATCGCTGGGACGGCTCTCCGAGCTCCGCGGCCATCTGCGCGAGGATGCGGTAGGTGCGGTAGTGGACGACGTTCGTGCTAAGGGTTTGCGACCGGTAAATGTCCTTCGGGTCCATCCAGTCGGGATACGACTGCTCGCGCCAGTCCATGAACGACGACTCGCCGTGCACGAGGCCCGTTGTCGAGTCGACGACCGTGCGCAGGTCGGCCTGCACGGAGCGCCGGAGGACGTCGTAGCTCTCCTGAAGCCAGTCGTCGTCGCCGGTCGTGAGGTACGTCTCCCACGCGGCGAGGGCCCAGGTCATGCGATCGCTCGACACCGGCCACGAGCCGCCGGTGCCCGTATCCTGAATGATGCGCCCGTCCTCCGTCACCTTGGCGCGCAGGCTCGTCTTGGCCGACTCTGGCTTTACGAGCGCAAGGCTCAGCAGAATGCTGTAGCTGATGTCGCGCGTCCACACGCCCGTCCACTTTTTGCCGGCCATAAACGCCCCGTCCTCGCGAATGTCGAGCAGGGTCTCCTCCAGCGATAAGGTGTAGAGGGCGTCCACGAGCCGCTGATCCGAGGTGTACTGCGGGAAGTCTGACACGTCTTCGGTCAGCGACCACACGGCCTTGCCGCGGTCGTTCAGCGGACGCAGGTCACGCCGCGCGAACTGCAGCGAGAGATGGTACACGCCGTCGCCGTCCGGGTCCTGAAAGCGCATGTCCTCGTCCGCCCAGGCCTGCTGGGTGTCCCACACGAGCGGATCGGTATCGCCCACGATGGTGACGCCCTCGAAGTCCTCCTCCTGGATGGGCTCGCCGACCGGCGGATCGTACACCCCGTTCTCGCGGAAGCTGCGCAGCACAGGACGCAGGTCGACGCGAAAGACGACCTCGAACGCGTCGGTGTCGGCGCGGCGCGTCACCATTTCGGGCTGCGGAAAGCCCTCGTCCGGGCGCCCGCCGAAGACGTAGACGGGCGTTCGATAGAGGCCACCGACCGGATCAAGCCGCAGCCGCCGGTCGTCGCCCGATAGGCGCTCGTTGTTCCGGCCGTTCAGGCTGAACTTGAAGTTGACGGCCGTCCGCTCGCGCTGGTAGTTCGAGGTGATCCGCGTCCGCGACTCGGCCACGGCCCGAAAGGTGCCCTGCACGACGGACGTGTCGGTGACCTGGTATTCGTTGCCCTGGTAGATCGTCTGGGCGGCAGCGGGTGAGGCGGCCATGGCGCAGAGACAAATCGCAAGACAGGCGACGAAGAGAAGGCGAGTCATGCCGGGCGGTGGTGCGTTGAGAGTTGCGCGTTTCGCGCTGGAACGCGTCATCAGTGATCATCGCCAATCTGCACGGGAAACGCTGGGACGAGGTTCGACCGTTCCAAGACCCCGTCGGCGTCGTAGAACGTCATGCGGCCGGTTTCATCGCACGTCCACACCTCCTCAGCCCCGGCATCGACGTACAACTTCCGCTTCTCGTCGATTTCGGCGTCGGTGTTTCCCTCGGACAATACCTCAATGCAAATCTCCGGCGCGACCGGACTTGCCGTAGCATCCGTGGGAATCTCTTGCAAACGTTCCGTAGAGACCCAGACGACATCGGGCAGCTTCACCCCTTTCGACGTTTGGATCGGAAACTCAGGCGGCTGCTCGCCTCGCGAGGATGCATGCTCGCGGAGGGCGTCCTGGATGCGCCCCTGCCAGCGGCTGTGGTACAGTTGATGGGGACTCAAAACGAGTTGGTCGTATTCGTTCGTCTCGATCTTGTACGGCAGGTCCTGCAGCGCGGGATCGCGGAGGGCGCGCTCCCAGGCGGACCGTTGGGCGACGTCAGGCATGACGAGGTTTTGGTCGATGAAACGACATCGGGGTGTGTCCAAACCCGTTTCGGGCGGCATACGATCCCGCTTACCGCAGGGCGACGTCCTCGGCGACCACCGTGTGGACTTCGCGCACCGATCCGCGGAACGAAACGTACAGCACGCCCCGGTCGGCGTCGTACGTCCAGCCGCCCTCTTGCTCGACGGCGGCCCGTTCGCTGCGCGGCGGCACGACGCGTCCGTTCACGCGAACCGCGCTCGGGGGCGACGCCATGCGGTGCACCGCGGCGTGAATCGTCCGCGCCTCCGGCTGGTCGTCGTAGGCCCCGGCTGCCGCTCCGACGCGCAGCACCACCTCGCGCGCTCCGTCGTGGTTCGTATGCCAGCGCTGGTGAATCGGCGTCGTCGCGTAGGCGCCGGCCTGGTAGCGCATCGAGGTTCCGTCGTCTTCGTACAGGGTGAACGAGGCCGATCGCGCGCTGTCGGGGTATACGGCGAGGGCGAGCGTGTCCGCCGGTTGGGCGCCGGTGTGCGGGGCGACGGGCCGCTGCGGGACGATCGAGCCGGCTTTCACGAACAGCGGAATGCGGTCGAGCGGCGCATCGACGGTGATCGTCTGCCCGCCCCTCCACGCCCGACCTGTATCATACGCGATCCACGTGCCCTCGGGAAGAGCGATGGTGCGAGTGCGAGCGCCTTCCGTCCAGACGGGCGCCACGAGCAGCGCGTCGCCCAGGAGGTACGTGTCGACGACGTCCGCCAACCGTGGGTCGTCGGGGTCCGCGAAAAAGAGCGGACGTGCGAGCGGCACCCCCGTGCGGTGATTCTGCCAGGCGAGCGTGTACAGGTACGGCATGAGCCGGTAGCGGAGATGGACGGCCTCGCGCACGATGCGTTCGGCCTCCGCCCCGAACCGCCAGGGTTCCGTCGGAATGTTGTCTACGCCGTGGGGACGCATCGTCGGCGACAGGGCGCCATGCTGCATCCAGCGCGTGTAGAGCTCCGGCGACTTGGTGTCGCCCACGTATCCGCCGAGGTCCGACCCGTAGTACGCCAAGCCGGACAGGCCGGCGTTCAGCATGAGTGCGGACTGGTCCTGGAACGCGGACCACTGCCGCGCCACGTCGCCGCTCCACAGGAAGGTGCCGTACCGCTGAATGCCTGCGGAGCCGGCGCGCGTCAGGTTGAACAGGCGCTGGTTCGGACGCCACGAGCGCCAGTTCTGATAGATCGTCTGTGCCCACAGCAGGTTGTACACGTTGTGCACACGCGGCGCCGGGCCGAGGTGGTGCTGCATGTCCATCGGGTGCTTCTCCGGCTCGCCGAGGTCCGTCCAGAGCCCGGCCATGGTGTCGCCCATGAACGGCGGATGCTGTGCCCACCACCAGTTCTGCGCGGCGGGATCTGTGATGTCGAGCAGCGCCACGTCGCATCCGCCTTGGCACGACCACCAGTCGGACAGAATGTACGGCGACCCGTCCGGCGTCCGGCCCACGAAGCTGCGGTCGAGCGCCGGGGTGAAGAGGCGCGAGGGTCGGGTGATGTACGTTTCGGTGATCGCGATGGTCTGGACGCCGCGGTCCTGCAGATCGCGCATCATGGCGAACGGCGTTGGGTACGCCGCCCGGTTCCACCGCAGATCGCCCATGTGCTCGAACCAGTACAGGTCAACGATCAGGCCGTCGACCGGGAAATTTCGCTGCCGGAGCGTGTCCACGGCACCCCGGGCCGCTTCTTCGGTGCGGTAGCCCATTTTCGACTGCAAGTACCCGAGCGCCCACTTCGGCGGCATGGGCTGGCGGCCGGTGAGGTGCGTGTACTGCTCCAGTTGGCCCTCCACCGTCGGGGCCGCGAGGACGTAGTACGTGAGGCGTCCGCCCGGGGCCGTGAACGTCATGCGCGTGGAGTCGGAGGCGCCCACGTCGAGATGGGCCGGGTAGGAATTGTCCACAAACAGTCCGTAGCCCGCGGTCGAGACGAGCAGCGGCACGTTGATCTTGAGGGTGGACGGCGCCTCCGCGTAGCCGTAGTGCTGCGTGTTTTTGAGGTCGAACGCATGACCCCGCAGTTGGAGCGGCGCCCGCTCCCCGGTTCCGTAGAAACGGGTGTCTGGCTTCAGGTTGAATGCGAGGCGACGCGAGGTGTCGGTGACGGCAACGTTGCGATCGGCCTCCGTAAGCAGGGCCTCGCCAGATCGGTCGTGAACCCGGATGCGGAGCGGCTGCTTCTGCACGGCGATGGTCACCTCCGAGGAGCGAATCCACAGCCGATCGGTCGTCTCGTGCACCTGTGGTTCAACTGCATGATTTTTTCTTGCAATAACGGCCATCGACGTATCGGGGCGTATGGCCGCCGTCCGCCAGTCCACACGCACGATCGACGGACGGTCGAACGACACGCGCGCCGTGGCCCCTTCGCCCTCCACGACGATCGTCGATCCGTCCATACGGTGCTGGACGTAATCGCCGGGCCTGATGGCGTCCGCGGCCGGCTGGGCGTGGACCGGAACGGCGAGGAGAAACCCAATGAACATCGAGAGGAGTGTGCGCATGCTGATCCGTGGTGGGGTGGGTCGAGAATCGAAAATCGAGGTGCGTCGGTCCGGCGTCCCGAGCCGAGTGAAGCGAATGCTGTCACGCAGGGAACGATACGCGGGGGGCGTCCTGACGCTACAGGAGACCATCGCCCTGATCATTCGGCGGCGGTGCGGCGCAGGACGAGGCCGCTGTGTGGGGGCATCTCCAGCAGCAGCGCGGTGGCGTCCTGCTGCACGCGGAAGGCCCCATCGGACGGCACCTCGAACACCGGTTTGTACGGTCCGCGCAGGGAGTCCGGCAGCGGGATGCGGGCGGAGTGGGCCTCGTCGCTCCGATTAATCGTGACGGTCAACGCGCTTCCGTCATGGGTTCGCACGAACGTGATCATCTGCCGTGCGTCGTCGGCCTGCAGAAACGAGAGGGCTCCCCGGCGCAGGGCGACCTGCTCGGTACGCAGGGCGATGAGTCGCTGATAGGTCCTGAACAGATCCCGGTTGAAGGCAACCGGATCGCGCGGGCGCTCCCGACCGAACGGATGGTCGGTTTCCGTCTCGTAGTTGAGGTCGGGCCAGATCATCGGCTTCCGGTCGTCCGGGTCGTCGGCGCCCCACATGCCGGCGGCGGTG
>Ga0207797_1000643_pt1 | contig 26651 bp, 28 predicted proteins | sample PRCRCaboRojoPR_6_FD_187275 | JGI IMG/M metagenome (GOLD analysis project Ga0207797, IMG submission 187275) | Marine sediment microbial community from Cabo Rojo, Puerto Rico - PR CR 10% Liquid 1 (SPAdes) | ecosystem: Environmental > Aquatic > Marine > Coastal > Sediment | place: Cabo Rojo, Puerto... | reverse complement strand
ATCCACCCTACCCCACGGTCGGTCTTGACTCCCCGGGAAGCGACCCCGGTGCCGCCCCGTCGGGATCACCCATCCCCGACGGCCGTGGGCGCCGGTCGCCTCCGGTCGCCGTTCCTTTGATCGTTCGCGTCCGGCCGCCCGCCCTCTGGTCGTTCGCGTCCGGGTGCCCGTCCCTCTGGTCGTTCGCGTCCGGGCTGTCGTGGAGTCCGGACCGCACCTGTACGCCCCGCGAGGGGCTCCCGCGGGGCGGAGGCCCGGCGCTCGCGGCGGCTCCCGGTGGAGGCGTCGACCGCGTGGCGGTCCCGTCAGCCCGGGTGGACGACCGTCCCACAGCCGGGGCACTCCGCGTACTTCCTCGGGCCGTCGTCGGTCTCGTACTCGATGAGCAGGCCGCCGCGCGGGATCGGCTCGTCACAGCGCGGGCAGCGACCGAGCGGTGCGTGGACGTCGGACACGGTCGGTGTGATCGGTTCGGCGTGGGTTCTACCTCCGGGTCGGTTCGGGACTCGATCCGGCGTTCGGGACGGGATCGGATCCGCGGGGGGTCGTGCTCAGTCGGGGCGGCCGTCGAGCCAGCCGTCGCGCGCGACCTCCCGTTCGAGGGGACCGACGGGCGGGACCGTTCGCACGGCCACGAAGGCGGGGGGCTCGGCGGTCTCGGCCGGGCTTCGCGGCCCCGGGCCGGGACGGGCGGGGACCGGAACGAGCCGGATCCCCTCGCCCGTGAAGCGAACCGCGACGCCGGCGACGCGACGGACGTACGCGCTCGGGTGGGGTCCGTGCTCGCGCATCCTGACCCGCTCGTCGAGCAGTCCGGCGTCGACGAGCACGTCCACCTTCCGGTAGAGCGTCGATCGGGGCAGCTCACAGACGGGCCCGAGTTCGGCGACCGTGAGCGGCCGGTCCCCGGTCGCCTCGAGTATCGCTCGACAGTCCGGGTCGCTGAGCGACTCGAGGACGGCGTCCGTATCGAGGGGACGTGACGCCGTCATCGGTCGAACCCGCCCGTCTCCGGGGACGCCTCCGGACCGAACGGCGGCGTCGGGACGGGGACGGCCGTCCCCGCCCGGTCCGTGGCGCCGGCGGCCTCGATAGCGTCGAGATGATCCTCGACGGTGCGGACGGTGCCGCCGTCGGCGGAGGGCGTGACCCGCCTGAGCGCCCCGTCGCGGAACTCCGCGAGCGCCAGCGAGGGGACGGTGACGGCGGTGTAGGACTCCCCGGTGATCGAGGAGGTCACCTCGTGGGGCTCGAAGAACGATCGCGTCGAGGTGGCGTTCCGCCGCGACCGGTCCCTGAACCGCTCGATGCGGTCCAGGAGGAAGCGCCCGGCCTCCGTCCGCGCCGCGGTCTCGGGACTCACCCGTCTACCCCAGACGTGGACCGTGTACTCCGCGACGACGCCCTCGCGCTCCAGCCGCGACAGCCGCTCGAGTACCGACTCGCGCGGACCGTGTACCGTGTCGGCGGACAGGGAACGGACGTACAGTTCGAGGGCCGGCGCCGTGGGCTCCTCGTCGGTCTCCGATCGGGAAGGGGGACGGTCTGGGAACATCGGTGCGGGCGTCAGGGAGGTGGCAACTCCCCCGGATAACGGTGCGCGTTACACTGGCAACGTTTTATTACATCTTCTCGGACAACACATCTATATCGGTCATCAGCGTGCCGTCGACGAGCGTCTCCAGGCCCCGCCGCAGTCGGCCGGACATCGCCTGGTGGGAGATGCCGAGTTCGTCGGCCAGTTCCGTCAGCGTCGTCTCCCGGGGGACGGCGAAGTAGCCCCGCCTGCGGGCCAGCGTGATCGCCTCGTGCTGGGCGTCGGTGAGCCCCCAGCCGACCCGATCGCCCGTGTTCTCCCGGTCGTAGACCCGCCGGAGCCGGACCGGGATACCGTTGTCCCGACACCGCCGGTGGAACGACGTGAGCGCCTCGCGGTCGGTGACGAGCAGCCGGAAGTGCCACTCCCGGGGCGTGCCGACGGCGTCCTCGACGATGACCTCCTCGGTGATACAGGCCTCGAGGAACCCGTCTGGGGGGCCCGCCCACTCGAAGCGGTAGAGCGCCCACCCCTCGCCGTCGTCGAGCCTGCAGAGGAACGCCACGCGGTCGTCCTCGCGGACGGTCCGCTCGAACGACCGGAGCGTCGCCTCGTCCCCCGTCGCCCTGACGTACGGGACGTGGTCGTCGCCGGTCGGGACCATCTCGAGGAGGTCGACCTCGATGTCGGCGTACCGGGAGAGCAGGTCCCCGATCAGGACGTCGCTCCCGGGGACCGAGACGTGGGCGACGAGCGTCATCGCAGACGGCCCCCGTTCGTGACCGCGTCGACGGACCGGTCCGTCCCCGTGGGCGGCCGCGTCCGTCGATCGTGGTTCGGGGTCGGGCGGAACATGACGATCTCCTGTGGCGATACGGCTCGCCCCGTCCCTGGGATCGGTCGGTGGCACCCACGCCGGTGGCCCCGGCCGCGCCGCGTTCGACGGACGGCGGCGGACGTGTCGGAAGACCGTACGGTAACGGGCGGGAAAAGCGTGGCGACGGGGCGGGGGAAACCCCTAACTCGGCCACGTCGGTGGGTCGCGTATGGACGACCGGAAGTACGACCTGCTCACCGCCGAGGAGATCGATACGGGGCGGGCCACGGCGGCCTACTTCCTCCGCACGGAGGAGATACTCGAACACGCGGGCGAGGACCCCCGCGTCGTCGCGGAGCTCTCGGCACCCGACGGCTGGACGGTCCTGACGGGGCTGAAGGACGCCGCGCGGCTGTTCGAGGGCCACCCGGTCGACGTCCACGCACCGCCGGAGGGGACCGTCGTCTCGGGCGGTCCCGTCCTCCGGATCGAGGGGCCCTACCGCGCGTTCGCCCGCTACGAATCACCGCTGCTGGGCTTTCTCGCCCACGCGAGCGGGATCGCCACCGCCGCGATGGAGCTGCGGGCGGCGGCCCGCGACCGGACGGTCCTCAGCTTCGGGACGCGACGGCAGCATCCCGCGCTCGGCGCGATGATCGAGCGGGCGGCGCTCGTCGGCGGCGTCGACGGTATCGGGAACGTCGCCGGCGGGGAGGTCATCGGTTTCGAGGCCGGCGGGACGATGCCCCACGCGCTGGTGATCTGTCTCGGCGACGCCGAACGGGCCTTTCTCGCGTTCGACGACGCGCTCGACGAGTCGATCCCGCGGACGATGCTCGTCGACACGTTCTGCGACGAGACGGTCGAGGCCGTCACCGCCGCCGAAGCGCTCGACGAGGACCTCGACGGCGTCCGGCTCGACACCACCTCCTCGCGGAGGGGCGATATGCGGGCGATCGTCGAGGAGGTCCGCTGGGAGCTCGACCGCCGGGGGTACGAGGACGTGGAGATACTGGTGAGCGGCGGGGTCGACGCCGCCGAGGCCCGACGCCTCCGCGACGTGGCCGATGGCTTCGGCGTCGGCGGCGCCATCGCCAACGCGGACCCGATCGACCTCTCGATGAACGTGGTCGAGGTCGACGGCGAGGCCCGAACCAAGCGCGGGGTCCAGAGCGGCGCGAAGCAGGTCTACCGGGACGGGTTCGACGACCGGGTCGTCCCCGCGGGCGAGTCGGCCCCGGGCGAGCCGCTCCTCCGGCCCGTCGTCGAGGACGGCGAGGTGGTGACGGGGTTCTCGCTCGACGAGGCCCGCGAGCGGGTCCGCGAGTCGATCCCGGTCCTCCGCGAGCGGGGCGCGTTCGACGCCGGGTAGCGCACGCGCCGTGCGGAAGGCATAGGGCGGTCGGGGCGCGAGTCGAGGGCGATGAACGAGGACACGGACCTCGATGCGCTGCTCGCCCGGGTCGCGTCGGGCGACCTCACCCCGGACGCGGCCGCCGACCGGCTGCGCGGGGTCGGCCGCGTCGGCGACGTCGCGCGGGTCGACACCCGGCAGGGCGAACGGACGGGCATCCCGGAGGTGGTCGAGGCCGAGCGGAAGACGACGGAGGACCTGCTCGGCATCGCACGGGAGCTCCTGGCCGGCACCGGCCGGGCGATACTCGCGGGCGTCGACGGGAAGGCGCGGGCGGCACTGACCGACCTCGACGGGGTGGCCGACGCCGAGTGGTTCGAGCGGTCGCGGACGCTCGTCCTCCACGGCCCCGACCACGACCGGCCCGCCGCGTCGGGGACCGTCGGCGTCGTCACCGCCGGAACCTCCGACGTCCAGGTGGCCGAGCAGGCGGTCGCGCTCGCGACCGAGATGGGCTGTGACGTCGAGACCCTCTACGACGTCGGCGTCTCCGGCATCCGCCGGCTGCTCGGCGAGGTGGACACCCTGCGGGACTGTGACGTCGTCGTGGTCGCCGCCGGCCGGGAGGGCGCGCTCGCGACCGTCGTCGCCGGGCTCGTCGACGCACCGGTGATCGGCCTCCCCGTCGGGACCGGCACGGGCTACGGCGGGGACGGCGAGGCGGCCCTCCTCGGGATGCTCCAGTCGTGTACGTACCTCACGGTCGTGAACGTCGACGCCGGGTTCGTCGCCGGCGGCCAGGCCGCGCTCATCGCCCGGTGACGGCCGATGCGCTCGATAACCCGCCCGAAGAACAATACTCTACAGACCCGGATCGAAGTGGCGTATCGTATTCAGAACGAGACGTGGAAGGACGAGGGGATCGAATCCCCCGGATTGAAAAATATACTTGTGTCCGGGGCCGGTAGGGGCGGTACACATGGATCCCAGCAGACGTCGCCTGCTCGCGCTCTGTGGCGCGGGGGTCGCGGGCGGAGTGGCCGGCTGTCTCGGGGGGCAGTTCGGCGGGGGGACCCCGACCGCGGGACTCACCGAACTGAGCACCATCGAGACGGAGGGGTCGATCAGCGACGTCACCTACTACTACGCGCTCGACAACGGCGTCTGGGAGTCCCACGGCATCGACCTGGAGTTCGAGGTGGCCGCCTTCGGCAAGTACAACCGCCAGGTGGTGACCGGCTCCTCGGAGATCGGCGCGCCGTCGACGGTCGCACAGCTGAAGTTCGTCGACCGGGGGGAGGACCTGACGCTGGTGGGCGGACAGCTCAACATGTTCAACCGGATCTTCGCCCGCGCGGACGACGACTCCATCGAGGACCCGGGCGACCTGGCCGGCAAACGGGTGGGACTGCCGGCATCGAAGACCTCGACGACGAGCACGACCCACCGCGTCCTGATCCAGGACGAGTACGGGGTGGACCTGCTCTCCGACCCCGCGGAGACCCGGACCGCCCCGCCGCCCGCCCTGTGGGAGTTCCTGCAGGAGGGCGAACTCGACGCGATCTCGGAGTTCTCGGGCTACACGATCAAGGGGATCGCCGACGAGTCGGTGAAGACGGTGTTCGACCCCTACGCGCTCTGGCGCGAACGGACGGGGACGGACCTCCCGACGACGACCTACACGGTCGAGCGGGACTGGCTGTCGGGGAACGCCGACACCGTCGTCCGGTTCCTGCGGGGCTGGCAGGACGCGATGGCGCTGTTCGAGGAGGAGACCGCGGACGCGCTCGCCGAGTACGGGGACGTCGCCGGCATCACGACAGACGCCGAAGCGGAGGTAGTGACGGACCTCGTGGAGGAGGGGGTCGTCTACAGCCCGGCCTTCTTCGACGACGCGGGGGTGGCGGCCAACTGGGAGTTCGTGGAACTGCTCGTCGACGCGGGCGTGCTGGAGTCGCGCCCGGACCGCGAGCGGCTGTACGCGACCGGATCGGACCTCGAGTCGATGGCGGAGTGAGCGCCCGATGACCGGGGAGACGGGGACGGCCCGGGGGGGTCGGTCGACCGCTCTCGACCGCGCCCGGCGTGCCGCCCCGCGACCGCTGTCGGTCGCCTCCGTCCTCGCGGTGCTCGCGGCCTGGCAACTGCTCTCGCTGGCGTTCCCGCCGTACCGCTTTCCCGGGCTCGTTCGGCTCGCGGAGAACGTCGTGGTCGTCCTGACCGGAACCGGGGAGTTCGATCCACTCGTCCAGTACGGAGTGACGCTCGGCCGCGTCGCCGTCGGCTTCCTCCTCTCGTTCGCACTGGCCGCCGCCTGGGGGTTCGCGATGGGGGTCAGCCCGGCCGCCGAGGACTACCTCGGCGTACCGCTGTTCACGCTCCTGACCGTCCCCTCCGTGGTGTGGGCGTTCCTGGGGGTGCTCTGGTTCGGCCTCACCGACCACCTCGTCCCGGTGTTCGTCGTCGTGCTGGTCGTCTTCCCGTACCTCGCGGTGAACCTCTGGGAGGGGGTCGAGGCCGTCGACGGGCGGCTCGTCGAGATGGCCCGCGCGTTCGACGCCACCACGGTCGAGACCTGGCGCCACGTCTACCTCCCGCAGCTCCTGCCGACGCTGTTCGCCACGACGCGGCTCGGGCTCGCCATCGCGTGGAAGCTCTCGCTGATCGCCGAGGTGTTCGGCGCCCCCACGGGCGTCGGCGTCGTCGTCAAGTACCACTTCGAGAACTTCGACACGGGGCTGGTCATCGCGTGGGCGGTGCCGGTGATGCTCCTGATGTTCGGCGTCGAGTGGCTCCTCCGCCGGGCCGAGCGCCGGGCGACCCGGTGGCGGCCGGCGGCGGCGGTCGGCCGGGAGGTGGCCCCGGAGTGACGGCGGGTCTCGAGGGCGCGGACCTGACGGTCCGCTTCGAGGGCGAGGACGGCCCGTTCACCGTCTTCGAGGGGCTCGATATCCACGTCGATCCCGGCGAGTTCCTCACCGTGATGGGTCCCTCCGGCTGCGGGAAGACGACGGTCCTGAACGCGCTCGCCGGCCTCGTCCCGCTTGAGCGCGGGACCGTCCGCTACGACGGCGAGGCCGTCGAGCCGGGATCGTTCTCCTACGGCTACGTCTTCCAGGAGCCGCGGCTGCTCGACTGGCGGACGGTGGCGGAGAACCTCGCGTTCGCGCTCCGGGGCGCGGGCGTCCCCGAACCCGAGCGCCGCCCGCGGATCGAGGAGTGGCTCGAGCGCGTGGGGCTGGGCGACGAGGCCGACTCCTACCCCCGGGAGCTCTCGGGGGGGATGCGCCAGCGGGTCGGCGTCGCCCGCGCGCTCGCCGTCGACCCCGAGGTGCTGTTCATGGACGAGCCGTTCTCCTCGCTCGACGACGTGACCGGCCGCGGGCTCCGTCGGGACCTCCTCGACCTCTGGGCGGAGACGGGCAAGGAGGTGCTGTTCGTGACCCACGACCTGCGCGAGGCGGTCACCCTCTCGGATCGGGTGCTGTTCATGGGCGAGGACGGCGCCTTCTTCGACGGGGCGGAGATCCCCCACGGCCGGCCGCGGGACTTCGACGACCCGGCGCTCGGCGAGACCGAACGACGACTGGGCGAGCGGTTCTTCGCGGAGCTGGGCTGATGCGCCGGGCGCTCCGGGTCGGCCTGACGCTGCTCGCGTTCCTCGTCGCGTGGGAGGCCGGCGCGCTCGCGCTCGGCCCGGAATCCCTCCCCTCGCCGCGGCTCGTCGCCGCGCGGCTCGCCGAGGTCACGGCGACGGGCGGCCCCCGCGACCGGAGCGCGCTCTATCACCTCGGGCGGAGCCTCGCCCGTGTCGCCGTGGTGAGCGTGCTCGGGCTGGCGCTCTCGACGGCGCTCGGGCTGGCGATGGGCGTCGACGACCGTGCCGAGCGCGTCGTCGCCGTCTGGCTCCCGTTCTGGATGACCGTCCCGACGCTGGTCGTCATCCTCGTCGTCATGGTGCTGCTCGACTTCTCCGAGCCCGCCGTCGTGGTAGGCGTGACGTTCGTCGCGACGCCCTTCGCCACCGCCAACGTCTGGGAGGGCGCCCGCGCGGTGGACCCGGCACTGCTGGAGATGGCCCGTGCGTTCGACGTCGGCCGGTGGGGCGTCGTCCGCGAGGTCTACCTGCCGGCGACGCTCCCCCAGGTCGTCGGGAGCTTCAGGTACCTGCTCGGGATGGTCTGGAAGGTGGTCGTCCTCGCGGAGACGTTCGGCCTCCAGGCCGGCCTGGGGGCGATGTTCCGCTTCTGGTTCAACCAGGGCGACGTCACCGCCATCCTGGCCTACCTCTCGCTGTTCGTCGTCGTGATGGTCGGCCTGCAGTACGCCCTCGGGGCGGCCTCGGACCGGCTGTTCGCCTGGCGGGGTTGAGCCCCGGCCGACCGTATCTACCGCTCGCGGCCACGGACCGCCGACCGGTCCGGGGCCGGGGAGCCCGGCGAATCGTACGCCTCAGTGGTACATCCGCGAGACGCCCGACTGGTCCTCGGGTCCGCTCTCGCGCTGCTGTCTGAGCTGCTGTGCGATCTGCTCCTTCCGTCGGCGGATCTCCTCGGCCCGTTCCTCCAGCTCCGTGGTGTCGATGTCGAACGACACCATCGGCTCCAGCGCCGTCTCGATGACCGAGCGCGCGGCGGCGGGGTCCGGGATGTACGGGTTCGACCGCGTGATGAGCACCGCCGCGGGCACCTCCGCCCGGTAGCAGTCCGCGAGGAGCGCCCCCGTGATCCCCCCGAGGATCCCCGAGCCCTCCGCGAGTTCGATGCCGGCGTCGGTCAGTTCGCGCTCGAGGGCGGCCGTCGTGGCGACGCCGACGACCTCGCCGATCTGCGACTCCGATTCGGCGGGCGCACCGGCCAGGAACACGGCGCGTCCGAACTCCGAGGCGAGGTCCTCGAGCACGCATCGGCTCAACGGCCGGACGGCCCCCGGCGGCATCGGGACGTCGCTCTGGAGCGTCATCACGTCCGGGTCCGCCCCGGCGTACACCCGGACGGACTCCCTGACCCGGCCGTCCTCGAACGACGTCACCGCCGGGAACGCCTCCGAGTAGATCGTCCCGTACTCCTCGAGGCCGAGCTGTCTGGTGATCTGGTCGACCGCGATCGAGGCCACCAGCCCGAGCCCCGGCAGCCCCTCGATGAGTGTCGGCGACTCGACGGCCAGTTCCCGGGACTTCTCGAACCGCACCGCCGTCTCGTCCGGTGACATGACGATCCGCCCGTTCCACGGGGTGGCCCAAAGCCCTACCGCCGGCGGCGGCGACCGGCGTCGAGCAGCCTCGGGCGGCGACCGGCGGACCCGCCGCCGGTCCCCGGGCTCGAGACGCCACCCACACCGGTCCGGGGCCCGGTGCCGGATCGAACCCGTCGCCGCGTGTTCCCATAATATTGGAATTGGGGTACAATACTAATGGGGTCGCCCCCTACGTCGCCCATGCGCATCGTGTTCGCGACCGACCTGTCGGAGGCGAGCGAGGCGGCCATACGATCGCGGACGTGTCTGGCGTGTCTCGGCCGCATCGGCGTCGAGGAGGTCCACCTCGTGACCGTCCTCCCGTCGAACGTCGGCATCCCGGGGGCGAGCCTGGAGTCGAGTCGGCGGCGGACGCTCGACGCCCAGCGGGAGGTGTTCGAGTCCGCGGGGTTCGCCGTGGAGACGCACGTCGTCCGCGGGGAGCCCCACCGCCGGATCAACGGTATCGCCGACCACGTCGACGCCGGACTGATCGTCGTCGGGTCACGGGGGGCGAGCCCCCTCGAGAACCGGTTCGTCGGGAGCACCACGCGGAACGTCGCCCGGACCGCGGTGGTGCCGCTGCTCGTCGAGCGGATCGCGGCCGGCGACGAGGGGGACGGCCCCGAGGTCGTCCGGGAGCACCTGTTCGAGCACGTGCTGTTCGCCACGGACTTCTCGGAGAACGCCGACCGTGCCTTCGAGTTCCTGCCGACCCTCTCCGGGGCGACCAGGCGGGTGACGCTCCTGTACGTCCTCGGTCGGGAAGGCCGCGACGCGGGACTGACGCCCGTGGAGGCCCGCGAGCGTCTGGACGCGCTCGCGGCCGACCTCGACCCGATGGGCGTCGAGACCGAGGTGTCGGTCCGCGAGGGCGGCCCGGTCGGGGAGATACTCGCCGAGGAGGGGCGGGTCGAGCCGACGGTGACGCTCCTCGGGAGCCGGGGACGGAGCCCGCTCCGTCGGCTCCTGCTGGGAAGCGTCTCCGAATCGGTCGTGGCCCGGGGCCGGGGGAACGTCCTTCTCGTCCCGCCCGGGTCACCCGTCCCACGATAGGGCCGGACCGACCGGTGTCGCCCTTCCCGCGGCGGGTCGGTGAGACCGGGACGACGCAGCCGGCGGGCGATCGATGGGTCACGTTCTTGAGGCGTCTCCTCGAACCCCGTCGCATGCTCCGACGGCTCCGGGAGAACGGCCCGGTGGTGCTTGTCCCGCTCGCGTGGACGTTCGCGACCGCCGCCCACCTGGAACTCCTGGCGACCCGGGCGGTGCTGATCGGCCACCTGGTCATGGACGTCGTGCTCGTGGCGTTCGCGGCCCTCTCGTGGGCGGAGATGCGCCGGGGCGTGCTCCTCGCCTGGAAGGTCGTCCTCCTCGTGGGGCTGGGGTTCACCCTCCTCGGGACGGCGACGCTGTACGCCTCGCCGGGCACCACCGCACTCCTCCGGGTGGTCGTGCTCGGGTGGATGGTCGTACCCGCCGCGGGCCTGGTCTACACCGGCCGGCACGTCGCCCCCGACGCGGGGCCGTTGGTCTACACGGCCGGCGCGGGGCTGAGCGCCGCCGGCGCCGTCGCCTACCTCGCAGCGCCGGTCGTCGCCGCGGGGTCGCTGGCGCCGGCGGGACTCGCGCTCGTCGGCGTCGGACAGACGGCCGGCATCGCGAACGCCGTCTACCAGTACTGATCCGATGCCCGGAGCGGGTTCCACACCCCACCGTCGGAGCCCCCCGGCCGCTCAGGAGCTCTCTGCGTCCGGCGCGTGGTCGGTCCCCCCGTCGGTCTCCCGGGTCGCCTCCGCCGGCCGGCCGCGCGACTCCTCGGACCGCGGACGGTCGCCGTCGGCGGCGGTCGAGCCGTCGGTCGTCACTCCGCGGGACTCGGCGAGGTCCCCGGCCCCGCCCCCGTCCTCGTCCCCGGTGGCGGCCGGCTCGGGCGCGGGCTCAGCCGCGTTCGTGGGCCCCTGTTCGCGCGCCCGGGAGACGGCCCCGCGCTCGCGCCGCTCGCGCCCGATCACCTCGTCGAGGAGCAGCGCCTCGCGGTCGGTCGCGTCGTACCGCTCGGCGACGACCGCGCGGGCCGCCTCGACGTCGTCGTAGAGGAGCTGCCGGCGGACCTGGATGTAGGCGTCGAGGAACGGCCCGGCCGCGGGGTCCTCGGCCCCGGCCCGTGGGAGGAGACGCCCGTCCGTGGACGACTCCAGGTCGGCCACGATATCCCCGTACCCCAGGACTGTCGGGTCGTGGTCCTCGTCGAGGACCGAGAGGAGGAAGTCCGAGGCGAAGCGGTAGAACTCGGATTTGGACTCGAAGGCGTCGGCCTCCGCGACGACCGCCTCCACCCCCGCAACCAGGGCGTCCGGATACCGGACCGTCTCCTTCGGCATACGTGTGGTATCCGATGAGTCCCACTTAGTATGTGGTGTCCCGTCGGACGCTGGTCACCCTCACCCGGGCCCGGGCGGCGCCCGTTCGCGTGCCCGTCGCGCCTACCCAGACACCGCCCCGTCGACCTTCTCGGCGAGGAGATCGAGCGTCTCGTCGAGGTCGAGCCCCGATCGCTCGACGCGCCGGAGTTCGTCCATCAACCCGGGGTCGATCGACGGCGAGAGGACGAACGCCGCCGCGCCGGTCGCCGTCGCGCGGAGCACCCACCGGGCGTACGCGCGGACGGGCCGGTAGCCGACGTCGCTCGTCACGACGGCGACGCGCCAGGCCTGCTCGCGGCCCTCGGTCAGCCCGAGGAGGGTGAACGCCTCGTCCAGCCGGCCGAGCGTCGCGTCGAGATCGGCCACGCCCGGGGCGTAGAGCGCCGCGAGCGCGTCCTGCTGGGCGTCGACGAGTCGACCGAGGACGTCGTTGACCGCCCGGTGGTCGGCCCGCTTCGTTCGCCGGTCCGAGTCGATACCCACGTCGACGAGCGTGAGCGCGAGGTCGTAGTTGATGTGGGCGTTGATCCCCAGGAAGGCGTCCTGGACGACGAGCCCCGCCTCCCGGACCGCGGTGTCGAAGGCGACCCGCCAGGGCGCGGGGACCCCGCCGAGGCGGCCGCGCTCGAACGCGAGGAACGCCCGCCGGTAGTAGTCGGCGAACGCGACCGTGTAGCGCCGCATCCACGCCGGGTCCTCGAACCCGCCGGCCTCGATCCGGTCGCGGATCGCCCGGGTCATCCGCGAGTAGACGGTGAGGAACACCGCCCGGCGGTCGGACCGCTCCCGGAGCGCCGCCTCCAGGGCACTCAGCCGACCGAGGACGTCCTCGACGGACTCGAACGCCGACTCCACGATGCCGACCAGCGCGGGGTCCGGGTCCGCCTCCCGCCGTACCGGCCCCGGATCGTGACGGAGCGCGAGGAGCATCGCTCGCAGCCCGGGCCCGTCGACCAGTCGTGCCGCCTCGGTCAGTCCGGTCACGCCGTCGACCCCCGTGACATCGGTGGGAGGTGAGCCGCCTCCGACATATACCTGCGGACCCGTCGGGCGCCTCCCGCGCCGGCAGACCGGAGCTCGGCCCCGAACTCACCCGTCCCCGTCCTCGTCGGCCTTCGACTCCTTCCGCCGCTCGGCCTCCTCCTCGAGGTGGAGCTCATCGACCAGCCGCCCGGTCACTACCCGCTCGACGATGGCGACGAGGTCGGTGTCCCCGGTGGCCTGGTCGGCGAAGATCCCGAGGGGGATCTCCCCGCCGGCCATCTCGCGGTGGCCGCCGGCGCTCCCGACGTCACCGAAGGCCCGCCGGAGCATCTCGCCGACGTGGACCCGGGAGTCGGTCGACCTGGCGCTGAGCTGGATCGCGTCGTCGACGATGCCGAAGACGACGGCCGTCTCGACGCCCTCGAGCGTGGCGAGGTAGTCCGCGGCCTGCGGGATGGCGTCGCGCTCGCTCGTCCGCCCCACGTGCGAGATGAGGACCGCGCCCCGGACCGATCGGTTCTCGATCGCGTCCCCGATGGCGTCGACCGTCGCGCCGCTGACCGACGGCGTCGAGAGCCGGCGGAGCAGGTCCCGGTCCGCGTGGTCGTGGAGCTCGCCGGCGGCCGCGTACTCCTCGCGGGTCGCCCCGCGGAGGAACCCCAGCGTCTCCCGGCGGATGGCGAACAGCAGCGCGGTCGCGAGCGTGGTGTCGAGGGCGACGTCGAGGTCGAGGACGTACTCGGTGAGTATCGTCGCCGTCGCCCCGACCGCCTCGCGGTGGTCGACGAACCGTGCCTCGATGCCCTCCGCGGGGTGGTGATCGACCACGACGTCCACGGGGGTGCCCTCCGGAACCTCGTTGTTCTCCCCGGGGATCGAGTGGTCCACGAACGCGAGCAGCGATCCCCCGGGGCGGTCACGGACGGCGTCGGCGTCGAACGGCTGGAGGTCGACCTCGAGCAGGTTGACGAACGCGCGGTTCTGCTGGTGGGAGACCGTCCCGCTGTAGAGGATGCGCCGCTCGTCGATGCCGGCCGCCGCCGCGATCCGCCCGAGCGCGATGGCGCTCGCGAGACAGTCCGGATCGGGGTTGTTGTGACAGACGATGGTGAGCGCCTCGCCCCCCGAGAGCAGTTCGTGGAGCGTCCGTGCCTTGCTCATCCCCTGGGGGTTGGGAGTCGGGGTACAAGCCTCTACCCCCGACGGTCTGCGGTCGGCCCAGGCCGGCGGCGGCCGCCACCGGCGACCGCCACCCCGTCCGGTCCGGCCCAGTCAGGTCAGGTCCGGTACGGTCCGGTCCGGGATGTGACCGGGTGATCGGTGCGACCGTCCGGTTCAGGTCCGCGCCCGCTCGGCGAGCTCGGAAAGGGACCCCGCCGTCCGGAGCTCCTCGACGGTGCAGTACCAGGCCCCGCGGACCCCGTTCAGGTCGTTCTCGACCGGTCGGTCGAGCGGCACCAGATCGCCGAGTTCGAACACCGTCACGACGGCCGTCTCCGAGAACGGCTCGACCGTGGCCGCCCAGTCCGCCGGCGAGAGCGGGCCGTCCTCGTCGCGGCGCTGGTCGGTCCGGGCCGTCACCGGGGCGTAGTGGGTCACCGCCGAGACCGGCGCCGTCCGGTAGAACGCCACGTACTCGAACGGCTCGCGGGTCCGGTCGTACGACCGCGGCGCCGGGTAGACGCCCTGCCGACACCGCTCGAACGTGTCCGGTCGCGCCGCGACCACGCAGACCCGGGCCTCCCCGGGCGCGTCGTCCGCGGCCGCGTCCGCCGCGTACCGGTCGAGGTCCATACCCGGGCTACGAACGAGGACCGGAAAACCGCCCCGGAAGCGGCACCCTCACGGCGACCGCTCGGCTCCCGGCCCGGGGGCGTGGCGGATCGACAGCCACCGGGGCGAGGGGCCGACGTCGAACCGGAGGGTCAGCCGTCCCCCTCCTCGAACGGGGAGCCGGCGGCGTCGGGCTCCATCCCCTTCTTCGAGATGATGTTCTCCCGGCCGACCCGGAGCTTCGAGATCTCCCCCGCCTCCTCCATGTCCGAGAGCAGCATCGAGACCTTCGACTTCGACCAGCCCGTCTCCTCGACGATCTCGACCTGCTTCATCCGGCCGCCGCGACCGTCGAGCAGCCCCATCACCCGGTCCTCGTCGGAGAGTAGCTCCTCGTCGGGGATGGCCGGTTCGCCGTCGGTCGTGCTCTCGGCCGTCCCGGGAGCCTCGCTCTCGTTCTCGACCGCGACCGCGCCGCCCGAACCGCCGTCGGTTCCCCCCCCGGGTGCGGCCGCGTCCGTCCCGCCGAACATCCCCGATCGGTAGGCGAAGACCGCGCCCAGACCGAGGAGGAGCACCGCTCCGAGGCCGACCAGCGGGAGGAGTCCCGTACCGCCGTCGCCGGCCGGGGAGGTCCCCTCGCCGCCGGTCGGGGAGCCCCCCGGCGACGTCGCGGTGGCGGTGCCGTTCGGGTTCCCGTTCCCGCCGGCCCCGGTCGGGGTCGGGGATCCGGTCGCCGCCGAGGGCGGCGCGAGCACGATCCGGGGGCGTTCGTCGGTGAACGAGCGCTCGCCCTCCCAGGTGAGCGACTCGCTGCCGGCCAGCGAGTCCCCGGAGATCGAGTCCGGCGCGGGCGAGGCCTCGTCGAACGCCATCCCCTCGCCGGCGCTCACGACGAGCCGCTGGTCAGACCGGATGTAGAGGCCGCCGTCGAAGACGTCGCCGACCGTCACGGTCCCGTCGTCGGCGACGACCGCGAACGCGGTCCAGCGGAACGACATCTCGACGATTCCCTGGTTGCCGAGCGTGTTGACGTACGCCCGCTTCGAGAAGACCGTCGCGTTCATCGGCCGGCCCGTGGCGTTCGCTCCAGCGGCGGTCAGCGAGCCCGCCCGCCGCTGGAAGTCGGTGTAGAGGCCCGTCGACCCGTCGTTGAACCCCTCGGCGAACGCCCGGAAGTCCGCCCGCTCCGTGTCGTTCTCGAGCGTCTGCTTGAACCGGAAGGTCCACTCGGCGGACCCGTTCGCGTCGACGGTGATGCGGAACTCCGTCCGGTCGAACTCCTGCTGGAGTTCGCGCATCGTATCCGGGTCGGTCGCGGGGGCCGTGGCCGCCGCGTCCCCGCTCGCGGCCGCCGTGCCGCCGGCGTGCCCCGCGGTCGGGTCCCACACCGCGCTCCCGGCGAGGGCGGCGCTACCCGGCGCTGCCCCTGCGAGGAGCACGAGGAGCAGGAGGGACGCCGCGAGGACCCGTCTCATTCAGTTCCAAACACTCCGCGCGCGTTATAAAATCCCTGCGTCCTATCCGCCTGCTGAGCCGTGTTCACACACGGAGTCGCCGGGGCTGCGTGGCGAACACCCCGGTCGCGCCGGTCGCGCCGGTCCCGCCGTCGATCCGGCCTCCGAGGCCCCGCCACGGGTGCCCGCGTCGACGTGGGTCACCGCGGGAGCGCCTCGGCGAGCTTCTCGACGGGGTGAGGGGGCTTCTCGCTCCGCCCGTCGCGGTCGCCCAGCTGGGTCCGGCAGGACGCCCCCGGCGCGACCACCACGTCGCCGTCGCTGGCGTCGACCTGTTCGAACAACAGCGACGCGACCGCCCGGCTCATCGAGTAGTGCTCGGCCTCGTAGCCGAAGCTCCCGGCCATCCCACAGCAGGTCGAGTCCAGCGGGTCGACCTCGTAGCCGGCCCGACGGAGGACGCCCACCGCGTGGTGGTCCTTCTTCGTCGCCTTCTGGTGACAGTGGCCGTGGTAGGTGAGCGATTCAGCGGGCGGGGACCACTCGACCTCCGCGTCGAGGCCGTGCCGGTCGAGGTACTCGCAGACGCCGTACGAGTACTCCGAGATCGTCTCGACCTCGCGGCCCGAGAGCAGGTCGAGGTAGTCCTTCTGGAGCATCACGGCGTCGGAGGGCTCGACGACGACGACGTCCCAGCCGTCCCGGACCCGCGGGAGGAGGTCCTCGACGACCCGCCCGGCCCGCTCGCGGGCGACGTCGAGAAAGCCCATCGAGTGGGCGGCCCGGCCCGAGGGGCCCGTGTCGGGCACCTCGACGCGGACGCCGGCGGCCTCAAGCACCTCGACGGCCGCCCTCGCCACCTCCGGCGTCGTGTGGTCGTTGTAGGTGTCGGCGAAGACGAGCGCCTTCCGGGTCGCCGCCCGCTCGCTCACCCGCGACCCCCGGGCCCCGAACCAGTCGCGGAACGTCTCCCGGCGGAACTCGGGGAGGTCCCGCTCGGCGGCGACGCCGAGGGTCCGCTCTGCGAGCCAGCCCGATCCCGGGAGGTCCTGGACCCAGTTCGAGAGCGGCGCCAGCGCCGACCCCGCCCGGGAGAGCAGGTGGACGTTCGCGAACACCCGGTCGCGGAGGCTCGCGCCCGACCGCTCGTGGGCGGCGTGCTGGACCTCGGCTTTCAGCTTGGCCATGTCGACCTCGCTCGGACAGTCGTTCGCACACCCCTTGCAGCCGATACAGAGGTCCATCACCTCCGAGAGGAACTCGGGGTCCGTGGGGTCGTCGGGCAGGTCGCCGCTCATCGCCTGCCGGAGCATGTTCGCCCGGCCGCGGGTGGTCTGGACCTCCTCCTCCGCGGCGCGGTAGGTCGGACACATCACGCCGCCCGTGGTGTGCTGTGGGCCGCGACAGCCGCCACAGCCGTGACAGAGCTCGACCATCCCCTGCATCCCGTTGTCGTTCTCCCAGTTCAGCGCGGGCTCGAATCCCGCCTCGAACTCGTACTCGGGGTCGAACCGGAGGTTCTCGGTCATCGAGATGTCGCCACAGACCTGCCCGGGGTTGAGGATCCCCTGGGGGTCGAACGCGCGTTTCAGATCGCGGAACAGCTCGAACACGTCGTCGCCGTAGAGCTTGCGGTTCCACTGGGTCCGCGCCCGGCCGTCGCCGTGCTCGCCCGAGACCGATCCCCCGTGCTTCGCCACGAGGTCGGTCACGCCGTCGGCGATGGACTCCATCTGCTCGACCCCGTCGAGGGTCTTCGTGCTGACGAGCGGGCGGACGTGGAGACAGCCCGGCCCGGCGTGGGCGTAGAACGAGGCGTAGGTGCCGTTCGCCTCGAGGACCTCCTGGAACCCCTGGACGTACTCCGGGAGGTTCTCCGGCGGGACGGCGGTGTCCTCGATGAACGAGATGTGTTTCGCGTCGCTGGTCCGCGAGAGGAGGATCGGGTTGCCGGACTTTCGGAGCTTCCAGAACCGTGCCCGCTCGTCGTCGTCGTGTGCCTCCGCGGCGAACGTCGTCCGGACCGGGTCGCCCGTCCCGACGGCGTCGACCGGCTCGGCCTCCGTCGGGACGTCCGGTGCGCGGTCGGCAAGCAGCCCGGCCACCTTCTCGCGGCCCTCGTCGTCGCTCGCGGCGTAGAACTCGACGAGCAGGACCGCGTCGGTCCCCTCGGGAACCGTCTCGCGGACCAGCGGACCGAACTCGGACGTCTCGCGGGCCAGGTCGAGCAGCACGTCGTCCATCACCTCGACCGCAGACGGCCCGTGTTCGAGGATGGGGCTCACGTCCTCCATCGCCGTCACGAGGTCGGGGTAGCCGAGCAGGGCGACCGACTTCGTCTCCGGGACCGGTTCCAGGGAGACCGTCGCCTCGGTCACGACGGCGAACGTCCCCTCGCTCCCCGCGAGCAGGCGCGCGAGGTTCACGCTCCCGTCGCTCGCCTCCTCGACCAGCCGGTCGAGGTTGTACCCCGAGACGTTCCGCTTGAGGTCCGGGAAGGCCTCGCGGACGGTCCCGCGCTCCTCGTCGACGATCCGGACCACCTCGCGGGCGATGGCGGCCTCGATCCCCCCGGCCCCGCCGTCCTCGTCCCGGCCGGCCCATTCGCGGAGCTCCTCCAGGGGGACCTCCCCGAACTCCGTGACGGTCCCGTCGGCGAGGACGACCTCGCAGGACTCGATGTAGGCGTCGGTCTTGCCGTACTTCAGCGAGTGCGAGCCGGTGGAGTTGTTGCCGATGGCCCCCCCGACGACGGACTTGTCCCCCCACGCCGGGTCGGGCGCGAACTTCAGGCCGTCGTCGGCCAGCGCGCGGTTCAGGTCGCCCAGCCTGAGCCCCGGCTGTGTCCTCGCGGTCCGCGCCCCGGCGTCGAACGCGACCAGCCCGTCCATGTGTTTGGTGAAGTCGAGCACGACCGCCTCGTTGACCGTCTGGCCGGCCAGCGAGGTGCCGCCGCCGCGGGGGAGCACCGGGATCCCGTGGTCGGCACAGTACGAGACGGCGCTCGCGACGTCCTCGGTGTGTCTCGGGAAGACGACGCCGATGGGCGTCACCTCGTAGGCCGAGGCGTCGGTCGCGTACAGCTGCCGGGTGTACGTGTCGAACCGGACCTCCCCGTCGAGCCGACGGTTCAGCGCCGCCACGAGGTCCGGTCGTTCGACGTCGCCGGAGACGTAGTCGTAGTCGGCCCGCGGGTCGGTCGCGGGGTCCCGATCCGTGCCCGTCCCCGGGGGCGAACTCGCGCCCTCCTCTGTTGCCATGCGGCCGGCTACGGGGGTCCGGGATTAAAAACCGACTGCCTCCGGCGGGTCGTCCCCCCGGACACCCGGGCGGCTCACCCCTCGACGTCGATCACGTCGGCCTCCGGCGCGTTCCGCTTGACGCTCTCGATACCCTGCCGGCACTTCTGGCGGCTCGCGTACCCCTCGCCGGAGTCCGCGAGCACGTTCCCGTTGTCGTGGACGAGTCGCCACCGGTGCTCGCCGGCCGCGTCCGTGTAGACCTCGAACCGTGCGCCCATGGGGGGCGGTCTCGGGCCGGCCACTCGACTCTTCCGGGCGGACGGGCGGAGAGCTATACGTACGCCCGCTCTCCACCCGGGCATGGCCACGACCGAACGCACCGGCGACGACCGGCGGAGCACGCTCGTGAACGCCCTGATCGGCGGGGTGGCGGCCGTCGTCCTCGCCTTCCTGCCGCTCTCGCCCGCCCTCGGCGGGGCGCTGGCGGGCTACCTCGAGGGGCCAGACTCGGAACAGGGGCTCCGGGTGGGCGCGCTCGCGGGCCTCCTCTCGGTCGTCCCGTTCGCCCTGCTGTTCTTCCTGTTCGGGGGGCTCCTGCTGGCGTTCCTCCCGGTCGGGGTTGGCATGGGCATGGACCCGTCGATCGGCGTCTTCGGCGCCCTGGGCGCCCTCGTGGTCCTCGTCGGCCTCCTGTTCGGCCTCCTCTACACCGTCGGCCTCGCCGCGCTCGGGGGCGTCCTCGGCGCGTACCTGAACCGGGAACTCGAATGAGCCACGGGCCCTCGGCCGTCCCGCGAGTATATCTCCCGGCGTGACGTACGCCTCGACATGACCGAACGGACGACGACCACCGAACCCACGACCAAACCGGCCGCCGGCCCGGAGCGGGGACCGAGCCTCCCGATAAACGGGTTCCTCGGCGGTGTGGTCGCGGTGCTGCTGGCGTTCCTGCCGTTCTCGACCGTCATCGGCGGCGGCGTCGCGGGCTACCTCCAGGGGCCGGACCGGCGGGCGGGGATGAAGGCCGGCGCGCTGGCCGGGCTCGTCGCGCTCGTCCCGCTGCTCCTGCTGGCGTTCCTCGTCGTGGGGTTCCTCGTCATCGTCCCCGTCTCACCGGGCGGACCGGGACCCGGCCCCCGCCTGTTCCTCACGGTGGCCGGGATCGCCGTCGTCGGCGTACTCGGCATCTACACCGTCGGCGGCGGCGCGCTGGGTGGGTACGTCGGCTCCTACCTCAAGGAGGACCGGCTCAGGGAGTCCAACGCCGGGTAGCTCGCCCTCCTGTCGTCGGCCCGCCGCGAGGCCCTCCGACCGGCTCACGCCACGCGCTCGTAGGTCACGAACGACAGGTCCCCGTCGGTCTCCCTCGACACCTCCCGCCAGCGCTCGGCCGACCACTCCGGGAACCGGGTGTCCCCGTCCGGCGACTCCGGGATCTCGGTGAGCAGGAGGCGGTCGGCGAGTGGGAGGAGCTGCTCGTAGACCGTCGCGCCGCCCGCGACGTAGACCGTCGCGCCGCCCGGCGCCGCGCTCGCCGCGGCCAGCGCCGCCTCGACGCTCCCCGCGAGGACCACGCCGTCGGGGAGGTCGAGGTCCCGCGTCGAGAGCACGACGTTCGTCCGTCCGGGGAGCGGCCCGCCGAGGTCCGCGACGATGCTCTCGTACGTTCGCCTGCCGAGCACGACCGGGTGGCCCGTGGTCACCTCCCTGAACCGGCGGAGGTCGGCCGGGTAGTGCCACGGCATCCCGCCCTCGTCGCCGATGACGCCGTTCTCGGCGACGGCGGCGATCAGCACCACCTCCGGCTCGGTCCCGTCGCCGGAGCCGTACCGGGAGCGTTCGTCCCCCACGGTCACTCCGCGACGGCGAAGCCGATCCCCGGGGCGGCCTCGTAGTCCCGTAACCGGATGTCCTCGTACTCGAGTTCGTCGAGGGGCCCCTCCGCCACCTCGATCCGCGGACGGGGACGCGGCTCGCGGGAGAGCTGGAGCAGGAGTCCGGGAACGTGGTCGTAGCCCTCCGCCCCGTCGGGCTCGGCGGGAGCGCTCTCGAGCACCCAGTCCCGGACGTCGAGGAACCCCTCGCGGCCCTCGACGGCGTCGAGCCGGCCGGAGAGTTCGGCGAGGTTGTCGGCGTACCACGCGCCGCGGTCGCCCCGTCCGCAGTAGACGTGCGCGTCGACGACGGAGTGGGCGAACTCGCCGAGTTCGAACCCCGTCCGAGCGGCGACGACGTGCGCGAGCAGCGCGTACGCCGCGATGTTGAACGGGATCCCGAGCGCGACGTCGCCCGACCGCTGGGTGAGGTGGACGTTCAGGCGGTCGCCCTGGACGTTGAAGACGAACGTGTAGTGACACGGCGGCAGCGTCGAGACGGCGGCGTTCGCCGGGTGCCAGGCGTTCACGACCATGCGTCGGGAGTTCGGGTTCTCCCGCAGCGTGTCGAGGACGTAGCCGATCTGGTCGAACGTCAGGCGGCCGTCCTCCTCGGTCACCCACCGGCCGTCGGCGCCGGGCCAGGCCTCGCCCGGCAGGCGGTCGGCACCCTCCGGTATCGGGTAGCGCCGCCAGAACCGCCCGTAGGCGGTGTCGAGGTGTCCCTCCTCGTCGGCCCAGGCGTCCCAGATGCCGGTCTCCTCGCGCAGGTCGCGGACGTGCTCCTGTCCGGAGAGGTACCAGAGGAACTCGTGGATCAGCGAGTCCCACCGGAACCCCGAGAGGTCCTTCGTGGTCAGCAGGGGGTAGCCCTTCGAGAGATCGACGCGGTAGTGCTGGCTGAACGCCGCGACCGTGTCGACGCCGGTCCGGTTGGGCTTGTACGTCCCCGTCCGGAGGACCGAGTCGACGAGTGTCTGGTACTGTTGCATGGGTGGTCTGAGTCGAGGTCTGGTGGCCCGGAACGGCGTACGTCGGCAGTCGACAGGTCCGGGCGATCGGTGTCTACGGTGGGGTCACCCCGGCGGACGTATAAGATTGGCCTCGCGGCGGAAGTGGTCGGAGCCCGCTCGGACGGTCACCGACCCGTCCGGTCCGGCGACGGGCTCGGTTTCTCCCGGTCGTGTTCGCGGAGGTGCGCTCGCAGGTCGATCGCCGTCTTGACGAGGACCATCACTGCGAGCGCCCCGGCGGGCGTCCCGAGGAACGAGACGGCGAACGCCCCGACGACGATCGTGAGGTGCATCACGAGGACGCGGTCGTAGGGGGCGTACAGCCGGCCGCCGGGCGATGCGGTCCGCCACTCGGCGTCGTCGATGTAGTTCCGCCGGTAGGAGACGCCGTGGCTGACGGCCGCCGCCCCGGCGCCGAGCGCCAGCGTCGGGAGTTCCGCGAGGCCGACCGCGCCCGCCCCACCGGCGAAAGCGGGGAGCACCCCCACGAAGAGCCCGTGGACCGCCCAGAACCCGCCGTAGTGAAAGAGGAAGAACCGCACTACCGGTCGGTTCTCCGGGCGTCGTACCGGAACCTCGGGGACCTCCCCGGGCGGGTCCGGGAGCCGTACCGTACTGCCGTTCGACTTCAGCCGCTTCGCCTTCGATCGGGTCTCCGGCGTCTCGGGGCCGTGGGCGTAGAGGATCTTCGGGAGGTTGAACGCCCCGACGACGCCGCTCTCGAGCCAGTAGACCAGCAGCAGCCCCTGCATCGACCAGTCCAGCAGGAGGACCCCCAGGAGCGGGACCGCGTTCGCGGCGACGAGTGCGACGATCGCGGCGCGCCTCGAGCGCGCGATCCGCGGTGGGAGTCCGGCGACACCCCCGACCCCGTCGGAACCCATCGGTCGACGTGCGCCGGTGGGCCACATCAAGCTTTTGCGCGGGTCGTAGCCGGGTTCCAGGCGAGGACGTCGGGTGGGACTCGCCTGCCACCGAAGGTTAAGCGCCCGGGGACCATCGCTCGACCCATGCCCGACGAGATGCCCCGCCTCGGCCTGGGGACCTACCAGCAGACCGACCGCGAGACGTGTATCGAGAGCGTGCGGCGCGCCCTGGAGGCCGGCTACCGGCACGTGGACACCGCACAGGGCTACGGGAACGAGGCCTACGTCGGCGAGGGGCTCCGGCGCGCGGACGTCGACCGCGAGGAGGTGTTCCTCGCGACGAAGCTCTCGACGGAGAACCTCGGGTACGACGACGTGATCGGGACGACCGAGGCGAGCCTCGACCGGCTCGGCGTCGACCGGGTCGACCTGATGTACGTCCACTGGCCGCTGGAGACGTACGACCCGGAGGGGACACTGCCCGCGCTCGACGAGATCCGCGACCGCGGTCTCGCGAGACACGTCGGGGTCTCGAACTTCGAACCGCGACAGCTCGAGGAGGCTCGAGAGGTCATGGAGGCGCCGATCTTCGCCAACCAGGTGGAGTGTCACGCGCTGCTCGGCCAGGACGAACTGCTGGCCGACGCCCGCGAACACGGCTACTGGCTGGTGGCCTACTCGCCGCTGGCCAAGGGGGGGATACTCGGCCATCCGGTGCTCGTCGACGTGGCCGAAAAGCACGACGCGACGGCCGCGCAGGTCGCCCTCGCGTGGCTGCTCGCCCGCGAAAACGTCGCGGCCATCCCGAAGGCGACCGGCGACCACGTCGAGGAGAACCTCGGGGCGCTCGAGGTCGAACTCGATCCGGCCGACGTCGAACGCATCGACGCCATCGAGGAGGTACGGCGCGTGGTCGACTTCGACGCGGCGCCGTGGCACGCGAGCACCGACTGACGGGGACCGGGGCGGGTCCGCCGCTCCGGGGACCAGAGCTTTCTCCGAGGGGTCGGTACCCCCGCGAATGGACGACCCGACCCCGGGCGAGTGGACGGACCTCACCCGACCGTTCGACGCCGACGCCGAGCACTCGCTCGCGCTCCCCGACCCGCGGATCGAGACGCTGAGCGACGTCCGGACGGACGGTGCGAACGTCCAGCGGGTCACCTTCCCGACCCACTCCGGCACCCACGTCGACGCGCCGTTACACGTCGTCGAGGGCGGCGCGACCGTCGACGAGACGCCGCTCTCGCGGCTCCTGACGGAGGGTGTGGTCCTCGGCGTCGACGCCGCCGAGCCCCGGCCGGTCGACGCCGACGACCTGCGGGGGTTCGACGACCTCCGGGAGGGGGACGCCGCGCTGTTCTCGTTCGGCTGGGCCGCACACGCCGGAACGGATCGCTACCACCGCTATCCCTGGCTGTCGGCGGGGCTGGCCGATCGGCTACTCGACCGGGACGTCGCGCTCGTGGCGATGGACACCCTCTCGCCGGACGAACCGCGTGAACTCAGGGGCGACGGCGACGCCTACCCGGTCCACCGGCGGCTGCTCGGTGCGGGCGTCCCGGTCGTCGAGAACCTCGCGGATCCAGCGGGTCTCGTCGGCCAGCGAGTCGAGGTGGTCTGTCTCCCGCTCGCGCTCCGGGGCGGAGACGGCGCCCCGGCGCGGGTGCTCGCGCGGGGACCCGGGGATTGAACCCCGGTCGGGCCCGCCGACCCGGTACGGTGCGCACGATCGCGCCGACGGCGCGGACCGGCCGCGACCCGCCGGGGATCGCCGGCGTTTCCCGCCGTTTTTGTGTCCGAGCGACCCACCCGAGGTATGCTCGATCCCGGACAGATCAGCCCGCCATCGGGCTGGCCCGAGGTCCTCGAACCGTACGGACAGCTCGCCTCGGAGCTTGCCGCGTTCACCGTCGCGACGGTGGTCGTCTACGTCGTCGGCCGCCTCCTGGTCGTCCCCGGCGTCCTCCGGGTGGTTCGATCGCGGAACCGCAACAACCCGACGCTGGTGACGGCGACGGAGACCTACCTGAAGGCGCTGTTCGTCGGCCTCGCGGTACTCCTCGGCCTGGTCGCGGCCGACCAGGGCCGCTTTCTCACGAACACCGACTCGGCCATCCTGGTCGCCGCGCTCACGTTCGTCTTCGGCGTCGCCGGCCGGGAGGTGCTCGGGTCGCTGATCTCCGGGCTGTTCCTCGTCGCCGACCCGGACTTCAACGTCGGCGACTGGATCTCCTGGCCCGGCGGCGAGGGGACCGTCGAGGCGGTCGACTTCCGGGTCACCCGCATCCGGACGGTCGACAACGAGACCGTCACCGTCCCGAACACGGAGCTGACGACGAACGCGCTCACCCGTCCGTTCGGCCGGGAGCGCTACCGGGTCACCGAGAGGGCCTACGTCTCCTACGCCGAGGACACCGAGCGGGCGCTGTACGAACTCCGGAGCGTCGCGGCGGTCGGCGACCGGGTGCTCGAGGAGCCCGAGCCGAGGGCCCGCGTCCTCGATCTCGGGCCGGACTCGATCACGGTCCAGGCGGAGTTCTGGATCGACGACCCGGGACAGGGCGGTATCGTGGACATCCGTTCGGACTTCCGGCGACGGCTGAAGAGCCGCTTCGACGAGGTCGGCCTGACCCTCGCGCCCCCGTCGGGCCGACAGCTCTCGGGGTCCGTCGCGGTCGAGCGGCGCGCCGAGTAGGCCGGGCCGAGCCCGGGAACCGCGGGCCGGATGCGGACAAGAACACGGTTTAGTCACCGGGGGGCGTCGGGCCGCCATGGAACTCGCAGACGAGGCGTGGCCCGAGGTCGGACCGCAGCTCGAGGAGTCCTCGCTCGCGCTCGTCCCGATCGGCTCGACCGAACAGCACGGCCCGCACCTGCCCGAGGGGACCGACCACATGATCGCACAGGGGCTCGCCCGCGCGGCCGCCGAGCGGGGGGGCTATCTCTGTACCCCTACGGTCAGCGTGGGCGTCTCGCCGCACCACCGCCAGTTCCCGGGGACGATGTGGGTCGACCCGCCCGTCTTCCGCGACTACGTCGAGTCGTTCACCCGGAACCTCGCCTACCACGGCATCGACCGCGTCGTCTACGTCAACGCCCACGGCGGGAACGTCCAGCACCTCCGGGAGGTGGGCCGACGGCTCAACGCCGACGAGACGGCGTTCGCCGTCGAGTGGATGTGGGACGAGTCGATCCCCGACCTGGTGGACTCGCTGTTCGAGCACAACGGCCCCCACGGCGGGCCAAAGGAGACGGCGATGATCATGCACCTCCACCCCGAACTGGTCCACGGGGACCGTCTCGCGTCCGCGCGGGACAACGGCGTCGTCGACATCGAGGCGTGGCGCGAGGCGGGCAACGGCTACGTCCACGGCACCCGCACCTTCTACGATGCGGTCCAGAACTCCGAGAACGGCGTGTTCGGTGACCAGACCGGCGCCACCCCCGAGAAGGGCGCGGAGCTGTTCGAGGCCGCCACCGAACAGCTGGTCGCGCTGGCCGACTGGATCGACGACCGGCCGCTCGACGAACTCATGCCACAGCCGCGCGTCACGGACTACGGCTACTGACGCGGCGGAACCACCCGCTCGCCCGGGGGGAGCTCTCGGGAGGTCTCGCGCACGAACGGAACCCCGACGTCGGTCACGACACCGTACCGACGGTGCCACGTCGACCGGAGCGACGGTCCGGCGGTGCGGGCGCCCCGTACGGTACCGCACTCGAGGGAGGTGAGGGGAGCGGAATCGGACGTAACCCTTAATTCTAATCAATAATTGGTCGCATCTATGACCGGCTCCTACGTCTACGTCTCCTCGGACGGCGTCGAGGAACAGCTACTGAAAACGCTCGTAGAGCACGGGGTGACACTCGACTGGTGGGAACGACGGTTCGACTGTATCGGGGGGCGGGTCCCCCCCGAACGTGGAGAGGAGATCAATTCGAGTGTAGAGGCTCTCGACTCGGTTTGCGCCATAGAGAGGGCACGGGTTAGCCCGGGCGAGGACGTGTTGATCGAGGACACCGAGAACGCCGTCCTCGAACCGGGGTTCGACCTCGAGGAGTACGGGTTC
>Ga0207797_1000642_pt1 | contig 26663 bp, 23 predicted proteins | sample PRCRCaboRojoPR_6_FD_187275 | JGI IMG/M metagenome (GOLD analysis project Ga0207797, IMG submission 187275) | Marine sediment microbial community from Cabo Rojo, Puerto Rico - PR CR 10% Liquid 1 (SPAdes) | ecosystem: Environmental > Aquatic > Marine > Coastal > Sediment | place: Cabo Rojo, Puerto... | reverse complement strand
GATCAATGGTTGTGATGCGGTGATCAATACACTCAATGTGTCAAGAAAATCAGACAATCCCTGGGCTCCCCTAAGGTCTCCAAAGGATCTGATATCCAAATCCGCATCCAATGCCATTGAAGCTATGGAAAAGCAGGGCATTAAGCGGTTTGTTGCCATGAGCACGATAGGTGCGGGCCGTTCCTGGAAATCATCTCCCGGAATTCTGAAATTTTTCGTTTCCATCAGCAATTTAAAACATGCTTTCCGTGATCATGGAAGGCAGGAGGAAAGGCTGGAGAATTCAACAATGGATTACACCATCTGCAGGGCGCCCATGCTTTCTGCCAAATCAAATGATACCGGTGCGGTGGCAACTCCGGAAGGGAAAAAACCGGCCAGTACGGTCCTGAGCAGGAACTCAGCCGCGGAATTTTTCCTGAAGATCATTGAAAACAATGAACATATCAGAGAAACCATAAGTATTTCCAACAAAAAACGGTATGCAAAATGAAGGCGATTGTTTATACCGAATACGGACCTCCGGAGGTGCTTCGGCTCATTGATATGGAAAAACCATCACCGGGGGATAACGAAGTATTGATAAGAATTTATGCTACAACAGTAACTGCCACAGAGTGCATCTTTCGAAAAGGCAAACCCTATTTCTCGAGATTGTTTACAGGAATGAGAAAACCCAAAAATACCATGCTGGGAGAGGAGCTGGCAGGAGAAGTAGAAGCTGCAGGTAAGGCAGTGAAATCATTTAACAAGGGTGATCAGGTTTTTGGCACTGCCGGACCAAAATTTGGGGGTAAAAAGGCCAGAATTGCAACTACTGGCCTGCGACCAGAAAAAGAGCGAAAGAAGGATTTAATGCTTCTGAAAGAACTTATGGAATCAGGGGATATCAAACCTGTTATCGACAGGAAATATCCTTTGGAAGAAATTGTCGAAGCACACAGGTATGTTGATCAGGGACATAAAAAGGGCAATGTTGTGATTACCATTACACCCGAAGACTGAAAGATCAATCTTAAACATTTACCTATGATTGGATTGAAAATGTATCCATTACCATTGCTTTCATTTTCGGATTAAAAAGACTGGAAGAGATAGATGCCACAATCGAAGAAGATTAAGGAAATACCATACTTCAAAATAATGAACATAAAATCCTCTTATTTACGCTTCAATCAATTCAATATTGTATTGTTGCTTATTTTGGTCTTTTTTGTTATTACAGATTCTCTGAAAGCCTGTACCGCCTTTTGTATGAAAAAAAACGGGCAGGTGCTTCTTGCAAAAAATTTGGACTGGCCGGTCGGTGCGGGAATTATACTGATCAATAAAAGGGGAGTTCCCAAAACAGCCTATAACGATCACGAAAAGAAGCTAACCTGGAGATCGAAATACGGCAGCATTACCTTCAACCAGTTCGGCAAGGAATATGAATATCATGAGCCTGGAGCGGAGGCGGAGTCAGTTTTTATTGATATGGCGCGATATGGAAATTCCATTAAGTGTAAAAGATAATTAATCAAATGATCAATATGAAAAAGGTAGCCATAGTAACAGGAGCCAATCACGGAATTGGTGAGGCAAAGGCTTTTGAGCTGGCAATGAAGGGTCATAATTCGTTATTTTGTATCTGATGATGCCGGTTGGATTTCAGGACAGGTATTGCGTGTCGATGGAGTACATTCATGGGGCAGATGCCTGTTATGAAAAAAATAGAATAAAATGGACCAGAAAGTGCAATATTTGCGTTATATGCAATGTAACTATAACTACCAACCTTTATATATAAACACATGAAAAAATAGGTGTAATGATTTCAGCATTCCTTTAACATTGCCAAATACAGGAATCGAGCTGAATATTCCCAGAACCACTTTTGAAACCAATGTAAAAGGATTCACTTTGAATGAACCCTTTCCTGTTGACCACTTTGTTCACATTACTCCGAGTGAAATAATCAACGGGAAGGATGCTTATTTAGAATTTGCAAAAGAGATAATAGAAAAGGGTGCCATTCCGTAATGATTTTTACTTATTGCATCAGATGTTAAAAATGTAATGATTGTGACATACATGCTCCAGATGCTGTTGCCATTAATTCATATTGTATTTTTAATTTTTCCGGTCAATCTCTGTGCCTGTAATTTTGCCGGACTGCAAATTCGGGATCAAAATTTCACAATTTTTTTTTGCGAATAAAAAAAGAGCATTATATTTGCAACGCCTTAGAGATGAAAGGGCGTTTAGCTCAGTTGGTTCAGAGCACTTGCCTTACAAGCAAGGGGTCGATGGTTCGAATCCATCAACGCCCACGAAAAGCCCCACAATTATAAAATGTTGTGGGCTTTTTTATATCTTTATCGTATGTATTATTTATATATCCTCTATTCAAAATCTATCGACCGTTTTTATTCAAGACCAGTCAATAAATGATTTGAATAAAAATCGGCTAAAAATTCCTGTTAATTTGACTTTGACAGAAAACTTTATCTACTCTAAAATAAATAATTTACCTGTTTCCACTTGTTCTTATTTTTCCAGTTCTGCTCCAACCAAAGATGCCAGCGTAGCCGGCATATCATTAAGACTGATCAACACTTTAATCCTACGATGGATCCATGCCTTTGTCCCGTCGATACAGGTGGGACCAAAGCGTCGGGGAATGGACCTGCTGCCAGACCCTGTCAGGTCTTAAAGACGCTGACAGGTCAGAACACCTTCGACGTAGCCAACCTGGAAGCACCGGCGGTTGCAGGGGCCAGGGGTGCGGGAGTGAAGGACCTTGGATAATAATGTTCTTTTTTGTGTTATTTCGTGTTCCTGCCCCGTCAGAATGCGTGGTTACTGCTTGGGTGGCATTTGTTACAATTCTTAGCTCAAGTTATTGCAAACCCATCATTTATGCTGGCTTATAATCCAACAGATAATGTAAACCATTCACCTGGTTTGATTCGCGGTGTGCTTTCCAATTGATGAGTTCTTCAATATTGGGAATGACCTGTTCCCCTGCCAGGGCCATTACACCTATCAACATGGGGACAGACAGAAAGGGTACCGAATTGATAAATAAACCGGCTGTGGCTGCTGCAAAAGATAATCCCAGGCCTGATGCCTTTAACCAGCCATTTCGTACTTTTTCATTTTCCTCCAACAGTGGTCGTATCTTTTTCGGAATAATATTGCGATAGATCTCTTCCCCGAATTCTTTTGTCCATGGGTTTTCTTTGATTTCCCGGGCCATCCAGCCCAGCTCATTTCTTGTTGTTGCTAATATATCATTGTGTTTCTCGCGATATTCGAGAATGGATTCCAAAGGCTGATCAGGCTTGATGATGGGCAATTGTAATTGTTTATCCGTTACTATTTGATGTACCAACAGGTCTTGGCGTATTTTATCTGCCCGTGCATTGTCATCCAGTAACCTGGCAAGTTCAGGGATGTTGCGGATCCTCCTGAATTTAATTTCCAGTGCTTTGTGGTGAAATGCATTGTCTGTTACCGGGGTAGCGTTTGAGTATAAGAGACCGGTAAATAACGCATGATTCATCATGATGGATTCACCGAATTCAATGGGATAATCTGCATAGCGAAACTCGATCTCCTTTCCAGGCCCATGAATGGTTTCATCATAAACAAACCCTTCACTGTAAACGGGATGTATTCGCTCAATATAAGCTTCGTCATAATAGCGTCCTGCATCGTCCGCTGCATCCCTTGGAACATCATTCAACAGGTGTTGCATTGCTTCATCTTTTGGATGAAAAGTGGGATCATCCCGAATGTCTTTAGGTATTTTGGCCAATGCAATCGTCCAGTATTTTTTTTCTGAAGTCAGGCAATGCTGTACAAATTCGTTGTCTTTCATATCATCACGTACAGCCTTTGAAATAGCTGCGTGATATTTTTCCACCACATCTTCAGGTGATACTCTTTCCAGTATTTGAACATCTTTGTGTTCAAGTAATGAAATATCTTTTGCCACCCCGGGATCCTGAATACCTATGGTTTGACTACTCGATTTTTCAGGATCCAGTAAGTAAAGTTTATCGAAGTATATTGCGGCTACCTTCAATAGTTTGGACTGGCTACCCGTAAAAGAGGCATAGGGATAATAAAAGATGCTGTGGGTATTCATGTTTGTGATGATTTTGATATCCGATGTTTCATGTATACTTCCTGAAACTTTCCAGCAGATACATTACTTGCTGTGTGCTGTCCTGTATGATCTTTTCCTGGTCTTCACCATTCAGAAAATTTGAAAACCCCGGAATACTGGATGATTGTTCCTCGCTGAGCTTTCTGTATCCCATGTACCAATCCGGGAAAGCCCGCTTCTTAATGGGTTCCTCCAGGAGTTTTACAACATTGGTGTGCCTGCTATCCTGCTCAATGGAATTGAATACCTTATGAATGGTTTCTTTGGTTCCTTCAATAACCTGGATAAAGTTGAGGTCATTATAAAGAAGCAAACCGGTCACATTCTGTTGAGCATTCTTCCCCCGGATCTCTGTCAGTAATGCATCAAGTTCTTTCTCGGTTAATGACTTGTTGGCAAAGCTCACATATACAAGATGTATCAGATCAGCCATTTTGATAAATATATGGAATTCAAACGAAAAATTAACAAATGATGCCTGAAAATGTTCATTTATCTCACAATAAAAGAACGGGTAATATGCTCCTTTTCGTTTTCAAGGATGATCAGGTAAGATCCTGCTGAAAGTGTTGAAATGTCAAAGATTACATTGTTTGATGTGATGGTTCTAACCATTTCTTCCTTACCGTTAATTCTGACAATCCTTAAGCGTTCGAAGTCAGAATCTCCGGAGATGCGGATGTTGATTTTGTCCTGCACGGGATTGGGATATATCATTACCTGACCCCTTTCTGAGCTGGCAATGTCTATATTCACCCGTGTTGTATCCGAATGGGCAGCTCCATCATAGAGATAATAAGTGAAGGAATCCGGGCCAAAATAATTTTTGGAAGGTTCATAAATAAAAGCTCCGTTAACTGAAAGATCCAGTCTGCCATGTTCAGGTCTTCTTATGATGCCAATGTTGAACGCATCCCCGTCTATATCGAAATCATTGGTCAAAATGCCCGATTCTTCAGGTACCTGTAAAGGCTGATTTTCTCTGGTGGTGTAAGAGTCGCAGGTGGCTATGGGCGGATTGTTGAACTGGCCCATTTGATTTTTTATGATGGAATAGGAAGCCTTCTTAACTGTTTTCACATCATTTACATTATCCCAGTGATTCCAGGTGTAACGGGTATCTGGTGTCATTTGATGGTCACGATAAAAGATGGATACGGCAATTCCATCAGAGGTGGTATCTTCAGTAGCATATGTGGCAGGCTCATCATGTATTACTTTCATGGTGCTGGGATCAACAAACTGAAGCAATGTCCACGGAAGCCGGATCTCAACATGGTCTTCCGATATGAAAACGGCATCTTTGCTGGAAGGGGGCTGGTTTGCCATCCGTGTGTTCATATCACCTATATACTGGACATCGAGTGTGCCTATATTATTTTTCCACCGAACTATATTCCATGGGGCTCCATTGGTAGGGATCGATCGATATTGCTGTTTCGGAGAAGAAACCCCAAATTTAATTCCAAAAAGATCGTAGGCTTGGGTGACATAAAGTTCAGCATCATGATTGGTGACCTTTAATGCAAATTCGGCCCTGTTCTGAACGGTATCTCCTGTTGGCAGAATTTTTTCGCCTAAGTTTGATGCATATGTGTCGAGTGCTATCCAGATTGAATCATCCGCTCCCAGCTTTTCGTCTAAATCCAGCCTTAAATGAAAATACGAATAGCCATGGGTAACATAGGCGGATTCGATGGATCTTCCATTCGCATTTGTGGCCCAGATTTCATATTCCGGTGATTCTTTTTTGAATTTTAAGAGTCCGAAATTTTGTTCTGCGGCGGTGACATTATGCCATAATGGCCGCCGATGGGTGAGGTAATCCATTGGGTTAGTAACCCAGGTTGGCTTCCACCATTCATCAATCCATGAGAATTGGATTCCACCGCCACAATGACTTTCATGGATATTATTCAATAACCGGATATTTGAATTTCCCTGTTCTACTTCGCTTGCCCCTCCATGATGCATTCCTGAATAGGAATAATGGGCTATACCCCAACTTGACGGTATACCGAATTCAGCAATGATCAATGGAAAGCGACTATAATGGTTTTTAAGATCATGTAAGTATCCCAGATAACTGTTTTGTCCCATATGATCTGAAAAGGATTGATAATATGGATCTGTGCTTATAAAATCAGGATAATATGGGTATGCATGATAGCTGGCGAAATATCCGGCAGATGTTTCAGGAAATTTTAGATTGGCAAGATCTATTGAAGCAGTATCTTCATCTGGAAACACTTCCCGATGATCGAGTGGATCCAGGGTCGGCCAGCTTGAAAAGCTCACCGGCCGCTCGGTATGGTAAGCCGAACGCTCATATTGAACCAGCTTGTCGAGTCGCCGGGTAACCCAATATTCGGTCGGATTTCCGGCAGGCAGGGTAAAGATTTCTCCCTCATAGGTGGTATTATTCGGGTGATTGTTGTTTGTGGTGAGCACTTCTCTGGGTATGATCTCTCTTCCGATGATATAACCCAGGGTCCATTCTGAAACATCTGCCTGGTACTCCCCGTAGGCTTTTCCAAATCGATGTTCGATGGTGCGGTTGCCATGAACACAATCAATGGTTTCGCGAATCTGGTAGTCGAAGGTATCGGTTAAAAAATGCAGGTCATCATTGTAACCCGGCAGACTGCCTTCCAGCCATATTCCCTGGAGGAGATACAATGGATTTTTGGGATGAGCTTTGTTAAAGGCCCTGAGTTCTTCATAAAATCTTGGAAAATGAAGGGTGTAGATTCTAATGGCATTATACCCGGCTTCACGTATCTGTGAAATCCAGGTTCTGTATTGGTCCCGCGAAGCCGCCAGCTGGCCGGCAAAGGTTCCCGGAACGGCAACCCCCAGATTCATCCCTTTAATAAAAATTGGGACGTACCGGCATCCATTCCAAACGGTCAGGCTGGTTTTGTTTACTGAAAAGGGTACTTGCGTGTTTGGCTGGCATTTATTATAAGATGGCTGACTGACAAGTATTTTGGGTACCATCAGTAAAGTCATAAATATAATCCCGGGGAAAAGCGTCTGTTTTTGAAAAGAAGAAATTTTTGAGAACCACGGAAAAGAAATGGGCATGGGGAAAATCAGTTTTAAAGTCTATGTTGTTTAATATGTATTCGAATCGTTGTCTTCAAAATGCAGCATCTTTTCAATCCTGAGGCGATGCCTTCTTTCAGCGTCTGAATTTTTCAGGAAGAGTTGTTTGACCTCCTCGTCATCAACCTGATCGGCCATATCCCGGTAAATAAGCTCAGAAATTCTTTCCTTTTCTATGGCGAATTCCAGGATATCCCGATAAGTCATGATTTTAAAATCATCCGGTTCGGGTTGTTCCTGTCTTATTTTTACTGAAATGGGATTCGAAAAGTTACCTGTAGGATATTGTTTTCTGAGATTAATCAACTCATTAATATGGCCCATCTCGTAACGGGCAAATTGTTCAAAAGTTTTGCGCAATTCCACATTCTCATACATTCGTGCAAAGGCATTGTAGATATCCATGCTCTCCTCTTCCTTCTCTATTAACATATCAAATATGTCATTATAATTGATGAATGTTAATTTTTCTTCCATAAATCTTTTATCTTTTGTACGTAAAATTAATTAATATTGACGGAAAATTCTTAAGCCTAATGCGGATTTTGATAGCTGAAAGTAATGAGTTGATAGGCACTTTAATACAATCGATCCTCGAGAAAACGGGTCATCATACCTACCTGGCCCGTGACGGTATAGAAGCTTTCAGAATGTTAAACCTGGAGCATTATGACTTGGTTATAACGGAAGTATTGCTTCCTTATTATACGGGCCTGGAAGTGCTCCATTATATCAATAACCAGGAACATAAGCCCAAAACAATTGTACTCTCTTCTGTACAAAACCTGGATACGGTATATAAAGCTTACCAGCTAAATGCAGATTCCTACCTGACCAAACCATTTAACCCGGATCGTTTGCCCCAGGAGATCGAAAAGCTGGATTTTGAGCTTGCAGATCAGCTGGACATTGATTCCAGTATCATTGTGAATGAACAGCACCTCAATGAAGAAGCCATTCAGAAAATATTAAAGATAAGCCGATACCTGATACACCGGATTCCCATGCCTGAATTGGGTTTGTTTCAAAGCTTAACAGACAATGACCTGTGGTTTAAGCTTGTGTTAATTTTTTGTATGACAAATGGCGAAGAATTGCCCAGACATCTGAAAGATAATGAATTTGAGTACAATAAATTTAAGTACAGCCTTAGCCTCGATGTTCTGACCGATAAGAAAAAAGAAGCTGAGCGGTATATTGCAAAAATTCTGGATGATTTTCATGTAACAAGTTTTCCTGATCGGCAGGCCGGAAAAATTAATGAACTGCTGAATAATTCCATGGTTGTGGATAAGAGGTCATTCGTGTTGCTGGACGGAATAGAGCCTACCTTAATGGCTGCCCAGGAAATTCGCAATTTGTTGATATATAGGGCACCATCCTTTAATTTCAGAACAGCTTCCGAGTACATGGTCGAAACAGGCCTCTCTGTTGACGTCATTGGCCTGGATTTTAATGCGGTAAATGTTCTTCAGAAACATCTCAGGATGAATATTGCTAATCATAAATTTGAAAATAACAGGGAAATTTATGAATCGGTGGAGCAAAATCTGCGCGATGCCTGTGCCCAGATTGGCATACCCCTGGCTTATTTTCACAGAATGCTGGATTTTACAAGAAAGGACACCATATCTTTTATCTTGAATGATTTATTTCAATAAGCAATGGCAATGATAAAGCAGGATGATCCTATGGATGATAAAAAAAAGCTGAGCACTGTAAAAATAAAATCAATCAAATGTTTATTTCAGACTTTTCTGCTTTTCTGCCTTTTGCTTGGGTGGATGGGAGAGGAGCTTGATGCTCAGGAAAAGAGTCTTCCCGAGCAATTCCAGGAAGCCAGGCAACTGGCCTTTGATCAGGAAACCCAAGAAGCCAGGGAAATTTGTTACGATATTTTGTCCCGGGATCCGGACTACCATGATGCCCGGGTGCTTGCAGGGCGCACATTGATTTGGGATAATATGCAGGATAGCGCCCGAAAGGAATTATTAACTGTTTATAAACAGATGCCCAAACATTATGATTGTCTCCAGGCACTGATCGATCTGGAAAGATGGGCCGGTAATTATTCAAAGGCATTGGAGTATGCGAACGAGGGTGCTAAATATTTTCCGAACAACCAAATAATGATCTATAAAAAAGCTGAGATTTTGCACCAGTTGGGAAGAGATGAGATGGCTTCCCAGACTCTGGAATATCTCTTAACGATCAATCCGGCCCATAAAGAAGGGAATGCGCTTTATAAAGAGCTCAACCCGGGCCTTGTCAAACAGGCCGGGTTGGTGCATCGCTTTAATTATTTCAGAAAACCCTGGATCAAAAGGTGGCATCTGACTTCAGCAAGGGTTGATATGAATCTGAAAAATACACTCCTGATCGGGATGATCAATTATGGAAGGCTGTTTGGTTCACTACCACCCTCATTGGCCGGTTCCGGTAACACTGGTTTTCAATACTGGCTGGACGCATACCCTCGTTTGTCTTCATCTGATTATCTTTATTTAAATTATGCTTATAGCGGATCACAGTTGTTCCCGGAGCATCGCTATGGAGCAGAATGGTTTCATAATTTTGAAAGCGGAGTTGAACTTTCCGGGGGTTTTCGCGGATTTAACCTGGAAGATCCGCTTTTTATCTATACAGGTTCTGTTGGGCTGTATTACCAAAAATACTGGTTTGCTTTCCGGGCCTGGATCAACCCGGGAGAAAGGTTCACAAGCCAGACTTACACCCTTCGGGCCAGGAGATACATGGCCACCAGTGATGACTTTGTAGGTATGAAGCTTGAGTACGGCTATTCTCCTGAAAGCCTTGCTTACGTGGGGGATTTTGAAGAAATCAACCAGCTCAATACACTCGGATTTCATTTGGAATACCAGGAAAATATAAGACACTGGCTGTTCAAGCTGGATTTGATCTACCGTGATGAGGAATACAGGGAGGATCATTTCCGGGATCATATAAGTACTGAATTGCATATTATGTATCAATTTTATTAATATACGGGATGATGAATCGATTGTGGTTTTTCATATTTCTGATTGCCTTATTGTTTATGTTTTCCGGTTTGCCAGGGTCCGGTTATTATTCATATTCCTGTACCGGCAAACAGAATGTTGAGATGGATGGATATTCCCTCAAAAAAGTTTCTGATGCCAGGCTGGAAATTAAAAAGATGGGGCTCTTTGAGGAATTGAATGAATTTTTAGATCAGCGATTGTCCAGGAGTTCGGGGGGATCATTTCGCAACAATTCCTTGTTTTACAAACTGATCCCTTTTTTTTCCTTTCTGATGATCGTGTTTATTGTATCCATTGTTGCTATTATGGTATTGGTTTTCAGTGTCAAGTATTACAGGTATTATAGGGATAAGAAGAGGAAAAAGATATGGGCTTTGTACAAAGAGATCCTGATCAGTTACCTGAATGAACAAAACGAAACGGATGTACCTTATCTTCCAAACCTGGATCACACGACCAATAAAAAGATACTCATTGAACAACTTTTCGAACTTGCTAACGTGATTTATGGAAGAAAGCAGATAAAGCTCAGGTATTTATACAGGGACAACAACTTGCAGCCCTATTTGATTAAGAAGATCAGAAGGGGTACCTGGCCGATTAAGTCTGTCTATCTGAAATATCTTTCCATACGACCATTCAGGGGTGAAATGCTTGTAAATCTTTCCAGATTTAACGAGAGTTCTAATCCCCAGGTCAGGTTGAACAGCCAGCTGGCCTATATCAGCCAGTATTCCGATCAGGCGCTTTCTTTTCTTAAAGGATATTCTCATACACTGACGGAATGGGATCAGTTAAACCTTTATGAAACCCTGATCCACAATTCCATACCCGTACCTGATTTGTATGAATTCCTCCAGTCGGGCAATGAATCCGTCATTGTATTTGCCTTGCGCCTGATTCGTTGGTATTACCTGAAAAGCAAAAATCCGGAAGATTTGCTTCGGCTGATCAATCATTCTAATGAGCAAATCAGGCTTGAAGCCTACAAAACAATTGTTGAACTTAAAGTACGGGGAGTAGACGACCTCTTCCGATATTATTATCTGAATGAAACTCCTGCTGTTAAAAAAGTGATGATCGATTATTTTGTCAGGAAGAAGCAGCTCAGGAAACAGATGTACCGTGAGATTCTTGAAATCGAAACTGATAATACAATGCTTTTTTATCTGCTGGAATCTTTTTATAATCAAAGTCTGAATAACCAGCAGGAGCTGAAAGATCTCAGGGATCAAACGGAATATCAATCCATTCGTTCTATGTGTCATCATATAATTGAAAATGCCAGTTGATATGGAAAATTTCTTTCAAGGACTGACCAACACCGTTGATAATGTAATATTGGTGTATTCTTTTATGATTACAGGGGGGTACGTAATTCTGTGGTTAATTGCGGGATATTACCTGAACAGGTATATGAAAGAAACACGGTCGGTTGATTATCAAAAAATAATAAACTCACCCATTGCACCTGAAATCTCGGTAATAGCCCCCTGTTATAATGAGGCACAGAGTATTGTAGCAAACATCAGGGCATTGCTTAATCTACAGTATAACAACTACGATGTGATCATCGTGAATGACGGTAGCACGGATGATAGCCTTGAAAGGGCCATAGCAGCTTATGAGCTTAAGAAGGTGAGTTATTATATTTACGAAAGGCTGGATACCCAACCAATCCGGGGAATTTACCGTTCTACCAATAAATCCTATCACAACCTGATGGTCATTGATAAGGATAACGGTGGAAAAGCCGATGCGCTGAATGTGGGATTGAATGCTTCCAGAAAACCATATGTAGTTTGTCTGGATGTGGATTCGATTATAGAACATGATGCCCTTCTTAAGCTGGCTCAGCCTTATATGCACAATCACAAAAAGAAGCTGATTGCAGTCGGGGGTGTGGTTCATGTAGCCAATTCATGTAAAGTTGAAAAGGGTAGATTGATAAAGCGCAGGGTGCCCGACCGGTTATTCCCCCGTATACAGGTTCTGGAATATACAAGGGCATTTATGATTGGCCGGATTGCCTGGAGCCACATGAATGGATTGTTGATCATTTCCGGGGCAATTGGTATGTTCGACCGTGAAGTGGTGTTGCAATGCGGTGGTTATCTCTCAGAAACGGTAGGTGAGGATATGGAGATGGTGGTGCGTATGCGTCGATATGCGTATGAAAAGGGAATCAAGCATAAGGTTAAATATCTTCCGGATCCCCTGTTGTGGACAGAGGTTCCCGACACTCGCAAAACACTGGGCCGGCAAAGAAACCGTTGGATACGAGGTACCATGGATACCCTTTTTCTTCACAAGAAATTGTTCTTTAATCCGAAATATGGTGCGCTGGGAATGCTTGGCTATCCCTATTGGTTTTTCTTTGAATGGCTGGCCCCAATTGTTGAATTCCTTGGATTTACCTATTTTGTGATCATGGCTGTAATTGGCCTCGTTAACTGGCCACTCTTCCTGACCATATTACTATTTATTTATCTTTTTGCTTTGTCGTTTTCATTTTTCTCTATACTTTATGATGAACTTACCTTTCATCCTTATCAAAACCCGAGGGAAAACCTTCAGTTATTCCTGAGCGCCATGGTAGAACCGTTCATCTATCACCCGCTTGTTGTATACTGGAATATAATGGGTAACATTTCCTATATAAGGGGTAACCGGGCATGGGGAGTAATGCACCGGATCGGGTTTGAAAGCGACAACAATTGATGATTTTCCTTGAATCAGGTTTAACAGGTTTTTTGCTACCATCCGGCCTGCCACCTTTCTTTTTCAGGCAGAGCTGGCAGGAAGGACCAAACTAATATTGAGCAAGAATTTCTCTAAACCGGGCATTGGGATAAATACCTTCCTCATCCTGCGAATATTCTGGTTTTATGCGATTAATAAAATACATGTCAATATCTTCCTCTACATTCTTCATTTGGAGATTCCCGCGAAAAGTAAATTCAAAATAATCCCTCAGGTGGTCATAGGTAGCGTAGGAAACATTTATTTTTTCAACTTCACTGTTATGCTCCATTCTACTGGCAATGTTTACAGTATTTCCCCAAATATCATAGGCAAATTTTTTACTGCCTATCACCCCGGCCATTACTTCTCCAGTATGGATCCCTATGCGTAATTTCCATGGCTGTTTGCCCCTGGTCATTTTTTGCTCATTGAAATCCTTCACAAATTTTTGTATTTCAAGACATGCCAAAGCTACATCAAAAGGATTGCTGTAGTTTTTTAAAGGTAAGCCACCGGCGCACATGTAAGCATCCCCCATGGTTTTGATCTTCTCCAGGTAGTGTTTCTCAATAATTTCATCAAATTCCCGCACGTAATAGTTAAGCTCGGTAATCAGTTCATCCACTTTCATGGATTTGGTTAGTGTGGTGAAATTTTTGAAATCAGCGAACATTACAGTTGCCCTCTTATATTTTTTGGCCCTGGCTGTTCCTTTTTTCTTCAATTGTTCAGAGATTTCAAAGGGAAGTATGTTTGCCAGCAGTTCCTCCGTTTTTTTCTTTTCAAGATATGGTTCAGTTATATCGGTTTCAACCGCAATGATCTTTTCCAGATTGCCTTTTTGTGTGAAGAAAGGAGTTAAAGTGGTCTGGATCCATTTTGAATTCCCGGAGGGTGTCTCAATCTGATGTTCAAAAGTCAGCCCCTTTTCTCCCTTGTCGAATTTCTCCAATGCCATTTGAAAACCATTGCTGGCAGGAGAAAAGATGTCGTGACCAAACCGTTTTAAATAATCTTTAAAGGTGTATTCATATATTTGCTCGAATCCTTCATTTACCCATTCGGGGCTTCCGTTCGGGTAAAGGGAAAGAACTGCATTGGTTGAGATATCCATTTCCGGCTGATTTTTTCCTTTATTCCTACTGCTCAAGCTTTCCTGCTTATCCATAACATTTCATGTTGATCAGTTAAGATTACGAGGAATAAATGAAAATGTTAGTGTATCTTTTATGAAGTAACCTGGTTGCTTGATATACGGCTGTTTTCATGGCATGAATTTATTCAGGTTAGATAACCGTTGCAGTAAATGCTATCAATCTTTTTTGTACGTATTCCCACAATCCGAACCGAATAGGATAGGGTGCTCACCATATGGATAATAAGGGAGAAGAAAATTACCAGGATGATCTGTGGTGACATAGACAGGTATTTATTTTTGAAGCAACTTTGGGGGCTTAGCGATTCGCCTGTTCAGATAATCAGCAAAACGTTCGCTGACTCCCTCTCTTTGGCTTATATATGCCTGTTTAACCTTGCCCTCCTCTTCATCATGCCATCTGCAGCCTTTATCAACATCAAATTCGAGCCGTCCGTTTCCTTGATTTTTGAGGTAAATTGCCGGCCCGTTGACAGCAAAGTACACTGCAGCCAAATCCCAGCTTGGCCGCTGGTCGTCGAGGGTATTATTACCATATCTCCAAAGCCAGTCGCGGTAGGCAGTTCGCACAATATTCCCCGGCGATGTATGTTTAAGTGACTTCCCCGTCATCACGTTGCTGCCTGCATCAATATAATAGACCGGTGCGGGGAAATTTTCCACCAGGTATTTGGTGTATCGTGCTGTACCATTGAAGAAAAAATTCCAGTCCTTTGTATATTGGTTTGCTTTATTCCTGGCCCCAAGCGCTCCCAGCGCAACCCAGCGTTTTATTTTCTTCTTTACCAGTTCGGCGCCGGTGAGTGGGGAAAAATCATCCGGTTCGGAAGTTAGCAGATCATACAAGCCTTTTGTGTGGCCAACCGTGAGATAGGTTACGCTTTTGTTTTCCTGTTCGGCAAGCAGTTTGCGGTTTAGACGGGTTTGTTCCATGGCATCCCGGTTGTGTACGATGGTGTTTTGAAAGGCTGCGGTATCTTTTGCCAGCTTTTCTGCACTCATCTTGTCAATGGAGTCGCCAACCCGGTTTCCATGGTTCGCACCAACAGGTATATTGCCCCTGCCATAGCGGATATTTATAGCCTGAACAATTCCTGCTCCATAGGGCACTTTACCGGAGCTGTATATGCATCCCAGAATATCTGCCTGGCCCATGTCCTCAAAAAAATGCAACAGTGCAAGGGCTCCCGCATCATCGCAGTCGGAGCCCATGTCCGTATCGAAGATGATTTTTTCTGGCTCCTGTCTATAGGATGATTGATTGCCTGACTGACAGGAAAAAATCAGGAGAATTACGGTGAGAATGAGAACAGGAAAGGATTTTAGCATGGTAATTTCGTGTATAGCTGACAGGAATATTCAAATTGTTTTTATAAATACTTGCTTAAAATTGAAACCTCCATTCATACAGGAACAATTCTTAATACTGAATTATTACAAATATACATTTTCTTTTGCAATATTCCATTCGAAAAGCTGCCTGTATTTCCTTCTCTTTAGACTGACCTCATTATTGGATCCATGTTTTATAACAGCCTGTTTAGGTAATTCTACCTGTTTTCTGTCTTTAATTGGGTATTTTTACCTAATTAAGTATATAATACCTAAAACTCCAGTACATTATACACGCTTCTCCAGGTTTTAAACCAACATTTTATGTTTTTCTGAGGCCTGGTTAATCTGCTTAAAACAATAATTTTATATGATCGGGATTTTTCTTTTTTCATCCTCGTTATCTTTTAAATTAATGTCTTAATCAGATTTTATTATTTTACTTATGTACAGATACTTAAATGCACGTCAAAAATTTGATTAGGTAGAAATACCTAATTCAGAAATCAGGTAATTTTACCCTATTCCATGTTCGTTTGTCCCCGTATATTCGCTCAACGGCATCTTAATGTGCCGGAAATGAAAAGCGTTTGTAAAATCCATTAAAATGTTATTATGAAATCATTGCAAGATGTAAGGATAGGTTTGAGGTTGAATGTCATTTTGAGTATTGCTTTTGTCCTTGTATTGGTGGGACTTGGAGTATATACCATCAATATGCAGAAGAAAAGGATTGTTGAGAATACAGATACCCGAATGACAGAACAGGTCAATGACCTATCAGAATTTATCGGGGTCGAAATAAGAAAGAATCAGAAAAATGTGAACCATTTTCTGAATGTCGCGCATCATTTGTTTTATAATAATAAGGAATTAACCGTGGCTTCAGATGAAACAGTGGGTATGCAGGCAACCCACCAGATATCAAATGCTACCCATCAGGTGACACTTAACAAATGGTATCTGAACGATACCCCCCTCCACAATAACTTTAGCTTTGTGGATCGTATCATGGACTTAACGGGGGCTACGGCCACCATCTTCCAGAAAATAGATGGCGGTTATCTCCGTATTTCAACCAATGTAAAGAAAAACGACGGAAGCAGGGCTGTGGGTACATTCATTCCCAACAGCTCCAATGTTATCCAAACCATAGAAAGCGGTCAAACTTATCGTGGAAGAGCCTTTGTGGTGAATGCCTGGTATCTCACTGCTTACGAACCCATCCGGATAAACGGCCAGGTAAGGGGAATCCTTTACGTTGGAGTTCGTGAGAAAGATATGCAGGAACTAAGGGATTTATTCTACAAGAAAACGTACTATGAAACTGGTTATCCCTACTTATTCGACAAGGAGGGAGATGTAATCATTCATCCCGACAGTGAAACGGAAGGCATCAATATCAGTCAGGAAGATTTCTATAAAAGCATAGTTAATGAGGAGGATGGCCAGGGTAAGATCCGATACAACTGGGAAGGTCAGTCCAAGTACCAGTATTATAAATACGTTGAGCCTGTCAATTCCTACGTGACCGCCACCATTACCGAAGATGAGGTTTTGGGCATGGTTAACCAAACCAGGAATGCCATCATTCTGGCCATATTATTGGGCATTATATTGTTTGTATTTATCAACCGGCAGATCAGTAGGTCGATTACCAATGGTCTGAACCGGAGCGTAAGATTCGCAAGGCAGATTGCAGACGGGGATTTGACCGGTACCATTGATATTGACCAGAAGGATGAAGTGGGGGACCTTGCCAGGGCAATGAATAAGATGGTTCATAATGTGCGTCGCGTGGTTGCTGATGTGCAATCGGGTGCAAATAACATTTCATCTGCCAGCCAGCAGGTAAGTTCAAGTTCTCAGCAGATGTCGCAGGGAAGCTCCGAACAGGCCTCTTCCGTTGAGGAAGTTTCGTCCTCCATGGAAGAGATGGTGAGCAATATCCAGCAGAATGATGACAATTCAAGCGAGACAGAAAAAATTGCCGGCAAAGCTTCGGAAAGAATGAAGGAAATGGACGAAGCAGGCAGGGAAAGTCTGGAATCCATCAGGAATATTGCTGACAAGATCACCATCATTAATGATATTGCCTTCCAGACCAATATTCTGGCGTTGAATGCCGCTGTTGAAGCTGCCCGTGCAGGGGAATATGGAAAAGGATTTGCCGTTGTTGCCTCCGAAGTGCGAAAACTGGCTGAAAAAAGCAAAACCGCGGCTGATGAGATTGTCGAGCTGGCCAATTCCAGTGTTGAAGTAACGGAAAAGTCTGGCAAAATCCTCGAGGAAATTGTACCTGAGATAGAAAAGACAGCCCAGTTGGTTCAGGAGATCAGTGCTGCATCTAAGGAGCAAAATTCAGGTGCCGATCAGATCAACAATGCAATACAGCAGCTCAATCAGGTAACCCAACAGAATGCAGCATCTTCCGAGGAGCTTGCAACCAGTGCTGAAGAACTTGCCAGCCAGGCTGATCATCTTAACCAAACCATCAGCCATTTTAGGGTTGACGATACCATACGATCAGGCCAGTTAAATCAATCCAATGCTTCTGTGAAAAAAGATGCAGGGGATCAAAATGGAAACAGTTCCATTCAGGAATGGAACTACTATAATGATTCCGGCGAAGAGAAAAATCAGATTACCTATAACTATTAAAAAGGAAAGTAATGGTTGCCATAAAAGCTGTCTGAATCAGCATGAGATGAATGAATTCCTGGTTCAGGCAGCTTTTATCTAAAAAGTATTTCAATTATGAAGAAAATTGTTCCTTTATCAGTAATTTTTGTTTTATGTACGCTGGTTCTCCCGGCCCAGGAGTCAAACCAGGAAGTAAGCCTAAGCTTTAATGGATTTGTGAAGAACGATGCTTTTTTTGACACCAGGCAAAATGTAACTGCCAGGGAGGGTCATTTTCTATTGTGGCCAAAACCCGAATCTCCGGATGTCAATCAGCAGGATCTGAATGCAGGCGGGAATTTTAACATCCTGGCTATTCAATCACGTATTTCGGGTAGCATATCAGGCCCGAAAGCCCTTGGTGCAAAGACTTCCGGGAAAATTGAAGGGGACTTTTTTGCCCAGGCCAGTGACAACATTAATCTTTTCCGGTTGCGCCATGCTTTTGTACAGCTTTCATGGGAAAATACACAATTGCTGGCCGGCCAGTACTGGAATCCCATGTTTGTAACTTCTTGTTTTCCCGGTACGGTATCGTTCAATACGGGAGTTCCCATTCAGCCTTTTGCCCGGAATCCACAGATACGTCTGACGCAGCATATGGGAGACATGAAAGTTATGGCTGCAATACTTTCACAGAGGGATTATTCTTCACGGATGGATGATATCGTTAGTTCAAGATTTCTAAGAAATTCAGGTACCCCGGATGTGCACCTCCAGGTACATTATGACAAATCCAGATTTAATGCAGGGATTGGAATGGCCTATAAAACCATTGTACCACGACTGGTTACGGAACAAGGTGTAAAAACCAACGCATCGGTGGGTGGACTTTCGGCTATTGGCTTTGCCAAGCTTACATTCAAACCTTTAACCATAAAACTGGAAGCAATTTCCGGCCAAAATGCAACGGATGTGTTGCAGATATCAGGATTTGCCGTGGAGTCCATTCAGCCATCCACGGATAAACGATCCTACCTTCCCTTGAGGAATTTGTCCATGTGGACAGACATACATACCAACGGTGGCCCTTTACAATTCGGTATTTTTGCCGGTTATACCAAAAACCGTGGAACGAATCGCGACATCCTGGATGATCCGGACCTTATTTTTGGCTTTGGTAACAACATCGCCTCACTTTACAGAATATCCCCCAGGGTACTTTATAAAGCGGGGAAGGTAAAGTTTGGGCTGGAAGGCGAATATACTTCAGCTGAATTCGGGAGCGGTTATAATGAAAAAGCAATACCCGTTAACACCCATACTGTTGGGAATACGCGTGTTTTGTTGTCTACTTACTATCATTTCTGATTTTGGAGGGTTTTGGGGCTTTTAGGTATTTCTACTTAATATTCCGGTACCATATACGTATTTTTACTTAATCACCAGGTGTAAATTCCAAAAATTCAATACGTTCAATGTTAGCAAATTGAACTGATATTGAATGAAACCAGCCATCTTTGTATGTTTTATAACATACTAGATGTAAGTTTATAGTTTAAGGTATAGCGCATATTGATAAGGTAAGAATTTACACGTCATCTATTCAATTGCCTGATTTTATAAATTCATTGAATTACAGGTTTATAGCTTTATAGCTCTTATTGGCTTAGGTAAAATTACCCAATTTAAAAATCAGGTATTTTTACTCTATTCTTTTATGTAACCGTTACGTATATAGGTATTGTAAAATCCAATAAAAGGAAGAATTATGAATGAAAATGCAGCAGAATCCAATTCTTATCTCACTTTCAAACTTGGGAATGAAGAATTCGGAGCACATGTCGGCCAGGTTTTGAATATTCTGGAAATGACGAACATTACACAAGTTCCTAAAACACCCGAATACATGAAAGGTGTGATCAATCTCAGGGGCTCAGTCCTGCCGGTTATTGATACCAGGATTAAATTTGGGCTGCCTGAAGAGGAATATACCAGTAATACCTGTATTGTGGTAATGGATCTCAACCTGCACGGTGATATAGTGAATATTGGTGCAATTGTAAATGAGGTCCTTTCGGTTATTGAAATTGAAGATCATCAGATTGAACCGCCTCCAGGTATAGGGGATCAGTACAGATCGGAATTCATCTATGGTATGGCCAAAGTAGATGAAAAGTTTATCATGTTGCTGGATATGCAGAAGGTACTGAGCAATCAGGAAATGGCAGATATTTCCAGTAAAGCACAGAAACAACGTGCAGAAGCTCAGGAAGAATAAAATGTTATTAACAAATAAATCAAAAACATGAAGTATCAAACCAACATTCTGATTGTAACGCTTTTGTTTTGTTTTATATGGTCGTATACATCTGCACAGCATTCTGAAGACGGACATGATGGAGAAGAACATGCCCATTATCATACGCATCATATAGCGGTTTTTAATGGATTAACATCCAATTTCACGCATAACAACACCGCTTATTCTGTTGGAATGGATTACGAATACCGGTTTAGCCGGACTATCGGTGCAGGTTTACTGACTGAGTATATAGCTACAGAAGAAGGAGAAATACTTGGAGGCTTACCCCTTTTTATTCATTTTACAAAAGGGTTGAAGTTGACCTTAGCCCCTCTCCTGTTGAACAAAAAGAAACATCATGAAGATCACGATCATCATGGAGAAGAAAACAGGGTGACCAATTTCGCATTCCGCCTTGGAGCAGGTTATGGGTTTCATGTTGGTAAGCTATCTATTGCTCCCTCTATCAATTTCGATATGGGAGAATCCAGTGCACTTGTGTATGGGATAAATATTGGTTTAGGATTTTAATTGTAGAATGAAATATTGAAAACAAATTTTATTATGAACTGGAAAAATTTAAAATTAGGACAAAAAATGGCTCTTGCAATAGGGCTGATCATCCTTGTTGAGGCAGTGATAGGATATATAGGATATCATTCTCTCAATAAAGTGGATGGCGAAGTTGAGGAAACGAACATGATTAAAAAAGCTGAAAATGAAGTATTGCGGGTTTCCAAATACCAGGAGCAATATCATATGGAGCAGGACGAACAATTGGTTGAAGACATCAACAAAAAACTTGGAACAGCACAAGAAATGGCTGATGACGTAAGGGTTATGCTTGAAAGAGAAAGCGAGAAAAATCTTATATCTGACTTTGTAGCTGACCTGGACAAATATGAGACTACTTTCAGCAAATTTGTTGAAGATGAAAAATTGCGTCATCAAGAGCTTAACCAATTGGAAGCAGAATCCAACAAAATCATCAATACAGTCACTTCTTTGGAGAATTCTCTTGGAAATCAGGTTGAGCAGCAAATACAAAGTGAAGCATTGAGTGATAAGGTAAGAGAATTGATGCTCCTCTATGAGTTGAGCTCCCTTGTTAATAATTTAAAAGATAATGAAGTGAATTTCGATCGAACGGGTGAGGAACAATACGTGGAAAGCTTCAATCAGAATTACTCGAAAGCAATAGAAAAAACTGATGCCTTGTTGGCTCTTGCTCCTGACGGTCAGACCCGGGAGAAAGTAGAATCTATATCAACAGGTCTGAAGAATTTCAGAAATCAATTTGAGGAACTGGTTACTACCGATAATAGACTGGAAAAAGAGCGTTCGGAACTTCAGGCTGTGTCTGCACATGCCATCCAGGTAGCAGAAAATGCCAGCAGCCAGCTCACAAATAACATGCATCAAAGCATCGTCAATGCAGACAGGCAAATTCTTTTATTCATTGCCGTGGGATTGGTGATCGCAATTATTACAGGAATTGTCATCACCCGCAGCATTACAATACCAGTGAATCAAGGTGTTGAATTCGCCAAGAGGCTGTCCCAGGGAGATTTGAGAGCTACCATTGATGTTGATCGAAAAGATGAAGTAGGTACATTGGCGGCATCATTAAGAACTATGTCAGAAAAACTGAAAGAGGTCGTGGCAAGCATTCAGAATGGAGCCGAAAACATAGCTTCTGCAAGCGAGCAGATGAGCTCCAACTCCCAGGAGATGTCGCAGGGAGCTAGTGAGCAGGCTTCTTCGGCAGAAGAAGTTTCATCCTCCATGGAACAAATGAAATCCAATATTCAGCAGAATACGGACAATGCACAACAAACCGAGCAGATCAGCACAAAGGCCTCAAAAGGAATTGAGGATGTGAGCCAGGCTGCCGAGAAAAGCCTGAATTCGGTGCGAAGCATCAATGAGAAAATTCAGATCATCAATGACATTGCTTTTCAGACCAATATTCTTGCATTGAATGCAGCCGTTGAAGCAGCCCGTGCGGGAGAAAACGGTAAAGGTTTCGCAGTAGTGGCCTCAGAAGTAAGGAAACTGGCTGAAAGAAGCAAAACGGCAGCTGACGAGATTGTTGAACTTGCCCAGTCCAGCAAAGATGTTACCGAAGAAGCAGGACAATATATGCAGGATCTTATACCGGAAATTCGTAAAACATCCAATCTGGTCCAGGAAATTACTGCTGCCAGCAATGAGATGAACAGCGGGGCCGACCAGGTGAACAATGCCATACAGCAGTTGAACCAGGTTACCCAGCAAAACGCTTCTTCCTCAGAAGAGCTGGCTTCCAATGCCGAGGAGCTATCAAGCCAGGCCGAACAGTTGAAGCACGTGATCAGCTTTTTCAAACTGAATGGTAAGGATAAGAAACAATATCAAACCCGCGAACAGAAGAACATTCAGTTTGAGCATATGAATCAGCAAACGCAACAACAAAGTACTCAGCAACAGCAAAGTGCCGCAAAACAGAGCAACACGGCTTCAGCACAACCGGCAACCGGTGGAGCTACACAGCAACCTGGAAATGGAACACAGGGTAACAGCGGCAATGGCAATGGCGTGGACTTGAAGATGTACAACAATCAGAAAAATGATGACAGCGAATTTGAGAATTATTAGTTTTCTGAATTGATTCTTTTTTCACTCTGGCTATAGGTTTGGTTGTTAATAAAAAGGGGTTGTCCTGATCGGACAGCCTCTTTTTTTATGGATTAAATCCTGCCGTTTGTCAAACCTTAATTTGACCTTGTCAAAAACATCGAACAATTTTACGTTTTACCCTTATAATTCTAACATGAAAAATGAAAAAACCTCCGCATTAAAACAAAGAATAGCTGACCTGGAACAGCGGATTGAGCATCTGGAAGAAGCCAACAATCGCTGCAATGAGACCCTTAGCATTACATTGAATTCCTTGCTGTATCCCGATAAGCATCTTTCGGAGGGTAAAGCTGAAATATATGATCACCCGGTTAAAGATAAAGTAACAGGGGAAATTAAGAAGGCAGGAGCGTTTATTGATGACATTTCCCACAGAAATGACGTTGAGAAAGAACTGCTTAAAAGCAAAAACAAATACCATGTATTAATTGAGCAGTCTTCTGAAATGCTCTTTCTTCATGATGTAGAAGGCCGTATCATAGAAGTAAACCGGGCAGCGGAGAAAAACACGCAATACAGCAAGAATGAACTCTGTACGATGAATGTCATGGATCTGGATCCGGATGCCTGGGAAAGAGATGACAGGAATAAATACTGGAGAAATCTTCCCATAAATGATGAATCCCTGACTTTTGAAACCAGGCACCAAAGAAAAGATGGTTCCATCTACCCGGTGGAGGTAGTGGTTTCTAAAATTGAACTGGAAAACGAAAAGTGCATTATGGCACTGGCCCGGGATATAACAGAACGCAGGCAGGCTGGAGAGAAAATCAGGAAGAGCGAAGCCAGGCAGAGTGCCATGATCGCAAATATAGCCGATGTACTGGCCATATTGGATGAAAATGGCATCATTCAATATAAAAGCCCCAATATCGAAAGGTTGTTTGGATGGAAGCCTCAGGAACTGGTTGGTCAGCCGGGATGGTTAACAGTTCACCCTGATGATCTCGAAAGAATACAGCATCAGTTCAGTATGATTCTCCGGCAAAAGGGTGCAGCCGGCACGGTGGAATACAGGTACAGGTGTAAGGACGATACTTATAAAACCGTTCAGTTAACTGCCATCAATCTGCTGGATGATCCCAATGTGAAAGGGATTTTGACGAATTACCACGACATTTCAGAGCAAAAGCGGGCTGAGGAGGAACTTAAAAATGCTAAGGAAAAGGCTGAGGAAAGCGATCGGCTCAAGTCTGCCTTCCTGGCCAATATGAGCCATGAGATCCGAACACCCATGAACGGGATTATGGGATTCGCGCAAATTTTGCAGGAGAAGGAATATCCAAGAGCACAACAAAAGAAATTTTTGAATATCATCCACTCCAGAACCCTTCATCTGATGAATATCATCAACGACCTGATAGATATTTCCAAGATTGAAGCCGGTCAGTTGACGCTATGCCCCGAGCCGTTTTATCTGAACGAGGTGATCAGCCAGCTAAACAGCATTTATAAAAGGGAACTTGAAAGCAGAAGCAAGGAACACATACAACTGGATACCAGTCTCGCACTGGATCATGAAAACAGTGTCATCAATGCTGATCCCGGCCGTTTCAGGCAAATCATGGAAAATCTGCTTTATAATGCCGTTAAGTTCACCAGCGAGGGGAGCATTGAATTTGGTTATGAATTGCAGCAAAAACCCGAATTGCTTTTTTATGTGAAAGACACGGGAATTGGCATACCTGGTGAAAAGCAGGAGATCATCTTTGAACGTTTCAGGCAGGCAGATGATTCTACACGGCGGGTCTATGAGGGAACCGGACTGGGTTTGACCATTTCCAAAAATCTTGTGGAAGCCATGGGAGGAAAAATGTGGCTGGAGTCCGGGGAAGGTAAAGGGAGCGTTTTTTATTTTACACTGCCTTTTCAACACATCCAGGAGCGTGATAAGGTGGAAGAAACTGAAAGAAAGCAGAATTCCTATGACTGGAAAGGAAAGAACCTGCTGATCATAGAAGATGACATGATAAGCCGGGAGTATATGCGTGAAATACTGAAGCCAACAGGTGCAGAACTTTTACTGGCCGCCAACGGAACGGAAGGCATTAACACCTTTGAAAGCCACCCAAACATCGATCTTGTTTTGTTGGATATTCGGCTGCCTGATATTAGCGGAATGGAAGTGGCTGGGAGGCTTAAGGAAGAGAACAAACGGGTTCCCATAATTGCTCAAACTGCCCACGCTATGGGTGAAGATAGGAAAAAATGCATCCAGGCCGGGGCCGATGATTATATTGCCAAACCAGCAGATGTAGAAGATATGCTGTCGATGATCAATAAATATATCTGATCATGAGAGCAATCAAGCGAAGTAAATGATTGGATATTTTGTTAATTTCATGTTTGAGCACATCATGTTCTAATGGGTTGGCCGGCAATATGCTGGTGGTTCTTTAGTAATTCTTCCACCGGAACCCTTCCGGGTTCATCACGGCCAAATTGTCCCCGGACTGGGTCAGAACCAGCAGGCCGTGTTTTGCGGCTAGCTCATAGCTGTCGGAAGGGACACTCATGCCTGCCACTGCTCCTATTATCTTTTTATCGGCATATTCACGAAATAAAGGTTTGAAACGAACAAGCTTTCGGTTTATAAAATCCAGTACATCATCCGGGTGAAGTTTGTATTTCACTTCAATGACGATGATATACGCTTTGTTATGAAGAACAATATCATATTCACCCTGGAGTTTCTTTGAGGTTCTTGCCAGGTGATCCACTTCGGTATATTCTATGCCAAAAAGCGAATTTCTGGCTTCCAGTCCCCTTCTGAAAAATTCTTCCGCCACATCCTTGCTGTTTTCCGACACACCACCATATAATTTGGCCAGCCGGTCAATTTTGCGGTCCGTTTCCTTAAACTTTTCATCGGTTTCCTGAAATTTCCCGGTTAACAACTTATCGGTTTCCCGGAACTTTTTATCCGTTTCTTTAAATTGCTTATCCGTCTCCCGGAACATCTTCCAGACCTCGTTAAACGAGACCGGCTCACCATAATCAGATAACGGTTCATTGGCCTTATTGTTCTTATCTTTTTTGCTCATAGCAGCTTGTATTTCCTGTAAAATTAGCAAATTTTTAATTTACATTCAAGGCTATAAACGCGAATGAGATGGGAAATATTTTTGGAACAGGAAGAAGGCTTTTTTGCTCTTTTGTTGAATAGTTTAATGGTTTGAATGCCTGTCTGCCGACAGGTGGATTTGACAAAGAGTTCGACAGGAGTTCGAGGTGGTCACTCGATGGTCATTCGGTAGCCATGTGAAATTGTTTGAGGTTTGATGTTTCAAGTTTCAGGTTACAATCCAATCACTCAATTACTCAATCAACCAATCACTCAATCAACCAATCAATCAATCAATCAATCAATCAATCAACCAATCTCCATATCTTCGTCTCTCTGCCACTAAGCTACATTCCCTCCCGGTCTCAGTTCATGCATCGAATGTCTGTAATTGCTCCAGTAACTCCTTTTAACTGGTCAGGGTAGGTTCGCAACTGGGTCGGGGATGTTTTGTACCTGGTTGGGGTAGGTCT
>Ga0207797_1000641_pt1 | contig 26680 bp, 26 predicted proteins | sample PRCRCaboRojoPR_6_FD_187275 | JGI IMG/M metagenome (GOLD analysis project Ga0207797, IMG submission 187275) | Marine sediment microbial community from Cabo Rojo, Puerto Rico - PR CR 10% Liquid 1 (SPAdes) | ecosystem: Environmental > Aquatic > Marine > Coastal > Sediment | place: Cabo Rojo, Puerto... | reverse complement strand
AGGCTCCTGGGGGCCGAGGCCCGGGAGGTCGCCTTCGTGGCGAACACGTCGGACGGTGTGAGCTCCGTGGCCGAGAGCCTGGACTGGAACCCGGGCGAGTCCGTGCTGGTGCCGCGGCCCGACTTTCCCACGAACATCTACCCCTGGATGCATCTGGAACGGCGGGGCGTGCGGGTCCGGTTCTACGAGCGGAGGGACGGCCGCTTCCAGGTGGAGGACGCAGAGCGTGCCCTGGTGCCGGGAACCCGCCTCCTGACGGTGAGCTCGGTGGATTTCGCCACGGGCTTTCACTGCGACCTGGAGGCGCTGGGAGACTTCTGCCGGCGACAAGGGCTGCTGTTCTTCGTGGACGCCATCCAGGGGCTGGGTGCGGTGCCCATGGATGTGCGTCGATTTCACATCCATTTCCTGGCGGCCGGCGGGCACAAGTGGCTCCTCAGCGCCATGGGCTGCGGCCTGCTGTTCGTGGACCACGGGGTCCTGGACCGGCTCGTCCCGAACCGCGTGGGTTGGCGGAGTGTTCGGGACGAGCTGGATTTCGACCGGCTGCGCCTGGAGCTCAAGCCGGAGGCGGCGCGGTTCGAGGCCGGCAGCGCCAACCTTCCCGGAATCTGCGCCCTGGGGGCCTCCATCGGGCTGATCCTCGAGGCGGGTCCGGACCGCATCCAGGAGCGGATCCTGGAGCTGAACGACCGGTTCCGCAGGGGGCTCGAGGACCGGGGCCTGCGGGTCCTGTCCCCCATGGGAGACGGGGAGCGGTCCGGCATCCTCTGCTTCGAGGCACAGGGCGACCCCGGGTCCCTCCAGCGGCACCTGGACGAGAACCGGGTGTCCGTGTCCCTCCGGCGGGGGGCCGTCCGGCTGGCACCGCACTTCTACAACAACGGGGAGGACGTGGACCGGTTCTTCCGGGTCTTGGACCGGGCCCCGCGCTGAGCGGGCCGGGGCGGGGGCGCGCCGAAAACGGGTCCAGGGCGTGCCCCTGAGGCCTATCCGGCCGTGAGCTCGAACGCCGGCGGGTCCACGATGTGCTTCTTGACGAAGCAGAGGTCCATGACCCGGAGGATGGACTTCCGGTACTTTTCGGGGAACCCTTCGGGCAGGGTGAGGTGGAGCGCAAACTGGGTGTACAGCTTCTTCTTCTCGTCGAACTCCCCGCTCATGCTCAGGGACATGCCGTCCGTGGGGAGCTCCCGCGCCTGGCAGAAGTCGACCGCGTAGGCGCCGGCGCAGGCGGCGATGGAGGCCAGGAAGAGCTGAAAGGGTTGGGGTGCAGAGCCTTCTCCGCCCTCGTCGACGGGCTGGTCGGTTTGAACGATCGTGTCCTTGAGCTGCGCGTCGACCCGTTTGCCTCCGGGAAAGCGAACCTGGAGCATCTCCTGCATGACGGTCTGTTCCTCCTCGGGTGTTGGAGTGGGGCCCGGATCGTCGGGCTCGCGTGTCCGGCGCCGGGCAGGGGGCCAGCCTAGCACAACCGGCGCCCCCCGGCAAACGGTACAGGCCGCACCGGGGGGGGGTGAGGGGGGCCGGCCAGATCCGGCTTGACATTGGAGGCGGGAGAAATATATTGTTGATATATATGGATAAATGAAAGGGGGTGCCCATGAATCTGAAGTCCGCCTTCCCCATCGTGGTCATGGGATTCGTCCTGCTGACCGGCGCGCTGTTCCTGGCGGCCGGCGTGGTCGGGGTCCCGTTTCTCTCCGTGGAGGCCTCCCGTGCGCCTGTCGTGAGTGTCATGGCCGGGATCCTCATCGCGGTGTCGATCCTGTTCTACTTCGCCTGGCAGCGGGGCCGCCTTCGAAAGCAGGGGAAAACCCTTCTCGAGGTGCGGATGGAGGCGGTGGAGAAGGCCAAGGAGCCCTCCACGCTCGTCAAGATCGCGGAGGACCCGGACGAGCACCCGGACGTGAGAAGGCGGGCCGGGGAACGGCTCAAGGATCTGGTGGAGTAGCCGCCCGTGGACGACCTCGAATCCAGGGAACGGTTCACGATCCGGATTTCGGACCGGGGGCTGGAGATCCGGTGCCACGACGGGGGAGAGGTGATCCTCTCGGCCACCGAGGCGCTCATGCTTCTGGACATCCTGAAGGACGAGGAACCCCGGCTGACGAAGTCGGCCGAGGCCTCGTCCCCCATGCCCATGCGCATGCGGCACGGTCCCGGCTGAGCCGCGTACGGCCTGCATTCCGTTGGAGGCCCGAAGGGATCACGGTTGTCCGGAGAGAAGACGAAAAAGAAGGTCGCGATCCGCTGGTGGCTCCGCACCTATCTCCTCGCGCTCCGGAGGAAAGCGGCCGCTCTCGCCCGCCGTGAGCACGACCCCTACCCCCCGCCGCCCGACGGCGTCCGCCTGAGCCCGAGCCTGGAGCATTTCGCCGCGTACGAAAAGGCGCCGCTCGCCCTGTCCTGGGACCCCGCCGGAGAAGCGGGTGTAGAAGCCTGGCAGTCGCAGGCCCGGACGCGGTTGAAGGAGCTCCTGGGGGTCCGCTGGGGCCTTCGCCCCCGCGCGCATCACCCGGAGGAGGCCTCGCCGGCCGGCGGCCTGCTGCGCAGGCGGGTCTACCTCCGCGTGGCCGACGAGCGGGACGTGCCGGTGTTCCTGATCCGGCGGGAGCCGCTGGAGCGCCCCGCCCCGGTGCTCCTCTACCTGTCGGGCTCCACGTCCGGGGTCCACGTGGGATGGGGGGAGGCGCGCATTCCGGCGGACTACCTGCTCCTGGGGGTCGGGGCGGACATGGCGAGGCAGGCTGCGGGACGGGGCTACCTCGTGGTCTGCGTGGAGCAGGCCTGCTTCGGCGAGCGGCTGGAGCGGGCGCTCTCGCCCCGTTCGGAGGACCGCTGCGTCGATGCCGCCAACCACGCGCTGCTCCTGGGGCGCTGCCTGCTGGGGGAGCAGGTGGCGGACATGGTCTCCGTGGTCGACTGGCTCCTGGAGGGCGGGACCGGGTTCGACCCGGACCCGGAACGGATTCATCTCTTCGGCCACTCCAGCGGGGGGACCGTGGCCGTCTACACCGCGGCTGTGGACCCCCGCGTTCGGGCCGCCTTCTGCAGCGGGTGTCTCGGCCCCATTCGAAAGGGCGTCGGCAGGCGGCGAAACCCGGGCGGCGCGGCCGTCGTTCCGGGCATCCTGAACTGGATGGACACGGCCGACGTGGTGGCGCTCAGCGCGCCTAGGCCCTTCATCGGGATCTCCGGAGAGCGGGACCACATCTACCCCTTCGAGGGGGTCCGGGAGGTGATCGAGGCGGCGGGGAGGGTTTACGGGGCCCTCGGGCGCAGGGACAGGATCGCGGCCGTGGCGGGACCGCGCGGCCACCAGTACTATCCCCGGGAGACCTGGGCGGCCGTGGACCGGATGCTGTCGGGTCCGGAAAAGGGGAGGGGACATTGAGCAAGGAAGGACAGACCACCCAGGAGGCCGGCAAGCCGGCCGGACCGTTGCCGGAGATCCGCGGCCTCTCCGGCCGGGACGCTCTGCGCCGCCTCATGCAGGTGGACCGGCCTGAGGCGTTCGTCCGGAGCCTCCCGCCGGAGGATTTCTACTGGATGGTGAAGAAGGTGGGCGATCAGGATGCCGCGGTTCTCCTGGAGATGGCCTCGGAAGAGCAGTGGCAGTACCTCCTGGACCTGGAGCTCTGGCGCGGCGACCGCCTGGACGTCGGGGAGGCCGGGACCTGGCTGGGGCGGTTGGAGCAGGCCGACGCCCGGCGCCTCGCGCAGTGGCTCTTTCGTGAGGGAGAGCTCTTCGCCTACTACCACCTCTTTCGGAGCGTGGAGCTGATCGTCATCGAGAACGAGGAGGAGCGGTGGAGCCTCCCGGAGGGGTTCTTCTCCGTGGACGGCGTCCACTACGTGCGCGCAGTCGATCCGGAGCAGCGGGAGACACTCGAGCGGTTGCTCCAGACCATGTCGGATGAGGACTACACCCGCTTCCAGGCGCTCGTTCTGGGCCTCGAAGGGGTCCTTCCGGCCGATCTGGAGGAGGAACTCTACCGGCTCCGCAACGTCCGGCTCTCCGAGCACGGGTTCCTTCCCTACGAGGAGGCCCTGTCCGTGTACGCGCCCCTGGATCCCTCCCGGCTGGAGGGCGAGCGCGCGGCGGCGCTTCCCGAACCGGCCGCGCCTGCGGAGACTGCGTCCCCGGTGGTCCCCCTCGAGCACGCCGAGTCCGGGAACCTGTTCATGGATGCGGTCTCCACCTCCCCCGATCCCCTGCTTCAGGACCGGGTGCGCCTGGAGTTCGCCGGCCTGTGCAACCAGATCCTGTCGGCGGATCGATCCATGTCGCCGGACCTGGAGACCCTGACGGCGGTGTGCCGCAAGGCCTCCTCCTTTGTCAACCTGGGCCTGGAGCGGCTTTGCGGCCAGAATACCGCGGCGGTGCAGGACACCCTGAAGCGGCGGAGCCTGGTGGGGCTCTTCCGGGTGGGCTTCGGGCTGGCCCTCAAGGTCAAGTGGGAGGCGGAACGCTGGCACAAGCAGAGCTGGTTTCTCTCCCAGGGCCTGGCGCCCGACTTCTGGGGGGACTACTGGGGCGGGATCCTGGCCGGCGTTTTGGAGCTCAGGCCGCGGTTCTACGTCGGCGGGCGCGAGGGAGCCGAGTTCCGGGATTTCGAGTGGCTCTCCGACCTGGCCGAATGCCTGAAGGTGATTCGCAGGCTCATGGTCCTCGACGGCCTCCTGGCCCGCCTCACCGAGATCTCCCCGTTCGGGTCGCACCTCCTTCCCGCGGCGGGAGGTTCGTTCCGCCCGCTCCTGTTCAACCTCTGGGCCCGAAAGGTCCTGGGGGACAAGCCCTCCTTCTCCCCGCTCACCCCCGCCCGTGCGAGACGCTTCCTGGAGACCCTTCACAGGGCCGGCCCCGAGGGTGCGCCCCCCTACACCATGCCGGGGTTCGGCGAGGCCTTTGTCGAGGCGTTCATGGAGGTGGCCGCGGAGCCGGACCCCGAGGCGGCCGCCGTGCTGAGGGAAGCGCTCGTCCTGATCTGGCAGGAGTTCCAGGAGGAGTACGGCTGGGTGTTGCCGGAGGACCTGGACGAGCGGTACGCCAAGTTCATCAGCATCCGCGCCCGGAGATCCGACACGCACTGAACCGGCGGGGCCGGGTCCGGGGCTGCGGGCGCCCCGCGGCACGAAAAAAGCCGGTCCGGGATCGCTTCGACCCCGGACCGGCTCACCATCGGCGCACGCGCTTCTCCCTCGGGCGGGCCGCTACGCGGACTTGACCGCGATCTTTCGAGGCGTGGCCTTTTCCACCTTCGGCAGGGTCAGCCGAAGGACGCCGTCCTTGAGCTCCGCGTCGATCTTCTCCTGGTCGATCAGCTCCCCGAGGGTGAACTCCCGCGCGTAGCGTCCGGTGCGGTACTCCCGATAGACGTCCGCCTCGCCCTCGTCCTCGGGGGCGGCCACGTCTCCCACGAACGAGAGGACGTTCTCGCGCAGGTCGATGCTCAGGTCCTCGGGCGTCACGCCGGGCATGTCGGCCACCACGGTCAACGCCTTTTCGGTCTCGAAGATGTCCACGTAGGGCGTGAAGACGGGGCCGGGTACGGTCTGCTCGGCCGGCGTGGCCACAGCCTCCTTTTCCTTTGCCTGAAGGGCCTTGTTCGTCTCCGTCATGGTGCATCCCTCCTTTCCCGGTCTGTTTACGAGGCCTTGATGCTGATCTGCCGGGGCTTGCTCTTCTGGGATTTGGGAATGGCGACGGTGAGGACGCCGTTCCTGCACTCCGCCTCGATCTTGTCCGAGTCCACTTGGTCGGGCAAGTTGATGACCCGGTTGAACTTGCCGGCCTCTCGTTCCCTCCGGTGGTACCTGGCTCCCTCGTTCTCCGGCGCGATCCTGCGCTCACCGGACAGGGCGATGCTGTTCGACGTGGCGGAGATCTCCAGGTCGTCCGCCTTGATGCCCGGGAGCTCGGCCCGAAGGTAGAAGCGATCCGCATCCTCGGTCAGGTTGATCAGGGGGAACACGCCCGCGGTGCTCAGCCGGGGCAGGCCTCCGGAGAGCCCCTCGGTGAGTCGGTCCATGTCCTGCCTGATCCGGTCGAGCTCCCGAAAGGGGTTGGTCCAACCCAGGTTCGGCCAACGGCTCAGTCTGCTGACGATCATGATTCAACCCTCCTTTTCTTGTGTATTGACTCCTGATGGAGTCGCAAAAAGCCCGAGTCCTCGAGATCTGCCCTTGAGATGTCAACAGGTTATATCGTCCCCAGCGGCGCGTGAGCGGGTTTTTGCGAATGCGTCAAACAGTTGCTGGAGTCGTAAAAAGCCCGAGTCCTCGAGATCTGCCCTTGAGATGTCAACAGGTTATATCGTCCCCAGCGGCGCGTGAGCGGGTTTTTGCGAATGCGTCACTCCTGTGAAGCATGAATCATGAGGTCCCCTCTCCGCTCCCCGCAGGGCGAGGAAAACACGATTCTTCAGTAAAAACAGATTGTTGACCTCGGTTATTAAATTAATCACTGCCGGGTCCCTGTCAAGATCTGCCGATGAAAAATCTTCGATTCCGGGGTCCAAAAGGCCCTGGAAGGGGGATTCAGGGGGCCTGGAAAGGGCCGTCAGGGGGATCGGAAAGCAACAAAAAAGGCCGAACGGGCTGGCGCCCGTCCGGCCGCTTCGGCCATCGACCCGGTGCTCGAGGGCTCCCCCGGGTGCCTAGTACATGTCCTCGGGCGGCATGGCCGGTCCCTCGTCCTTCTTCTTGGGCTTTTCGGCCACCATGGCCTCCGTGGTCAGGAGCAGGCCGGCCACCGAGGCCGCGTTCTGGATCGCGAAGCGCGTCACCTTGGTGGGATCCAGCACGCCGGCCTCGACCAGCTTCCCGTAGGTGCGGGTCTCCGCATTGAAACCGTAGTCGTCCTTGCCGTCGATCACGTGCTGGACCACGACCGACCCTTCCATCCCGGCGTTGTTGGCGATCTGGCGGACCGGCTCCTCCAGGGCTCGCCGGATCAGCTTGACCCCCAGCTCCTCGTCCCCCGTGACCTGCACCTTGTCCAGAGACTTGATGCACCGCACCAGGGCCACGCCGCCGCCCGGGACGATGCCTTCCTCGACCGCGGCGCGCGTGGCGTTGAGGGCATCCTCCACGCGGTCCTTCTTCTCCTTCATCGCCGCTTCTGTGGCCGCACCCACGCTGATCACCGCCACGCCGCCGATCAGCTTGGCCAGACGTTCCTGGAGCTTCTCGCGGTCGTAGTCGCTGGTGGTCTCGTCGATCTGGGCCCGGATCTGCTTGACCCGTCCCTCCAGAGCCTTGCGCGTTCCCCCGCCGTCCACGATGGTGGTGTTGTCCTTGTCCACGGTCACCCGCTTGGCGGTTCCCAGCTCGTTGAGGGTCAGGTTCTCCAGCTTCACGCCCAGGTCCTCGCTCACGACCTGGCCGCCGGTGAGGACCGCCATGTCCTCGAGCATGGCCTTGCGGCGGTCGCCGAAGCCGGGAGCCTTGACCGCGGCACTCTTGAGGGTGCCCCGAAGCTTGTTCACCACCAGGGTGGCCAGGGCCTCCCCTTCCACGTCCTCGGCGATGATGAGCAGGGGCTTTCCGCTCTTGGCCACCTGCTCCAGCAGGGGCACCAAATCCTTCATGGCGCTGATCTTCTTTTCGTGGAGCAGGATGTAGGGTTCCTCCATCTCCACTTCCATCTTCTCCTGGTCCGTGACGAAGTACGGGCTCAGGTACCCGCGGTCGAACTGCATGCCCTCCACGATCTCCAGCGTGGTCTCCATGCCCTTGGCCTCTTCCACGGTGATCACGCCCTCCTTGCCCACCTTCTCCATGGCCTCGGAGATGATCTCCCCGATGGTCGCGTCGTTGTTGGCGGAGACGGTCCCGACCTGGGCGATCTCGCGCTTTTCCTTGGTGGGCTTGGAGATCTTCTTCAGCTCCTCGACCACGGCCTCCACGGCCTTTTCCACGCCCCGCTTGACCGCCATGGGGTTGGCGCCGGCCGTGACCAGCTTGGACCCTTCGCGAAAGATGCTCTGGGCCAGGATGGTGGCGGTGGTGGTCCCGTCGCCGGCCACGTCCGAGGTCTTGGAGGCCACCTCCTTGACCATCTGGGCGCCCATGTTCTCGAACTTGTCCTCGAGCTCGATCTCCTTGGCCACGGTCACCCCGTCCTTGGTCATCTTCGGGGAGCCCCACGACTTCTCGATCAACACGTTCCGGCCCTTCGGACCCAGCGTGACCTTGACCGCGTCGGCCAGGGTATCCACCCCCTTGAGCATCCGCTCCCTGGCCGTCGCGCTGTACCTGATTTCTTTGGCTGCCATCTTACGACACCTCCTCGCAGGTTATTGGACGATGCCCAAAATGTCGTCTTCCTTCATGATCAGGTGCTCGACCCCGTCGATCTTGATCTCGGTCCCCGCGTACTTGCCGAAGAGCACCTTGTCGTTCTTCTTGACCTCCATGGACAAGCGCCTTCCGTTCTCGTCGATCCGGCCCGGACCCACAGCGATCACCTTGCCTTGCTGGGGTTTTTCCTTTGCCGTGTCCGGGACGATGATCCCCCCGGGGGTCTTCTGTTCCTCTTCGATCCTGAGCACGATCACCCTGTCGGCCAACGGTTTGAGCTTCATCTTCGGCGTCCTCCTCCTTCTTGCATCCATGTCACGGGCCGGAGACGGCGGTGCCGTCCTCGGCGGAGAAACCCATCGCACTCGTGCGCACTCGTGGTCGGCGAGTTTATAACCCACCGAAAATACTCCATGATGCTAAGGGCATATCCATTTTAAGCACGATTCTTTCGATGTCAAGACGGGGAGGCCATTTCCTCCGTGTCTCGAGACCGTGAGCGCGCTCCCGAAGAACGACCTGCGACTCATCATGAAACCCCCTCCTCGCGGTTTTCGTCCCTGAAGGGTGACAAACCGGATCAGAAAACCCGGGGTCACAGGCCGCGGGCCTGCGCGGTCGGGTCAGTAGGGGCGGAGACGGGAACGGGCCTGCTCAGGAAGGGACGGAGGGCTCCTCCAGGGCGGATCTCACCACGCGGAGAAGCGCGCGGACGCTGTAGGGCTTGCTCACAAACTCGCGCGCGCCCAGCTTCAGCGCGTCCCGGGCGGACCGGCCGGCCGAGTAACCGCTTGCCACCAGAACCTTCAGGTCCGGGGCCATCCGGAGGAGCTCCTCGAGGCACTGCATGCCGCCCATGCCCGGCATGATGAGATCCAGGATGACGACGGCGATCTCGGACCGGCGCTTTTCGAACACCCTCAAGGCCTTCTCGCCGCTCGGCGCGGTCAGCACCCGGTATCCGAACCGGGAGAGGATCTCCTCGACCAGGCTGCGGACCGCGGCCTCGTCGTCCACGAGCAGGATGGTCTCCCCCCGGCCCTCCGCCATGTCCGGGGGCTCGGGGAAGGCGGCTGCAGGCGTCTCGGCGGAGGCCGGCCAGTAGAGCCGAAAGGTGGTGCCCTGCTCCGGCGCGCTCTCCCAATCGATGTGTCCTCGGTGGCTCTTGACGATCCCGTACACCAAGGAGAGGCCGAGGCCGGAGCCCATGCCGATCCCCTTGGTGGTGAAGAACGGCTCGAACATCCGCTCCTGAACCCCCTCGTCCATGCCGTGTCCCGTGTCGGACACGCTCAGGAGCAGGTAGTTCCCAGGGATCATCCCGGGCCGGGCTTCGACGAAGGCCGAGTCCAGAACGACAGGGGCCGTCTCGATGCGCAGACATCCCCCCTCGGGCATGGCATCCCGGGCGTTTGCGCAAAGGCTCTCGAGGACCTGCTCCAGCTGGCCCGCGTCGGCCCGGACGAGGGCGGGTGCGTCCGCCAGGGCCAGCTCCGTTCGCACCGCGGCGGGGAAGGTCCGCTCCAGTTTCTCCACCACCTGCCTGACGGGCGGGTTCAGGTCCAGGGTCTCGAGCCGGCTCTCCACCCTCCGGCCGAAGGTGAGGAGCCTGCGGGTGAGCCCGGCGGCCCGATCGGCGGCCCGGTCGACGGCTTGGAGACTGCGGATCTCCGGGTGGTCCTGGTCCTTGTCCAGGAGGAGCAGCTGGGTGTACCCCTGGATCGTCTGAAGCAGGTTGTTGAAGTCGTGGGCCACGCCCCCGGCCAGGGTCCCAAGGGCCTCCAACTTCCGGGCCTGCTGAATCCGGTCCGCCGGCCGCCGGCCGGTCTCCTCCTCGGTGACCTCCTCTGCAAAGCCCGCGACCCGGACCACGCGGCCCTCCTTGCCGAAAACGGGGTAGGACCGGTTGAAGATCCACCGGGTGGTGCCGTCGGCCGCGGCCACCCGGAACGCTTCCTCTGTGGCATGGCCTTCGAGCTGGCGGGCCCAGTTCCGGCGCACCTGCTCCACGTCGCCGGGGTGGATCGCCTCGATCCACAGCCCCGCGTTGCCGTAAAGGCCCTCCACCGTGTAGGGCCAGATTCTCCCGAAGGCCGGGCTGACATAGAGGAACCGGGAGGCCATGGGCTCGCACAGCCAGAGAACCGGATCGACGGCCCCAGCCACCTGACGGAACCGCTCATCCCGCTCCCGAAGGGCCGCCTCTTCCTGTTTGCGGGAGGCGATGGACCGTTTCACCTCGACCTCGGTCGTTTTGAGGCGGCGGATCATGACGGTGAGCACGACGATCAGGACCAGCAGCACCAGGCTCGCGACCAGGAAAAGGTGGCCTCCGTAAGGGTGCAGGGCGGGTGGGCGGCCCAGGGCCGCGCAGGGCCGGGCCCAGAGGAGAACAGGCATCGAGCCGAGCGCCGAGCGGAGGGCCGCTCGAAGGGAGGGTCCGGACTTGGATCGGACGCGGTGGCTGTTCACGGCATGCATTCTCTTGATGTTATCGGCGCATTTCCTTCAAGTCAACCGCCCTTCTTCCAGCACCACCGGGTTGCCGGAGGTCCGTGGGGCCGCAGGCTCGAACAGAGGGGTTGCTTTCTCCCGCGGCCTGTGGTGTGGATGAGCCATGGATGTCACGAAGCCGGCACGCCGGCCACTCTGGAACCTCAGTGCCACCACGATCCCCGGGCTGGAGTCCGTTGCGGCCCGGGAGGTTCGGGAGATCACGGGCCGAGCCTCGGTCGCAGCGGCCCGGGGAAGACTGGAGCTTCGGGGAGGGGAGGACGAGATCTTCCTCCTGAACTACCGCTCCAGGTCCCTCCACCGGATCGTCCTCGTCCTCGAGGAATGCGCGTTCCAAGGTCTGGACGGCCTCTACGACGTGGTTCGCCACATGCCGATCCCCGACCTTCTGGGCGGGGGGCGGTCCTTCGCCGTTCGGGCGAACCGGCACGGGGATCACCCCTTCACCTCCATGGACGCCGAGCGCACGGCCGGCCGGGCGGTGATCGACGCGTTCGTCGGGACGGGACGGCGCCGGCCGCCGGTCCGGCTGGACGACCCGGATGTCCTGGTGCTGCTGGGGATCCGCGGGGAGCGGCTCCGGGTGGGACTCGACACCACCGGCGCCCGTTCCCTCCACCGCCGGGATTACGGGGCCATGAGCCACCCGGCGCCCCTGAAGCCCAGCCTGGCCTACGGTCTGGTGCGTCTCTCGGGGTGGAACCCGGAGGAGTCTCTGCTGGATCCCATGTGCGGGTCGGGCACCATCTGTATCGAGGCGGCTCTCTGGGCGAACCGCGTTCCCCACTGGTTCCGGAAGGATCCGGCGTACCGGCGCCTGGGGTTCCTGGACCAGGCAAGGCTTCGGGAGATGCAGAAGGAGGTGGACGAGGCCGTTTCCCGCGAACCCCTCGACATCCGCGGCAGCGACATCTCGGGCAAGCACGTGCTCCGGGCCGCGGAGAACGTCCGGCGCGCCGGGGCCGCGGTCCGGGTGAGCCGTTGCGACGTCGCCAGGGCATGCCTGGACGGCGATCGGATCGTCACGAACCCGCCCTTCGGGCGCCGGATGGGGGGCGGAAGGCGGGTGGAAGGGCTCTACCGCGCGTTCCTGGACCGGCTTCTGGAGCACCGGTGGAAGCGGGCGGTGATCCTCACGGGGCGTCCGGACCTGTTTCCGGCCCCGGAAGAATCGACGACGAGGATCGATGTCCGCTTCGGCAACCTCTCGGCCGCTGTGCTGATTCTCGACGGCGGCGGATGATCAGGAGGTCCGGTACTTTTTCAGCCCGTATTGCTCGGCCAGCCGGTTGCGCTCCTCGTCGGGAAGCGAGGTGATGTAGGCCTTCCAGCCCGGGCACCACCCGGCATGCCATCGCCACAGCCGGCCAAGGATGGAGCGGGGGTTGTTGTCGTACCGCGCCCGAAGGCGGCAGGTGTTGCAGCCGGATCCGGCCATGACGCCCTCCCGCTTTGCGCTCTATGCTTTGTGCTCGTAAAGGTGCACGTCCCGCTGCGGGAACGGAATGGAGACGCCCGCCTCGTCGAACCGCTTCTTCACCTGCTCGGTGACTCCCCAGAGGACGCCGAAGTAGTCGGCCGAGGCCACCCAGGGCCGGACCACGAAGTTCACGCTGCTGTCGGCGAGCTCGGAGACGGCCACCGTTGGGGCGGGCTCCTTCAGGATGCGCTCGTCCGAGGCGATGATCTCCTCGATGACCCCACGGGCCTTGTCGATGTCGTCGCCGTAGCTGATGCCGAAGGCCATGTCCACCCGCCTCGTTCCCTTGGTGGAGTAGTTCACGACGTTGCCGGAGGTCATGCCCGCGTTGGGCACGATGACCGTCTTGTTGTCCGGGGTCTGGAGCTGGGTGGTGAAGAGCTGGATCTTCTCCACGGTGCCGGCCGTGCCGGCGCCCTCGATGTAGTCGCCCACGCGGAAAGGCCGGAAGATGAGCAGGAGAAAGCCGGCGGCGAAGTTGGCGAGCGATCCCTGGAGGGCCAGGCCCACAGCCAGGCCGGCGGCGCCGATCACGGCGATGAATGAGGTGGTCTGGATGCCCAGTTGCCCCAGCGCGGCCAGGATGAAGAAGGCCAGGAGTGCGTAATGGGTGAAATGCCCGACGAAGGAGGTCACGGTGCTGTCCGTCTCCCTCCTCTCCATCACCTTGTGGACGATCCTCTCGCAAAGCCGCGCGACCCAGCGGCCGACCACGAAGATGACCAGGGCCGCGATCACCTTGATGCCGTAAAAGACGGACAGATCCATGAACCGTTCGAAGGTGACCTCCATGGCCGGCTCCTCCTGTTCTATGGGGGTCAAGGGATGCACTCTACCCGGAAAGCATAGCCGAGTCGTCCGGAATCTCAAAACGAATTCGAGAGCGTGTCCCCCCGGAACCAGGCTTCGAGGACGTCATACGGCTTGACGCCCTCGAGCCGGCGGCCGGCCCTCAAGAAGGTCGGGGCCACACGGATGCCCAGCTCGCGGGAGCGCGCCCAGTCCGCATCCACCAGTTCCCCGAACGAGCGCGCCTCCAGGGCCCGGATGGCTTCCCCCCGGCCGAGGCCCGCGTCCTCGGCCAAGGCTCCCAGGACCCCGACATCGCCGATGTCCTTCCCCTCGACGAAGAAAGCCCGGAACAGGGCGTCGTGAGCCGCCCGCTCACGTCCCCGGGACGCGGCCCACGCGGCCAGCTCCTGGGCGAGCCGGCTGTTGGAGACCCGCCTCAGCTCCCCGAAGGGCAGCCCGAACTCCGCAGCCGTGTCCCGGAGAGACCGCACCACGGCCCAGGCCTCGTCCGGATCCGCGTCCAGCGCCTCCTCGAGGGGCAGTCCCCCGACCGGAATGCCGGGCCGAAGGGGAAACGCTCGCCATCGGATCCGAACCGAATGCTCCTCCGCAAGCCTGTCGACACCCACGGTGGCGAAGTAGCACCACGGTCAGATGGGATCGGAGAAAATCTCGAGCACCGGAGTGTCGCTCATCGAGCCCTCCCTGCAAGCTCTCGTTGCGTCGGCATGGATCCGTTTCGCGCTCGGATCGACTTGTGGTGGACGCCAGAGATACGGGGAGACCCACAGAATGTCAAGGGAAGGATCTCGCTCCCGCCCTCACGCCCCCTGGGCCGGGAGGAAGCCTCCGGCCTCCCCGCTGTAATCATGCCCGCCCACGGGGCCCCGGTGCTCCGGTTCCAGGATGCCCGCAGGAGTGAACAGGGATGTGCATTCTCCGGAAAACCTGCTATGAGAAACGCGGGTGAAGGGAAGGAGGCATCTGTTTTCCATGGCCGACGAGACGCCGCCCGTGTTGGGGGCCAGATTTCAGGCGGACAAGGTCCTGGCCATTGCCGGGGTCCACTTCATTCACGACATGTACACGAGCTTCCTGGCTCCGGTGCTGCCGCTGATCATCAAGAACTTGAGCCTTTCTTTGACCCAGGCGGGTTCGCTCACCGTGTTCATGCAGCTGCCCTCCCTGTTCAACCCGCTGATCGGGGCGGTCTCGGACAGAAAGAACCTGGTCAAACCCTGCTTGATTCTGTCTCCCGCGGCGACGGCCACGTTCATGTGCATGATCGGCTTCGTGCCTTCCTTCGGGCTGCTCTGCGCCACCCTGTTCGCGGTGGGGATCAGTGTGGCTGCGCTTCATGTGTCCGCACCGGTGATGACCGCCGCCATGTCCGGAGGCGCCATCGGGAGGGGAATGGGGCTCTTCATGGTGGGCGGGGAGCTGGCCCGGACCGCAGGACCACTGATCGCCGTGTGGGCGGCCTCCAACCTGGGGCTCTCCGGCCTGTGGCAGCTGGCGTTTCTGGGGTGGGGGGCCTCGGGGGTCCTCTGGTGGCGGCTTCGCCGGACTCGTGAGGCGGGGCCCGTGAAGAGTGCCGCCTCCTTTGCGGCCATGGTGAAGGGGATGCGGATCATCATCGCCGGGGTGTTCGGGATCCTGGTGGCGAGGGCCTTCATGGCCTCGGCCATGAGCACCTACCTCCCGACCTTCCTCTTCGAGCAGGGACACAGCCTGTGGTTCTCCGGGATCTCGCTGACCGTGTACGAGGCGGCGGGCGTGGCCGGAGTGTTCCTGTCGGGTACGCTCAGCGACCGGGTTGGGCGGAGGAAGGTCCTGGTGGTGGCCACGGTGATCTCGCCGGCCATGCTGTTCGCCATGCTCTTTTCCGAGGGACCCCTGCTCTTCCTGGTGCTGCTGCTCCTGGGGTTCACCACGCTCGCCACCGGACCGGTGCTCATGGCGGTGATGATGGAGAACGCCGGGCCGAACCGGGCCGCGGCCAACGGGACCTACATGGCCATCAGCTTTGCCGTTCGGGCGAGCGTGATCCTGGTGATCGGGGCGGTGAGCGACCTCTACGGCATGAGGTCGGCGTTCTTCATGTGCGCCGGGGCGGCCTGCCTGGGGGTCCCGTTCATCCTCCTGCTGCCCCGGTCCGCTGCGGGCCCGGAAGGAGGCTAGGGTTTGGCCAGCTCTTCCTTTACGGCCCGGCCGATGGACTCCAGGGTGTAGGGTTTTCTCACATAGCGGCCGGCCCCGAGCTTGAGGACCTCCCGGACCTGGTGGGTCTCGGAGAAGCCGCTCACCGGGACGGCCTTCTGCATGGGGTGCAGGTCAAGGATGCGGCGGTAGGTGGCGAGTCCGTCCATGCCGGGCTCCATGATCATGTCGAGGAGAAGGAGGTCCGGGGCGTCTGTCCGGAGCCGGTCCACGGCCTCCTCGCCCGAGGCGGCCGTCTCGACACGATAGTTCAGCCTCCGGAGAATTTGGGAGGCGATCTCCCGCTGCTCCGGCACGTCGTCCACCACCAGAATGGTCTCCCCGTCGCCTGTCAGGGCCTCGAGAGACGCGGCGGGACGCTCATCTGCGGCGGTGCCTTCCACCGCCGGCAGTCGAACGGTGAAGGTGGCGCCCTCGCCGGGCCGGCTGTCGATGTCGATGGTCCCGTCGTGGTCCTGGATCACGCCCCAGACCACGGCCATTCCCAGGCCGGTGCCGCTTCTTCCCATCTCCTTTTTGGTGTAAAAGGGCTCGAAGATCCGTTCCAGGTCCTCGGGGGCCATTCCGAGGCCGGAGTCTGAGACCTCCAGGGTCACGCCCGGCTCGCCGAAGGGTGAAGAGGTGCTCTCCGTTCGTATGCGAATGTGCCCGCCGTCGGGCATGGCCTCGGCCGCGTTGGACACGAGGTTCATCACGGACTTCTGGATGTGAATCCGGGAGGCGTCGATGCAGGGGAGGGCCGGGTCCAGCTCGCAGGCCACCTCGATCCTCGGGTGGTAGGCCTGGAGGAGCTGGAACTCCGGGCTGTCCAGGTAGTCGGTGATCAGGTGGTTGAGGTCCAGCACCTCCTTGACCGCGGCGCCGCGCCGGGAGAGGGTCAGGAGGTCCTGCACGATGGCGGCTGCCTTTTCTCCGGACTTCTGGATGGTCCGGATGGGTTCCTTCAGAGGGCTTTCGTCGGGGAGGTCCACCAGGAGAAGCTCCGGGTAGCTGGTGACGCCGGAGAGGATGTTGTTCAGGTCGTGGGCCACGCCACCGGCCAGGGTCCCGATGGCCTCCATCTTGCGGGCGGTCCGAAGCTGAGACTCCAGGCGCTTGCGCTCGCGGACGTCCCGGGTGACGCCCAGGACCCCCGTAATGCGTCCGGAGGCGTCCCGCAGGAAGGAGGTGGTCACCTCGGCCGGGAACGCGGGGCCGTTCCGGGGGACGTGATCCAGCTCGAAGGTGCCGGAACGCTCCGGGTCCGCATCCCCGGAGGCCTCTCTGGCCGTCTCCTCGGCCAGGATGCGCATGCTCTTTTCCAGAGCTTCGGGGGTCAGGATCTTCTGAAGGGGAACGGTCGCCATCTCTTCGGCGGAGTATCCGAGGAGCCTCCGGACCGAAGGGCTGATGTAGGTGAAGCGGCCGGTCTCGGGGTCCATGATCCAGATCACGTCGGTGACGCGCTCCGCGACGATCCGGTACTTCTCGTCGCTTTTCCGCCGTTCCTCTTCCGCCTGAATCCTCTCGGCCATCTCCCGGCCCAGCGCGTTGGTCCGCTCCTCCAAGGCGTCCTTGAGGTCGGAGACGCTCTGGTAGAGTGTGGCGTTCGAGATGGCCGTGGAGAGGACGGGCGTGATGTTCTTCAGAAAGCCGGCCTCATCCGGTCGGATCTCCCGCCCGTCCGCCTTGGGGCCCAGGAAGAAAAGCCCTATCAGGTCGTCGTCGGCGACCAGGGGAAGGAGGTACCGGGCTCCGGTGCCTCGAAAGCAGCCGAGGAGGACCCTGCGCTCGGGGCTCTCCTGTGGACTCGCCTCAACGAGACTTCGCTGCACCGGGTGGGGGGCGGCCAGGAACCCGGACCTCACGGCTGATGGCAGGACCAGGCGCCGTCCGCCCGGTCCTGCGTAGCTGTGCTCCTTTTCGTCTTTTTCGTAGAGCTGGATCTCCTGAATCTGCAGGGTCTCGTGGAGGGCCGCGGAGAACTTCCGGATCAGCTCGTCGCGGTTCCTCAGCAAGAGGATGCTCTCGAGAAAACGGGTCTCCGCATTCATCAGCCCCGTCCGGGAGCGGTGGAAAACCGGGTCAAGGACGGACTGCAGGCGCTTTATGTAGAGGTGGTTGACCAGGAACCAGAGGAGGAGCAGGAAGGCGAGCACCGCGGCGTCGGAGTCCGCAACCGCTGGATAAGCCAGCAGAAACAGGATGATGTTGGGAAGGGCGATGCAGGCGGTCAGGGCGGCCCAGAAAAGGAGGTTGAGGAAAAAGCCCGGGATGTCCATCAGTCGGTACTTCAGGACACCGTAGGCCATGACCGAGAGCGGGATGAACATGAAGTTCCCGGTGGGGTAGACGTCCACGCCGTTGATGGAAGGCAGGTTCCCCAGGGTCAGGATTCCCGCGGCGATGAAGGAGAGCAGAACGTACTTCTTCCTCAAGAGGACGATCGGGTTGGCCTCCCGCCTCAGGTCGGCCGCCAGAATTCCGATGGAGTAGAGCAGCACGAATCCGCAGTACACCCCGAAAAGCGTGAACATCGGGCCACCTCGGGCGATGCTTCCCCATGAGTAACTGTGTAACCCGGCAATGTATGCATCGGATCGGGTCGAGGCAGAGATCAGCAGGCTCAAAGAGAAGGCCCCGGAGGTGATCAAAGGCCTGTGGAGGTTCACCATGCGATGAAGAAATGCGATGAAGATAGGTGGCAGGTACACGTAAAAAAAGTGAACGGATCGGTCGATACGGAGGAGAATGGCCTCTTCAGTGACGAAATGCTGGAGGATAAAGACCGGCGACAGCATGGAAATCCAGATGCAGACCAGGGAGAACAGGAGGTTCTCCCCGGTCTCCCGGGCACGGACCAGGGACAGCACGGCCAGCGACAGCCCCGTCAGGAGCGAGAGCATGGGCGGGAGCAGGGTGATGAAGGGCGTCTCCAACCTCTCTCCTGTGTCGGACCGGTTGCAGGGGCGACCGAGGAAACGTGGGGGGGGCAGAGATCATCATCGGCGCAGGGGCACGATTCAATAAATGAAAACGGTAAAAAATCCTACCGAAAGGCGTTCGAAAAGGCATCGAGGTGCGTTTGTATTCAACGGGTACGTTCGCTTGGACGCGGTCGGCCGAAGGACGTCGAGCGGTCGGGCGTCCTCCTGGATGTCTTGAGGGCGTGGGCGGGGCTCAGGAGGCGGTGGGGGACGCCGGAGGGGCCGCGGAGATCTCCGTGGTCCGCAGGATCGCGCCCGCCCGGACCTCTGCGATGCGGTCGCCCAGCTCGGCGGCCTCCTGGGGGTTGTGGGTGACCAGGAGGGTCGTGATGGAGAGGTCCCGCTGGAAGCGGCGGATCTCCCGGCGGAGCCCCCGGGCGGTGTCCGCGTCCAGGCTGGAGAGGGGCTCGTCCAGAAGGAGCAGCCGGGGGGAGGAGGCCACAGCCCGGGCCAGGGCCACGCGCTGCTTTTCCCCGCCGCTCAGCTCGGCGGGCCTGCGGTCGGCCAGGGCCACCAACCCGAAGCGGGCGAGGAGGTCCCGGGTCCGGTCCGCCTCGCTCCGTTTGTCGAGGCCGAGGCGCTTCGTGGCGATCCGGATGTTGGCGCGGGCCGTGAGGTGGGGAAAGAGAAACAGGTCCTGGAACACCACGCCCACCTCGCGCTCGAAGGGCGGGAGCCGGTCCACGGCCCGCCCGTCGAACCGGACGGTGCCCGTGTAGGGCACGAGCCCGGCGATGGCGTGGAGCAGGGTGGACTTGCCCGCGCCCGAGGGGCCCACCAGGGCGAGGAGCTCGCCCTCCGCCACCTCCAGGTCGATCCCCGCCAGGGCGTGGTTTTGCAGGCATTCGAGGGAGACGGCGGTCAAGGGGGAGGGCCTCCGGCTGCGGTCTCGGGCCGGGAGTCGCCGATGGCCTTGAGGAGCAGCACCATGGCGAACCCGGCGATCATGAGGATCAGGGCGGCGGAGAGGGCTGTCTCCACCTCGCCGCTCGTGATGTTGAGGTAGACGGCGATGGGCAGGGTCTCGGTGTGGAAGCGCGTGGCCCCGGCCACCATCAGGGTGGCGCCGAACTCCCCCACGGCCCGGGCCCAGGCGAGGACCGTACCGGAGAGGAGCCCCTGCCGGGCCATGGGGAGGGTCACCTGGAGGAACACCTGGGCGGGGCGAAGCCCCAGGGTCTGGCCGGCCCACTCGTAGCGGGGGCTGAGGGAGTCGAACGCGGCGCGGGCGCTCCGGGTGACGATGGGGGCGGCGATGAAGGCCTGGGCCAGCACCGCTCCCAGGGGCGTGAAGAGCACGTGGATCCCCCAGCGGGAGAGGGGGGGGCCCAGCCCGTGCCGGCCGAAGAGGAAAAGGAGGCCCACACCGGCGATGAGCGGGGTCATGACCAGGGGCAGGTCCAAAAAGGTGTCCAGGACCGCCTTTCCCGGGAAGGAGCGGCGGGCCAGGACGTACCCCGAGGGCACGCCCAGGAGCACGGCCACCGCCGTGGCCGCGAGCGAGGTGACCAGGCTGAGCTGGAGGGCGAAGCGGATCTCCGGAGAGGTGACGGCTCGGAGGGCGCCCTCCACGGAGAGGGGGAGAAAGAGGGCCGTCAGCACCCCGAGGACCAGCAGGGCCAGGAGAGCGAGTGGGAGGATGAAGATCCGGTGCACGGTCACCCCTCCAGGGGAAGGAAGCCGAACTCACGGAAGACCGCGAGAGCCTCGTTCGAGGCCAGAAAGGCGCTCAGCCTCTTCGCCACGTCCGGTTGACGGGTGGAGTCGAGCACGGCCACGGCAATGGTCTCGGACTGGAACCAGGCCGGCGGTATGGGGACGATACGGATTCGGTCCCGGAGCTGGAAGGCGTCGGCCCGACCGATGATGGATGCGTCCACGTCTCCCCGGGCCACGTACAGGGCCAGCTGCTTGACCGTGCCGCCGTGGACGGCGACGTTCCTCAGGACCTCCTCCTCCAGGCCGGCCCGCCGGAGGATCTCGCGGGCCGTGCGCCCGAAGGCCATGGCCTCGGGGTCGCCCAGGGCGATGCGGACCCCGGGGCGAGCCAGGTCCTCGAACGTCTGAATGTCCTCGGCTTCGTCTCGTTCCCGGGACACGCCCACCACCGGGGTGTGGGCCGCTACGGGTCGAACCGATCGCACGCGGCCGTCCGACTGGAGGTGCTCGATGTAGAAGAAGGCGCCGGGCATGAACAGGTCTCCCTCACCGGAGGCCCGGATGCGGGCGAGCAGCCGGCCGCTCCCGTCGTAGCTGGTCCGGACCCGGTGCCCGGTGCGCTCTTCGAACCGGGCGACCAGGACGTCCGTGGGCTGGCGGAGGCCGGCGCCGGCCAGGAGCGTGACCTCTCCGGCCCGGACCGTGGGCGCCGAGAGGAGCAAGCCGGCCAGGAGGGCGGCGAGAATCGCGGCCGGGCCGATGAGGATCCCCCGGGATGCCTTCATGATCAGCTCCCCTGTCCGCAGAACCGTTCCCACTCCATGAGGGCTGCGGCACCGGCGATGGTGCTGCCGTAGAAGAGAACCGGTTTGTCCCGGAGGAACGATCCGACGGTGTCGTTCACCAGGGTGGTGCCGGTCACCAAGAGGAGGTCCGCCCAGGCGATCACGTCCTCCTGCGTGTCGGCGCCCTCGATACGAACGCCCCGCTTTTCGGTCCCGATGTTGTCCGGGTCCATGTCCAGGACCCGCAGGGGAAAGACCGCGGCCAGGGCCCCCACCATGGCGGGCTGGAGGCCCACCTGGCCGATCCGCACGGTGCCGTATCGGTCCCGGATGGTTTCTGCCAGCTCGGCCGCACAGAGCCCCGGCCCCTGATCCCGGCAGTGGACGGTGCGTTCCGCACGCCCCAGGGAGCGGAGGGCCGCGTTCAGGGTGGCCGTGAACACGGCCCGGCGGAAGTTGTTCCCGAGGGGCATGTCGAGGATCTCGCCGAGGGTGCCCTCGAAGTCGCCGTACCGGTCGGTGTAGGCCTGCCCCAGGGCGCCGTCCAGCTCGGCCTGCATGAGCCGCTCCTTTCCCTTTTGCAGGGGAAAGTCGTCCCCCTCGGGATGGCCGATGGCCTCCTCCGTGCTGAGGACGCGGGCCTCCACCCGGACCCGCCGGCCCATGAGCCCCTCGGCCTCCAGGATGGGCCGGGCCCTCTCCTTGATCTCGTCAAAAACGCTCGTCATCGCTTCGTCTCCTCCACAAAGGGTTGGGCCTCCTCGCGGAGCCAGCCCCGCCAGGCCCGGGCGGTGGCTTGCTTGAACCCGGCGGTGAGGCGGCGGTAGGGGTCGGTCTCCCGCTCGAGACGGTCGCTCATGCGGGAGAGGGCCTGCTCGAGGACCCGATCCTGCTCGCGGACCAGGCGGACCCCGTCCAGCCCCAGTCTCCCGACGAAGAACAGCTTGGCCAGGAACTCCACCCGCAGGTCCCGCACGTGGTGGACAGGGGCCAGGACCCAGGAGAGGAAGGCGTTCCGCCCTGCTTCCGTGAGCTCGAAGACCCTCCTGGAGGGACGGGTCTCCTGCGCCTCCAGGCTGGACCGGAGGTCCCCACGCTCCTCCAGCCGCTTGAGCTGGGCGTAGAGCTGGCTGGTGGGGATGTGCCAGGTAGCGCCCAGGCCTTTCCTGAGAACGGATCGGATCTCGTAGCCGTGGCGGGGGCCGCTCATCAGGGCCCCGAGCAGGGCATACTCGCTGGCGGGTTGGGTCTTCATGGGGTCCTCGGGTCAAAATTCCAATGAATAATATTCCATTATGGAATAAAAGGTCAAGAAGGAAATGGGTCACGTTGATCCGCAGTCACGGGAATGGGGTCAAGTCTTGAATTTTGACTTTTTGCGGAAATGGGGGTCAGGTCTTGAATTTTGACTTTTTTTGCATTTTTCGGGATTCGTGGCCGCCCCAAAAGTCAAAATTCAAGACCTGACCCCCATTTGTGGCCCCCTTTGTCGGCTAGGCGGCCAGGGCGTCGGCCACCATGGAGCTCAGGAAGCGGACCTCCACGCCCATCTCGTAGCGCTCGTTCAGGTCGCCCAGCTGGGAGTGGCAGTTCTCGCAGGCGGTGGCGAGGATCGCGGCGCCGGTCTCCCGGACCTGGTCCGCCTTGACCCGGGCCGACTTCATGCGGAAGTCATGGGTCTCGTCGCCCAGGGCCACCAGGCCTCCGCCGCCCCCGCAGCACCAGTTGTACCGGGCGTCCTCGGTCATGTCCAGAAAGTCGCCGGTCAGGTGCGACAGGATGTAGCGAGGCTCGTCGATCACCCCGGCGTTTCGGGCGATCTGGCAGGGGTCGTGGTAGGTGACCCGGCCCCGGATCTTGCTCTTGTCGAGCCGAATCCGGCCCTCCCGGAGGTAGCGGGCGTGGACCTCGGTGAGCGAGGAGACCTGGAAGGGCTGCCGGCCCGAGAGCTGCTTCATGACGCGGAAGGCGGTGCCGCACTCGCAGATGCAGACCTCCTTCACCTCGAGTCGCTTGGCCTCGTTCACGATCCGGTCCATGATCAGCTTGGTCTTGGTGGGGTCGCCCACGAAGGCCCCGAAGTTCACCGCCTCGAAGAAGCTCAGGGTCCAGTTTTCGCCTGCGGCGTTGAAGACCGCGGCGGCCGGCACGATGGAGTGGGCCCCGGCCAGGGCCACGTAGAGGAGGTCCGCTCCCTTCTTGTCGACGGGAATGGGGGTCTCGCCCGCCTCGGACTTCCACTTCTCCACCACGTCCTTCTCCAGGTTCCGAATGCCCTCCAGGAACCCTTCCCGGAAGGTGTCGAGGGAGCCCCCCTTGGCGACCGACATGTCCGCGAGCATGGTGAGGACGTCGGGCTCCGCGCCCGCCCCCACCAGGAGAAGCTTGGCCACGGACATGATCAGCTGGGTGTCGATGCCGTAGGGGCAGTAGACCACGCATCTGCGGCAGCCGGTGCACGAGTAGGCGGCGTCGTAGAGCTCCTGGAGGCCCTTGTCGTCGAGCTCCTTGCTCTCGCCCATCCAGGGGAGGGCCTTGCCCTGGCCCTTGAAGTACCTCTTGTAGATGCGGCGGACGATCTCCGCGCGGTGGGCCGCGATATGGTTGACACCCCCCATGGAGGCGTAGACGTGGCACGCCTCGGTGCAGATGCCACACCGGGAGCAGGTCTCCAGGTAGAGCCTCATGGCGTGGGTGAGTTTCTTCTCGAAGAGTTTCAGCAGCTCGTTCCGGGTGTTCTCGTCCATGGTGATCATCTCCTCAGTCTGTTCATGGCGAGTGAAAAGAAGCTGTGCATGATCTTGCTGAACGGAAAGACCATGAGAAAGAGGTTGGCGAAGAAGACGTGCAGCACCAGCATGAAGGAGTGTCCCCCGTAGCTCACGAAGGCGATGTCCGGCTGGAGCTGCACGAGGCTCGTCAGGTAGTCCCGGTAGTCCCCCACCATCATCCCGCCGTACTCGTACCAGCGGCGGGCCCAGTCCATCTCGCTCCCGAAGAGCACGGTCAGGAAGAGCAGGATCAGAAGGTAGTAGTCCTCGGGCACGGAGAGCTCGCGGTAGGGCGAGTGAAACCGCCGGAAGAGAAAGAAGAGCAGGGCCACCGAGAGCACCAGCCCCACGAACCCCTTTCCGATGAACACCTGGTGGGGGATCACCTGGAGCAGGGGGATCTCGGCGAACAGCTCGATGTGCCCCAGGATGACCAGGAGAAAGGCGATGTGAAAGGCCATCAGGAAGACCCAGTGCACGGGGTTGTGCCTGCGGACCGTGGGGAGCAGGAAAGTGTCGTGAAGCGCCCAGAGCCACCGGGGCTTCCGCTCGGGGTAGATTCGGAGGGTGGAGGGGTGCTTGGGGCTCCGGAAGGTCCGGACCAGCTTGTAGGCAGTCCCGAGGACGAAGATCCCGAAGGCAGCGTAGACCATGGGGACCAGGATGATGTAGTAGACGGTTTCCACGAAGGCCTCCTTCGTTGCACGGCCGCTCAGGCGGGTGCGCCCTGTGTGTGCGCACCCGCTCCGATCGTCCTGAATTCGGCGTTAGGCGTTGCGCTTGATGAAGAAACGGATCTCCCCGTCTCCCTGCTCGGTCTTGACGATCTCGTTGCCGCTGCTCTTGGCCCAGGAAGGGAAGTCCGACAGGGACCCCGGGTCCGTGGTGACGGCCTCGAGGACCTCGCCGACGCCCACATCCTTGATTCCCTTGCTCACCTTGACCACCGGCATGGGACAGGCCAGGCCCTTGAGATCCAACGTCTTGTTCGAACTGATGTTCTCGCTCATGTTTCGTCTCCTTTTTTGTTCTTGAGTTTGCGTGTCGATCCAGCCGAAAGGCCTAGATGAAGAGCTGCACCCGGCTGTCCTTGGCCTCCTCCAGGAACTTGGCCACGCCGCAGAAGGTGAGATCGGGGTAGTCGATCATCTCCTCCCGCTTGAAGCCCATGAGGTCCATGGACATCTCGCAGACGTACATCTTGACCCCCAGCTCCCCGGCCAGCTCGATCATCTCCTCGATGGAGGCCACGTTCTTCTTGCTCATGAGGCTCTTCATCATGGCGGTCCCCATGCCGCCCATGTTCATCTTGGAGAGCTTCACCGAGCAGGCGCCCTTGGGCAGCATGGTGCCGAACATCTTGCCCATGACGTCCTTGCCGCCCACGCTCTTGTCCTTGTCCCGCAGGACCGGGGTCCCCCAGAAGGTGAAGAACATGACCACCTCCATGCCCATGGCCACGGCCCCGGTGCCGATCACCAGCGAGGCGAGGACCTTGTCCATGTCACCGCTGAAGACCACCATGGAGAGCTTGTCGGCGGGCTGCTTGTCGGTCAGGGCGTCCATCCGGCCCTTGAGCTCGGCCACCTGGGCCTCGATCCGCTCGAGGGATCCGCTGTCCGGGAATGTGGCGTCCTGCTGTGCGGCCTGTTTCATGACGTTTACCTCCTTTTTTGTTCACAATATGAACTATATGGTGAAACGACAGCCGGCCGGGCTTGTCGCCTGCGACCGGGCTCCTTCTACACGAGGGTTTCTTTGACGGCTTCCATGGAGGAGCGAAGGATCTCCAGGTCGGAAATGAGCTCCTTTCTCTTTTCAGAGTCCATGTTCAGCAAAACGTTTCGGTGGGCCTCCCGGTAGAAGGCCTCCAGGTCCTGCGTCTTCCCGCGGCCCTTGCCCGTCGGGCTGATCAGCTTCACCCGGGCGTCCCTCGGGTCCTCGGTCCGCACCACGAGTCCCCTTCGAATCATGCCGTCGATGATCTTGGTCACGCGGCTCTTGGCCACCTCGAGACGGTCGGCGATCCCCTTCACCGTGAGGTATCGCTCTCCGTCGAAGAGCAGAAGGACCTTCACCTCTGCGAGTGTGAGGTCGAACCTTTTGGATTCATATAGCTTTCGGTCCTCGCAGCAGGAGATGATCTCCCCAATGAGGTCCCTGAGCCTCGAGGTCTGATAGTCGAGCAGCTTGTCGTTCTCCATGGGTTCTCCCCGCTGAAGGTTCACGTTGTTAACAAACATAGCGCCCCCTCTCCCGGATGTCAAGTCAGGAAACCACGACCTCTCCCGGGGGGCGTCGCGCAGGGGATGCGGTGATTTGCGGGGAAAATGGGGTTTTTACCCCATAACCGTTCCCGGCCGGTTGTGTTAGCTGGAAAGGGTGAGAAACCAAAGGCCCGGCTGCGGTGCCTGGAAAGGACATGGCCATGAGCGAAAACGGGGAGCACCGGAACCACCACGAGGAAGAGCGGGGACAGCAGGAGGAGCAGCAAGAGGGGCAGGGCGGCCACGGCGGCGGAAACGGCGATCACGGGGGGGACCACCAGTCCCACCACGCCCACATGGTGGCGGACTTCCGGCGCCGGTTCTGGGTCGCCCTGGCCCTGAGTGTTCCCATCGTGGCCCTGGCCCCGCTGATCCAGGGCCTCCTGGGCCTGAAGGAGGCCCTGGCCTTCCCGGGGGACTCGTACCTCCAGTTCGCCCTCTCCACGGTGGTCTTCTTCTACGGCGGGTGGCCGTTCCTCAAGGGGCTGGTGGACGAGGTCGGCGGCAGGGAGCCGGGCATGATGACGCTCATCGGCGTGGCGGTCGTAACGGCCTACGTCTACAGCTCGGCGGTGGTGCTCGGCGTGCCGGGAAAGGTGTTCTTCTGGGAGCTGGCCACCCTCATCGACGTCATGCTGCTGGGCCACTGGATCGAGATGCGATCGGTCATGGGCGCTTCGGGCGCTTTGGAGGAGCTGGTCAAGCTGATCCCGTCCCAGGCCCACCGCCTCACGGAGGGCGGGCAGACCGAGGACGTGGCGGTGAGCGAGCTTCGGGAGTCAGACCGGGTGGTGGTCAAGCCCGGCGAGAAGGTCCCCTCGGACGGCGTGATCCGGGAGGGCCGGACCAGCGTGAACGAGGCCATGATCACGGGCGAGAGCAAGCCCGTGGAGAAGGGGGAGGGCGACGAGCTCATCGG
>Ga0207797_1000640_pt1 | contig 26689 bp, 19 predicted proteins | sample PRCRCaboRojoPR_6_FD_187275 | JGI IMG/M metagenome (GOLD analysis project Ga0207797, IMG submission 187275) | Marine sediment microbial community from Cabo Rojo, Puerto Rico - PR CR 10% Liquid 1 (SPAdes) | ecosystem: Environmental > Aquatic > Marine > Coastal > Sediment | place: Cabo Rojo, Puerto... | reverse complement strand
CGAATGAGACTTGACCACGAGCCAGTATCGTGATAGAAACAGGGCTTGCTATGCTGGTCAGAAGGACTCGCTCCGACGATTGGCTTGCCATCGAGCTGCTCATCGATACCGCACGCTTCGCGTCACCGGCCATCTGGCCGTGGCGGGAATCTCTCACTGCCAGAGGGTTCGTGGTAGTGGAAGTCGAGCGTCGGATCAAAGCGGCCCTGTTAGCCTCATCAGATCAGTCCCCGGTGGCCTGGATACGGCTGGCGGCGGTGAGCGAGGGTCTAGACGTCAGGCGCTGGCTGGACGTATCCCTTCCACCGATCCTGGCCCACCTTCGAGCCCAGGACGTGCGCCAGTTGGCGTGGATGGACCATGGAAGCTGGTTCACGCCAGTTTTGGAGAGGCAAGGCTTCGGTCGGTTAGCCGAAGTCATCACCCTAACCAAGACCGATCGCGGCCTACCCCCGATAGACACAGCGCCGATCTCGCTCCGCGCGGCGTCGGACGCCGATTATGAGGCTCTCTCCGTCATCGACCGCCGGGCTTTCACGCCCCCGTGGTGGCGGAGCGCGACCAGTATGCGACGACGAGCGAGGAGCACCTCGCGGTTCCTCGTGGCCGAGCGTGGAAACGAAGTGATAGGCTACGCGGAGCGAGAGCTAGATCCTCCCCAAGCGCACCTCAACCGCATCGCCGTCGATCCACTTTTCCAGGGACGAGGCGTCGGCGCGGCCCTTCTGAAGCACACGTTGGTCTCTATGTGGCAGAGGGGGATCGAGACAGTCTCACTCAACACCCAGCGATCCAATCGCCGTTCCCAAAGCCTTTACAGCCGCTTCGGCTTTGCAGCGACGGGCGATTCTGTGACCGTCTGGGCCCTTCGGCTCTAGCCGTCCACAGCAAACAGAAGGTGATGTTCCACGAGACCCAGTAGGTGCCCAGCCCTGCCGGCCGAGGCTTGTCCTGTGACCAGAGGACAGCACGCGAGGACGTGACGTGCCCTTCGCCTACGGCGAGGCTGGGGTCGGCGTGGTCAGTGGGCTTGAGGGCTGGGTAGCAGTCGCGGCCGGCGTGGGGACTGGGGTCGGCGTCGAGGTGGGCAATGGCGTGACGGTCGGCGTCGGTGTCGGAGAGGGAGGAGGTGTTGCGGTCGCAGCGGGAGGCGCGATCTGGATCTGCACACGCGCCTCTACGACGTGCTGCTGCCTATCGAAGGCTCTAACGCGCAACGTGTACGGTCCGGGCGTGAGATGAGTCGTATCCCAACGGGTCAGGAGGCCATCACGCACGGCGGCCAGATGCGGTCCGCTGATCCATCCCCACCCCTGGGGATCGCGCCCGACACCATATTGTACGTCATAGTGATCGAAGTCAGGTAGCTGGACTGTGCCGACGACCTGCACGACGCCGCGCAGGGGCTGGCCCGTGACCGGCTGACTGATGAAGACCTGAGGGCGGGAGACGTCGTCCGTACATTCATTGAGGGGAGCTAATGGAAGGCCACTGAACTGTTCGGGGTGAGCCTGAACCCAGGCCCGTCCCCGCTCGTCGGTGATGTCCAGCATCAGTTTCTCAATGACGTGATCGGGACAGAACTCGTTGGCACGCAGCCCCGTGAAGGCGTCAATTTCCACCATCTGGTACCAGTCTTGGCTCTCGTCCAACGGCGGCTGCCCCTTTGCGAAGATCTCAGACGTGCGCTCAGGACAATGCTTCGCAGGGCGGGCGCCAGAGTCGGCGCAGATTTGCTGCTCCACGATACCCGAGGGTCGCGCGAAGTCCCGGACCGGTCGGTCGGCAAGAGCGGACTCCATGAACGCGTGCCAGATCGGTCCCGCGCCGGCCGCGCCAGGCACCTCGACCATGGATGCGTTATCTGAGTTACCGACCCAGACCCCGGTCGCCAGGCTCGGCGTGTAGCCGACGGTCCAGGCATCGCGATAGTCATCCGTGGTACCGGTCTTCGCCGCGGCGGGGCGGCTCAACTCCAGGACACTAGGACACGTGAACGCCGCGCAACGAGCTTCGTCGTCGGCAAGAATATCGGTGATCAGATAAGCGTGCTCGGGCGAGAGAACCTGCCGCCCCAAGGGAGCACGGTTGTCGACGAGCACATTGCCGCGGCTGTCCTCAATGCGTAGAATCGGCCCAGGCTCCATCAGCACGCCTTCGTTGGCGAACGTAGCGAAAGCGCCCGTCATCTCCAACAGCTTCACCTCGCCGCCGCCCAGTGTAAGCGCCAGCCCATAGCTGGGAGGTCGGTCGTAGGGATACTCAGGACACGTCACCTCGGGATGGGCCAACGACTCAACGCCCAGCCGCGACGCCATCTCCAATAGGCCATCGACGCCCACAAACTGAAGGGCCTTCACGGCGGGCACGTTGTAGGAATTGGCCAAGGCATCACGGAGCAAGACGGGACCGTGGTACCTCCGATCGTAATTGAGCGGCACATAGGGCGGATTGGCACCATCGGGGAACTCGGTGCGCACGTCCCAGAACAAGGTGGCCGGCGTCCAGTCACGCTCAAAACTGGCGACGTAGGTGAGGGGCTTAATGGAGGAGCCAGGCTGGCGGCAGCGCAACGCGACGTTGACCTGACCATCGATTGAGTCGTTGTTGAAATCGGCGGAGCCAACCATAGCGAGAATATGACCGGTCTCTGGATCGAGCGCTACCAAGGCACCGTTGGTCACATTTCGGTCTGCGAGGCTCGCCACTCCCTCACGAACCGCATCCTCAGCTTTAGCCTGCAAGTCGGCATCAAGAGTCGTGTAGATCCGTAGACCAGCACCCCGATAGAGCGCCTGCGGGCCGTAGCGCTCCTCGACGAGCCGTCTCACGTAGACGACGAAGTGAGGAGCGGTGTCGATATCAACCTCTGGGGGGCGAAAGAGGTGAGACTCCATCGCCGCAGCGGCCTGCTCCGCCTGCTGCTCGGAGATATGACCATCCTCGACCATCAGTCTCAGGACGTCCTCCTGACGCGAGAGGGCCCGCTCAAGCCCTCCCCCGAAAGGATCATACGTGGCGGGCAACTGGGGCAAGCCGGCAAGGAAGGACGCTTGAGCCAGCGTGAGATCATCCGCGTCGGTATGGAAGTACGTCTCGGCAGCAGCCTGAATACCGTAAGCCTGATTACCGTAATTGAGCTCATTGAGATAGATCTCGAGGATGGTATCCTTGCTGTAGACGCGCGTGAGCTCGGCAGCCAGGACAATCTCCTTGATCTTACGCTGAGCCGTCTGTTCAAACCGCTCCTCGGGCAGCAGGACCATACGCGCCAGCTGCTGCGGAATGGTGCTGGCTCCGGAGACGATCTCTCGCTCCGTCACGACGTAGTAGATGGCCCGGGCCAGCGCGACGGGATCAAACCCGGGATGAAGCCAGTAGTCGCGATCCTCCGTGGCGATCGTGGCGTCGATCAGATGGGGTGAGATCTCCTCCAACGGAACGTAGGTACGCCGCCCGCCCTCAGGATCCATCACCTCGTAGAGGAGATGCCCCTCCCGGTCGTAGATCTTACTGCTCACAAAGGCGGTCTGGCGCTCACGAAGCTGTGTAGGTGAGGGAAGCCGATCCGCAAGAATGACATAGCCGACCACTGAGGCAGCGACGGTGAGGAAGAAGACCAGCACGAGGCTCGCCACCGAGATGAAGCCGGCTTTCAGCAGAAAGAGCCCCCAATCGCGCTCCTGGTCATCGGCCGGCCGGTTGGACCCGCCAGGAGGTGCAGGGGGACGAGGAGGCCGGTAGCCCGGGCGCTGAGGTGGGGGAACCTCACCCGATCTGGAGGGCGACCTCGCTGGACTGTTCGACACTCGGTTCATAGGATTGATACGATCGATCGCCGCTGGATCCCGGTGCGGAGACCGAAGCGATCCAGAACGATCGGAGGTGGCTGCCGCAAGCTGCGTCTCAGCGATCCGGTCTTCGTTGCGATGGCGCTCCGAGCCAGATGTCTCCTCCTGGCCTGGGCGCTGACTGATTTCGCCTGACAGGCAATGTGCTGTTCTCTCTTCTGACATAGGTATCCTCTATACCCTAGACGAGGAAAGTCCCCTCTGGGTTCCCGGCCGGGCGTGGATTATAGCAAGCAAGAAACGGAACGCAAATGATCGAGGACGGCCAAGTGGAACGTCAAGGCCCGCTGGCGTCCCGCGCGAGAATGAGGGGGAGATACAGGTGTCCGGGATAGTCAAGCCGCACAGCCACACGATTCCCCAAGTCGACGAGCTCGCGACCCGCTTCGTCCCAGACGTGCGTTGTCAACCAGACGGTCTGATCACGGATGGGCAAAGAAAGCCAAGTCCACCGGTACGGGGCCTCATCGTCGTCTCCAAGATGGTGCCAACGACCATCGTAGCGAGCATGGAACTCGACGCGATCTACAGCGCCGACGTCCTCATCGACGTGGGCCGCAATTGTGACCGGCGTGGTGCTGACGACCGTCCCACTGAGCGGCGACACGATCCAGCTCGTCGGTGTGATCGCCTGGGAGACCCGTTCCCAGTCAAGGCCGACCTTAGCGTGACCAAGGTTCTCAAAATGCTCAAGCCTCAGCTCGTAGTCACCAGCACTCAGGGAGACGGTGGGAGTAAAGACAGCGACTTGATCCTGCCACTCGTCCACGATCAGCAGATCGTCAATCCAGAACCGGAGCCCATCGTCGGCGAAGATATCAAAGCGCCAACGACCAGGCTGGAGGGGGACTGCCCTCCGGAATCGAGAACTGAAGTGATCAGCGGGCACGCTTTCGGCAGGCCCCCCACCGTACCACTTCAGGTCCAAGGGCGCATCTCCTCCTCTGGTCATCACCAGCGGATCCCACCAGAGCGTCTGGTTGCCCCAGTATTCGGTGTACCAGCGCGAGGGATCATCCCACGTCTCGCGCTTCAGCTCGAAGCCCGGCCCCCACCAGAAGGCGGTCAAGGCGGCTTCACCAAGCTGATCGTAGTAGTCCACACGCAGCTGGTGGCACCCGGGCGCCAGCTCGCGGGTCCCATAGTGCTGATTCGAGGCGCCCCAGCCGTCGACCACCGTCTCCCCGTCGACCATCAGACGGGCGCCGTCATCGTACCCCAGCGCAAACGTGTAGACACCGCCGGGGATCTCGATGGAGCGGGAGAAACGAGCGCTGAAATGATCGACCGGACAGGCGCCGTCTGGCGCGCCACCCCCCCAGGACTCGAAGAGATAGGAACCGGACCGGGTGGTGCTAGCGCAGTGATCGGTCAGAGCATCGTCGCTGTAGTAGTCCACGGACCAGCCAGGGTGATGCAGCCAGCTGACCTCCCCGTAGCTCGATTGCACACACCACTCGCTGACGTGGTGTGTGCTCTGACCAGAGGAGGAGCTGTTCTGTTCTATCACCTCGATAGCTCCGTGGCCAGAGGCATCGACGTCCGAGGCGATCACGACGGATGTGTGACCATAGGTGGTGGTGTGACCGTAGCTGAGGACATCATCGGGCTGAGGCGCCCGACCCGGGGTGCAGTTCGACACCTTCTCCAGCACGTCTCCGGAGTAGTTCTGGACTACCTGACTTCCGTGGGCGGAGTAGGGTGGAATCCCATAGGTCAGATAAAGGAACCGCTTGCTCAACTCCGGGCATTGCCATTCGATCTGCCAAGCTCCCTCGCCGAAGCTGACCCAGCGCTCCGGGCCGTCATCGGCCCACGGACGCGGGCCGCACGCTTTCATCCCTCGGTACTCGGCGCCCAAAGGATACGCCGGAGAACCGGTGGCAGCGGAGAAATTGACCGTATCACACTCGCCATCCCACCAGGGCGGCGTGGGCAAGTGCGAGATCGATGTCGTCACGTCTGGGACATCCTCAAGGTGCGAGACAGGTGGCTGCACCGTCGCTAGGCTGGAAGAGGGTGCGGACAGATCGCTGCTCCTAAGTGATGAGCCAGAGACGGAAGCGACTAGCAACGCCGCCAACGGCTGTGAGGCCTCTGTTGACTTCAGTTCCTTGCTAGCCCGAACGATCCATAGGCGCGGGCCGGCCTCGACGACCCACTCGGTGATCACCACCGGCACGGGCTCCTCGCCACGGATGTGCAGATCAACCACGCTCACGGAACCGATGACGTCCTCGCCAAAGAGACGGATCGCCGCTCCGTCCCGAGGTCGCCCGCCCTGTTCCTCCCGGTACGCTTTGAGGGCCGCGCGGTAGACGTCCTGTTGCCCGGGGCCGGCGACGGGAAGAGACTCGGTCGGCGGGGACGTGCCAAAGGGAACAGCCGTGATCGAGAAGACCCGGAAGAGAGGTGCTCTGCGCACGGCTGTGGCGATCTGGATGGCCGAGTCTGGATCTGAGATCGTCAAGCTCCCATCGGAGAGAAAGGGCGTCGTGAGCTCGAGCGCGACGCCGTCCAGCGAGAAGGTGACAACGGAAGGAGACTGTGCCCTCACCAGTGAAACCTGGCCGCGTGCAATCCGGGGTGAAGCCGCACCCTCGGCCGGAACGATGACCAGGAAGAGACAGGTCATAGCAACCGCGGCGGTGAGCAACTTGGTCAGCGTGCCATTCACGTAACGGTCCTCCAGTAGGCCACGCCCAAGCGTCGCTCCTGCACGACCCGCCCCTGGGTCTGGAGCCACTGCAGATGGCCGATGACCTCGGAGATGGCGAGAAAAGCGTTGATGGGATCGAGGTCGGGGAAGAACAGGCCTGCGATCTGATGCGCTGTGAGAGCCCTTCCATCCAAGGTGCTCAAGATGCTGTCGGCCCGCTCCTCGTGGAAGGACAATCTGCGCTGGATGAGCGCTCGATGATCGTGGATCGGCGGACCGTGGCCTGGCAGCGCCAGCGCGACATCCAGCTCCGCCACCCGACGGAGCTGCTCCAGGTACTGCACCAAGCGACGCGGAGGCTCCACGTTGCCAGGCGGTGGCGGATCGACGATGGGGTTAGAGGAGATATCACGCAGAAGATGATCACTCGACAAGAGCAACCGATGTTGGGGTTGATAAAGGCAGATCAGGCCACCTGTGTGCCCCGGCGTATGGAGCACGCGCCAGTCCTCTCGACCTAGACGGATCACGCCACCATCCTCCAAGGACCGGTCCGGCGTGAGGGGCTCCAAGTACTGTCCCATCCCACGCTGCACCTGGGCAAGCCTGATCATCAGCGAGAGTGGGACACCGGACCAACGCATCATCTTGACATAGGCGACAACACGCTGCAGGTCATGGATCATTGCGCCGAGCCGGGATCGACCATCGCCCAATCGTGGGACGTTCGCCTCGTGGGTCCAAACCTCCGCCCTAGAGATCCGAGCGAGCTCAGCCGCCAGTCCACAGTGGTCGGCATGGGCGTGCGTGAGGAGAATACGCTGCAGGTCGGCCACGCGGTAGCCCCGGTCCGTCAGGGCGGCGGTCAAGGTCTGACGAGCCAGGGGGTATCTGGGGCCGGTGTCCACCAGCACCAACTGATCGCCTTCGGCGAGATAGACGTTAACGGGCCCGACGGGAAACGGCGTGGGCACGGAGACGGCGTTAAGGTACCTGGGAATGGCGGGGCTATTCATCCGGCAACCTCAGCCCAGCGCAGGCTGCACACGACGCTCTGGGAGCGCCCTCCGGGCGGCCTCCCCTGCTACGCTCCATGCCCCCCAAGGCGGCTGTGAGGACGGTCTCACAATTTGACAGCAAAACGTCAGGGGGCACTCTTCATCAGGAGCGTCCAGGTCCCCTTCTGCACCGTGTCGTCCTCCTGGTTCAAAACGACCACGTTGAAGATAACGAAACCGCCGCCCAAGCGGGCCATCTTCTTTTTCTGCTTCACCTCCAAGCGGGCCCGGATCGTATCGCCAAACTTAATCGGGGCGCGGAATTTCCACTCCAACGAGGTGAACGCCTCCACGGTGCCCTCACCGAAACCCAGCCGGGAGCTCAACCCACTGACGATGGAGAGCCCCAGGAGGCCATGAGCGATGCGCTCGCCGAACATGGTCTCCTTGGCATACTCGGCATTGGTGTGAAGCTCATTGTAGTCGCCGGAGAGAGCGGCGAAGCGCATCACGTCGCTTTCGGTGACAGTGCGTGCAGCGGTCTCGATCGTCTCACCGACCGCGAATTCCTCAAAATATCGACCTCGGGGTTCGCCCAGCTCGCTCACGTTCAGCTCCTTGTCTGTGGGGCCAGTCGCTGAGGCGAATTGTAGCATTCCCAGGACGAACATGCAACTACACAGCCTCTGCCGGTGTGGTATAATGCGTGCCGCTGCCTGTCGGCCGGGCTTTGACAGACACCGGAGCACCCAATCTGTGCCTCTTTCCAGGGTTCGGAGTCCTGACGGCCTGGCAGTGAGCGTGACGTCCCGATCTGACCCGACGGCTTTGGCCTGGAAGCATGAAACGACATAAGCATCTTCAGTACCTGATCTTCGTCCTAGTCCTCGCCCTGGCCCTTTTTCTACGCGTCCGACATCTGGGCACCACGAGGTTCGGTCGCGACCAGGCATTCACATTGAACACCGCGATGCGCTGGGTCAACGGGGGGGGGATGCCCCTGGCAGCCAACAAGTCGTCGATCGGGGTGATGAACCCGCCGATGATCGAATACCTATACGCCATCGCCCTACGCTGCTGGCCCGACATCCTGAGCGTGGCAATCCTGACGATGCTTTCCGGGATGATAGCCATCATTGCAGCAGGATGGGCGACGTACCGTGTCCTTGGCAGGAGAGTGGCCTTCTGGGCTGTGCTGATCTTCGCCGTAAACCCATGGAGCGTCCATTACAGCCAGCTGATCTGGAACCAGACGATGGTGCCCGTGTTCTCATCGTTGACGCTGAGCTGCCTCCTGCTCTACTTCGTCGTTGAGCAGCGTCCGATCTTGCTGATCCTCAGTTTCTTATGGGCAGCCTGTATGACTCAGGTGCACCCCGGATCGGCGGCTCAACTGCTGACGATGGGCCTCGTCTTCGCGGTCTTCTGGCGTAGGTTAAAGGTTTGGCCTCTGATCATCGGATCCGCCGTCTTCGTACTGCTGTATGTACCCTTCTTGCTCTACGAGATCAGCGTAGGATGGGCCGACGTGCGAGCGGCACTAGAGGTAACGTCTCAGTCGACGCCCTTGAGTCCGGCGGCCGTGTTGGTCAGCCTCGATCTTCTCCACGCCCAGGGCTTAAGCAACGGCATCAAGCACGTAGCGACGTTTGACGCTGTTGCGACGGTCATCTTCATCGTCGCGCTTGGTTACGTGGTCTCCTCGGTGCTCCGCAGGCTTCTGCGCTGGCAGCGAGAGCAAAAGACGGACCAAAGATCAGAGAGCGCGATCATTCTGCTTCTCTGGCTTGGCATACCGATCCTTTTCTACCTGCGCTCATCTCACTACCTACAGATCTACTATCTTATCGGCCAGCTTCCGGCACACTTCATCCTATTGAGCATGGGATTGGATGGGCTGCACCGTCAGCTAACGGACCTGGCCCCATCCCTCCGGCGGCCGGCAGCGCGTCGCGGAGTCAAGATCGCCACCTGGGGGCTGCTGTACGTCCCGCTGCTGGCCTTGCTCGGGTGGCAAGCGCTCTTCGACCTACGGGTTCAGAATCGACGACTTCACGCTGCTCAGGGCCCGGCGCAGATCCGCCATCTGCGAACGGCCATCCAGACCAGCAAGGAACTGATGAACAAGCATGCGCCTTGCGCACTGGTCGCACTCTCAGAGGGGCACACGGTGGAGACCTCCCAGCTCTCGATCCTCCGCGAATTCGTCTCCAGAGATCGAGTCCTGCTGGCAGACGGCGAGCTGGCCGTTCCCGTGCCCGCGCCCTGCGCCATCTATCTAGACACCCAGCAGACAAGTCGGGCGGCCGGTTGGCTGAGGCGGCGGGCAGCACCTATCAGAGATGAGACGATCCAAGTGCTGAACGAGCGCTGGCACTTCTTCGAGTTGACTGGGCAGCGAGGGATGGCTGGCGTTGAGGAAACCACCTCTGCGGCTCCCGTTGCTGCCTGGGAGAACGGCGCTGGACTGATCAACTACGAGCGCGGACAGCTGGAGGCCGGTGCGACGCTGCCCCTCACGCTGACCTGGTCCATAGAGAAGCAGGCCGAGGAGAAGGCATCAGATCGCGTCTACCACATCGGTACCTACTTGCTGACGCCTGAGGATCAGGTCGTCGCGCAGTGCGATGGACCCGGGTTTGACAGCGTCCAATGGCGAACGGGGGACGTCTTCATCACCTGGTTCGACATCGTCACCCCGGAGGACCTACGATCAGGGCAAGCTCGAATCGCCGTCGCGATGTACACGTGGCCAGCGGTTGAGCGAATCAACCTGCGATCGGGCGAGAGTATGGCCACCCTGGAACACGTGATCCTCGACTGACGGCGTCCGCCCCCTGCAAGCCACTCAGATAGGGGAGCAACAACAGTGCGGGTTCAGGGGCCAAAGCTCGCCACCAGACAGACATCGTCGGCGCAGCGTCCCCCGTCCAGGTAAGCAGGGTATCGACCATCGTCATTGAACAGCCCCACCTGGACCGTGCAGGGAGGCGTCGGACAGGCGGAGACGTACCTCACGTCGTGAACACGGTCACCGCGGTGCCAACTCCAAGGCGGGACCGTCCCGCCCAAGGCAGGTCCGTCGGCTTGCATCACCATACGTCCTTCGGCATCACGGACGTGAACGAAGATCTGGGCGTCCACCGGCCGTTGAACCAGCCAGTCGATGGCGACCGTCCAGCCCCCATCGGCAGCCTTGTCTGTCGAGGCTGATTCAATGGCGATCCCGTCCTCAAAGGTGACCAGGGGATCGCTGGAGGTCACCTGGTGACCAGCCTCGATATTGCCCACCTCGTCCAACACCAGGCGTCCATCACGCCAGCGCGCCAGCCAGATCGACTCGTGCTCCACAGCGAACCGACGCATGTCATCCCAGGCAAGCCCCTCGCCGCGCAAGGCGCACACATAGCCGCTATCCGCGACGACGGGGGAGAAGACAACACCATCGGCCTGCCGCAGGCCATTCACAGCGAAGAACTCCGGGAGGTCTGAATAGGGAGGGACAAACAGGACCGTCTCCAGAATCATAGCATAGGTCTTCTCGGGATAGGCCATGGAGGAAGGCAGGTTGACAAACCCGGGCGCTGGCTCCCCACCCTCATAGGCCGCCACATCGAGGACGCGACGGTAGACCGCGTTTAGGGTTGTGAAGAGGTGACGCTGCCGCCGCAAGAAGACGACGTTCTGCGTCACGATCGCAGCGCTCAATGAGACAGCAACACCAAGTCGGATCCATGAGGCGGTGACCACGCTGGACAGTCTGACGATGAGAGCAGCCCAAACCATTGCCAGGCCAGGTGCGGCCAAGGCATAAACCCGGGGAGAGGTGTAGTTGTAGCCGTAGCGGAGAGAGGCAGCCGCCGGCAGCATACCGCAACCCCACCACCAGAGACCGCTCGCCATCCAACTTAGATCCCGATCCCGCAACGTCAACGCCAACCATACGACAGCCAGCCCTATCGCCGCCGTCAGAACCAGGAGGAAATCCTGGATCCCCAACCGGCTCACCACGGTGCCAATGAGCGACCCAAGCGGGTAGACCAGCCCGTGGAGCGAGAACATGGTGTTGCCGACCCAGTCCTGCAATCCGGCGAAGGCCGCCTCACCGGCACCTGGGACAGAGCTCCGCCAGATCAGCGCTGCGAGATTGAGCGCGATGCCGAGCGCCAGAGGGGAAAGACGACGAAGACCGCGCCAACCCCGCTCGATGAGGAGAACACCGGCCACGATCACACCACAGAGATAGCCGCTCTCGTGCGCCGTCGGGGCCAGCACCGTCGCCAGCAAGCTGAGGCCCCACCAGCGCATACCATCCGGCTCCTGCGACCTGAGCGCAGCCGCAACGGCCAGCAACGTAAGAAGAGTGACCAGCGGATGAGACATCGCCGTGATCCAAGGGATAGCCATAAACGTGAAGGGGAACACGGCGAAGAGTATCGCAGCGAGAAGCGCTTCCTCGGCGGAGCGACCGCGAAGCCTGACCACAGCCATAACCAGACACGCGCTGGCCCAATGGATGAGGAGACTGACAGCGTGAAGGATTACCCGGTCAGCCCCCGAGGGCAGCTGTCGTCCCAGTTTGTAGATGGTGAAGGCGAGCGGACGATAGAACTGATTCTCGCTTGACCGGGTCCAGATCTCCACCCAGCTGCGGCCGGAGAGCCAGGTCATAATAGGAAGATCGTCGCGGAAGAAAGGGAGACGGAGTACGAAGCCGTAGCAGAACAACGCCAAGGCGCCGGTGACGGCAACAGTTATCCCCACCGAGTGGCGTCGCCACAGCTCCTGCACGCGCCCCATGCTCAGGTACCTCTAGCGTCCACCATTCAGAACCTGCTTGAGGAGATGACCGGTATGGCTCCGCTCAATCTGGGCCACTTGTTCCGGTGCCCCCTGAGCCACGATCTCACCGCCGGCATCGCCACCCTCTGGGCCGAGGTCGATGATCCAGTCGGCAACCTTAATGATATCGGGATGGTGCTCGATGATGACCACGGTGTTGCCTGCGTCGACCAAGCGGTTGAGGACGGCGATCAACTTGTCGACGTCGGCAGCGTGGAGGCCGACGCTGGGTTCGTCGAGCACGTAGAGCGTCTGCCCCGTTGCCCGCTTGCTCAGCTCACGGGAGAGCTTGACGCGTTGCGCCTCACCACCGGAGAGAGTCGGCGACGGCTGTCCCAACTTGATGTATCCCAGGCCAACGTCCTGGAGCGTCTTTAGCTTGCGCTTGATCTTGGGATGGTTGACGAAGAACTCGGCAGCCTCGTCCATTGTCATATCGAGCACGTCGGCGATGTTCTGACCCTTGTAGCGCACCTGGAGCGTCTCCCGGTTGTAGCGTCGACCGTGGCAGACGTCGCAGGGGATGTAGACATCGGGCAGGAACTGCATTTCGATCTGGAGGGTGCCGTGGCCCTTACAGGCCTCACAGCGCCCACCCTTGACGTTGAAGGAGAAGCGGCCCTTGTCGTAACCGCGAACCTTCGACTCGGGCAGCGAGGCGAACAGCTTGCGAATCGGGGTGAAGACGCTGGTATAGGTCGCCGGATTGGACCGCGGGGTGCGGCCAATGGGCGACTGGTCGATGTTGATCACTTTGTCGATCTGCTCAATGCCCTCGATATGGTCGTGATCACCAGCGGGATCCCGGGATCCGTGGAGAAACTGCGCCATACGCCGATAGAGGGTGTCGATCAGCAACGATGACTTGCCAGAACCGGAGACACCCGTGATACAGACGAACTTCCCCAAGGGGATGCGCACGTCGATGTCCTTCAGGTTGTGCTCTCGCGCGCCACGGAGCATCAACCAGTCTCCGTTGCCCTCACGGCGCTGCTCGGGGATGGGAATCGACCGGCGGCCCGAGAGATAGGCGCCGGTGACGCTATCAGGCTCCTCGATGATATCCTCCACAGTGCCAGCAGCGACAACCTGGCCACCGTGCTTGCCCGCCCCTGGTCCCAGGTCGACGATCCAGTCGGCCGCCCGAATGGTAGCCTCGTCGTGCTCGACGACCAGAAGCGTGTTGCCCAAGTCGCGCATCTCGTGCAGGGTGTTGATCAAGCGAGCCTGGTCGCGGTGATGGAGTCCGATGCTAGGCTCATCCAAGACGTAGAGCACACCCACCAGCCGTGATCCGATCTGCGTCGCCAATCGGATCCGCTGCGCCTCGCCGCCGGCCAGCGTCGTCGCTGTGCGATCGAGAGTGAGATAGCCGAGGCCGACACTGACCAGGAAGTGAAGGCGGTCGCGGACCTCCTTGAGGATCCGTCGGCCGATCTGCCACTGGGTGTCGGTGAGGCGCGGAGGGACATCCATGACGTCAATCGCCTCCGCCGCCTCCTTGAACTTAGCATCCGTCAAGTCGTCGATCCATTCCAAGAGCCGACTGACCGGCCAAGCGGCAAGCTCGTTGATAGATTTGTCGGCGACCGTGACCGCCAGTGCGACCGGCCGCAACCGGGCCCCGCCACAAGCCGGGCAAGGTCGGTGGGTCATAAACCGCTCGATCTTGCCCCGGATGTAATCGGAGTCCGTCTCTCGATACCGTCGCTCCAAGTTGGGGATCACGCCCTCGTAGTGGGTTCGATACCGGCGATGGCGCCCCTCACGGTTGACGTACTGGATCTGGACGCGCTCGTCGCCGCTACCGTAGAGGATGATGCGCTGTTGAGCGCCGTTTAGGTCGCGCCACGGTATGTCGGTGGGGATGTCGAAATGGTCGGCGACGGCCGCAATCAGCTGCCAACGATAGCCGTGCCTATCTTCGGTGTTCCAGGCGTGGATAGCCCCTTCCTGAAGGCTCACGTCCGCATTGGGCACGATCAGCTCTGGGTCGAGCTTCATCTGGGTCCCCAGACCCTCGCATTCCGGACACGCCCCGTGCGGGCTGTTGAACGAGAAGGTGCGGGGCTCGATCTCCGGCAGACTGATGCCGCAGACCGGGCAGGCCAGATGCTCCGAATAGAGGACGTCGTGGGCCGGATCCGACGATACGTCGTTGACGATCACCATCCCGTCGCCCAGCTGGAGGGCCGTCTCCATGGAGTCGGCCAGACGGGAGCGGAAGCCATTCTCGATATTGTCAGGGATGATCAGGCGATCCACAACCGCCTCGATGGTGTGCATCTTGTAGCGATCGAGATCGATCTCCTCGTCCACGTCGCGCACCGTGCCGTCCACCCGCACGCGCACGAAGCCGGCCTTACGCACATCGTCGAAGATCGCCTCGTGCTCGCCCTTGCGGTCCTTGATGAGGGGCGCCAAGACCTGGAAACGCGTTCCAGACGGCATGGCCATGACCGAATCGACGATTTGCTGAGCGCTCTGCTTCTGCACCGGCCGACCACACTGAGGACAATGCGGGACGCCAACGCGAGCGTAGAGGAGGCGGAGGTAGTCGTAGATCTCGGTCACCGTTCCGACCGTCGAACGAGGATTGTGCGAGACGCCTCGTTGATCGATGGAGATGGCAGGCGATAGTCCCTCGATTTGATCGACGTCGGGCTTCTCCATCTGTCCCAGGAACTGACGCGCGTAGGATGAGAGGCTCTCCACGTAGCGGCGCTGTCCCTCCGCGTAGATGGTATCGAAGGCCAGAGATGACTTGCCGGAGCCTGAGATACCGGTGATAACCACCATGTCATCCCGAGGAATCTCGATGGTCACGTTCTTCAAATTGTGCTCTCGTGCTCCTCGCACGATGAGCTTGCTCTTGTTATCCTGTTTGTCGAACATAAGGTCAAACCTGCTGCTCTTCTAGTTTCTCCCTCCTTTGCCGACCTTTCATGCTAACACATTTTCGCGGTTGGACAACGAGACGACGCTTTGCTATAATCTCTCCCGCAGCCTAACGCAACGTGTTCCAGACGACCTCTGCCGGTCAGAGGCTAGAAGATGTCATCGAGTGGCGTATGAGCGTCCCGGAGAGTGATATGATCCTTCTCACCATCCCCGTCGGCATGAACCAGACGAACTGCTACGTCGTGGGCTGCGAGACAACCCATCAGGGGGCTGTGATAGACCCCGGCGGGCAGCCTGACCGCATTGTGCGGAAGATCGAACAGCATGATCTGAGCATCGAGTTCGTGCTGATCACACATGCTCACTTCGACCACATCGGCGGCATCGCGGACGTGGTCGAGGCGACAGGGGCGCAGCTGGCGATCCACGCCGACGAGCGTCCGCTGCTGGAGCACGGAGGTGGAGCCTCAATGTGGGGCCTGAACGTACCCACCAGCCCAGCGCCGGACATTGAGCTTTCGGAGGGGGAAATCCTTGAGGTGGGCGAGCTGAGTTTCGAGGTGCTGCTCACGCCGGGACACAGCCCGGGTGGCGTGACGTTCTACGAACCCGACGAGGGCGTGGCGTTCGTGGGCGACGTGCTCTTCTCAAGAGGGGTAGGACGCGCCGATCTGCCAGGTGCCGATCGCAGGACGCTGATGCGCTCCATCAAAGAGGTGCTGTTTAAGCTCCCGGGCGACACCGTGGTCTATCCAGGCCACGGCCCCGAGACGACGGTGGCGGAAGAGAGACGTTCAAACCCCTGGGTGAGATGATGGCAGATGGGGGGAGAGGAGGGAAGCTGCAAGCCAGGGAAGGATTACCCTGCCCGGACGCTGCCACAATCGCCGCCCGCTACCACGTTTCTTAGCCGCCCCACCCCTTCGATCTGAACCTCGACCTCGTCTTGAGGCGACAGCGCCCCGACGCCCTCGGGCGTACCGGTCATGATCACGTCGCCCGGCTCTAGAGTCATGATGGACGAGGTGTAGGCGATGAGCTCGGCCGGCGAGAAGGCCATCTCCGAGGCCCGAGCGCCCTGGCGCGCCTCCCCGTTCACCCGGCAGATGATCTCAAGCTGGGCAACGTCATCTTCGCTCAACCCGGTCACCAGCCAAGGACCCAGGGGACAGAAGGTGTCGAAGCCCTTAGCCCGGGTCCATTGATCGTCGAGCCGCTGCAGGTCGCGGGCCGTGACGTCGTTGCCGCAGGTCACACCAAAGACGCAGTCCCAGGCCTCTTCGGGCACTACGTTTCGGCAGCGCCTTCCAATCACCACCACCAACTCCGCCTCGTAATCCACACGCTCAGATTGGGGTGGCAGGTGAATGGCCGCGTCCGGCCCAATGATGGCGCTGGGCGGCTTGAAGAAGATGAGCGGTTCCTCAGGAACCACCGCCCCGTGCTCGGCAGCGTGGGCCGGGTAGTTGCGGCCCACGCAGACGATCTTGGTGGGCGTCGCAGGAGCCAGCAGTGCCAGCTCGCCGTGGCGTCCGAGCACGGCGCGATCCTCGCTTATGGCGGGCTCCCATGCTCCAAAAGGATCAGCCGGGAGACGATAGACGACATCATCCTCCAGGATGCCCCACCGCGGACCACCCGGCGTCATTGCGCGCACGACGCGAATACGTCCCTGTCTCTCCTCGGCTTCTGGAGAAAAGCTAGGCGTTGTCATTGAGCAAACCTCCCATCATCTCGTGAGTGCGGAAGCTTCTGTTTGCGCTTCTCGAACAAGTAGTGAGAGACCATATACTCCTGTCCCCGACGAAGGGCCCACGTCTCCTCGCAGGCCATGAAGAAGAGCCGCCAGTTGACCAACCAGCGCGTGGCATCATCTTGGCCATAGGTCTGGGCTATGATCTCGCGCACCTCCGGCCGGTGGCGGTCGAGCTTCTCCAACCAGGCCCGCAAGGTCTTGGCGTAGTGCATACCGCTGACGCGCCAATGATCGACGACGTGCAGGTCCCGCTGAAAGTGGAGTAACAGATCATCGGAAGGCATGGTGCCGCCGGTGAAGAACGTCTGAGCCATCCAGTCATCCGAGTCCTGGGCGTCGAACTCGAAGGCGAAGGCACGATGGCTGAAGATGTGCACAAAGAGCTTCCCATCGGGCTTGAGCAACGAGGCGACTCGGGCCATCAAGCGCTCGTAGTTCTTCATATGCTCGAACATCTCGATGGAGAGCACACGGTCAAAGACGCGGTCGATCTTGAGATGGTTGACGTCGGCGACGAGACCGTCAACGTTGTCCAGACGCTGCTGACGGCATCGCTCCTCAATAAAGGCGATCTGCGGCGGCGAGTTCGAGACCGCCAGCACCCGGCAGCTGGGATAGCGCTCCGCGATCCAGAGGGAGAGCGAGCCCCATCCACAGCCCAGATCGAGGACCTGCAGGCCATCCTGAAGCTGAGCCCGCTGACAGGTGAGGCGGAGCATGGCCTCCTCGGCCTGGTGGATGGTTTGGACGTCCTGCGGCCAGTGGCAGCAACTGTACTTGAGCCGCTCGCCGAGCACGAGCTCAAAGAACGCTGGTGGGACCTCGTAGTGCTGACGATTAGCGTCGTCCGTATGAATGGCGATGGGGCTGCGCTTCAGCTTCTCGATCAAGGCTCGGCGCCGGGCGTCACGCTCCTCCAGGCCCAATCGGTAGCGCTGCCTCGTGCTTCGCCTGAGGAGAAGGCGCAGACCGAGCCGCGTCAGCCAGTCCGGGATCCGGTTGGTGTGGAGAAGGTCAACGGCCCACATTAGCCCGCTCCATCGGTGTAGGCACGGTCCCAATCGATCACCAGACAGAATGGGCCGGCTTGCCTACTGGCGATCATCCACCCGAAGGAGATCATGGGGTCAAAGCCGAGGGATGGAGCATCCGGGACATCTCGACCGCGAAAGATGGGACGAAAGCGATCGAAGGAGAAGCCCTCGCCACGCTCCAGGGAGAGAACGCCCTCGAAGACCGCGAGGCCATCGGAGGCGACGTTGAATTCGCTGGCAGAGACACCGCCCATCAGCACGTCTTCGATGGAACGCCAAGCCTCCTGATCCACCTCTACGTCGAAGTCGAGGAGCGTGAGGATCTTCACGTTCGTCATGGTTGGAACCTCCTTAGTCACGCATTCTCTCGCCGGCGCGGAGCGATCAACGCGCGTTAGCTACCCTCTCGCCGCAGGAAACCAATGGCGCGACTGAGCCCCAGCAGAGCGATGAGGCCCAGGACGAGCGCTAGGCCGAAGCTCAGATCGATCTGGACAGTCAGCGCCAGTACCGCGAGGAAGAGACCCAGTCCATCAACGAGGAGCAACCGTCGCAGGTGACGTCGCTGCAACGTCTGCTCCTGGTCCACAGCGTCCACGCGCTTCAGCTGACGATCGAAGCCATCTAGGTGCCAAGCGGAGAGCGCGGCGATCAAGCCTACCAAGAGCAAGACGGTGCTCAGGTCCAACACAGCGCCGACGGCCGCCGTGACAACGAAGAGGCCCACCATCAGCCGCGCCAGCCACGTCCAGCTCAGCCGCTGCCCCATGACCCACGTCACCCCCAAGAAGAGGATCGCAGCTGCCGGCAGCAAGAGGGCACCGAGGGCGTAGGCCAGCATCAATGCCGACGCAGCGGCAATGATGCTGGCGATCAAGGCGGTAGCCGTCATCGGCAAAGCTCCTACTCCACGCCAACCGCGCGGAACCAATGAGGCTGCCGGCTGAGCGAGGTGTGCAAGGCGCGATCAAAAGGCGTATCGACCTGCCAGTCCACCGTCCGGATTCCCGCGCGCTGCAGCCGGCGCAACAACAGATCCCGCTCCAATCGGGCGATGCGAACTGCCAGAGCGACGGCGGGATCGGGCTCAAGAGTCTGAGCCTCGAAGGTGATGGGATCGGGACTAACGACCATCAGCTGATAGCCGCGAGCCCTCAGGCGCACCAAGGTCGACACGTCGTCATCGCAGAGGGGGCTGATTAGCACCAACTGTGACTTGGCGGGGAAGTAGCGCGTAGGTATGAAATCGAGACTCTCAAAGACGCGGCTCTCCCCGGTCTCCGCCCCGGCAAGGGACCGCAGGATGCGCTCCCGCTGAATCCGACCATAACCCGGGAACGTCCAGTCCAAGAAGCCACCATAGACTAACAGCCCCACACGGTTACCTTCACTGAGGAAAGCGGCCGCCAAGGAAGCGGTGGCGCGCACGCCGTGCTCAAAGAGGGAGATGCCCCGTCCCTGCTGATCGGTCCGACGACGCGCATCGAGGATCAAGCCGACGTCCGTGATGCGCTCCTGCTCGAACTCGTTGGTGAAGAGAGAGGGGCGGTGACGGGCGCTGACCCGCCAGTTGATCCAGCGTAGGGGATCCCCCACCTGGTACTCGCGCACGCCGAAGAACTCCACACCCGAGCCGCCCTGTCGGGCGGGGACGGGACCGGCGTAGGCGCGGGTACGGCGCGGCCTGATGGCGACCCGACGCAGTTTCATCACCTCGGGGAGGATCATCAACCGTTTAGGCGTCTTGAGGACAGCCTGTCGTGAGAAGAGGCCCAGCTCATCGGAGGCCTTGACCCGCACCGTGCCAAGCTTGACGTCACCGCGGCCGCCCTGGACGCGGTAGGTCAAGGTCGTGGTCTCCCCGGGAGCCAAGGAGGTGAGAAGGCTTGATTCACCATCGATCACCTCAAGCTGCTGCGGGATGACGTCCTGGATCTCCACACGCTCCAGCCCGGCCCCCTGATTGGTGATGGTAAGCTGGACGGTTACCGGCTTGCCCTTGGGGACCCGATCATCGCTGAGGGAACGGGTCGCGGTCAAGTGAAGCTCGCCAGGCCCATAGGCCAGGGCGGCCACCAGATAGAGGATGAGCGGAATGGTCAGGGTCAGCAGCGGACCGCTCATCAAGGCTAGGCCCAGGAGCAGCAGAACATAGACCAGGCCCCCCAGCAGGAGGAGTCGTCTCACGATTAGACGCCTTCGATGACGGGAACGGGAACAGAGCGGAGGATACCGTCCAAGACGTCCTCGGCCGCGTGCCGCTTCATCCACAGGTCCGGCTGAAGGATGAGACGGTGCACGAAAGCGGGCTTGACGAAGATCTTCACGTCGTCGGGAAGGACGTAGTCCCGTCCGTGCAAGGCAGCCCAGGCTCGGCTGAGCTTGAGCAGCGTCAGGGAGCCACGCGGGCTGGCGCCCACAGCCACCTCACGGTGCTCACGGGTCTCGACCGCGAGCGAGACAATATACTGCTGCAGATCGGCATTAACGTGGATCGTCTCCACCGTCTGACGCGCTGCCAGCAACTCCTCCGCGTCCGCCACCTGATTCAGGTCGAACGTATCCTGCCGGCGCTCCTGCCGCCGTCTCAGAATCTCCTGTTCCTGATCCGGGGTGGGATAGCCGACCGACAACCGCATCAGAAAGCGATCGAGCTGGGCCTCGGGCAGGGGGAAGGTACCCTCATACTCGATGGGGTTCTGCGTGGCAACCACGATGAAAGGAGGCGGGAGCTTCATTGTCTGGCCCTCAAGGGTGACCTGATACTCCTGCATCGCCTCCAACAGAGCGGACTGGGTCTTCGGAGACGCACGGTTGATCTCGTCAGCGAGGATGATGTTGGCGAAGATAGGCCCCTGACGCAGGACAAACCGAAACGCATCTGAATCCGGCGCCCGTTCGTAGACGTAGCCTCCCGTGATATCGCCGGGAAGGAGATCAGGCGTGAACTGGATGCGCTTAAACGTCAATCCGAGAGCCGCAGCAAAGCTCTTGGCGATGAGGGTCTTGGCCAGACCAGGGTAGTCCTCCATCAACACGTGTCCCCCGGCCAGCACTGCCGACATAATCTGCTCCAAGAGCAAGCGCTTACCAACGATAGCCCGCTCTACCTCTCCGATGACGCGGTCACCCAGGGCAGAGACCTCGGTGACATCCATCGTGGTCATAAAACCTCCAATCGTTCTTCTAGGAATCGCACAACGCGCTCCAATTCAGGGCTGGGATCCTCTCTCTCTTTGGCCCCGCGAAGATGGCGCCTCAGCCAAGTGATGAGACCAACAGGTCGGGATGGCGAAAACAGCCGTCCCCCCTCACGAAGAAACGCTCTGACCTCAGGCGGCGCCTCCAGCGCCTCCAGCCCCCGCTCCACCTTCGCCCGCCCGTACGGTTCCTCGACATCCAGGGATCTGAGGATCAACTGGCCCAGACGCTGAGAGAGGCGTCTTCTGAAGTAGGTGGAACGCGCGGCATAGCGAATCTGGGACGTCAACTGCTTCACTTGACCGCTGTAGCTCTGCTCGAAGACGAAATCCTCCGAGGAGGCTGCATCTCCCCCTGATCGACCGAGAGCGATGAGGATGTTTGTCAGCGCCAGGGCCAGGCCGAACAAGAGGAGGGCGCCCCAAAACAGAGTGCGCGGTATCGTACGGACGTAGACCCGGCCGATCCAGGCCAGATAGAGAAACGGCGCGGCGACAACGTCGCGAACGAAGTCGCCAGATACCCGGGAGAGCAGAAGGGCGATAGGGATAGCCAGGAGCGCGACGAGCGCCGCCGCCAGGAGCCACCTCTTCAGCGTGGGACTCACGAGGTGCTCCTGCAGGACCGGACGATGGAGGTCAAGGATACAACAGCCTGTCGCTGCTCTTGCTCGCCGAGTTGCTTGTCACCGTAGCGGACCGCCTCGAAGAGACGGGTGAGCCGGCGCACCTGCGTGGTCGAGACGCCCAACCCCTCAAGTTCGGCCTCAAACTCGCGGGGGGTCATCGCCCGCTGCCGCTGGACACCTCGCTGCTCCTTTAGAACTTGCATCATCTCGAAGTAACACTTGGTCACCGTGTCCTTCAGGTCGGCACCGGCCTCTATAGCGTCGATGGCGTCCTGCGCCTCCTGGGCGAGCTTGTCCAGGGAGGGGGATGGTCGCTGCCTGCGACGCCAGATGTACCAGCCTAAGCCCACCAAGAGCGCGGCCAGGAGCAAGGCGACGCCGATGGTCGCGGCAAGGATCAACCACTGTCTGGGCTCGGGGGCGTACGCCACGTCGGGGGTCGGGGGAATATCCTGGGGCGTCGCCTGGGGCATCTGGAGATCACCGAGGGTGTCGGTCGCGTCCGGCTGGAAGCGCCACAGCAGGTAGAGGGGTATCATGACGATGAGCAGGGCGATCAGGTCTCGGAGCACGCGCCTTCGCACCTGTGGCGAGACAATATAGAGGAGAAGGGCGAAAGGGAGAAGCGCTCCGGCGACCATGAAGAGCACGCGGAAGGCGATCTCAAGAACGCGGCTTGGCGGTGGCGTTTCGCCCTGCTGCTGTTCCTCTACCCTCGGCATTCGAGGAAGCTGGCTCCCCTCGTACGTCATGTCGAGACCTGAGAGACCACCAGCGAGGATGACAACGGCAGCGATTGCCAGGCCTGAGAAGAGGATGAGCCAGAGCCTCTTACGCTTGCTTAGGTCGATAGACATCGTTCAGAATCCCGGGGAGATTATAACCGGACCGGGAGGGTTTCACAACTACACTTCATCTGAGTGCCTGCATGCTCTGTAGCCGACTCTGGTATGGACGGTCGTGGCCAACACCGCGGATTGTGGAGTCGCTGGGAGCAGAAGAGACCCGTGGCACACGATCATGGAGAGACCCCCTCAACAGGACGGAGAGGCCGGGAGCGGATCATGCTACCGCCCTGGGGCCCGGGCAGAGGATGTGCGTGGAGGATGGGAGCAGACAGAGACACGACTATCTCTGGTTAAGACTACGTTTAGGTACGACCACGTCCGGGTACGACCACGTTTGCGGAGAGCTGTGTCTGGCAATGCGCTGCAGTCAGGGTGAGGGGGAAGCGTCGATCAGCCGCTTCGCGGAGAGCATACCCAGCTCCGCGCCGTGGAGCATAGTGTTGACCAGGCGCTCGGCGGCAACGAAAGCCCAGCTCAGACCACGCCCACCGAACCCCACGGCGAAGTAGGCCTGGGGCAGGCTCGGCAAGCTGCCCAACAAGGGCAGCCCATCGGGCGTGAAGCCCATCACCTCGGACCAATGATCGGCGTTATCGAGATCGAGCTCCGGGATGTGGCGAGAGACGAAATCCGCCAACCGATCTCGGAGTTGGCCTGCGCTGTCGGCGGCGTCGCGACGCTGCCAAGTGCCCAGCAAGAGACGACCATTGGGGAGGGCGCGAAGCAACCCCTGGCCGCCCCAGAAGGTGCAGAGCCGATCAGGAACGGGATCGTTGAGGGGCTCTGTGGTGAAGACGACGCAGCGCACCGGTGCTACGTTCTCGGCAAGATAGGGATCGACCAAGGCAGCGTAACCGTTGACGGCCAGCACCACCGCGCTACAGATCACGGTCCGGCCGTGAGCCCAGACACGAATCCCATCATCCGTGGGCTCCAGCGCGTAGACCTCAGTCCCCTCGTGGACCATAACACCGTCAGCGTCCAGCAGAGCGCGGGTCAGGGCCGTCACATCGACGCCCACGTCAGCGGGACGACGCAGCGCCGCCTGGAAGCCCCGCTGGAGAGGGTCGGTCAGGGTGAAAGAGGCATCGAAGCCGTCGTCGCGAAGAAGCTTGACCGATTCCCAGAGGGCGTCCGCCTCCTCGTCATCGGCGGCCAGCGCGAGGCTTCCAGCTCGCCGGAAGGGGACCTCCAGCCGTCGGGCGGTCTCAACGAGACGGGCACGCCCCCCGGCGGTGAGGGCCCATATCTCCCGAGCGCGCTGACGCCCATAGACCGAGACAGCCCAACTGTAATCGCCGGCCAGACCGAGAAGCGCCATACCGAGGCTGCGGCCAGTGGCACCGCCGGCCATGGATCGGGCCTCCAGGACGGCGGTGTCGAACCCCTCTCGGGTGAGACGAGCCGCCACCGCTGCGCCAACCAACCCCGCCCCCACGACAATCACGTCGCAGGCGTCACTCCGCCGGGGGTCCCTCTTCCTTAGCATACTCATCTCCTGATCGATCACGGACGTCGGCCGCCAGGCCGCTAGGCGGTGGCGGTCAGCACGTGGTAGCTGCGGTCGGCGTAGGCGACGCTGGCGTTGCCGAAGGCCTCACGCATCAAGTCATCGTAACCGATGAAGCGATTGGCAACCACAAACAGCCGCCCTTCTGGCCGCAGGACGCGGCGGGCGTCACGTACAAACTGATGGGCCACCTGATAGTCCACCTCTCGCCCCTGATGGAATGGCGGATTGCTGATCACCACGTCGAACGCCTGGTCATCGACCACCTGGGAGACGCCGTCGGACAGCACCACGTCGGCGTTGGAAACGCGATTGACCTCAAGCGTGCGTCGAGCGGATCGGACGGCGCGAAGATCGCTATCCACCAGCACGACCTCCCCCCGAGGGGCGCGTCGGGCTGCGGCCAAGCCAGCGAGCCCTGTGCCACAGCCTAGATCGAGCACCCGGTCAGCGGGATCGATGGCCATGACGTCCACCAGGCGCTCGGTCCCCCCGTCGAGCCGGTCCCAGGCGAAGACACCAGGCTTGCTCACCAAGGTCACCTCGGCGCCATCAACGACGAGGGAGCGACGGGCGTACATCTCCACGGGCGGTGGCGGCTCCATACCCTCGGGCCGGACGGTCATAGCAACGTGGTAGCCTTTCTTGCGGCGCACCACCCCGCAGCGGCCGAAGAGATCACGCGCGTAGGTGACACAGCCCTTGACACCCACGTGGGTGCTGGCGACGAAGAGGAAGCGGCCCCCGGGGCGCAGGACTCGAGCTGCCCCGCGGATCAACTGACGCTGCACCGCTCGGCCACGCGGTAGATGAGAAAGAACGAGGTCGAAGGAGCCTGGATCGAGCTCCTCGACACCGTCACCGAGACGGACCTGGGCGTTGGCGACGTCATTGGCCTCCAGGGTGCGGCTGGCCGAGGCGACGGCCACGGCGTTGCAGTCGACGAGAGTGACCTGCCCATGCGGGGCCATCAAGCCGGCCAGCGTCCCAATGAGCCCGGTGCCACAGCCGAGGTCGAGGACGTCCATCCGCGGCTCAAAGCGAGGTATCTCCAGCAGCGCTGCGGTGCCCGGGTTGACGAGGTCCCAAGACCAGACGCCGGGTTTGCCGGTGACGATCAGCTCGCGGCCTCGCACGTCGACGACGACTTTGTGGAAACCACGGGTGTCATTCATAGTGAGCTTGATGTACGACACGCAGGACGGAGGATCTGGCTAGGGAGCGCCGCGCCCTGCGTATCGCGGTCTAGTACTCGTAGCAGCTAGCGCCGATGAATTCGCGGAGCAGGGAATCGGGCGGGATGGCCGATTCGTCCTCGACCGCCGTGACCGCGCTGAGCAGCCGATGAACGCGCTCGGCACGCTCGTAGGCATCCTGCCGCAAAGGATCGTCCTCGTACATCTCCACCCATTCGGCGAAGTGGTCAAAGAGCCGAGCCTTCATAATGGGCAGCTCGTAGGGAAGGCCGGTGTTGACGATGTGATCGGCCGTGTTGGCGTAGGGGATGATGTTGCGCATCTCGCTCTTGCGCACGTAGTGCCAGTGACCGAGGGTACGTTCGGGATCATAAGCGCGGAAATTGGCGTCGCGCACCATGCGGCGCATGAGCCGCAGGTCGGTCCAGCGAACGTACCGACCGCCCGGCCCCTTCATCTGGAGGAGCGGTTCGACGTAGAGCTTGAATTTCGTCTCATCGTCGATGCCCTCGGTCATATCCGGATAGAGCCCATGAAGACTGTCGATGAGTATCATCTCATCGGGCTCGACCTTCATTGGCGTCTCGGCGTCGTGACGTTTCCCAGTCTGGAAGTCGTAGAAGGGGATCATAACTTCCTCACCGTCCAACAAGCGGTGTAGATGCTCGTTGATCAGGTCGAGATCGAGGGCCTGAGGCGTCTCGAAGTCGTAGTCGCCGAACTCGTCCTTGGGATGGAGTTCCAGGTCGAAGAAGTAGTTGTCGACGGCGAGGGGCTTCAAGCTGATGCCGGCCTGCCTAAGGAGATGGCTGAGCTTGGTGGTGGTGGTCGTCTTACCGGAGGACGACGGACCGGTGATAAGAACCAGGCGAACGCGCTCGCGCCAGTCCTTGATCATCTCCGCGGCGGTGGTGATATCCTCTTTATAGAAGTGATCGGTCTCGCGTACGATCTGGGGAAACTCACCCGCGGCGATGCGCTCGTTCAGTTGAGCGACGGTGTGGAGCTTGTGCTCGACGGCCCAGTCGAGCGCCTCCCAGATCTTGGCCCAGGGTATGTTACCGGAGGGTTGCTCGTGGCGTCGGGCTCGCTCGCGCCGGCGGCGCGAGCGCTCCTCACGATAGAGGATGTAGGCCTTAGCTGTCTTGGCGTGGCCGTTCTCGATGAGCACCTTCTCGACGACGTCCTGGATCTCCTCAACAGTGGGGGTATGATCCGCAGGTGTCTGATCCTCAAGCACCTGCACGACCTGGTCGGCGAGTTCC
>Ga0207797_1000639_pt1 | contig 26698 bp, 21 predicted proteins | sample PRCRCaboRojoPR_6_FD_187275 | JGI IMG/M metagenome (GOLD analysis project Ga0207797, IMG submission 187275) | Marine sediment microbial community from Cabo Rojo, Puerto Rico - PR CR 10% Liquid 1 (SPAdes) | ecosystem: Environmental > Aquatic > Marine > Coastal > Sediment | place: Cabo Rojo, Puerto... | reverse complement strand
CATCTTTTCACAGTGACCGTAATGAACAATAAATAGAATCATGTATATTCTCCTACCCTATGGATGTGCCATACTGAGGGAGCTCGTCGCAGGCCATCCAGGGGGAGGAACAAGTCGGAAACATCACCTTTCTGGTGAGACCGAGCCTACACACTCCCCTCCCCTGGCGGGAGGGGCTGGGGGAGGGGGAAAATATTCTCCCGGAAACGTCAAACCCTGCGAGCCTCCCCAGCAACGCCGAGGGTTTACCCAGGTAAATTACCGGTAAGGCGTTGTCAGGAATTGAGGTAGAAGTGGCCCATGGACGTTGTTATTCTATTCGGGCAATGCAGGTTTTGAGTTCGAGAAGGGGGAAAAGTCGGATCCGAGTTTGGAACGGCAGCCTTTTCCGTCGCACTCTTTGAAAAGACCACGGCCTGAAATCAAGATCGGCATACGGACATCTGCATCACCAGAATGAGAGGATGAACTAACATCACTGGTCATTCAGGTCTTTTTGCCATCGCTCCTGCAATTCCTGGAGGTTCTCCCTGGTTGTCAACAGGACCACCTCATCACCTTTTCGAAACTTGGTTTCATCATCCACGAACAGGAATTCCTCCCCTCTGTACATGCAAATAATCCGTGCCGCATTGGGAAGCTCGAGTTCTGACAACTTGACCGCATCGCGACCTTCCATCACAAAAGAAAAAAGCCTTGCATCCCCCTTGATTACGGTAGACAACTCAAAGCTGTCAATTCCGTTCACCATATCGACCAAATACCTGGCGATTGTACGGTTTGGAATGATCGTGTGTTCAAGTCCAAGCTCTCGGCAAATATCCTCAAATTCCGGATTCTCAATGCTTGTGATGATACGTTTGAATCCAAGTGTTCGACCGACCAGGCTGGCAATCAAATTCACCTGATCGCTGTCGGTGAGGCAAAACAGGATGTCGGTCGCCGGCGGATCTACTTCTCGAAGTACCGCCGGGTTGCTCCCATCTCCGTGCAGAAAACTGCAGTCCCGGATCAGCTTTGACCACGTAACGCCCGACGCAAACATACAAAGGCCGACGCCAATTGTGATCAGGAATGCCAGGATCAATAGCGATCGAAACTGCAACAGGTCGATGGATCCTCTCCATCGACCTTTGTATACCCGGTGATACAACATCAACGAGACCGCCCCACTGAGACACGCGAGGGTAATTACCATATGAACCGGCCAGCCTCCCAACCCTGCGAGACTGTCGTCGTGCGGCGCGTATCCACCCGTGGATACGGCAGCCAAAGCGTATAAAAAGGCGTGAAACGGTGTGCCCGTGACTCCCCATATAAGGAGAAATGCTGCAACGGTTAAACACCCATAGATCGCAAGGACGTTTCTTGCGTACGATCTTGTACCGCCCACCAGATCGTCACTTTGTGTCTCGGTTACCGCCAGCCCCTTGGCGACACGGCCCGGCCTGATAAACAAAGCCAACGAGAGCACAACGATGCCTAGACCGCCGTACCATTGCATCCAAGCGCGACCAAAGAGAAAAGCTACGGGCTTGTCTTCCACCGTGGGTAGTGTTGAGAGTCCGGTGGTGGTGGCTCCGGATATCGCTTCGAACAGGGCGTCAATGAAACTGAGTCCCGAGGCCATCATCGGGTATGACATGACAAGGGGCGTGAAGAGAAAGAGTAGGCCCGCCACTACCATGGCTTCATTTATTTGGATTTGACGCGACGCAGAAAGCCGGCCGAAGGATGCCGCAATCGCTACCAGTAGCACTGCGACCGCCAGATATCTCAAACCGATGTGCGTATCTCCTGAGAGAAAAGAAACAATGATCGGTACCAGGGTCAAGACGGCAATAATTACACAAAGCTGCGCGAAGTATTTTACAATTACCTCAAAGCGAACGGCGTAACGTAACGCTTCACCCTGCTTCATCGTATGCAACGTCCTCTCGGCCTTCCGTCGATGACTGAGGGGTATTCTATTTTCCGCACGATCGCCCGTCAACTCACTTTTTCTATGCTACAATCATCTGCTCACCGGTGGACAATAGGACTGTACTCCTTTCTCAACCCGAAATACATGAATACCTGTATGGTCGGATGGTCATCCGGTTCGATATGTAAGATAAGGTACTGACAGGAGAGGAAACCAATTGGAGCACAGGATTTCAGAAACGGCACTGGACGAAACCGTCATTTCACTGATGGAGAATAACGATGGATCTTTTTGTCACTGCAGCCCATGGCATCGCCAGGGGGATTGAAATTGTCGGGATCGGGATTATTGTCATAGGGGCTCTGATCGCCACCTTTCTGTTCGTAAAAGAATGGGCGAAAAGCGATCTTTTTTCGGAAGTCTATCAGAAATACCGGGAACGACTGGGGCAGAGCATTCTTTTGGGACTTGAATTCCTGGTAGCGGCGGACATCGTCGGCACGGTGGCGGTGGATCCGACATTTCGCAATGTGGGCATATTGGGGGCCATTGTGGGGATTCGGACATTTCTGAGTTTTGCGCTTGAGATGGAAATCAAAGGGACCTTTCCCTACAAGAGGGAAAAAGTCAGTTAGCAAGCCCCAAAAAAATGCTGGTATGTACAAACGCCGCATCGCGCGACAAGGGTCGCTCCACCGTGTGAAACATCAGACGGATCGGATGAACCATGGACTGGATCCTTGCAATTCTTGCCACATTGCCCATCGCTGTCATCGGAGTCCTCATGGTGGGGTTCATGTGGCCTGCCGCCGGGGCCATGAGCCTGGGATGGCTGACGGCAGTCGCTGTGGCCATGTGGAAATGGGATATGCCGGTGTCCTGGCTGATGGCGGCCTCCATTGCGGGTATCATCAACGCAGTGGACATCCTGCTGATCGTCTTCGGGGCGCTCTTAATCCTCAGGCTGATGAAGAGAAGCGGAGGCATTGACGGCATCTCCCATTCCATGGCAGAGGTCTCGGAGGATCGAAGAGTTCAGGTGATCATCATTGCGTGGCTGATGGGTTCTTTCCTGGAAGGGGCAGCCGGGTTTGGAACGCCGGCGGCTGTCGCGGCGCCCCTGTTGGTCGGATTGGGATTTCCTCCCTTGATCGCTGTGGTGACAACCTTAGTAGCGGACAGCGCAGCCGTGACATTCGGTGCCGTCGGGGTCCCGGTTTGGGGAGGGTTCGAACCGGTAAAAGAGCTGGTTACCCTCCAAGCCGGAATGACTTTCAATGACTTCTTAGACCTGATTGGTGCGCATGCCTCCGTCCTTCACTTCCTGGTAGGGACCTTCATTCCTTTGGTTGTCATCAGCCTCATGAGTCGAATGGCCACGGGATCTCTGAAAAAGGCACGGGAGGTTTGGCCTCTCGCCTTATTCGCAGGCCTCGTGTTTACCATACCTCAAATGGCGGTGGCCGTTTGGATCGGTCCCGAATTACCCGCCTTGCTTGGCTCTCTGATTGCCTTGCCGATCTTTCTTTATGCAGTAACCAAGGGTTTTCTTTGTCCTCATGAACCATGGGATTTTCCTCCCAGGGATACGTGGCCGAGCCACTGGGAAGGATCGATTGGGGTAGGGGTTGGAAAAGTCGGTCAAAAGAGGAATCTGACTTCCTGGAAAGCCTGGCTGCCCTATGTGCTCATCGGCGCCGTCCTACTTTTGGGACGATTGGAAGTTTTCGGCCTCAAATCTCTGTTGCTTTCCTGGAAGATCGGATGGGACAACATCTTGGGAACGACCATCAGTAGAAGTATCGCCCCTCTTTACAATCCCGGTGTCATACCCTTTCTCCTTGTTGCGGCGGTGATCCCGTTCCTTCACCGGGTGGGCAAAGAGGATGTCACCTCAGCGATCAAGGAGACGTTTCGCATGATCGCTCCGGCCGCCGTAGCACTCGTTTTTACGCTGGGGATGGTCTATATAATGATGAATTCCGGAGAACCTCGGAAAGTTGATTCCATGTTGCTGGTTATGGCCAACGCGGCGGCAGAAACGGCCGGCCGTTTCTGGTATTTGGCCGCCCCTCTGGTGGGCGTCCTCGGCTCTTTCATTTCCGGCAGCAACACCGTGTCCGATATCATGTTCGGGGCTTTCCAGCTGAGCACCGCCCGCGAAGTCGGTCTCGCGGAACACGTCGTTCTCGCCTTACAGGCGGTCGGGGGCGCTGCGGGCAATATGATCTGTATTCACAATGTGGTTGCCGTATTGACGACCGTAGGACTTGTGGGAAAGGAAGGGCTCGTGGTACGAAAGAATCTCCCCATTGCTGTTATTTACGGTCTGGCAGCCGGCGCCCTCTCTTGGGCAGGGTCAACACTCTTCGGATAACTATGTCTTGGTGCTCTCCGTGAAAAGCCATTTGCCCGATGAACCACTACATTAGGGGATCCGCTTCACTCGGGTTGTCCCTTTTTCTTGCCCACTTCACCTACGTGAATGAGTACTCGACGCATGGCAATCGGGCCTAGAAGTTCAAAAACAACCGTTGAACCGATAACGACCGTAATGATGCTTTCTTTGAAATCCGGGAAGTGTTGGCCGGCAATGAGAGCCATTCCCAGGGCAACACCTGCCTGTGGCATTAATGCGATGCCCATCCAGTTTCGAATCCTTTTGTCTGCATGACAAAACCTCCCGGATATTCTCGCGCCCACTACGAGTCCCGCTACGCGACAGAAAACGTAAGCGGTACCTAGCAAGCCTGCCTGCATCAACGCATCCAAGTGCAAAGAAGCCCCGGCCAGAACAAAAAACAGAATCATAAAAGGCCACTCGATACCTTCGATTGCGTTGAAGCACCGCTCCCGATGGGAGGCTAGATTTGCTACCGTTGCCCCGAGAATCATAGCAGCCAATATGTACGATACATTCAGCCACACGGAGAGACCGCCACTTAGAAACACCATACCCAAGGCCTCCGCCTGAGTTGGCTCTCCTTGTTCAATGCGACCGGTGAGATAGGCCAGCGGTATGCCGAGGACTGCACCGACGAGAATCGCACCACCTACTTCCCACACTCCTTTTAATAGCGCCTGCCCGGCTCCCGCACTTTGGCCACTGATCACCTCCGCGAAAGAGAGTAGAATGCTGAACATGAGCAGGCCCCATGCGTCATCAATCGCCACAATTCCCAAAAGCGTTTCGGAGAAGTTTCCCTGTGCCCCTGTTTCACGAACGACATCCACAGTGGCTGCCGGAGCGCTTGCCGGAGCGATACCGGCGAGCAGAATAGCGATTTCGACACGAATGCCCAGCGCCAAGAGTACGCCCATGACAAAAAGAGAGGCAAAAAGTGTTTCACCAACGGACATCCACAAGACAGTTCTCCCTCTTTCACGGAATGCAGACAAGGTAAACTTCTCCCCGAGCAGAAACCCAACCATGACCAGAGCCAGTTTGGTAAGGGTGGGGAACCAGTCTTCGCTAAAGTCCGGCAATAAATCGAGGACCGTGGGACCTGCCAGAAAACCAGTCAGCAACAGCAGGGTAACGCGCGGAAGAAAGGTGCGACGACTCAGTAAATCCGCCAGAAGGCCGGCTATGAAGAATCCTCCGAGAGTAAGTAATATGAGTACAGCACGTTCCATTCTCAAAAAAACCTCGGCCTGTATCTAGCATAGAGCAACGACTTATCTATGGATTGTTTGCTGTATTTTCGCGGTGAAGTTCCTGTAGATTTGGGGCTGCTTCGATACGGACCGACGAGCAGATTTGATCTTGATCGTTGACATTTCGCGCGTCCATTTTGAGATGAATACAGCTTCTACGGTCTCACAGAAACAATAGGAGGTATCCCATTTCACAGCGATTTTCCGTAGAGGATCAAGGTTGTCCCTGTGAGAAAATTGCAAGGAAAGGGAAAATACACCGTCTACCCTATCGACGGATACGATGTGAGGGCTAGGATAGACGGATCATCGCGAGCGCCAATCATCAGACCAGGGAGGATTAATATGACTAAAGGTGAGATACCAAAACGAAAGCTTGGTAGTACAGGAGAAACAGTCTCTCTTATCGGATTGGGAGGAAATCATATTGGTAGAATTGACAATGAGAAAGAAAGCATACGAATCATTCGAACGGCTGTTGATAATGGAATTACCTTTATGGATAACAGCTGGGATTACTTTGGTGGTCTCAGTGAAGTGCGCATGGGCAAGGCGCTCAAAGACGGTTACCGCAACAAGGTGTTTCTCATGACCAAGATCGATGGCCGGGATAAGAAAACGGCAGCTGCCCAGATTGATGAATCGCTGAGGCGTCTACAGACGGATCGCGTGGACTTGATGCAGTTTCACGAGATCATTCGGATGGAAGGTCCCGACCTTGTATTCGCCGATGGCGGGGCTTGGGAAGCAGTAACGGAAGCCAAAGCAGCAGGAAAAATTCTGTATGTTGGATTTACCGGACACAAAGACCCTTTGATCCATACTCGGATGTTGGATGTGGCCCAGTCCAAAGGGATTCGCTTTGATGCGGTACAAATGCCCATTAATATAATGGACGCCCAATTCAGAAGTTTTCAAGCAGGGCTGCTTCCTCGGCTGGTAGAACAAGAAATAGGCGTGCTCGGCATGAAGTCGTTGGGCGACGGGGTAATCCTAGAAAGTAACCTGGTAAAACCGATTGAGTGTCTTCATTACGCGATGACGCTGCCCGTATCGGCTCTGATAACAGGCATTGACAGCATGGCCATACTGGAACAAGCTCTGGAAGCCGCTCGGACGTTTACTCCGCTAACCGAGGAACAAATTTCTGACATTTTGAGTCGGACCCGTGAGGCTTCAGAAAGCGGACGATATGAGCTGTTCAAAACCTCGGCCACGTTCGATGCAACGGCCAGAAACCCGAACTGGCTAGGTGCCGTCGGAAGCATGTAATTAGCCCTAGCCCTGGGGTCGGGCCGTGAGAACACTCCGATATCAATCAAGAAGGCCATAATTCAGCCCTTCCTGGAAGCCTTAGACTGCCCTTTTTGCCCAGAAAAAGCTCACTCTAAGAAAATTCCCGGCCGGAGATTCACCTGTTCAAAGGGCAGGCAACCATCGGCGCCGCAGTGACAATGCTAACATACCCATTTTCACACCCAAAAATGGCGGTTTAAGGTCCCCAGAACGTCTGTTTTTGGGCAAATAATCTTTACATATCGGTTACATAACGCGGCCCGACCCCGTTTTACCGGCTGACTAACTTGTGGGGGTAGCCGGGGCTTCTCTCTTGGGTGATTTGTCTTCCCATTCACAAGCCGCCACATCTTCCACCTCTTCCCAGCCGGTAAACATGGCCCGAGTATGGGCGAGCATCGTAGGCCCCGTGGTGATCATATAGAGATGAACAACCAGAAAAATCAGAAACGCGAAAGCGCCGGCCGTGTGTAAAAAGGTGATCGTTCCCAGCTGCCAATCTAGACCCATCTCAGGCCAGGAATTGTAGTAATAATACAAAAAGCCTGTAACCATTTGATAGGGGACTAGGATAGAAACGATGCTGAGGTACGTCAGGCGCTGTAAGGGATTGTGTTTTATCCTGGCGCTTTTGGGAACGGGATGGGATTCTCCCCTGAATATGCCGTAAGCGTAGTAACAGCTCACGTCGTATAGTTTACGATACGTGGGGATGTAATGCCGCCATTCACCGGTGGTAACCATCCAGAAGACAATAAACACGTAAAGGATCAGCCACGCCCACGCGGCGAAATTGTGTACGGTGAAAGCAGTTTCAAACCCCAGAAGGCTGTATGTGCCATGGATCTCGAAGCCGGTGATGAGCAACACAAGGATAAGCAGCGTTTGAGCCCAGTGCCAGAACCGCTCGAAACGGGGATAAAGATAGATGATATTTTTTGCAGGCATGATATATCTCCCCCTTCTATTCTTTTTTGGTTATCTTTCGGACGGTACCGTGAAGGATTACGGCTACCAGGCTAACAGCCACGCCGATCCATCCGATCAAGTCCAGCCACGCATGTTGATCTCGACCGGGCATGTAGAAACCGGCCAGCGTTGCCAAACGGCCGTCCCGACTATGACATTCATCACAGCTGAGACGGTTTTCCTTCGGGGCCACCATGTGGGTGATTGGAAAGTGATACTCCGTTTCCACAAAGCCGTACTCTCCACCATATGACAAACCAACGAATTCCATGCCCGAGGCGATGGCCTTTTTCCAATCGTACGACCCCCAGTAGGCCGACTCTTCTTTAGGGCTGAACAGATGAATGGCCGCCATGGTATTGTTGGCACTGTCATAGGGCTGTTTGCCCCGGTGCTTCTTGAACGGATATATTCTGGACCGGGGGTCGTCGCGACTGCCTACCACACGATTCAGTTTTACCGGTTTCGAGGGATCGATTTTGTCTGTAAGAAGGGTATATTCCAAGGTCCCGTTAAACCAAAAATAATGGGGGACCACATTCTTGGCCCACACAAAATCTCCCTTCTTGGTGTGATAGGTGTGCTTGCCATAGTCGCCGTGCACGGCGTACGGTTTGCCGTCTTTTTTCCGTCCAGCCGTGGACCAGTCCCACCACATCTTCGTAGGTAGCCGACGGGCAAAAGTTGGAATGTGGCACGACTGGCAGGCGACCTTGTCCGTATGATCATTGGCTTTGTCCCCAGGTTCATGGGGCTTTTCCGTGTGGCAGGATACACAGGTAATTCGTTCGATCAGGTCGTCTTCGATCAAGCTTTTTAGCTCTTTCGCCGCAGGTTTCTTGTAACATCGTCCGGCGATCTTATGTGACTTCGTCGTGTGGCATCGTATGCAGGTAAAATCGGGGCCTTCAGCATCCATGTGGACATCCAGTTGTTCGTCGGGTGTCAGCAGCGAAGAGTCAAGGTCACCATGCTTAACCCCGTCACCTCCGCCACCGTAGAAATGGCACGTACCGCAATTCTTTCGTGTCGGCCGACCAACGCTTTGGGCCACCTTGTTCCAATCCGGGGGTTTAAAGGTTTTACCCATGAATTTCTTGGGCTCAGACACGGGATGCCCGGCACCGGTGGGAAATTTTTTGTACGTTCCCGTCTGATCGTGACAGACCAGACAGTCGACATTTCGTTCGGAGGTAAAATCAAAAGAGGCGTCTTTCCAGCCGTACCCGGCGTGACAAGAGGTGCAACGAGGCTCGTTGCCTTGGATGTTCACTCAGAAGTTGTTGAGGGTAATTCCGGCTTTGCCCATTTTCTGTTCCGGGTCTCCGGGACAAAGCCATGTCCAGTGGATTACCTGGTGAAGTTGCTGGGCCGCCTCGTTATGGCACGACAAGCATGCCTCGGTGACCTCCGGCCCTGACTTGAATTCCTTTTTCAAAGCGTCATGTCGGGAATGATCCGCCGTGATCCAGCGTTCGGGTTGCTGCACCACTTTTCTCGCTTCAGCCGCCCCGTACCTCTTGTAAGATTCTTCCGATTCTCCCTCTGTCGAATGGCCGAGCAGCGGGACAAGCAACACCGAAATTCCGCAAAAGCTGCAAAGCAGCCATTTGTTTATTTTTCTCATAATTCCTCCATTCAATTCCGGGTTACCGATATGTCACAACAAGTGACCGCCAAGAAAGGTGTTGCACGAGCCAGAGAACTTGCGCCCCCCCGGTCCTAGATGTGGTGCCCCTGCCTTGTTTCATATGACGAAGGCAAAAGAGCCTAGCCGCTTCGCTTGTTCCCGTTTTGGAACGTGCCTAAAGGATCGGATAAGAAAATCCACTCGTAATCACTAGTGTCTAGCATGCAGGCGACACTTATCTATGGGTATTTTAGAGTATTTTGTTGACGAATTAGGTGTAGATTCTTCTTGGGGTCGGGCCGTGGGAACACTCCGATATCAGTCAAGAAAGCCATAATTCGGCCCTTCCTGGAAGCCTTAGACTGCCCTTTTTGCCTAGAAAAAGCTCACTCTAAGAAAATTCCCGACCGGAGATTCATCTGTGCAAAGGGCAGGCAACCATCGGGGCCGCAGTGACAATGCTTACATACCCATTTTCGCCCCCAAAAATGGCGGTTTAAGGTCCCCAGAACGTCTGTTTTTGGGCAAATAATCCTTACATATCAGTCATATAGCGCGGCCCGACCCCGTTTTAGACAGCGTCAAAGGCCTCGTTATTACGGGCCAGCTTCGGTATTGGCTGTATGAATTCTTTATTACGCCGAAGCACCGCCTTTAAACGGTCATCCGAAAAATTCGGAAACGCCTTCTTCCCTCCGTATCTTTCCTGAAAGTACGTTGCAGCGCCTTCGCAGAAGAATCGATTGTTGCAATCCCTAAGGAGGACATGTGCCGGTTCATGCACGTCTTCGGTTACACTTTGCTCTTTTCAGATTGCACGCTGAGGACATCACGAAAAATTCGGAACTACCGCCTTTGCGAATAAGGTCGACGAAAAGAAGAGAGACGATTGAGTTCAACCGGCACAAGCCTCTTGCAAACGACCGTCCGCCATATGCAGAACTCTTCCCGCATATCCCGCACATTCATGACTGTGGGTCACCATCACGACGGTCATGCCCTCCCTATTGAGTTTCTTCAACAGGTCCATCACGTTTCGGGATGTCTTGGAATCTAAGTTTCCGGTAGGTTCATCGGCCATTAGCACCGGCGGCTCGTTGACGATGGCCCGGGCAATCGCCACCCGTTCCTTTTCACCGCCCGAGATCTGACCGGGAAGACGATCGGCCTTGTCGGCCATTCCCACCCGCGCCAAGGCCTCTTCCGCCATCCTCTCCTTTTCCTTTGCCCTGGCCTTTACAATGGCAAGCGGCAAGGCTACATTTTCCATCACCGTCAAGTACGGGATCAAGTGAAAGCTCTGAAAGACGAAGCCGAGGAATTCCCGTCGAAAGTCTGCTCGTCTTTCTCTTTTAAGTTTATAGACGTCGATTCCATCGACTGCGTATTGCCCGCTAGTAGGGGCGTTCATGGCACCCATGATAGAAAGAACGGTGGATTTGCCCGCCCCCGATTCGCCCATAACGGCAATAAATTCACCGGAATCGATTGTAAAACTCATCCCTCTTACCGCTTCTACGATTCCGTCGCCTTTTCCGTAGTGTTTGACCAGGTCTTTTGCCAAGATATAGCTCATGTTTCGTCTCCCAAACATCGATCGAAGTGTAAGGGTCTTGGCTGCATCCTACACGGCCCTGAGCGCATCATTGGGATCCAGTCGTGCCGCAATGAGGGCCGGATAAATACTGGAGATCAAACCGACGCCTACGGCAATGCCCAGGGCCCAACCGGCGAGTTCAAGGTTGAATGAGACCGGAATGCCTCGATCTCCCTCGAAAATATGTAGGGCCCCTTTTGTGGCAAGATAGCCGACCAAATACCCCAGGATTCCCGCCAGGGCGGAGATGACCACCGCTTCAAGCAGCACGATCTTCATCACATGACTCCTACGAAAACCGATGGCCCGAAAGATACCGATCTCCTGTGTACGTTCTCTGACACTTCCCATCATGGTGACCAAGACCACCAGGCTGCCTATAAAAACGATTACGCTGGAAACGCCGTAAGAAAATTGCTTGAACTGGCCCAGTGTGGCCATTCGCCCTTTAACCACCTGCTGGATTGCCATGACCTTGGCCCCGGAAAGTGCATCGGCAATCTGTTTTACCATCGCGTCGATGGGACAGTCCCGGCAGAGAGCCGAAACTTCGGCCATGGAGATTCGGCCCTCTTTCCCGAGAACTGCCTGCACTGTTTTCAACCGCCCGAACAATAGTTGGTCGTCCTGGGAACCGGTAGGTTGAATGACCCCGGAAACAACGAAGTCCCGGTTCAAAATCGTTACAGTGTCTCCAACAGAAAGGCCCGCAATGCGAGCGACTTCGGAACCCAGAAGGAGGCCTGCCTCCTCGGGCACTGAACCTTCAACTTTCCACCAGGGCTTGAGAATTTTGGTGGCCTCAAAGTCGATACCGGCCAGTAAGCCCTTGTGTCCCGACACAGTGACCACGCCGAGGACAATGGGTCCCACCGCTGCGATATTGGCCGCATTTCGTATATCTTGAATGTTTCCAAGTTCTTTTTGCTCGATTTCTTCCATTTCAAAAGAAACGCCACCGAGCGACAGCCCGCCGTAAGTTAAGGAGAGGTTCTCTGTTTGCGGAACAATCAAGATATTGGCACCGTACTTTTCGAGTTTGTGATTGATGTCCTGGGTCATGGCTTCGATTAAGCTGATAAGCCCCACCACTGTTGCAATACCGATAAGCAGCCCGGCAAGAACAAAGCCCGCCTTCGCTTTCCGGCGCATCATGTTTCGAAAAGCAATATCTTTAAGCCTCATATCCGTTAACTCCTTGAGCCGAAGTCGAAATAGCGCCTCCCGGTTAAGAGGTCAGCAGTTTCAATGACAAGTCGACCGTTTTCCACCCGCCTCTGAAGCGGGGCAGGATTGCAACCGCCTTTCACCTCGTTAACCCGCACCGATGCGAATCGTCGGCTACAGTTTCTGCAGACCATGACATCTCCGTCCTGGTAATATCCCTTCCCGGCCGGCCAACAGACATCGCAGGCATCAAACGCAGCGCGGATGACGCCATCGGAACTTTTTAAGACGAAGTACTTGACGACGATGCCTTCCGGGGTTTCGTACTCAAAATGACGGGCCTTACCGTCGCTAAACAACCCAACCGGATAGGCAATACGGCCCTCCGATTGCTCTGCCTGGGTTGACCGGGATACGGTCGAATCTTCCTCCTGCTCCCCGAGCATCAAATAACCCGCCGCAATGGCGAGCAGTAGTACCCCTAGTGCCGCAAGAACCTTATGCGGGCCTTTGTTTTGTTGGGTTCCCAGAACAGTTTCCCTTTTCCGGGCGAGTTTGTTCTGCGGGTCCCCTTGAGATTTTTTGTTTGTAGACATGGGTCACCCTCCTTTTTTGACAGGACGTTTCTACCGCCCGTTGACGGAAATCACCTTGTTCCGCTTTTTACCCTAATTACTCGCGGGCAATCGAAATGTGGAACTCACAGATTGTGGATCAGTCAAGAAAGAAGGAGAATTTAACACAGCAGAGATGCGTGAGAGAGATACAAAGGAGGAGAACCCTTCGGTTTCGAAAGGTTCCAACAGACACTGACAGCTCGGTGAAAGATTTCGGGTACCGAATCACCGGCAGTTGTCGGGAAGAGGTTTACACTGGGCAGAACTTTCGTGGCCGAAGTCACCCCCAGAATGTCTTTACTATAGGAATAGCGGTCGGTGGACACCCCACAACAAGGGTCTGATTGCGTATTGCAACAACAATGCGCATTTCTTGGACTCTGTTCCGAATATCCAGCAAAGACGGCTTTTGTGCAACACCTGCCAGAACAATCATGGGGCATTGGTACCGTACCCGTCAGCACAAAGGAAAATGCAAAGCAATGAAGGAAAACTGTCTTTACAAGCCGTTGGAAATGCACCCCATTGTCCTTCCCGAAGACTTTTTCCGAACTACAGTAACCAGCCATTCACACACAACAACTTACACGAAATACCTGGGAAGCGATGCTTAGTCCATCGATTCGTAAATTCAGTGACGAATTCACTCACTCAGAACTAAGTGCTGAGTGAGCAATGACAACTGATTGGCTCGCAATGCGTCGCCATAATTGCGAATCGAAGCACTTAGCTTCACATCCATATACCATAGTAAGTTACTATAATATATATCCTTTGGATAATGGTTGTCAAGGGCGCTGGACATTTTCATTCCGAATTGCACATTTCTGAACGACAGCCTTGGGGTCGGGCCGTGGGAACACTCCGATATCAATCAAGAAGGCCATAATTCAGCCCTTCCTGGAAGCCTTAGACCGCCCTTTTTGCCTAGAAAAAGCTCATTCTACGAAAATTCCCGGCCGAAGATTCACCTGTTCAAAGGGCAGGCAGACATCGGCGCCGCAGTGACAATGCTTACATACCCATTTTCACCCCCAAAAATGGCGGTTTAAGGTCCCCAAAACGTCTGTTTTTGGGCAAATAATCTTTACATATCGGTTAAATAGCGCGGCCCGACCCCATCTGCCGGGCTGCTTCCATGCCATCCATGTTGGGCATGGAAATATCCAGGATCACGATGTCGGGCTTCAGCTTCTCAATCATCGACGGGGCCTGGGAACCGTCCGTTGCGCTTCCCACCACCTCAAAGTCAGGGTCTTTGGCCATAGTTATTTTGATGCCGTCAAGGACCGCGTAGTGATCGTCGGCAATGAAAAGTCTTGCTTTATCCGTCATCGGTTCTTTTCCCAAAAACAGGCTATATTTCGCAGTTCAACTAATCCGCTCCCGAGCTTTGAACAGGGATCTCCACCAATATATGCGTGCCCTCGCCGGGGCGTGAATCAATTTGAAAGTCTCCTCCAACCAAGGAACTTCTCTCTCTCATGATGGTGATGCCCAGGTGCTCTCGAGAGCGCTTTTTTCGCTCTTTGATGGTACCGTAGTCAAATCCCACTCCGTCGTCTTCTATAGCCACAAACAACTTTCCTTCTCTCTGCCTTAGATTGATATGGACGTTTTGAGCATCGGCGTGTTTGAGAATATTCGTTATACCTTCTTGAATTAGTCGGTAAACGGTCAGCTTCTTGTCTTCTTCCAAATCTTCGGGAATATTGTTGGCAAAAAGACGAATGTCGATATCACAGTTTCTCCGGGTTTGATCAACCAACTCCTCGATTGAGGAAAGTAAACCAAACCGTTCCAGAACTTCACTTCGCAAATTGTTGGAAAGGCCCTTGGCTTGCCCGAGCGCTTCTCTTAATTGTAGTTGGAGATGTTCCACCTCATCCGCCGTAACGGAGCTGTCCTTTAATCCTTCCAGCTGCAAGGAAACCCCAGTCATGATCTGTCCAATTTCATCATGCAACGCATAGCCGATCTCGGTGCGCTCCCGCTCCAGCAAATCCACGAGCCTTCGGGACAGAAAATCTCTTTGACGAACGGTTGCTTGAAGCTCTGCGGTTCGTTCCCGGACTTTGTCTTCCAGCTCTTCTTTGGCTTTCCGGAGCTCTTTTTGGTTTCTTTTCCTTTCGGTGATATCCAAAACGGTGAAGGTGACTCCTTCCGACAGGTTCTCTCGATCAAAGGGCGCCAAACTCAGAAATACATCGATCACCCTTCCGTCCTTACACTTAAGTTGGGTATCGACAGTTCCCATACCCAGTTCCTCAATCTGGGCATATTTTTCATTTCCTACCCGCTGAAATTCTTCATCGCTGGGATACAACAACCTTGTGCTTTGCCCAATCAGTTCGCCCGCCTTGTATCCGACCATCTGGCACAGTTCAGGGTTTACTTTTTGAATAATTCTGTCCCTTACTACGCCGATGCCCACCGGGGCAGCTGCCAATATACTGTCCAAGCGATTTTTCTGATCTTTCAGTTGCTCCTCGGCCAGTTTGCGATGTGTGATGTCTTGGGCAATTCCGGTGCGCCATTTCTCCTCCAAATGCTTGATTGCGGGAAATGTGCGGGCGTGAATCCACCGAACCGAACCGTCGGGTTGAATGATGCGATATTCCTCGTTAAAATCCCCACCGGTTTGTTCACGCTCAAAAGCCGTCTCCACACGGGGTCTATCTTCGGGGTGGACGGCATCCAAAAAGGATGCGGGATTCTCATAAAGGCTTTCCCGGGGTTTCCCCCAAATCTTTTCGTACATGGGGCTGACATAAAGCATTCTATCTGTAGTTCGGAGCCAGAATATCTCCTGGATACTTTCTGAGAGGCAACGAAACTTCTCCCGGCTGTCAAATAAATCCTTCCATTGGCGCTCAAGCTCGAGCTGTAAGCCCTTCATCTGGGAAACGTCTGCAACGGCTGCCAGCAGCTCAGACACCGAACCCTGTTCGTCAACAATTGGATGGATATAGAGGTGGACAAAAAGTTTCTCTTTGTCCTGTTTTTGCAATACCAATTCACACACCTGCTTTTGCCTGGAGGTTATCACCTGCGATATATGGTCATAATATCGCCCGGTATCTTCCGATGTCACAAACTGAGAAAAGAAAAGTGGTACCCCACGAGTAGAGTGCATACCCCCAAAAAGCCCGTGTGCAGTGGCATTCGCTTCAAGAATGGTGGGACTCTCTTGGGCGCTGAGCCTCAGAAAAGCCACCGGGGCAAGGTTGTAAAGATCCATGTATTTCTTACGGGACTCTTCGAGGGCCAGCTGCGCCGAACGGAGCTCCTCATTTTGGATTTCAAGCTCTGCCTGATGCACATGGAGCTCATGAAGGATCCTTTCCAGGTCCTGCGCGCCCGGATGTTTCGCCAGCGTGGGATCTTCTTCCAGCAAGCGCTCCGCCTTTTGGCGAAGGTCGTCTAGACGATTGTTTTTGGTTGGGGTCATAGATACCCGATCATGTATCCTTGGAAAATGTGAGTAAAACGAGTTTTGGTCGGTCTTCTTCCCAGGCGATACAACGTCCCAGCAGGATCTCTCCTTCGTCCTCTTTTTCTGAAGCCGGAAACTCGATATCGCCTTTCTGTTCACCCGAAAGGAGTTGGTCGAGATTCTCCTTCAGGGCCGTGATGTTCCACCGTCCCTTCAACAGTTCGGAAAACTTCTTGTCCTGCCCACTTTTGGCCGAGATATCGAATCGATCAAAAAAAGAATCATTGGCGAAGCGCAGTATGTGCTCCTGATCGAGTACCGCCATGGGCTGCTTCACCGTGTCGACGATGTTTCCCAAAGCCCGGCGCATCTGCTGGGCCTTCTGCTCGACCTTTTTCACCTCGGTGGTATCGGTTACCGTAATGACGACACCGTCAATGACGTCTTCGCCGGTGCGATAGGGATGTACTCTCAAGGTCAGCCATTCCCCGCTCTTGGTCTCGACTTCCAGTTCCTTTTTGTTCAGATGTTCAAGTACATCCTTGACATCCGATTCCAGGTCTTCGTATTTGAGTTTGTGGGTAATATGAGAGATGGGTCGACCCACATCGTTTTCAATCATGTTAAAGATCTTTTGGGCCATGGCCGTAAACCGTTTGATCTTTAAGTCCTTGTCCAGAAAAAGGGTGCCGATATCCGCCGACTTGAACAGATTCTTAATATCGTCATCAGCCTTTTTAAGCTCCCGGTTTTTGCGGTGAAGCTCAAGGTTTGTGGTCTCAAGCTCCTCGTTGGTACTTTGAAGTTCTTCCTTCGAGGATTCCAGTTCCTCGTTGGTGCTTTGAAGCTCCTCGTTGTTGGCCTGAAGCTCCTCGTTGGCCGCTTTAAGTTCTTCATTCGACGTTTCCAGCTCTTCAATGGTCGCCTGAAGCTCCTGCCGCGTAGCACTCAGTTTTTCTTCTAGATGTTTGATTTTTGATTGGGCCGCAGAAGGTGGCCCGGTTCCTTTTCCCTGCCGGATGTCCTTTTCGGTCATCTGCATCTGTGAGGACTTTTCGTTAAAAGTGACCACAAAGTAACCGTCTAAATCCGCCAGGGGGGTGACCTGAACGTCCGCCACGAGAAAGTCCTCGTCGTATTCAATGGTAAGGTCGTTTAATTCAATCGGCTTGCGGTTCTTTCTGCTCTCTTGAAGGCCGGAAGCAATGCGAAAGCCCAGGGGCTCCCTGACTACTTCGGTGATCTTAAACGATGGCTCACCCACCGGGGGTTTTATATAGGGCTGGGTATCGCCGATAAAGTATTGGATCTCTTCTTCTTCGTTGACCACAACACCCGGCGCCATGCCCGACACCAGACCCTTCAGCAACTTCGTAACGGGCACTTCTTCTCTCGTCTGCTGCCTTTGGGGTTCAAATCCGTGTTCCCGGTGACTCTTTCGCCACTTTTGTTCCACGCCCGATGATAACGGAAGACCCAGTTGATCGAGGTGCTTGTAGCCTCCGTCCGTCGTCTTTCGATAAATCCGCTGTTTCTTATCTACAACATCGAATAGATCGTCAAAATTACCGATTCCTTCCGAGGTGCCCAGCATGAGAAAACCGTGGTCATTGAGACTGTAGTGTAGGATGGGAAGCACCTGCCTTTGGAGTTCCGGTTCCATGTAAATCAACATATTGCGGCAGCAGATCAGATCCATCCGGGAAAAGGGGGCTTCTCGGGTAATGTCGTGAACGGCGAATACCACCCCGTCACGGAGTTTACGGTCGATGCGATAGGTGTCGTCTTGTTTGTTAAAAAAGCGTTTGAGCCGCTCGGAGCTCACATCGGCCGAAATGTTTTCGGCGTATTTGGCCTCTCTGGCCCTGTCGATGGCCTCCGGGTTGATATCGGTGGCAAAGATCTTTATCTCTTTTTGCCGGTCCGAGTGCTCCATGTATTCTTGAAAAAGGATGGCCACCGAATAGGCCTCTTCTCCGGTGGAACACGCAGGCACCCAAGCCCGAATTTCCTCTCCGGATTCTCCTTTTTCAAAAAGCTCCGGGAGGACTTCCTTTTTGAGGGCCTCAAAGGCCTCCGAATCCCTAAAAAAGCTCGTTACATTGATCAACAGATCCTTAAACAGCTCCTCGCATTCTTCCGGGTGCTCCCGAAGATAATCCCCGTATTCGGCGATCTCGGTCATCTGATGGACCGCCATGCGCCGGGCAATTCGACGCCTCACCGTATTGCGCTTATATTTAGAAAAATCATAGCCCATCTTGACCCGAACCACGGTAAGGACTTTATCAATGTCTGATTCGAGCTTTTGTCGGGCGGTCTCGTCTTTCGCCTCCTTTTCCACGATGAGGGGGTGATCCACATATTCGATCAATTTCTCCGCAATGCCCGCTACCGGCAGCATCAGATCCACGAGTCCCGTGTCCAACGCACTTCGAGGCATACCGCTATACTCCGCTTCTTTTTCATCCTGAGCGATGACCAGCCCGCCGGCCTCTTTGACGTCTTTTAAGCCCAAAGACCCATCGCTTCCCGCACCGGACAAGACAACCACAATGGCATTTTCCGCACAATCTCGGGCCATAGACCGAAAAAACCGGTCGATGGTATGACGGGAGCCATCGGTTGTTTCCGCTGACCTCAATCGAAATTGTCTCTTTTCAAGGACCACGTCCATTTCGGAGGGCTTGACGTAGACCGTGCCGGGCTCCACTTTTTGCCCGTCTTCAATGTGTACCACCGGCAACCTGCTGGCCCGTGCCAGCAGGTTCGGCATCATGCTCTTACGCCTCGGATCCAGATGCTGAACGATCACCAGGGCCATATTGATCTTTTCGGGCATACCTTTCAGTAGGGATTCCAGGGCAGTCAATCCGCCCGCAGAAGCGCCGATTCCTACCACATGAAACTGCTCGGCAGCACCTTTTTTCGCAGGGGATGGCGATTTTTTCTGATCGTCTGTGGCACTTTTTGCCTGATCAGGTTTTTTCGATCGCTTTTGGGGATGCACCTTGTCTTTGGGTTTTTCTGTAGGACTTTGGGGGGATTTGTGTTTCTTTTTGGCCATAAAACCAAGCCTCCTCATTCCTTAGCTTCGGCAGATAAAGTACGCAGAAATCGACCGGGTTTTGGAAATGATTGGTTTTGGACTACTCTTGGCATTCAATTACCACAGCGTTGCAGGAAAAAGGAATAAATCAAATCAAGTATATCTCGGCGGCCGCATTGAGATCTTGGTCGCTCACGTACAAACACGGCGCAGGACATTTGTCATTTCGGTGAGTTCTGAAGATGTGCAATGGAATCAAATCCTTGAGGGGACATAGATCATTCGCCTTACACGCCGTTCCAGCGTGGTTTCGTTTCAGTAGATTTCCGGCAGGATTTGGAGTGTCCTTAAGACCAGATAAGAATTCCACAATAAAGTGTACGAAAAATATCTTCATTTTTGAAAAACCTGAAACAGGTTGGATCCTGGAACAAAACATAAATAGTGTTGGGTATGACTGTACCATCCCCGGACTGACATAATCTTTACCGCTGTTTGCTTTTAGCGCCTCGCTTCCGAACCGTTTCCAAAACAATCTTGGAACTACTTTCTTTGCTCAGAAAATCTGCCGCCCCGGCAGCCAAAATGTCATCAACGATCCCTTTACTATTGTGCATTGATAACCCGATTATTCGTACATCGGGAAGTTCGGAATGTATCGTGCGGGTGGCTTCGATACCGTCCATTTCGGGCATATTGATGTCCATGAGAATGACGTTCGGATTGAGTTTGCAGGCCATCTCCACGGCTTCTACACCATTTTCCGCCTCACCCACTACCTGGATATCCGGCTCCTTCACCAGCATTTGGACGAGCCCCTGTCGGACGATCTTATGGTCATCCACCACCAATATACTGATCTCGCCTTCACCGCCCGCTTTGAATCTTCCGTCAGGACTCTTGGAAATGCGGGTTTCCAACGGCTCTTCAAAAGATCTTTCTTCTTCCATAACCGGCATTATCAGGGTGAACGAAGCCCCCTTGCCGGGAGAGCTTTCCAACTGCATCGATCCTTCAAGCGACCTCAACCGCTGTTGGATGGAAAACAATCCGTACTGGTTCCCAAGAGTCTGCTCCTTGTTTAAGAGAGCCGGATCAAACCCCTTACCCGAATCGCTCACAGCGGCTTGGAGGTTGCCGTCAGCGTCTTTACCCAATCGCACTCGAGCGGTCTGGACACCGGAATGTTTGACGACATTAAACAAGAGTTCCTGAACGGAAAGGCACAGAAATGACCGCATATCTCTGTTTGGAACTTCTACCTCATCGTCTACTGCCAACTCAACGTTGAGGTCGTGGGTCTTCTTCGCAAACGAGCACACCCATTCCAGGGCCTTGGCCACATTTGTGTACTGCAAAGCCTGGGGAGCAAGCTCCTCGGTCAGAGACCGGGACATTTTAAGTGAATCGGCGATCATCTGTATCGATTCTTCCAGTCTCCGTTGTGCATCTTGGGCCATGCTTTGGGATAAAAATTCCAGTTGAATCTTTGCTCCCACCAGCAATTGTTGCAGGTGATCGTGAAGAATCCTTGCAATACGTTCACGCTCATTTCGTTCAGCGACCATGAGTTGCATGGTCAACGTCCTAAGTTGTTCGGTGAGTACCTCTCCCTCAGCCACGGCGTCCTTTAAAGCCTGCTCCATTTTCTTGCGCCGCGTAATATCGCCGGCGGCACCGAACCACTCGGCAATTTCGCCCTTCTCGTTAAATAATGGGACCGCACGGGAAAACGTCCATCCCAGAGTTCCATCTGCTCGTTTGACCCGATGTTCAAGTTCAAAGACTCTCTTTTCTTTGATAGCTTCCTCTATCGCTGCCCTCACATGCGGCTGATCGTCCGGATGAATGTATTTTTCAAGCCATTTTTTCCTTGTTTTTCTTGTTTCGGCAAGAAACTCCCGGCCTTGAAGTTCAAGCATTTCACTCCAGTCCGGGTTCATCCGATAAATCACTTCCGAGCTGGCCGATGCGAGTGCCCGGAATCGTTCCTCACTCTTGCTTAGCTCGGCCGTACGTTCGGCAACCATCATTTCGAGATTGTCATGAGCGTTCTGTAAGGCTTCCTCAGCTCGCTTACGTTCGGTGATATCGTACGAAACGGCAAGGGCTGCATAGATGCTACCCGAGGTGTCGTAAAGCGGTGCACCGCGCGTCATAAAATCGTGACCATGGCTTTGGTGTTCCAACTCAAACGTTTCGCCGGCTAACGCCGTCCGGTAAAAAGGCTCATACAGAGCCGCGGTTTCTAAATCAACAACTTCGAAGATCGTTTTACCTTCCAGGTCTTCCGACTTCATATTTGCAAGCTTGAGCGCTTCTCCTTCTGCAAGAAGATATCTAAGATCGTGATCCACCACGAAAACCCCGGCTTGGGGAAGATTCCGGGCAATCGCCCGATAGCGCTGCTCGCTCTCTTGCAGCGCATTCTGCGCCCTTTTACGCGCGGCAATTTCCCTTAAAAGCTTTTCCGTCCTTTTCTGCTCTGTTAGATCGGTAACCACCACACAGGTGCCGGAAAAGCCGCCTACAGTGAGTGGGGTTACAGCAAGAAACACAGGCACAAGATTATCATGGTCGGAAACGATGAATGTTTCCAGTCGCAGATTGTTCTTTCCGGCACTTTGGATGAAGTCTCGTGTCTTTAGGTGGTCCTCGGCGCTGATGTATTGGGTGAATCGACTGCCGGTTATCGATTCCCGGCTGCGCTTGATCATATCCGCAAAACAACGGTTGCAATAGAATATGTCTTCTTCAAAAAGAATCACCGCCCCCTGTCCCATGTTTTCAACCAGGTTCCGATAACCCCGGTCGGCGGTTTTCATCGTGTAAATCTGTTCGCCTTCCGGTTGGTAGGCCACCAGAGCATCCACACGACCCTCCCGGATGGCACCGATGAGTTCTTGGCTTTCTTCCAACCGCCCCTTGAGCCGTTCGATCTCAAGTGTCAGGTCTTCTATCTGGCGGTCTTTTGCGGGCTTTTTACTCTTGGTCACTTTCGGTATCCCAATCCTTTGAAGGCATGGGTATGAGGTTCAGCCCTTCCAGAATCTGTTCTTTTTCGGACAGATCCCCCACGAAACGCCTCAGGGGAAGCGGAAGTTTCTTGATCAAAGTAGGAGCGGCCAATATCTGCTCTTTTCTGGCCAACTCCGGATTTTCGTAAATGTCGATTACTTCCAGCTCAAACCGGTCATTCAGCCGCTCCCGGCAGAGCGCCTTAATGTTCTCAAGGGCTTGCATCGAATTCTTGGTCATGCCTGTCACGAAGAGCTGCAACTTGTAGACATGTTCAGAAGGTACATCTTTGGGTCGAAGATCCAGGCCCACCAACACCCGTTCCTTATCGGAAAGATCTCCGATGATTTTTCGAAGCGGTGGTGGAAGTTTGCGCACCAGGGTGGGGACGGCCAAGATCTGATCTCCTCTGGCCAGTTCCGGGTTTTTTACCAGATCCACTATCTCGATACTGTATTGCCCCTTCAGGTGCGCTTCACACATCTCCTTGAGATTGGCAAATGCCTGCATGGACTTTGGGGTCTGTCCAGCTACGTATAATCTAAGTTCCCACCTTTCTGGGTCATTGGACATGTCTTGTCTGCCTTTCCATGTTTTCTCCACAGTAATCCGGGCCTCTTTTACCCGAACACGTACGTTGCTTTCCTTGTTCTGTATATCAGTTTCTTTTTCTGGCTGCCTGTCTATGCATTTTTCGTTCTTCCCGCACTTGAAGTACCGGCGCCCCGACTACACCCCCGCGGAGACATCGAGAATATCAACACCGTTGTCGGTGAGTCGGTATTCTCGAATCTGGTTGGAATGGCTCATGCCCCGCGATTTAATGATCCGCAGCTCGTGCTTAAACTCTCCGCTCCTTTCCACATCCCGGAGCACGATCCAGGTATCTATCAAGGAAGAAATCTCCACTATCGTTTTCGGAACGCTTCCCTCACCCCCCGAAATCAGATCCGTAAAGACCGAGGTTATACCTTTCAACTTCAAGAAATCGACAATCCGCATCAAAAGTATCTTCACATCATTTCTCGTACCCATGGAAACCAGGTTGGAAACCGGGTCCAAGACCACAGCGGAAGGTTTAAGGTGGGCGGCCATTTTGTGAAAGTTGACCAGATGGCCTTCCAGCCCATAGGCAGTGGGACGGTATGCGGTAAGCTCCAATAGTCCCTTGTTCACCCACTGTTTGAGGTTAAGCCCAATGGAGCCGGTATTCCGAAGAATTTGCCCTGGGGACTCTTCATAGGCCAGATAGAGACACCGGTTGCCTCTTCGGCAGACTTGTTCAGCAAAGCACGCCGCAAGGCTGGTCTTCCCCGTACCCGATGATCCGGAGATCAAGACGCTGCTACCCTGGTAAAAGCCTTCCCCATCCAGCATGGTATCAAGCCGAGGGATGCCGCTCGAAATCCGCTCGCTCGGGGCATGATACGCCAGCCCCACGGAGGTAATGGGAAGGACGGAAAAACCACTTTCATCGATGATAAACGGATATTCGTCCGTTTCGTGACTGGAGCCTCTATATTTTACGATACGCAGCCGACGAGTGGAAAGCTGCTCGGTAACGCGATGATCGAGAAAGATCACACAATCCGAAAGGTATTCTTCCAGTCCGTGCCGGGTAAGAGACTCCCGACCTTTCTCTCCGGTCACTACAGCTGTGAGCCCCTGGTCTTTCAACCACCTGAAGAGCCTTCTTAATTCCGCACGCAGAATCAGCTCATCCGCCCCACTGGTAAAGATCGTTTCCACCGTATCCAGGACGATCCTCTTCGCTCCAACCCGTTGGGTGGAATCTGCCAGTCTCACAAACAAGCCATCCAGCGTAAAATCTCCGGTCTCTTCAATCTCACTTCGTTCCACATAGATATATTCCACGAAAACTTGCTTTCGGTCTATAAGCCCTCTTAGATCAAACCCCAGAGACTTGACGTTTTTGATCAAATCCTCTTCACTTTCCTCAAAGGAAACAAAAACGCCGGGTTCATCGAACTCAGCGGCCCCCCGGACCAGAAACTCCATGCCGAAAAGCGTTTTGCCGCAACCCGGGCCACCACATACCAGGGTTGGTCGCCCCTCGGGCAATCCGCCCCCTGCAACGTCGTCAAAGCCCGGAATTCCCGTCGGTACCTTGATCAGTTCGTCTTGATCAAATGAAGACACTTCCTTTAATTCAGCCATGTGATCCCCCTGCGGTGCTAATTTGCGAATCTCTTTAAGGCAAACCTCCCTCGTCAAAGAAGCTGACGTTCCAACAGCCCACACATCTATCTACAGTTTTTCTCTAATGTCTCTCTTTTTGACAAGCGCCTACGGATATCGCACTAACCCTTTTGCCAACTTCGCTTCGAAAAAAAAGAGAAGCCAGAAAGGCAGGTTCGTTTGGAAGATGAATTATTTGAACCGATTAACACAATAGGAGGGTCAATTCAACCGGGAAAACCCTGAGCAAACCTAAGATATTTCCTAAATCTCCGGGCTTTGGGTAGGTAACCACGCTTTGGAGTTTTTTGACCATGTTGGCTAACTATCTTGAATCAGGAAGGATATACAGATCGCTACGCCAAACCGCTAGGAAGAAAACCGGGGATAGTTCTCAACCATACTTCTCATCGAGAACGCTGCGAATTGCGTTGGCAATTTCGGCTTTGACCAAAGGTTTCATAACAAAACCTTTAATGCCGATTGATTTGGCCTTTTCCTCATCCATTTTATGGCTAAATCCTGTACACAAAATAATCGGCGTATCCGGTTGTAGTTCCATCAGCTCCTTGGCCAGTGTTTCGCCTGTCATACCGGGCATTGTCATATCGGTAATCACTACATCATATCTATCGGAATGCATCCGGAAGGTTTCCAATGCTTCCACCGAGCTGGTCTTTGTTTCAACCACGTAGCCGAGACCTTCCAACATCCTTTGCCCCACATTCACTAGCTGGGCCTCATCATCTACGAACAAAATCGTCTCCGTTCCCCTCGGTGTAGGCTTCGCGGTTTGGCACTGGTCTTCTGACTCACAGTCGATTTCAGGAAAGAACACGTAAAATGTAGTGCCTCTGCCCGGTTCGCTGTCTACGGTGATTATTCCGCCATGCTTCTTTATTATGCCATGAACCACGGCCAGCCCCATCCCGGTACCGCTGCCAGTTTCCCTGGTAGTGAAATAGGGGTCAAATATCTTGTCCAGAATCTCGGGGGCTATTCCATGCCCTGTATCGCTCACGGTCAACTGAATGTGTCGACCGGGCAGAAGTCCAGGCAATCCTTCCACCCCATGTGCATCCAAGTCTACGCTGTCGAGGCAAACCTGCAATACGCTGTTCGTCTTTTCCATGGCATCTGCCGCATTGGAGCACAAGTTCATCAAAACCTGATGGATTTGGGTAGGGTCACCCAATATGAAAGCGTCCTCAGTGGATATTTCTTCTCGTATCTCTATTGTAGCGGGTATCGAGGAACGTAGCATTTTCACGGCTTCTTTAACAACGGGTTGAATGTCGATTGTCTCAAATTCTCTTTCTTCCTGCCGACTAAAAGCCAGAATCTGATGCACCATGTCTTTAACTCTAAAACAGGCTTGGCGCGCTTCACTCAGGCTGAAATGAGCGGAAGAGGCTTGGGGAATGTCATCTGCGGCCATTTCTATATTACCCAGGATGATGCCCAAGGCATTATTAAAATCGTGAGCGATTCCACCTGCAAGGGCTCCAATTGCTTCCATTTTTTGAACTTGACGCAATTGAGCTTCAAGCTTAGCCCGTTCCTGTTCAGCTAGTTTACGTTCCGTTACATCGTGAAAAACCTCAAGCTTGGAAATGCTTCCATCTTCGTTTTCTAAGGGGACATCGATCAATTCGTAATGCCGATCATTCTTTGGGGACGTCCACTCCCACTGAACGGTTTCACCCTGAAATACCTTGTCGTTTTGACACCACGGACAGGCATTCGGCAAGGCGTGGAAATATTCATAACACTTGAGATTGGCAGGGTCTCCAAATTCCATTCGAATGGACCGGTTCGCGTATTCGATGCAGAAGTTCTTGTCGACAATGTATATTCCATAAGGAAAACTGTCTAGAATCTGTTCAAACCGTTTTCGCTGCTTCGCCAAAGCCTTTTCTGCCTGCTTGCGTTCAGTAACGTCAACATGGGAACCCAACATCCGAACCGGGCGGCCCTTTTCATCCTTAAGAATAGAAGCTTGCACCATGATCCAACGATAAGAACCGTCTCTATGACGAAACCGAAACTCTGTTTTGTGGTTCTGGCGTCCTTCCGCAATACTTTTTTGAGTAATTTCCAATGTTGATTTCAGGTCGTCGGGGTGGATACGACTTCTCC
>Ga0207797_1000638_pt1 | contig 26715 bp, 19 predicted proteins | sample PRCRCaboRojoPR_6_FD_187275 | JGI IMG/M metagenome (GOLD analysis project Ga0207797, IMG submission 187275) | Marine sediment microbial community from Cabo Rojo, Puerto Rico - PR CR 10% Liquid 1 (SPAdes) | ecosystem: Environmental > Aquatic > Marine > Coastal > Sediment | place: Cabo Rojo, Puerto... | reverse complement strand
CGGGGCGTGTCCTCGATGAGGCCGGAGGCGTCGTCCCACTGCGACCGGAGCCGGGTGTAAAACGGCTCGATGAGCGGGTGGCGCCGCAGCAGGTAGGTAAGGTCCGAGAGCGCGTCGGGCACGCCGCGGTCGGTGGTGCGCTTCAGGCGGTCGGTGTAGTACTGCCGAATGCGCTCGTGGAGGGTCTCGTGCCAGTCGGGATTGCGCCAGCGCAGGTCGGTCGCGAGCGCTTCGCGGGCCAGGTCGTGCAGCGTGGCGCCCCGCTCGCCCGGCCGCACGAACGAGAGCCCCCGCAGCCACTCGAACAGCTCGTGCGCGTTCGGCTGGTCGAGGACCCCCGACAGCAGCGGCTCGGTGGTGTAGCGCACGAGGGAGGCGGTCTCCAGCGCGGCCCGGTGGGCGGGGCTCGGCACCTTCTGTACGAACTGCTCCAGCAGCGTCTTGACGACGTCGGGCGCGTCCTCGGGATCGAACGTCGCGTCCTCGCGCTGGTCGAGCAGGTCGGCCACGAGCGAGAGGGCGAGCGGGTGCCCGTGCGTGAAGTTGAGAATGGCCTCATGCTGGTCGGCCGGCACGCCCCGCCGCTCCAGCAGGGCGCGGCCCGCCTCCCCGTCGAGGTTGCGGAGGGGCATCGTTTCCACGAGCGCCCCCCATCCCGAGTCGGCCCGCCACGCGGCGTCGGGCTCGGTGCGCCCGGCCAGCACCACGATCACGTGCTCGGGAAGGTCAGGCAAGAACTGCGTGCGGAGCCAGCCGTCGAGCGCGTCGATCGTCTCGTAGGCATCCACGAGGAGGACAGCGCGCTCGTCTCGTTCGTCGAGGGCGTTGAGCACCGAGGTGTCAGCCTCTACGCCCACGCTCTCGCGCAGGGCCGCCCGGAACGCCTCCGGGGTCGGGTCCAAATCGCGGGCGTCCAGAAAATACGAGGCGCATCCCTCCTCGTCGCAGCACCGGGCAAAGGCCTGGAGCAGTTCGGTCTTCCCCACCCCGCCGGGCCCAAAGACGTGCAGCACGTGGAAGGGCGGCGCCTCGGCGGTGAGGGCGGCCCGAAAGCGCTCGACCTCCGCGGTGCGCCCCACGAAGAGGTGGGACCGGGCATCCTGGAGACGGTCGCCGATGGAGGCCATGAGAGACGAGTCGATTGCGGGAAATGGCACTTGGGGATCCGAACGCAAACCTGCCATCCCGGCGTTCCTCGACGTCCCGTGCAGCGACGAGGTCGAGGCAAAACACGTCTCTTCTCCGCCCGGATTACAGGAACGTGACGGTTCTGATCACGAGATGAGCACCGACCGGTCTGGTGACCGGGCACAGCGGGCCGCTACCATGGGCAGTGCATTGGCGAGACGCCACGTATTCTCACACAACACGACCTCAACCCATGACCTTTCGTCCTCGAATTCCGACGCTCCTTTTCGCCGTCCTCCTGGCCGGTGCCGGCGTGCTCACCGGCTGCGATCAGTCCGGGGGCACGAACGGCCCGATGCCCACGACCTACACTGCCCAACTGGTCGCCCTGAACAACTCCGGGGTGAGCGGCCAGGCCGCCGTCACCGTGGAGGGCAATCAGTTCAGCGTGACCGTCGACGCGCAGGGCACCGAGGCGCAGATGGTGCACGCCCAGCACATTCACGGCTTTGACAGCGAGACCTCCTCCTGCCCCACCGCCGCGGCCGACACGAGTGGCGACGGGCGCATTTCCGTCGGCGAGGGCGCCCCGTCGTACGGCGGCATCCTCGTGCCCCTCGACGGTAGTCTCGACGAGGCCGAGGGCCTGGGCGACCTGGACACCTTTCCCACGGGCAACGGCAGCTATTCGTACGACATGTCGATCATGACCGGCGATCTGGCCGTGAATGGCGACCGGTCGTTCGACGACCTCCGCCTCGCCAACCACGCCATCGTGGTGCACGGACGGTCGGTCGACGGCGAATACAAGGCCACGCTTCCGGTTGCCTGCGGCACGCTCTCGCGGTAGAATTCGGCTCTCCCCGAGGCGCGTTTCTGCAACTCATCGCACGCGCTCTCGGGACCGGGCGCTGGTGGGCGCCCGGCTCGGCCTCAGATTCTCACTTCTCTCTGAGGTCGGTCCGGGACGCCTCCCTGTGCCTGATCGTTTCATAACGAAGCAATTCGGTGCCCCCCGCGTTTGGGGGTGTGTACGAGTGCGTTGGACACTTCAGCATCACACGTGATTCCGCTCCCAGTTGCTTCGCTCTATGGACGCGATCGATCCCTCCCGGGGCCTCTTCTGCAACCGCACGCTCAACCTGCGGGGCATCCAGGCCATCGGGTACGACATGGACTACACCCTCATCCACTATCACATGCGCGAGTGGGAAAAGCGCGCCTACGGCTTCATCAAGGAGGGGCTGCTGAACAAGGATTGGCCGGTGGACGATCTCCGGTTCGACCCGGACCTGGCCATCCGCGGGCTCGTGATGGACGTGGAGCGGGGCAACGTGGTGAAGGCCAACCGCTTCGGCTACGTGAAGCGCGCCTTCCACGGCACCGAGCCGATGGGCTACGGGCGGCAGCGCGACGTCTATCAGCGCACGCTCGTGGACCTCGCGGAGGACCGCTGGCACTTCCTCAACACCCTCTTCTCCATCTCGTCGGCCTGCATGTACATGCAGCTCGTGGACCTGCTCGACGCCGACAAATTGGAAGGCTCGATGGGGTACACCGATCTCTGGGAGCGCGTGCAACTGACGCTCGACGAGGCACACATGGAGGGCCGGCTCAAGGAGGCCATCATCCAGAACCCCGAGCGCTTCGTGCGGCTCGACCGCGAAATGCCGCTCACCCTCCTCGACCAGAAACGGGCGGGCAAGAAAATCCTGCTCATCACCAACTCCGAGTGGGACTACGCCCAGCCCATGCTGGACTACGCCTTCAACGACTTCCTGCCCGACGATATGACGTGGCGGGACCTGTTCGACATCTCGATCGTGGGCGCGCGTAAGCCGGACTTCTTCTCGGTCGACATGCCCGCCTTCCGCGTCGAGAGTGAGGACGGCCTCCTGCGCGAGCATCAGAACGGGCCGCTGGAGGAGGGCTGCGTCTACGTGGGCGGCAACGCGCCGCTCGTGGAGGAGACGCTCGGCCTGCGGGGCGAGGAGATCCTCTACGTGGGCGACCACCTGTTCGTGGACGTCAACGTGTCGAAGAAGGTGCTGCGGTGGCGCACGGCGCTCGTGGTGCGCGAGCTGGAACGCGAGATTGAGGCGTTCCAGTCGTTCGCCAGCAAGCAGGCCCGGCTCTCAGAGCTCATGGAGAAAAAGGAGCAGCTGGAGGCGCAGTTCTCGGCGAAGCGGCTCCAGCGGCAACGCCTGCAAAAGGACTACGGCGGCCCGAATGGGCGCGACGCGGAGACGCTCGACCAGGAGATGTCGGAGCTCCGCTCCCGGCTGACGGATCTGGACGAGGACATCGCGCCTCTCGCCAAGGCCTCCAGCAAGCTCGTCAACGACAACTGGGGCCCCCTCATGCGCACCGGCAAGGACAAGAGCCTCTTTGCCCGACAGGTGGAGCGCTACGCGGACGTTTACACGGGACGCGTCTCCAACTTCCTCCACCACACCCCCTTCACCTACCTCCGCTCCCATCGCGGCAGCCTGCCCCACGACGAGGCCGCCGAACACAACCCGCAGTACGAGTCGCTCACCTCCGGCTACGAGTGGGACGAGACGACCGCCTCCGAACACGGGTGAGTGGGCGTGGGGAATGGGCGAAAGGGAGAGTGGGGGCTTGGGAGAATGGGGGAAAGGATGAGCGGAGGACGGTGAGAACTCCCCGTCCCGCTCCCCGCAACTCCATGGCTAAACCGACCGTATGCGGTTGGCACGATCTGTACACGCCTCCTCATTCCGACATGGCCGAGTCCCCCCAGCCCGACCGCGTCGCCATCACGATCGAGATTACGCCGGAGCAGAAGCGGCACATCGAATAGCTCGCTGAGCGAGAAGGGGTCTCCCCCGAGACAGTCCTACAGGAAGTCGTCGAACGTGGACTGGGGACGAGTCGCTCCACGCAGGAGTCGGAGGAAGAAGCTCAGCCCGGCTCGTTCCTTGATGGGCTTGAGCATCTTGTGGGCAGTGTCGAAGGTCCGTCTGATCTCTCGTCAAATCCCGACCACATGAAGGGGTATGGTCGCTCATGACAACGCTGCTCGACGCAGGACCTCTCGTTGCGATCCTAAATGGCGATGATGCACACCACGAGTGGGCCGTGCACCACGCTTGACGGGTAGACGCGCCGTTCCTCACGTGCGAGGCCGTCCTCAGTGAGGCTCACTTCTTACTCCAGGATACGCCGGGCGGACGCAGTCGCCTCATTGAGATTGCCGACTCCGATCAGCTCCAAGTCCCCTTCTCCTACGCCCACCACGCCGGGCGAACGACCTGATGCGCACCTACAGCGACCGCCCAATGTCGTTTGCCGACGCCTGCCCGGTGCGCATGGCCGAGCTCCACGACGACGGGCGCGTCTTCACGGTCGACAGCGACTTTCGGGCCTACCAGAAACACGGACGCGAGCCCATCCCCGTGCTGATCCCGGACGAACAGAGCTCGCCGTAGGAGACGATGGCGTTCCCGACACAAACTCTCAACCCAAAACGCCAAACACCCAACCCTCCAACACCCAACCCGCAACCCAAAAACCCTCAACCCAAAACCCTACAGCCCGATCGATCCGAAGACGGCGACGCCGATCGCAATCAGGATGGCGTTCGCGAGGGAAATGGGGAGCAGGTACTTCCAGCCCAGCTCCATGAGCTGATTGTACTTGAAGCGCGGGAACGTCCACCGCACCCAGATGAAGACAAAGGCGAAGAAGCTCACCTTCAGCATCAGGCTGATGAACTGGAGCACGGCGAGCAGACTAGACCCTGCCAGCGCCGGGAAGACGTCAATCAGCAGCGGCTGGAACGGCACCAGGTAGCCGCCAAAGAAGAGCGTGACGATGAAGAAGGAGGCGACGAACCAGTTCACGTACTCGGCGAGGAAGAACATCCCGAATTTCATGCCGCTGTACTCGGTGTGGTAGCCGGCCACCAGCTCCTCCTCCGCCTCCGGCAGGTCGAAGGGCAGGCGGTTCGTCTCCGCGAAGGCGGTGACGATGAAGATGATGCACCCGATGGGGTTGCGGACCACGTTCCAGCCCAGGATCGCCCAGCCGGCGCCCTGGTTCTCCACGATCTCCATGAAGTTGAGCGAGCCCGCGATGAGGACCACGGAGATGACGGCCAGTCCCATCGACAGCTCGTAGCTCACCATCTGCGCCGCCGAGCGCAGCCCGCCGAGCAGCGCAAATTTGCTGTTGGAGCTCCAGCCCGCAAGCGTGACGCCGTAGACGCTAATGGAGGTGAGCGCCAGCAGCATCACCACGCCCACGTTGAGGTCGGCAATCACTACGCCCTCGGCAAACGGGATGAGCGCCGCGGTGGTCATGGCGATCACCACCATGAGGACCGGCGCCATCGCGTGGATGAACGAGTTGGCCGCGGCGGGCCGCACGTCCTCCTTCAGCACAAACTTGAGCACGTCGGCAAATGGCTGCAGGATGCCGAGGGGCCCCACCCGGTTCGGGCCGGGGCGGTTCTGGATGAAGGCCGAGACGCGCCGCTCCGCGTACACCAGCAGCGACGCCGAGAGCAGCATCGCATTGATGACGCCGAAGGCGGCGAGCGCCGTCCAACCGATCGAAAGACCCATGTCCGCGCAGCGAGGGTTGCAGGTGAGCGAGACTGCGGATGTCGGAGTTCCAACGTAGCCGCTGCCGCTGAGGGGCGCAAGCGCGGCCGGCAGAACGACGCGGGCCGCGTCGCGCAGTCCCTGCTATTTTCGGGAGAGTTCACGCCGGAGCGACCGCGGACGACCGTCGGCGGACCGCCAGTTCCCGGGGCTGAGCAACGGTCCACCCGTCGCCGACCACCTCTCCCCCCAACCCCCAACCTGCAAACCTTCAACCTGTCAACCGTCAACCCACATCACAGCGGAAGCTCGTCGACCGCCTCGCCGGTCCGCCGGGGCACCTCGAAGGACACCCGTGTGCCCTCTCCCGGCGCCGTGTCGATCTCCACCTCTCCCCCAATGAGGCCGATCCGGTCCTGCAGGCCCGCCAGGCCCATCCCCTCCGTCCACTCCTCAATCTCCGACGGGTCGAACCCGGCGCCCTCATCCTCCACCACCACCCGGATCTTGTCTTCGCCCTGAACGAGAAACAGCGTGGCCTCGTCGACCTCTGCGTGCTTCACGACGTTGAAGAGCAGCTCGCGCACGGTGTGGAAAAGGAGCGTCCGAACGGGTTTGTCAACGGCCCCGGCGGGCCCCTTCACCTTCATCTGCACCGAGAGCCCGTAGTCGTTCTCCATCTGAATAGTCAGCCACTCCAGGGCGTCGTGCAGCGACTCCTTCCCGACCGGGGGACTCAGCTCCTTCGACAGCGTGCGCGCCACCTCGACGCCCTCTTCGATCCGACCATGCGCCTCCTCAATGAGCGCACGGTGGTCTTCGCCCAGCCCCTCCCCGTTTTCCAGGCCCTTGAGTGTGAGCATCGCGCCGACGAGCAACTGCTGCACCTCGTCGTGGAGCATTCGGCTGATGCGCCGCCGCACCCGCTCCTCCGCCGAGGTGAGGGCCTCGGAGAGCGACTGGACCTGCTTGGTCCGCTTGCGGAGCCGCTCGTTGACGGCCTGGAGCTGGGCCCTCGCTTCTTTCTGCTCGGTCACGTCGACGGTGGCCCCGTGCAGGTGGGGCGTGCCGTCATCCTCCTCCACTTCCCCCTTCGCGTAGAGCCACCGGACCATGTCCTCGTCGTGGCGAACCCGAAACTGCAAGTCGAAGGACTCACCCGTCTCCCTCGAAGCCTCGAGGGCGTCCGTCACGGCCGCCCGGTCCTCGGGGTGCACCGTGTCGAGCCACGCCTCCTGGGGCACCGCCTGCTGCCAATGTCCCTCCGGTGTGGGGAACTGGTCGGGGGCATAGTCCAGGAACTCGGCCATCATGGAGGAAATGTAGGACTCTCCGCTGTCGAGGTCGAGATCCCAGGTGCCAACCTGCCCAGCCTCCACGGCGAGGCGATGAAACTCTTCGCTCCGACGCAGGGCCTGCTCGGCCGTCCGCCGGTCGGTAATCTCGATGAAGGCAATGACGACGCCGTCGATCCGGTCGTCGTGGGTGCGGTACGGGTGGATACGTACCAGGAACCACTCGCCCTCATCAGTCTGCACCTCCCGTTCAATCGGCTGCAGGTCGTCGAGCACGTCCTCAGCGTCGGCCTCCAGGCCGTCGTAGTCGAGGTGGTGCGTGAGGTCGCCGATGGGGCGGTCCTCGTCCTCCGGGCGAATGTTGAACAGCTTTTCGACGCGGGGGGTGTAGCGCTGGATGTGCAGCTCACGGTCCAGGAAGAGGGTGCCGATCTGGGTGGAGGCCATTACGTTCTTCAGGTCGCTGTTGGCCTTGCGGAGCTGCTCCACCTTTTCCTCTAGCTTCTGATTGACGGTTTTCAGCTCCTCGTTGACCGACTGGAGCTCCTCCTTGCTCGTCTCCAGCTCCTCGGTCATGGACTTGTACTCCTCGTTCATCGACCGCAGCTCCTCGTTGGCGGCCTGCAGCTTCTGCTGCGACGACTCGTACTCCTTCACTGTGGCCCGGAGCTCCTTCTTCGTTTGCCTCAGCTCGGCCCGGAGCCGGTCCTCGGTGGAGGCCTCCTCGCCATCGATGTCCACCTCTTCGATGACGCCGGTGCGGGTCTCGCCCTCCCCCACCTGTTCGAAAAGCACCAGCGCCAGGTTCGCAGTCTCGCTTCCCTCCGTACCGGGGCGGGCCACCAGGCGCACGTTCTCCGCGAGGCCGTTCATTTCCACCCGCACCGGCTGGCTTTGCACCGTCTGCTGCTCCGTAAACGCCTCGTGGAGGACCGACCGAATTTGGGCCTGCAGCTCCGGCCGCACCAGCTCGATGATGTTGGTGCGGGGCGTGCCCTTGGGATGCTTCAGGTAGCGGCCCGCATCGTCGGAGAGGTGCAGGAGGCGGTAGTCCTGGTTCACCACCACGCTGGGCGGGCTGTGGGCCTCGAGCAGGCGCTGGTGCACGGTGGCCTCGGAGGGAAGCGCTTCGCGTGCCTCCACCCCCACGTCGAACTGCGACGGCGTGGACGTGAGCGGCATGGATGGCAGTTGCGGCAGCGCCTGCTGCTTATTCCGTAGCTGGTAGATGCGGTGGGACGCATCGACGGCCTGGAAGTCCCCGTCGGCCCGCTCCGCCGACTCGGAGCTGCCGAGGAACAGGTATCCGCCCTCGTTCAGGGCGTAGGCGAAGAGGTCGAACACCGAGATCTGGAGGTCGCGCCGGAGGTAGATGAACAGGTTGCGGCACGAGATGAAGTCCAGTTTCGAGAAGGGCGGGTCCCGAAGGACGTTGTGGGGGGTGAAGAGCACGTGCTCGCGGACGAAGTCCTTCACAGCGTACTGCGTTCCCTCCTTCACGAAGTAGCGGTCGAGGTACTCCGCAGGCACGTCGGCGGCGATGGTCTCGGGGTAGCGCCCGCTGCGGGCAAAGTTGAGGGCCGACTCGTCGATGTCGGTGGCAAAGACCTGGATCTTTTCGGGCACCAGGGTGCGGGAGCGCGCCTGCTCCAGCAGCAGGATGGCCAGGGAATAGGCCTCCTCCCCGGTGGCGGTGCCCACCACCCACGTGCGCAGCTCGTCCTCGGCACTCTTGCCCTCAAACAGCGCCGGCACTACGCGCTGCTGGAGGGCCTCCCAGTGTTCGGGGTCGCGGAAGAAGCTGGTGACGCTGATGAGGAGATCCTTCTGGAGGGACTTTACTTCCTCAGGGTGCTTCCCCAGAAGCTCGCGATACTCTTCCAGCGACGCGATCTGATTCACCTGCATGCGCCGCTGGACGCGACGCTGCATGGTGGACGGCTTGTACTCGCTAAAGTCGTGCCCCGTGTGGACGCGGACGTGCTCGAGGATCTCCTCCAGGAGGGCCGTCTCCCGGTTCTCTTCCTCTTCGGACTCGCCTCCCCCGGCGAGCCGGTCCAGGAGCGCGCGCTGTCTGCCCACCCGCTTGGCCAACTCGCCGACGGGTTGCACGAGATCGACCCGACCCATCTGGATGGCACTGCGCGGCATGACGTCGTACTCGGCCTCCTCCGGATCCTGCGCCACCACCAGCCCTCCGGCCTCCTCGATGGCCCGCAGGCCCACGGTGCCGTCGCTGCCGGTGCCGGACAGGACCACGCCCACCGTGGCCGCTCCATTCTGGGCGAGCGAGCGGAAGAACTGGTCGATGGGGGACTGATGGCCGGTGGACTCGTCGAACGCCACGGGCGTGAGTCGTCCCTCCTCGATGGTGAGCGCCCGGTCCGGCGGCGCCACGTAGACGCGGTTCTCCTTGATTTCCACAGGCTCGGTGACCTGCCGCACCGGCATGTCGGTGTGGGCGCTCAGGATCTCGGCGAGGCTGCTCTCCTCGTCGGCGGGCATGTGGAGGACCACGACGAAGGCCTCGTCGGGCTGGTCGGGCAGCGCGTCGAAGAAGGACGTGAGGGCACTCAACGCACCGGCGGAGCCGCCCAGGCCGACGATGAGAGGGTGATCAGCGCCGGGGGAGGAAGGCGACATGAGTGGATGGATCCCTGGTTGGAGAAGTGTTTGTCCAGCAATGTAAAAACGCCTTCAAGCACGGGTCGTTCTCTCTTTTTCCGGTCTCCTGTCGGGGGGGTGAGTTGGTAGGGGGTGAGTTGGTGGGTTGGTGAGTTGGTGGGTTGGTGAGTTGGTGGGTTGGTGGGGTGGTTAGTGGTGGATGGGTGGGTTATGCTTGGTGGGGCGTGTGTGTCTATGGGGCGAACGGTTGTCTCATGGATCGATGCGAGCAGATGGGTGCGGCGCAGAGTTTTCGGGACCTTGAGACCTATCAGAAGGCGCGGCAGCAGTCGCAGTTCATTTTCCGGCTGACGCAGGAGTTTCCGAAGGAGGAAACCTATTCGCTGACCGATCAGATCCGGCGCTCCTCCCGGGCCGTGTGCGCGTTGCTGGCGGAGGCATGGGCCCGTCGCCCGTACGAGGCGGCGTTCGTCAACAAACTGAACCAGGCCCTCGCCGAGGCGATGGAGACTCAGTCCTGGCTCGATGCGGCGCACGACTGTGACTACATCGACGCCGATACCCACGACACCCTCGATACGGAATGGGAGCGCATCGGGGGCAAGCTGAACCGCATGATCCAACACTCCGACAGCTTCTGTCAGTAATCCCCACTTCCCACCAACCCACCAACCCACCAACAAACGAACCCCGGTGGCGATTGCGGCGGCGCACCCCTATCCTGACACTGCATTGCCCCGTCACAACCCCGCCGCCCCATGCTTCGATTTCGCCTTCGCACCCTCCCCCTCGTGCTCCTCGCACTTCTCGTCGCTCTGCCCTCCGCTGCCCAGGAGAGAGACATCCTCGAGAACACACTTCGGAGCGATTCCGAGACCCTCTCGGAGCGACGACCGGTGGCCACCTATTCGATCGTCGCGCGCGACTCGGCGACCGGCCAGCTGGGCGTGGCCGTGCAGTCGCACTGGTTCAGCGTCGGCTCCATCGTGCCGTGGGCCAAGCCCGGCGTGGGCGCCGTGGCCACGCAGTCGTTCGTCGACCCTCGGTACGGCCCGCTCGGCCTCAAGCTGATGCGGCACGGCCGCACCGCCGAGGAGGCGCTCAACGCCCTCGTCACCACCGACGACGGACGCGCCGTGCGGCAGGTGGCGATGGTGGACGACGACGGCACCGTCGCCGCGCACACCGGGGAGAACGCCGTCGCCGCGGCCGGGCACCACACCGGCGCGCAGTACTCGGTACAGGCCAACATGATGGCCAACGATGAGGTGTGGCCCGCGATGGCGGAGGCCTACGAGTCGGCCGAAGGCGACCTGGCGGCGCGACTCCTGGCGGCCCTGGAAGCCGCGCAGGCCGAGGGCGGCGACATCCGGGGCAAGCAGTCCGCCGCCCTGCTCGTGGTGCGCGACTCGGCCACCGGCGAATCCTGGAACGATCGCCTCTTCGACCTCCGCATCCAGGATCACGCCACCCCGGTGAAAGAACTGAAGCGGCTCGTGCGCATGCAGCGCGCCTACCGCGCCCTCAACCGGGGCGACCAGCACGTGACGGCGGGCGACATCGACGCTGCGATGCGGAGCTACCGGCAGGCCATGGAGATCGTCCCCGACTCCGCCACGAATGGCGAGGCGCCCTTCTGGGTCGGCATCACGCTCGCCGACCAGGGCCGCATCGACGACGCAATTCCGTACCTCCGCCGTGCCTACCGGCAGCACGAGGACTGGGCCCGCCTCGTCCCCCGCCTCCCGGACGCTGGGCTGCTGGAGAGCGAGGCCCTCGCCGATCGGCTCGTGGAGGCGATGCGGGAAGATCAGTGATTCTTTGCGTGAAAGAGGGGTCGGCGTCCTCGCCCCTGGAGATCTCTCGGAGCAATCGCTTCTTCCGCCCCAACGTTCTAACGTTCCAACGGTTTACGTTGAAACGCTCAACACCCCATGCGCGAACAGAGCCTCCAGCGCGCCTTTTTTCTGGGCCTGCTCCTGCTGGTTACCCTGGCATTTCTGTGGCTGATCGGGCCGTTTTTCAAACCCATCTTCTGGGCCGTCGTGCTGGCGACTCTCTTCTACCCCACGTTCCAGTGGTGGGAGCGCACCCTGGGCGGTCATTCGGTTGTGGCGTCGGTGACCACCATTACGACGATCGTGCTGATCGTCATCGTGCCCCTGTTCCTCGTGGGTCTGATCGTGGCCACGGAGGCCGCATCGGTCTACCAGCGGCTGGCCGCGGGCGAACTTACCCTGCCCATGACGGCCACTGACCTCAGGGAAATGGTTCCGGCGGTCGCCGATTTTGTGGAGCGTTTCGGCGTGAGCCTGAAGGACCTCCAGGCACAGCTCTCGAACGCGGCGCTCAGCGTGAGCCAGTTTCTCGCCACGAATCTGGTCGCGTTCGGCCAAAACGCCCTCCGCGGCACGGCGCTGTTCTTCCTGATGCTGTACCTCCTGTTCTTCTTCCTGCGAGACGGGGACGAGCTGCTGGAGCAAATTATCGGCGTGCTGCCGATTGGGGACGCCCGCGAGCGGCGGCTCTTTCAGAAGTTTGCCGAGGTCTCCCGCGCCACGATCAAGGGCACGATCGTAATTGGGCTCGTGCAGGGGCTTCTCGGCGGCCTCATTTTCTGGATCCTGGGCATCGAGGCCGCAGCGCTCTGGGGCGTGGTGATGGCCGTGCTCTCCTTCCTGCCGGCGGTGGGGGCGGGCATCGTGTGGGTCCCGGCCGCCACCGTACTCGTCGCCACCGGTCGCGTGTGGGAAGGGGTCGTCCTGCTCGTCTTCGGCACCGTCATCATCGGCCTCGCCGATAATGTACTGCGCCCCCTCCTCGTGGGCCGCGACACGCAGATGCCGGACTACCTCGTGCTCCTCACCACGCTCGGTGGCCTCGCCTTCTTCGGCCTCTCGGGCGTCGTTATCGGGCCCATCATTGGGGCGCTCTTCATGACCGTGTGGGAGATGTTCGGGCGGGAGTACGCCCACATCGCGAGCGACAGTGTCCCCCCCGCTCGGGAGGCGGACGCCTGAGCGGGTCGCCGCCCGGCTACTCCTCCCGGAAGACGATCGTCGTGTCGAGCGTGTCTTGTATGAGGGTGCCGTCAACCCGCCACTTCAGGGCGAGCTGTGCGGTGTGGGGCCCCGGGCCAATCGGCTCCTCTGCGTCCGAGATGCGCTCGGCCTGAATCTGGAACTCCCTCGTGCGCTCCACCGGCGGGAGGTCGTGCTCCGTCTGGACCTGCGGACGATATGTGACCGTGCCCTTGAGGGGGACCCTCTCCGGCCCATCGTAGACCCCGAAGTCGTACAGCGCGGGGGTGCCGGTGACAACGTTCACGGTCGTACCACTCTGGTTGTGAAGGCGGGTCTGGGCCTCGAAGGCATCTCCAAGTGCAACGGTGTCGGGGGACCGGAGCGTGATTTTGACGCTTGGCCCCACGGTCGTACTGTCGGCGACCGTGAGATCATACGGCTCGTTCGGCGCTGGCTCGTTCCCTCCCAGGTCGGCAAGGGCATCACACCCGACCAGAAGGGCGAGCAGGAGAACCGATGCACAGACAGAAAGCGCGCGGGTAGAAACGGACATTCGAGCGTGCTGCATGGCGTGTTGTCTGATTCGTACTTCGGGTTCTGCGTCCATCTGGGATACACCTTTCCCGGAGGCAGGACACAACCGCCCTCCCCCGAAGACCAGGCGCAGGAGCGCTGTGGACGGACCCGCGCGACTCTCGTTCAATCTTTCTTCATAATTACGAGCAAACAACGGCGTTTCCCTGTCGTGACATTTAGGCGTTATGACTGACTGGTCAGTCAAATCCCGTCGATGTCCGACTCGGCCGAGCGTCGCACCCAAATCCGAGAGGCTGCCCTCCGCGTCTTTGCGCGCAAGGGGTATCGCAACACTGTCGTGGAGGACGTGGCCGAGGAGGCCGGCGTGGCGAAGGGGACGGTCTACACCCACTTCGACCGCAAGGAGCGGCTGCTCGGGGCGGTCCACGAGGGCCTGATGGAGGAGCTGCGGGCGCGGCAGGCCGAAATTCTGGAGAGCGACCGTCCGCCCCTCGACAAGATTCGAGCGCTCCACCGCAGCTTTGCCGACCTCCTGAGCCGCAATGATGATTTTGCCCGCGTGATGCTCGATATTTGGGGCGCGGGGATGCAGGACCCGGAGCGCTTCGGGATCGACTTCAAGACGCTCTACGCCGAGTACCGGGCGCTCGTCCGCGACCTGCTGGTAGAGGCCAAGGCGCGCGGGGACCTTCGGGAGGATCTCCCCGCCCTCACGCCGGCGGTTCTGATCGGTGCCATCGAGGGGGTACTGCTCCAGTGGGTGCTCGATCCGGAGAACATCGACTTTCCGGAGGCGGCCGACGACATTACCAACGTGCTCTACCGGGGCGTTCGTCGGCCCGAAACGTCTTGACTCCCTCCCACCCACGACGCGCCGCAACCCGCTACGCTGTCGGCACTCGTCGTGTCCATTTCGCCCGCGACCCTTCCCGACATGTCGTTCGCCCGCGCTTCGGTTTCGGTTCTCGTTCTGGCGTCCCTCCTCGGCGTTTGGGGCTCGATGATTGCACTCCCCGCAGAGGCGCAGGCGCCCGAGGCGAGATCCAGCACGGACACTTTCACGGTGAGGCAGGCGGTGCGGCACGCCCTGCGCGCGAATCCAATCATCCAGGCCGCGGAGCAGGGAGCGACCGCCGCGGCGGCGTCGGTCCGGGAGGCGCGCAGCGCGTGGTTTCCGGCGGTGACGGGGCAGGCCTCCTACCGCCGCCTGAGCGGCAACGTCGACTACACGGTCGAGCTGCCGGGCGAGGCGGGAGAGCAACCCGTCACCTTCGCCCCGGCCATCCTGGACCGGTACTCGGCGCGGGCCTCGGTGACGCAGCCCCTCTTCACGGGCTTTCGGATCCCAAACCAGCACGACGCCGCGCAGGCCCGGACGCGGGCGACCCGGGCGCAGGTGGACGCGACGGAGCAGACGGTGGCGTTCGAGACGCGGGCGGCGTACTGGGACCTCTACCGGGCCCGTGCTCAGGCCCGGGCGACGGCGAAAAGCGTCGAACTGATCGAACGACGGCTCACGGACGTTCGGAATCAGCGCGCGGCCGGACGGGCCACGGAGGCGGACGTCCTCCGGGTGAAGGCACGGCGCGACCGGGTCCGAGCGGAGCGGCTCCGGGCCCGCAACGCCGTGGAGAGCGCCCGGCGCGCCCTCAACGACCAGATGGGCCGCCCGCTGGAAGCCCCCGTCACTCTCGCCGACACGGTGCAACTCTCCCAGACGGAGCGTCCGGCAGATGCGCTCGTGGAGCGGGCGCTGCAGCGTCGTCCCGACCTCCGCGCCCTGCGGCAAACGGTGCAGGCGCAGGCCGCCGAGGTGGACGTGGCGCAGTCGGACTGGTTTCCGCAGGTGGCACTCACCGGCTCGTATCTCTACGCCCGCCCCAACGAGCAGCTCTTCCCCCCGGAGGATCGCTTTCAGGGCACGTGGGAGGCCGGGGTGCAGCTCTCGTGGGACCTGTCGCTCGGCTTCCGCACGGATGCGGCGACCGACCGGGCGCGGGCGCAGTGGCAGCAGGCGCGCTACGAGCTGCAGGATCGCCGCGAGTCGGTCCGAAACGAGGTGAAAAAGCGTGCGGAAGATGTGGCGCAGGCGCGGGAGGCCGTGGCCGCCGCCGAAACGAGTCTGGCGAGTGGGCGGGCGGCCTACCGGGCCGTGCAGTCGCGGTTCGAGGAGGGAATGGTCGTCGTCTCGGACCTGCTCGATGCGGAACGGACGCTCCGGGAGGCGCGGTCGCAACTCGCCGCGGCCCAAGCGGACTATGCGCTGGCCCGGGCGGCGCTTGCACGGGCGGTAGGGCGATCAGTCTGGCAAGAGTGATGATTCTTCGATCATCGGGCACAATGAGACTAATGACGCAAGTCTTTTCTTCAAGAGATGTGTGCTGCAACCGAAGTTTCTCGCTTTCTAGTGACCGCGACGTTCATTTTTCGCTGGATCGAAAAACGAACCAAAAAGATCACGGCCACACGGGATGACCCGCAAGGGGCCCCTGTGAAGACTCGGGCTGACTCCGGCTCCCGCTCCGCTAAAATCAATCAAACTCGGTCGCGGTGCTCCCTCAAGCACGATTGATTTTGGCCGCTTCGCGTCCACCGTCGTCCGGGCGCCCGACTCTTCAAGGCCGGAGGGATTGTTCTTTAGGTCGAGAAATCAGGAAACTCTCTCTACTGCGATTAGGCCTGCAAGTCCATGAGAAATGTGATGCGTGACGTATTTGGGGGGGCGGAGGCCGCGGCGGACGAGCTCGACGTGGACCTGGTGCCCGTGCAGCCGGGCGATGCGGTGTTCGAGACGCGGGGGGTGACCAAGGTCTACGACATGGGCGAGACGCAGGTGCACGCGCTCCGCGGGATCGACCTGGAGCTGTATTCGGGCGAGCTGGTGGTGCTGCTCGGGCCGTCGGGCAGTGGGAAGTCGACCCTCCTCAACATCATCGGCGGGCTGGACACGGCCACGGACGGCACGGTCCACTATCGCGGGTGGAACCTCACGCACGCCGACGAGGAGCAGCTCACGCTCTACCGCCGGTTCCACGTCGGGTTTATCTTCCAGTTTTACAACCTCATCCCGAGCCTCACGGCGGCGGAGAACGTCGCCATCGTCACCGAGATTGCCCGCGACCCGATGGATCCGGTCGACGCCCTCGATCTCGTGGGACTGGCCGACCGGGCCGACCACTTTCCGTCCGAGCTCTCTGGCGGGCAGCAGCAGCGCGTGGCCATCGCCCGGGCGGTGGCCAAGCGGCCGGCGGTGCTGCTCTGCGACGAGCCGACGGGGGCGCTCGACTCGGAGACGGGCGTCATCGTGCTCGACGTGCTGCAGACGGTCAATCGGGAGCTGGGGACGACGACGGCGCTCATCACGCACAATCAGGTGGTCTCGAAGATGGCCCAGCGGGTGATTCACCTGAGTGACGGGCGGGTCAAGGAGGTGGAGACGATCGAGGAGCAGGTGCCGGCACGGTCGCTGTCCTGGTAGCTCCTTTTTGGGAAGGGGTAAGAGGGAGAGGCGATAGGCGAGGGGCGAGGGTCGAGAATTGAGGATCGAGGATCGTGGGAGGGGGCGTTGAGGGTTGAGAGGGGGTTGGTGGTAGGTGGTTGATGGTGGGGGGGCAGGCTGAAATTCCGCACTCCAAAATCCGAAATCGGCACGTGTCTGCGATTGGTAAGAAATTGCTGCGGGACCTGTGGGGGATGCGGGGGCAGGCCCTGGCCATTGCGCTCGTCATTGTGAGCGGGGTGGCCACCTTCGTGGCGGCGCTGGGGACGATGGACGCGCTCACGCGGTCGCAGCAGTCGTTCTACGAGGAGGCGCGGTTCGGGGAGGCGTTCGCGGCGCTCAAGCGGGCGCCGAACGACGCAGGGCGACGACTCCGCTCGATCCCCGGCGTGGCGTCGGTGCAGACGCGCGTCGTGGCGGATGCGCGGCTCGACGTGGCCGCGTTCGACGCGCCCATCACGGCCCAACTGCTCTCCCTCCCCGAGCGCGGCCAGCCGACCCTGAACCGGCTTGTGGTGCGGCAGGGGCGGCTCCCACGGGCGGGGCGCGAGGCAGAGGCCGCCGTCAGCGAAGCCTTCGCGGAGGCACACGGCCTGGGACCGGGCGACGACCTCACGGCCATTATCAATGGGCGCCGCCGCACGCTCACGCTCGTGGGCGTCGTGCTCTCGCCCGAGTACGTGTATCAGATTCCGCCGGGCGGCTTCTTTCCCACCCCCGAGCGGTACGGCGTGCTCTGGATGCCGCGCCCGGCCCTCGGCGCGGCGTACGACATGGAGGGCGCCTTCAACAGCGCCTCGTTCGCCTTTACCGCCGACGCCGACCCCCAGTCGGTGCTCGACCGCATCGATCAGGTGCTGGATCCCTATGGCGGGCGCGACGCGTACCTCCGCGCCGATCAGGTGTCGCACCGCTACCTGACCGAGGAGCTACGGCAGCTGGAGCAGCTCGCGGCGGTGCTGCCGGTCATCGTGCTCGCCGTGGCGGCCTTCCTGCTGAACGTGGTGATTGGGCGTCTCATCCGTACCCAGCGGGAAGTCATTGCTACGCTCAAGGCCTTCGGCTACGGCGACTACGCCCTCGGCCTCCACTACCTGGGCATGGTGCTGGTGATCGTGGCCGTGGGCGCCGTCGGAGGCGTCCTCGTGGGCACGTGGATGGGCCGCGCCCTGGCCCGCCTCTATCTGGAGTTCTACAAATTCCCCGAGCTTCAGTACGCGCTGGACGCCGGCACCGTCGCCATCGCGGTGGGGGTGACGGCGCTCGCGGCGATCGGCGGCACGCTCTACGCCGTGTGGGAGGCCGTCGACCTCCAGCCCGCCCGCGCCATGCAGCCGGAGCCCCCGGCCACCTACCGCGCGACGATCGTAGAGCGGCTCGGCCTGCAGTCGGTCTTCGACCAGCCCACGCGCATGATTCTGCGGCACCTGGAACGTCGACCCCTCAACGCGCTGCTCACGGTGATCGGCATCGCCGCCTCTGTGGCCGTCCTGATGGCCGGGATCTTCTTCGGCGACGCGATGGAGTTTCTGACGGACGTGCAGTTCAACCAGGCCCAGCGCCAGGACCTGACGGTCACGTTTACGGGCCCCACGGGCAACGCGGCCCTCTCGGAGCTCCGGCACCTGCGGGGGGTGGCCGCGGCGGAGCCGTTTCGGAGCGCCCCGGTGCGCCTGCGGCACGAGCACCGTCGGTACCGCACCGCCATCGAAGGGCTCGTGCCCGACCCGTCGCTCCGACGCCCCCTCAACGCTGAGCTCCAGCCCATTCCCGTGCCGCCGCGGGGCGTGATGCTTTCCGACTACCTCGCCGACGTGCTGGCCGTGGAGCGCGGCGACACGCTCACGGTGGAGATGCTGACGGGACGCCGCCTCACGCGCCGCGTGCCGGTGGCCGGGCGCACCACGCAGTTCATCGGAGTCGGGGCGTACATGCAGCTCGGGGCCCTGAACCGGCTCCTGCGGGAGGGGCGCGTGCTCTCCGGGGCGTACCTGGCGCTCGCTCCGGGGGCCACCCCGTCGCCCACACTCTCGGCCCTCGCGGAGCGGCCCCGCGTCGCCGGCGTGCAGGCGCAGGGCCGCGCCCTGGAGTCGTTCATCGACACCATCGGCGATACGGTGCTTACCTTCACGTTCGTGATGACGCTCTTTGCCGGGGCCATCGCGTTCGGCGTCATCTACAACGCGGCGCGCATCTCGCTCTCCGAGCGGGCCCGCGAGCTGGCCAGCCTGCGCATTCTGGGCCTCACGCGGGGCGAGATTGGGTACGTACTGCTGGGCGAGCTCGGCATTCTCACCCTCGTGGCCATCCCCGTGGGATTCGTCCTGGGCGTCGGGCTCTGCTACGCCACCGTGCAGTCGGCGCAAACGGAGCTCTTCCGCGTGCCGCTGGTGATCAACCGGGGCACCTACGCCCTCGCCGCGACCGTGGCCCTCGTGGCGGCTCTCGTGTCGGGCCTGGTGGTGTGGTGGCGGCTCGGACGGCTCGACCTGATTGACGTGTTGAAAACCCGCGAGTGATTGCGGGGCGTTGGAACGTTCAACGTTGAACGTTTACACGTTTCGGGCGAGGACGAGCCAATGGATATGGCCGCGCCGTTATTCTGGAGCAATATTTCGAACCGGGAAACGCAAAACTCATGATTTGGAATCGGTCGGTGGCGATTGGGGCAGTGGTCGTGGTCGCACTTGCGCTGCTGGTGTACGGCTTTTGGCCGGAGGCGACGCCGGTGTCGGTGGAGGAGGCGACGCGCGACTCGCTCCGGGTGACCGTGGAGGAGGAGGGCCAGACGCAGCTCCGCGAGGAGTACGTGGTCTCGGCGCCGACGACCGGCTATCTGAAGCGCGTGCCGGGCGAGGCGGGCGACTCGGTGCGGCAGAATGAAGTCCTGGCACGTCTCGCCACGCTGCCCTCGAAGGTGCTCGACGCCAGCGACTACCAGGCGGCCGAGGCGCAGGTGCAGGCCGCCCGGGCCGCGGTGCAGCGGGCCAAGGAGGAACGGGCGGGGGCAGAGGCATCCTTTCAATACGCAAAAGAGGAGCACCGGCGCCTCCAGCGGCTGCACGAGCAGGGGACGGCATCCCAGCAGCAGCTCGATCAGGCGCGGGTCGAGTTTCGGCAGGCTCGCGCCACATACCGATCGGCGAAGCAGGCCGTGGCGCAGGCCCGGGGCGAACTTGATGCGGCCCGCAGCCGGATTGCGTTGGGGACTCCCAGCGATGATCTGTCTACGCGGGCCTCGATCCGGGCGCCGGTTGACGGCCGGATTCTTCAGGTTCATCAGGAGAGCGCGGGGGTCGTGCAGGCGGGGGCGCCGCTCGTCACGATGGGCCACCCCGACTCGCTAGAGGTGTCGGTGGACGTGCTCTCGTCCGACGCCGTCCGCATCACTGAGGGCACGCCGGTCGAGATCGTGCGCTGGGGCGGGGGCGGGACGCTCGACGGACGGGTGCGGGCGGTGCCGCCGCAGGGACAAACGGAGGTGTCGGCCCTCGGCGTGGAGGAGCAGCGGGTGGAGGTGCTCGTGGACTTTGCCGATCCGCCGCAACGATGGACGCGGCTGGGCACGGGCTACCGCGTGGTGGCGCGGTTCATTCTGTGGGCGGAAGACGACGTGCTCCAGGTGCCGCAGAGTGCCCTCTTCCGCCACGACGGCGGGTGGGCGGTGTTTGCCGTGCGCGGAGGGCGGGCGGAGCGCCAGCCGGTGGACGTGGGCTACCGGAGTGGCCTCCGGGCGCAGATTACCGACGGGTTGAGCGAGGGAGCGCGGGTGGTGACGCACCCGGGGGACGAGTTGGAGGATGGCAGTCGGGTGGAAGCGCGGTGAGGAGACGAGAGGCGAAGAGGGGAGGAGGGGCGAGGGGCGGAGGCGTAGAGAGTAGAGGGTCGAGAATCGGTAAGGGCGGTTGACTTCGTGGAAGGTGCTGAGTAATCATTCCACGCATCGGCGTCGGATCGGTCCGGGCCTTGTCGCTGTTCCACGCTCGGACGTTGTTTCGATTCGGTGCGATACGGCTTCTCTCAACAACTCCACGTTCCAACCATGGGTCAGATCGTCTCTCCGTCTTTCGTTGGTCGGTGGCGGGTTCGGCTTTCCGCCGTCCTGATGCTCGTGGTGCTTTGGGGAACGGGGCACTCCGCCCAGAGCCAGTCCTTCGACTATCCGGAGACGACAACCGTCGACTCGGTGGAGGTCTACCACGGGACCCGCGTCCCCGACCCCTACCAGTGGATGGAGGACTTCGACAGCACGGCGGTGCAGCGGTGGGTGGAGAAACAGAACGACCTCACGTTCGGCTACCTGGAACAGATTCCGGAGCGGGAGCGCATCCGGCGCCGCCTCCGCACGCTCTGGGACTATCCGAAGTACGGCGTCCCGCAGCGCGAGGCCGGTCGTCTCTTCTACAGCAAAAACAAGGGCCTCCAGGACCAGGACGTGATGTACGTGCGCCCGGTGGACGGCGGCGAGCCGCGCGTGCTCTTCGACCCGAATGAATGGAGCGAGGATGGCACCGTCTCCCTCTCGGCGTTTGCCCCTGGCCCGAACGGCGAGTACGTGGCCTACGGCACGAGCGAGGACGGGTCCGACTGGAAGACGCTCCACGTCCGGGAGCTCGGCACCGGCGAGGACCTCGACGACACGATCAAGTGGGTCAAGTTCAGCAATCCGACCTGGACGCCCGACGGGGAGGGCTTCTACTACGGCCGCTACCCCGCACCGAAGGAAGGCCAGAAGTACGAGGCGCAGACCAAGGCGCAGAAAATCTACTACCACAAGATCGGCACGCCGCAGTCCGAAGACCGGCTCGTCTACGAGCGCCCGGAGAATCCCAAGCTCGGGTTCGGCACGACCGTGACCCACGACGGGCGCTATCTCGTCATTCGGGCGAGTGAGGGGACCTCGGAGAAGACCGAGCTCTACGTCAAGAACCTCCAGGCCGAGGACGCTGAGATCCGCCCGCTCGTGGAGGGCTTCAACGCCAGCTACAACGTCATCGGGGCGGACGGCTCCACGTTCTACCTCCAGACGAACCGGGACGCGCCGAATCGTCGCATCATCGCGGTGGATGCCGAGAATCCCGACTCTTCGAACTGGCGGACCGTCGTGCCCGAGTCCGACGCGGTGCTGCAGGGCGCGGACCTCGTGGGCGGCACACTGGTGGTGGAGGCGCTCACCGACGTGAAGGGCCGTCTCACGATTCATGATCTCGACGGCACCCGCGAGAAAACAGTCGAGCTCCCCACCATCGGAAGCGTCGGAGGCGTCAGCGGCGAGCCGGAGCACGATTCGTTCTACTACGGCTTCACGTCGTTTACCTACCCCACCACGATTTATCGCTACGACCTGGAGACCGACACCGCCGAGGCCGTTTACGAATCCGAGGTGGAGGGCTTCGACGCCGACCGGTACGCCGTGAAGCAGGTGTTCTACGAGAGCACGGATGGCACCGAGGTGCCCATGTTTCTCGTCCATAAGGAGGGCCTGGAGCGGGACGGCACGAACCCCACCTATCTCTACGGCTACGGCGGGTTCAACATCACGATCACACCGAATTTCTCCCCCAGCACCGTGGCCTGGCTCGAAATGGGCGGCATCTATGCTGTGCCGAACCTGCGCGGCGGCGGGGCCTACGGCCAGTCCTGGCACGAGGCCGGCAAGCTCGGCAACAAGCAACAGGTGTTCGACGACTTCGCCTCCGCCGCCCTCTACCTGATCGACGAGAACTACACCTCCCGCTCCAAGCTCGCCATCGCCGGAGCGTCCAACGGCGGCCTCCTCACCGGCGCCTCCATCACCCAGCAGCCCAACCTCTTCGGCGGGGCGATCGTGGAGCGGGGCGTGCTCGACATGCTGCGCTACCACGAGTTCACGATCGGCTGGGCGTGGGTCCCGGAGTACGGCTCCTCGGAGAAGGCCGAGCAGTTCGACTACCTCTACGACTACTCGCCGCTGCACAACGCCAACACCGGCACGGCCTATCCGCCCACCCTCATCACCACCGCCGACACCGACGACCGGGTGGTGCCGGCCCACTCGTACAAGTTCACCGCCGCGATGCAGGACGCGCAGGGCGGCGACGCGCCAATCCTGCTCCGCGTCGAAACGAACACGGGCCACGGCGGCGGCACGCCGACGAGCAAGGAAATCGAGGAAACCGCGGACGTGCTTTCCTTCCTCGTCGAAGAGCTGAACGTGGAGATGCCGGCCGAGGCCTCGTCCGCCACGGCCCAGTGACTCGTGTTCACGTTTCCGTGGCGTGCCCCGCCCCATCGAACACGTACGGGGCCGACCGGTCCAATTCGCAGTATTGAGGCGTTCTTCCCACCGACCCCGCTTTTTATGCCGACCGACGCGACGCTCCGCTCCCCGCACTCCCAGAGCACGCTGCCCCCGTCTCCCTTCCCCACCGACGATCCCATCCTGAGCCGGATCGGCAGCACCCCGATGATTGCGTATCCGGGCGTCGCGGACGGGCGCCTCCTCTGCAAGCTGGAATCGGAGAACCCCACCCGGTCGATGAAGGACCGGATTGCGATGGGCATCCTGACGGAGGCGTTCCAGGAGAACGAGTATGACACCGTCGTGGAGGCCAGTTCCGGCAACACGGCCGGCGCGGTGGCGCTCGTGGCGAATCGCCTCGGCGTCACGTGCAAGCTCACGTGTCCGGAGGGCACGAGCCCGGATAAGATCGGCTACATGAAAGCCCTCGGCGCAGAGGTGCACCAGTGCCCGAACGTGGACTCTGACCATCCCGACCACTACCGCGCAGTGGCCCAGCGGCTGGCCGACGAGGAGGGCGCATTTCTGGTTGACCAGTACCACAACCAGTCCAACCCGGGCGTGCACTACCGGTGGACGGGTCCGGAACTCTGGGCGCAGGCTGGGGCCGAGATGACGCACCTCGTGAGCGCGATGGGCACCGGCGGCCTCCTCAGCGGCAGTGCCCGGCACATCAAGGAGCAGGCCGAGAAGGAAGGACGCGACGTGACGGTGGTGGGCGTCGACGCCGAGTGCTCCAACATCTCGACGGCGTTCTACGACGAGGAGCCGGTCCCGTACGAAACCACCGTGGAGGGGCTCGGGAAGGGCGGCGACCTCCCGACGATGTGGTTCGACTACATCGACGAGGTGCGCAGCGTGCCCGACGACACGGCCTACCAGCAGGCCCGCGCATCCGCCCAGGAGCATGGACTGCCCATCGGGCCGAGCGCCGGGGCGGCCCTATCTGTTGGGCTGGACATCCACGCGGCACACCCGGACGCCCGGGTCGTGACGATCATCTGCGACGGGGGCGAGCAGTACTTCGACACGCTGTTCGACACGTAAAAGCCGACGCCCCGCAGAGCCAACCGGAGATCAGCCCGGCATGCCGCCGGTGAAGATCCCGGCCAAGGCGGCGATCACGACGTAGGCGATGAAGCCGATGATGATCGTCACGAACGTCTTCGTGTTGTCGAGGTCCAGGCCCTGCCGGATGGCAATGAAGCTGGCCACGAGGGCCCAGATGCCCCCGATCAGCGCCCCCAGACACGGAACGATTGCAAGGATCAGCGGGGCCTGCGCGAAGCCGATCACGCGCAGCATCTCTCCGAGGTCCGCCCTCGCCTCAAAGAGCGAGGTCCCGATCCAGTAGGTGAGGGCCGACCAGACAATCCAGCCAATGAAGGCGGCGATGAGAGTTACCAGAAAATTCGGCCCCACGCCTCCGCCCCAGATGCCGGCCGAAAGGGAGCTCCCGACCGCCTGGCACACGGCCGCGATGGCGACGACGCCGGCCGCCTGTCCGGTGGCGGTCGTGTCGTGCTCAATCTGTTCGAAGGTGGGAACGTCGAGTTGAAAGACGCCGATAATACGCTCAAGCATTGGACTGACCCTGCGTTTTGAACACCCCAGCGAAAATGAGTGGACCTGTTTCCTAAGGAGAGATGCTACACCACGCATGGTAACCCGTATCCCGGGAAAATGAAATGGTGAGGGACGAGGTCAGTCCTGGGAGGTCGAGCGTAGAACCACTACTGGAGGCGGAGCGGCCACGCCCCGGCGGGCAGATCCGCCCCGTGTTCATCGATGGCCCGGCGGGCCGCGTCCCGGTCCTCAAACGCCCCGACGACGACCCGGTACCGGAGCCCCTGGTCCGTGTTGGCGGCGACGACGTCAACAGGCATGGACTCGGCAAACCGGTCCTGGTATCGCTGGGCCGCGGTCTCGGCTCCGCCATCGTCGCGCATCGACGCAACGACAACGCACCACCGCTTCGCCGCCTCCTGGTCCGTCCCTGACTCCTGACCCGTCTCCGATTCTGAGCCCGGTTCCGATTCCTGGCTCATTCGGGGATCCACGCGAAGGGTCACGGTTCGGGCATCGGTCCCGGCGTCGTTGGAGACGTTGAGCCGCGCGGTGTAGCGGCCCGGATTCTCGTAAGTGTGGGTGGCCGAGGCGCCCGTAGCGGTCGTCCCGTCGCCGAAGCGCCACTCGTACGACGGCGCGCTGCCGCCCTCCACTGCGCTCTCGAATTCCACTGGGGTCCCCGCGACGGCCGGACTGGGGGTAACTGCAATCGACGCGATCCGGGCCTTCTCCGACATCGAGGAGGGGCTCGGGGGCGGCGTGACCTTGACCGTCATCGACTCGCGGACGTTGCCGGCCTCGTTGCTCGCGGAAAACGCCACGGTGTAGGTCCCCGGGCGGTCGTAGGTGTGGGTGGGCGTGAGGCCCGACCCCGCTTTTCCATTCCCAAAGTCCCACTGGTAGTTCAAGGGCCGGTCCGCCTCCCCTTCGTTGACCGTTGCTCCGAATGTCACCGATCGGCCGACCTGCGCCGTGGCTGGGCCGTCAAGACCGATGATGCGCGGAGGGGTAGGACTCGTGAAGTTGACCTTCAGGCCGAAGCCGAGAAGCTGGTTGGTCAGGTCGAACGGACCCTCAGTGTCGGCCCCGTCCACCGCGTCGTCCGGTAGGATCATGTTGAAGCGCGACTCGACGTACAACGAAAGCGTGCGGCTCAGCAGAACGTCCACACCGCCGCCGACGGAGGGACCAACCCCAGTGCTCGTGACCGGGGCGTCTCCCCCGAACGTTGCGTTGACCCCCAGATCAATGTACGGGGCCACGTTCCGGCGGAAACCGCTAAACGTGTAGCGCCCCAGCACCTGAGGCGTATAGCGATACGAATCCTCAATCCCGCTCGGCCCGCCGCTGTACCCCACGATCGGGTAGTTTCCGCCCTGAAATCCGAGGGCCAGTGTCCACCTCGGCGAGAACTGGTATCCGAGCTCCCCGACCACGACGACCGGAACGCCCGACCCTCGCGAGAACTCCTGAAAATCGAGCGGATGAGCGACATTTTGGGCCGGGAAATCTCCGGTGTAGTCCGAGGCCCCGACCCCGAGTTTGCCGTAGAACGTATCGCCGGCACGTTGAGCGTGGACGGGAGATGTCATGGCTCCCAGCAGAAGGCCCGCGAGGAGGACGGAAAAAATTGGCGTCAGTACGGTCTTGCGTGTAGACGTGCAGTGTTGCATGGCGGAATGCGTTCAGTGGAATAGCCGCAAGGCAAGGTGTAGATGAAAGAGTTGTGACTCCAATTCGGGCGCGTTAAGGCTCACAAAAAATGTACCAGCCCCCTCCTTCAGCCCCGTTCAGTCCCGCGCACAAGCGTCCCGCGATGCCGATTTCCCCGACACACTGATCGCTCCCGTCGCCGAATGGGAGCGGCCCTTGACGAACGCCCTTTCCCTCCGTCTATTGGGGACTGTGGTTCCGACCGTACGACGAGCGTTCCTCGACCGACCCGACCTCCGAAGCCTCATGCCGTCTCCGTTCCGCGTCTCCTCAAACGCCTCCCCCGCCGTCGGCGTGGACGTGGGCGGCACATTTACCGACTTCGTCGTCGTGACGGACGAGGGCCTGGCGGTCCACAAAGAACCCACCACGGACCCGCAACACGAGGCCGTGGTGGTGGGCCTCGATGCCCTTGACGCGAGCCCCGAGGCCCCCGTCGTGCACGGCACCACCACGGCGACGAATGCCCTGCTCGAAC
>Ga0207797_1000637_pt1 | contig 26715 bp, 18 predicted proteins | sample PRCRCaboRojoPR_6_FD_187275 | JGI IMG/M metagenome (GOLD analysis project Ga0207797, IMG submission 187275) | Marine sediment microbial community from Cabo Rojo, Puerto Rico - PR CR 10% Liquid 1 (SPAdes) | ecosystem: Environmental > Aquatic > Marine > Coastal > Sediment | place: Cabo Rojo, Puerto... | reverse complement strand
AAGCCGCGCCTGGACGGGGTACGGAGCTTCCTGGAGTCGCGGGGACTCGATCTGCCGGAGGGAAGCCCGGACGACCCACCGGGTGAGGCCACCGTGCACGGGCTCGGAAACCGGAAGAACCAGCTCTTCCTGGAGCGGCTGGAGCGGGACGGCGTGGAGGTCTACCAGGGGGCCGTGGACCTGGTCCGCGCTCTCCACGACCGGGGCTTCCAAACGGCCGTGGTCTCCTCCAGCAAGAACTGCGGCCCCGTCCTCGAGGCCGCCGGCGCCGGGGAGCCGTTCGACGTCCGGGTGGACGGGCTGGACTCCGAGGAGATCGGTCTGAACGGAAAGCCGGCGCCGGACATCTTTCTGGAAGCGGCCAAGCGGTTGAAGGTGCAGCCCAATCGGACCGTGGTCCTGGAGGACGCCTTGTCCGGCGTGGAGGCCGGACGGCGCGGCGGGTTCGGTCTGGTGATCGGCGTGGACCGCACCGATCACGCGACGGATCTCCTGGAGGCGGGGGCGGAACAGGTGGTCCGGGATCTCACCGAGGTCGAGCTTGCAGCGCGGTCCACCCGCGAGCTTCCCTCCGCCCTCCACGCCCTGGGGGAGCTGGCGGCCAGGTTCGACCAGGAGCTCCCCGTGGTCTTCCTGGACTATGACGGCACGCTGACGCCCATCGTCGAGCATCCCGAGCAGGCCGTGCTGGCGGAGGAGATGCGAAGGGCCCTCGAAACCCTCTCCGGGGCGTGTACGGTCGGCGTGGTCAGCGGCCGGGACCTGAAGGACGTGAAGCGACTCGTCGGGCTGGAGGAGATCGTGTACGCGGGAAGCCACGGCTTCGACATCCTGGGGCCGGAGAAGGGCCGCCTGGGCCTGGACAAGGGCAAGGCCTTCCTCGACGACCTGGACTCGGCGGAAGAGATCCTCCGGGACAAGCTGGGGACCGTCCGGGGGGCCCTGGTGGAGCGAAAGAAGTACTCCGTCGCGGTCCACTACAGAAACGTGGACGAGGACGAGGTCCCCGAGCTCAGGGACGCGGTGGCCGAGGTCCATGCCGGTCATCCGCGTCTGAAAACGGGACACGGCAAGAAAGTGATCGAGCTCCAGCCGGACATCGACTGGAACAAGGGCCGGGCCCTGCTGTGGATTCTCGAGGTTCTCGGTCTGGACGGACCCGAGTGGATCCCCGTCTACGTCGGAGACGACGTGACCGACGAGTACGGGTTCGGTGCGATTCGAACGCGCGGGAGCGGCGGCCTGGGCATCGTGGTCGCCGAGGAGGACCGCTTCAGCGAGGCGGACCTCGTCCTGCGGAACCCCGAGGAGGTCCGGGTCTTTCTCGAGTCCCTCGCCTCCCTGGTCGGGGGGCGCGGATGACACATCCATGGACCCTGGTCTACGAAGGATTCGAGCCCGGTCAGGAAGGGCTCAGGGAAGCCCTCTGCACCCTGGGCAACGGTTACTTCGCCACACGGGGCGCGGCGCCCCACTCCCACGCCGACGGGACCCACTACCCGGGCACCTACCTGGCGGGCGGCTACAACCGTCGAAGGACCGAGGTCTCCGGTCGAACCGTGGAGAACGAGGACCTGGTCAACCTGCCCAACTGGCTCTGCCTGACCTTTCGCTTCGAGCAGGGCGACTGGTTCTCCCTCGAGGATGTGGAGCTTCTCGGGTACCGCCAGGAGCTGGACCTGTACCGGGGGGTTCTCGTCCGCACCGTGGTCTTCAAGGACGATCGGGACCGGAGGGCCGTGCTCCGGGAGAGGCGGCTGGTCCACATGGGAGAACCTCACCTGGCCGCCCTCGAGCTCCGCATCACCCCGGAGAACTGGTCCGGAACCGTGGAGGTTCGAACCGCCCTGGACGGACGGGTGAAGAACGAGGGGGTCCGGCGGTACCAGGGGCTGAGCAACGACCACCTGCTCCCGCTTTCGGCCGAGCCCGTGAACGAGGAGATGCTGCTCCTCAAGGTGGAGACCAACCAGTCCGGCCTGCGGGTGGCCCAGGCGGCCAGGACGCGGGCTTACCAGGGAGGGCACCTCCTTCGACCCGAGCGGCGCCTGGTGCAGGAAGAGGGCTGGATCGCCCAGGAGCTCCGCGTCAGGCTGGAGGAGCGGGACGAGGTCCGGGTGGAAAAGGTCCTGGCCCTGTGCACCTCCCGGGATCACGCCTCCTCGGAGTGCGGGCTGGAGGCGAAGAAGCTGGCGGCCCGCGCCGACGCCTTCGAGGGGCTCATGAGGTCCCACGCCCGTGCCTGGAGCCACCTGTGGCGCGATTTCGACACGGTGTTCGAGCACCGCGACCCCGACAAGAGCGATCTGACCGGCATGATCCTGCGGCTGAACGTCTTTCACCTGCTCCAGACCGCGTCCACCCACACCATGGATCTGGACGTGGGTGTCCCTTCGAGGGGGTGGCACGGCGAGGCCTACCGCGGGCACATCTTCTGGGACGAGCTGTTCATCTTCCCGTTTCTCAACCTCCGCCTCTCCGAGATCACGCGCTCCCTCCTCCTCTACCGATACCGCCGTCTGAGCGAGGCCCGGGCCGCGGCAAGGGAGGAAGGGTACCGCGGGGCCATGTACCCCTGGCAGAGCGGAAGCAACGGCCGCGAGGAGAGCCAGAGGCTCCACCTCAACCCCAAGTCCGGACGCTGGATCCCGGACAACTCCCGCCGCCAGCGACACGTCAACGCGGCCATCGCCTACAACTTGGTTCAGTACTACCAGGTCACGGGGGACTGGGAGTTCCTCTCCACCTACGGCGCGGAGATGCTGCTCGAGATCGCCCGGTTCTGGGCCGACATCGCGGAGTACAACGAGGAGCGGGAACGGTACGAGATCCGCGGCGTCATGGGCCCGGACGAGTATCACGACGGGTACCCCTGGTCCGAGGAGCCGGGTCTGAACAACAACGCCTACACCAACGTCATGGCGGCCTGGGTCCTGAACGAGGCGCTGGATATCCTCGAAACCCTGCCCCAGGAACGGAAGCGCGAGCTCACGGAGACCCTGCGGCTGGAGCAGGAGGAGCTGGACCGGTGGGACCACGTCAGCCGAAAGCTCTGCGTGATCTTCCAGGACAACGGCATCATCAGCCAGTTCGAGGGGTACGACGACCTGGAGGAGTTCGACTGGGAGGGGTACCGGGAGAATTACGAGGACATCCAGCGGCTGGACCGCATCCTCGAGGCCGAGGACGACACGCCGAACCGGTACAAGGCCTCCAAGCAGGCGGACGTTCTGATGCTGTTCTACCTGTTCTCCTCCGAGGAGCTGGAGCGGATCTTCACCCGCCTCGGATACGGTTTCGATCCGGAAACGATCCCCCGGAACATCCGGTACTACACCGAGCGCACCTCGCACGGCTCCACCCTGAGCCGGATGGTCCACTCGAGCATCCTGGGCCGGGCCAGCCGGGAGGAGTCCTGGCCCCTGTTCGAGTCGGCTCTGAAGAGCGACTACACGGACATCCAGGGGGGGACCACGCCCGAGGGCATTCACCTGGGCGCCATGGCGGGCAGCGTCAACATCCTGCTGCAGACCTACACGGGCATCGAGGCCTGCAGGGGCGTGCTCCGGTTCAATCCCCGGCTGCCCGAGGAGATGGGGCGGCTCTCCATGAACATCCGCTACCGCTGCCACTCCCTGCACGTGCATGTCACCCAGGAGCACCTGAAGGTCGCCGCGGGCGACGCCGTGGACGAGCCGATTCGAATCGGCTTCAGGGGGGAGGAGTTCGAGCTGCGCAAGAACGAGTCCAGGACCTTCGAGCTCTGAAGGCGGATCGGTTCCTGGCGTTCCGTTTCACCGCGGGCTCGATTCAGGGTCCTTTTTCGAGGAGCCGGAGAAACCCGGATTCGTCCAGGATGGGCGTGTCGTGCTCCGCGGCGCCCTCCTGCTTGGAGCGGCCGGGGTCGGCCCCCACCACCAGGTAGTCCGTGTTGCCCGACACACTGGAGGCGGGGTTGCCCCCCTGCGCTCGAACGGCCTCCTCCGCCTCCTCCCGGGTCATGGCCTCCAGCTCCCCGGTGATCACGATGGTCAGCCCCTGGAGCCGGTCCCCCCGGTCCTCGACCTCGGGGCTCAAGCCCTTCCGCTCGAGCCTCTTCAGGAGCCGCCGGTTCTTCTCGCTGGAAAACCAGTCCGCGATGGCCTCGGCCATGGTACGGCCCATGCCCGGAACGCCCTCCAGATCCGCCGTCCCCGCCGTTGCCAACCGGCCCATGCTCCCGAAGGCCCGGGCCAGGTCCTCGGCTGCGGCCCGGCCCACGTGCGGGATGCCCAGACCGTATACGAGCCTGGGGAGGGTCGCGCTTTCCTTGCTTTTCGCGATGGCGTCCACCAGGTTCTGTGCGCTCTTCCCGGCCATCCGGTCCAGGGACGCCACCTGCTCCACATCGAGGTCGAAGAGGTCCGCCAGGTCCTCCACCATGCCCCGGTCCACCAGCTGATCCACGGTCTTCTCCCCGAGACCGTCGATGTCCAGGGCCTCCTTGGAGCCGAAGTGGATGACCCGCTGTTTGAGCTGGGCCGGGCAGGAGGCGTTGACGCAACGGGCCACGGCCTCGCCTTCCGGCCTGGACACCTTTCCCCCGCACACCGGGCACGCTTCGGGCAGGGTGTACTTCTTTTCGCTCCCGTTTCGCTTGTCCTCCATCACCCGAACCACATGCGGGATCACGTCGCCTGCGCGCTCCACCAGCACGTGGTCTCCCACGCGGATGTCCTTGCGGTCCACCTCGTCCTGGTTGTGCAGGCTCACCCGGCTCACCTCGACGCCGCCGATCTGCACGGGCTCCAGCACGGCCACCGGGGTGAGGGCGCCGGTCCGGCCCACTGAGGCCTCGATGCCCTCGATCCGGGTGGTGCGGCGCTTGGACGGAAACTTCCAGGCCACGGCCCAGCGGGGGTTGGAGGCGCGGGTCCCCATGGCTTCGTGCCCCGCGAGGTCGTTCACCTTGAACACGCACCCGTCGATCTCGTAGGGCAGGTCGTCCCGCCTCCCCTTGATCTCCTCGTACCACTCAACGGCCTCGTCGGGGGACCGGAGACGCCGGGCCAGCTCGTTGGTCTTCAGGCCGAGCTTGGAGAGCAGCCGGAGGCACTGCCAGTGGGAGTCCGGGCGCGAGCTCGAGGAAGGGGCGATCTCCCAGAAGAAGATGCGCAGGGGACGCTCGGCCGTGATCCGTGGATCGAGCTGCCGGAGCGAGCCGGCGGCGGCGTTCCGGGGGTTGGCGAAGGTCCGTTTCCCGGCATCCTCCAGCTCGCGGTTGAACGCCTCGAACTCCCCCTTCTCCATGTACACCTCCCCCCGAACCACGAGGTGCTCGGGAACCGAGGCGTCCGTGTCCGTGCGGAGCCGCAGCAGCACCTCCCGGATGGTCCGGATGTTGGCGGTCACCTCCTCGCCCGTGGTGCCGTCCCCCCGGGTCGCCCCGGTTGTGAGACGGCCCCGGTCGTAGACGAGCTCCACGCTCGCGCCGTCGTACTTGGGCTCGGCCACCAGTGAGACCCGCTCCTTGCCCAGCTCCTTCCGGCAGGTGTCGTAGAAGCGCCGGAAGGCCTCCTCCCTCTGGACCGCCTGGAGGCTCAGCATGGGCGTCTCGTGCTCGAGGGTTCCCAGCTCCTCCAGGGGTTCGCTGCCCACGCGCCGGGTGGGGCTGTCCGGGGTCACCAGGTCCGGGTGGGCCTCCTCGATCTTCTGAAGCTCCCGCTTGAGCTCGTCGTACTCCGCGTCCGAGACGACCGGATCGTTCTTCACGTAGTAGCGGTAGTTGTGGTAGGCGATCTCCTCCCGAAGCTCCTCCGCCCGCCTTTCCGCATCCTTCTTGTCCATGGCTTCCCCGTCCTCACTTGCTCCCCAGATGCTTTCGCAGCTGCTTCACGGTCCGGGTGTTGAGCACGTCCTCTTTCCCCAGCCACCCCCGCCGGGCCACGAGCAGGGCGTATCGCATGAAGTCGAACTCCACGTGGTGGTGGGCGTCCGTGGCCAGGGCGAGCAGGACCCCCGCCTCCCGGGCGCGCTTGCACAGGGTGTCGGGCAAATCCATCCGGTCGGGCTGGCCGTTGATCTCCAGGCAGACCCCGTGGTCCCTGCACGCCTCGAACAACCGGTCGTGGTCGAACCGGACGGGGTCCCGGCTCCCGATCATCCGTCCGGTGGGGTGCCCGATGCAGTGGACCACACCGCTGTGCACGGCCGCCAGGAGCCGGTCGGTCATCTCCTTCTCCTCCAGCTTGAAGTAGGAATGGACGCTCGCCACGACCCAGTCGAGATCCTCCAGGACCTTCTCGTCCAGGTCGAGCCTGCCGCTCTTGAGAATGTCCACCTCGATCCCCGCCAAGACCCAGATGTCCTCGTACCGCTCGTCCGCCTCTCGAATCTTTTCCGCGTGGGCCTTCAGGTCGTCCTCGTCCAGCCCCTTGGCCATGCTCAGCGCCTTGGAGTGCTCGGTCACCGCGAGAAATTCGTACCCCCTGTCCCTGGCCGCCTCCACCATCTCCTCGAGGCTCTCCCGCCCGTCGGTGCGCTCGGTGTGGCTGTGAAAGTCCCCTCGGATCTGCTTCTCCGTGATCAGGTCGGGCAGCCGGCCCTCCTCCGCGGCCTCGATCTCCCCCCGGTCCTCGCGCAGCTCGGGCGGGATCCAGGGCAGGTTCAGGCGATGGTAGACGGACGCCTCCGTCTTGCCCGCCAGGCGGTTCTCCCCTTTGAACAGGCCGTACTCGTTGAGCTTCCAGTCGTTGGCCTGGGCAAGCCTGCGAACGGCGATGTTGTGCGCCTTGGAGCCCGTGAAGTAGGCCAGGGCCGACCCGAAGGCCGCCGGGTCGAAGAACCGGATGTCCACCTGGAGCCCGCTTTCCAGGCGGACGCTCATCTTCTCCTCGCCCCGCCCGATGGTTTCCACGACCGAGTCGTGCTCGGCCACCGACTCTGCGACCCGCTTTCGATCGTCCGCCTGGACCAGGATGTCGAGGTCTCCCACGGTCTCCTTCCCCCGCCGCAAGCTCCCCGCCACCTCCCACTGCTTCACCGCGTCCATGCCGTCCAGGAGCTTCCCCAGGCTCTCGGCGTACTGGGCGGCGGTGTGGTAGAGAATGCGTCCGGTGGAGGACGCCAGGGTCTCGATCCCCTCCAGGATCTTCTCCTCGGTCTTGGCCCCCATGCCCTCGAGATCCCGAATTTTTTTGTCCTCCGCGGCCTGCCGGAGATCGCCCAGGGACTGGATCTCGAGCTCCCGGTAGAGCTGGGAGGCCTTGCGGGGGCCGAGCTGGGGAACCTGCAAGAGCTCGGTCAGCCCCTCGGGGATCTCCGCCCGCAGGTCCTCCAGCCGCTTGCAGGTCCCCCGCTCGACGATCTCGCGGATCTTGTCCGCGGTGCTCTTGCCGATGTTGGGGAGCCCCGTGAGGTCCTCTTCCTCCGCCACCAGGTCCGCGAGGCGCTGCGGGAGCTCGCTCACGGTCCGGGCGGCGTTCCGGTAGGAGCGGACGCGGAACTCGTTTCCCCCTTTCAGCTCCAGCAGGTCCGCGATCTCGCTGAAGATCTCCGCAATGCGCGCGTTTTCCACGATTCCCCCCTACAGCTGTTGCTCCACCGGCATCACCGCCGCACGGAGGTGGGCGTGGGACGCTTTCTCGTCCCGGAAGGCCTTCAGCTCCTCGAGGAGGTCGGAGACGCGCCCGTCCTCCACCAGGGCCTGGACCACGGTGATGTTGCCCGGGTGGACCTTGCTCCCGTAGTGCTTGCCGTCCAGGTCCCTTCCGTGGGTCATGGGATGGAGGACGAAGTCGGAGACCCCGTGACGATCGAGGATCCGCTCGACCGCATCGGAGAACTCGTGGTGAAAGGTCAGGTGGAGCAGCTTCAAGACGTCTCCTTGGGGCTGTCCGGCCCCTTCCTCCCGAGGAGGGCCCTCTGGAAGCCGTGGACCAGGGTGAACACCACCGGCAGGAGGAGAAGCGTGAGCCCGGTGGTGGCGAGGAGCCCGGCGGAGACGGCCACGCCCATGGGCGCGCGCGCCTCTCCGCCGGCCCCGTACCCCAGGGCGATGGGGAGGATCCCCAGCACTGTGGAGATGGTGGTCATGATCACCGGCCGGAAACGCACCCTTGCGGCCTGTTTTGCGGCTTCCAGGGGCCCTTCCCCCCGCGCGATGAGGACGTTCGTGTAGTCGATCATGAGGATGGCGTTCTTGGTGGCCATGCCCGTGAGCATGATCAGGCCGATGAAGGAAACGATCCCGAAGGGCATGTCGAGCGCCCAGAGGGCCCCGAAGGCGCCGACCATGGCCAGGGGCAGGGTGAGGAGCATGGTGAAGGGGTGAAGAAACGACTCGAACTGGGCCGCCAGGATCAGGTAGATGAAGGCCACGGAGAACATGATGGTCACGGTGAGGCTCCGGAAGGACTCTTGAAAGTCCTGGGTCTCGCCGGCGAACTCGTACGAAAACGCCCCCGGCAGAGCGCTCTCGAGGTGACGGGTCAGGGCCTCCACGGCATCCCCCAGCGCCACCCCGGGGGGGAGCGAGGAAGAGAGGGTGGCGGCCCGCATCCGGTCGTGGTGGGGAATGGCGGAGGGCCCCACGGTCTCCTCGGTCCGGATGAGGTTGTCCAGGCTGACCAGCTCCCCCGTTGCGGTCCGAACGTAGAGGCGTGCGAGGTTTCCGGGCACCATGCGCCCTTTGGCCGCCACCTCGGTGATGACCTCGTACCGCTCGCTCTTGCGCTCGATCTCGGAGATGTCGGGCTCGCCCAGGAGCAGCCGCATGGTGTTGGAGACGGCCGCCACCGAGACGCCCATCTGGGAGGCGCGCTCCCGGAGTATGCGAACCTCCACCTGGGGCTTGTTCATCTTCAGGTCGGAGCGCACACCGGTGAACAGGTCCTGCCCGCGCATCCAGGCCATGACCCGTTCCTGCCGACGGCTCAGCGCCTCCAGGTCGGTGTGCATGAGCTTGAGCTGGATGGGTGCGCCCGCCTGGACGGCCCCGACGGAGGCCTCCACCACGTAGGCCCGGCCCCCGGCGAGGTTCGACAGCCGTTTCCGGACCTCCTGGGCCACCAGGCTCTGGTGCTTCTCCCGCCTCTCCCGGGGGGTGAGGCTCACGAACACGACCCCCTCGTTCACCTTTCCGGGTCCCCCGCCCTGGGCCAGCCCCACGGCCAGGAACTGGTGCTCCACCTCGGGTGTGCGCTCCAGCACCCGCTCCACCCTCCGGGCGAAGGCGTCCGTCTGAGTCAGGGTGGCGCCCTCGGGCGTCTCGAAGGAGATGATGAACTGGGATCGATCCGCGGTGGGCGAGAACTCCCGCGGCAGCTGGCCGAAGCACCAGGCGCCCGCCGCCAGGGCCGCGGCTCCGAACAGGACGGTCAGGAGCCTGTGGTCGAAGGCGCTCCGGAGCACCCGGTCGTAGACGGTCTCCAGGCCGTCGAAGGCCGCGTCGAACCATCGGAACAGGGCCCGTTTCCTTCCGGTGGAACGGAGGAAGCGCGAGGCGAGCATGGCGGTGAGCGAGAGGGCGGTGGCCGTGGAGAAGATCACCGTGAACGCGACCCCCAGGCCGAACTCGTAGAAGAAACGACCGATGAGCCCGGAGGTGAACGCCACAGGGATGAACACGGCGCAGAGCGAGAGCGTGTTGGCGATGGCGGCGAACGCCACCTCCGTGGTCCCCACCCGGGCCGCCGGCACCGGGTCGGTGCCCCGTTCCAGGTGGCGGTAGCTGCTTTCCAGCACGACGATGGTGTCGTCGATCACGATCCCGATGGCCAGGATCAGGGCGAGCATGGTGAGGGTGTTCACGCTGAAGCCCAGGAGGTGCATCACGGCCACGCCCCCGAACAGCGAGGTGGGGATGGCCAGAGCCGTGACCAGGGTGCCGGAGATGCTGTGAAGGAACCCCAGGACCACCAGGACCACGAGACCCGTGGCGATGGCGATGGTGATCACCAGGTCGTTGATGGAGGCCTCCACGAAGTCCGAGTCGTCCGAGGCCACGGTGTAGGTCAGCCCGGGAGGAAAGTCCCGGGCGACGGCGCTCATTCGCTCCCGAATGCGATCCGCCAGGGCCACCGTGTTGGCGCCGCTCTGCTTGACCACGCCCAGTCCCACGGTTTTCTCCCCTTTGAAGCGGGCCACCTGGCGGTCGTCCTCCACTCCGGCGCGCACGGTCGCCACGTCCCGGACCCGGACGGGGCCGTCGTTCCGATAGGCCACAATCAGATCGCCGACGGGCTCGTGGGACGCGAAACGGCCCTGGGTCTTCACCAGGAACTCCCGGGCCTCGCTCTCGATCCTCCCCGACGGGATGTCCACGTTGTTCCGCTGGATGGTCCCCACCACCTCCTGCACGGTCAGCCGGTGGGCGGCGAGCCGCTCGGGATCGAGGGAGACCCGTGCCGCATAGCGCCGCTCCCCTCCGATCTGGACCCGCCCCGCACCCCGCAGGTTCTCCAGCCGGGGCTTGATCACCTCATCGGCATAGCGGCTCAACCGGACCGCGTCCCATCGCCGGTCGCCCCGCAGGGCGATCCACATGATGGCCCTGGCGTCCGGATCCAGCTTCCTGACGATCGGGGACTCGATCCCGTCCGGGAGCTCCCGGAGGGACCGGTTGACGCGGTCCCGCACATCCTGGGCGGCCACGTCGATGTCCCGCCAGAGCTCGAACTCCGCGATCACCGTTCCCACCTGCTCCCGGGCCGTGGAGGTGAGCCTCTTGAGCCCTTCCACCGTGTTGATCTCCTCCTCGAGGGGCTCGATGATCTCGGACTCGATCACCTCGGGCTCCGCCCCGGAAAGGATCACGTTCACGCTGACGATGGGAAACTCGATGTCCGGGTACTCCCGCACCGGCATGTTGAAGTAGCCGTAAGCGCCGAAGATGGCGACCGCGATGAACACGACCACCGTGAGAACCGGCCGTCGGATGCAGACGTTCCAGATCATGGGGAGCCGTCCCCCCCCGTTTGTTCCCCGGCTTCCCGGACCGGGTCCCCGTCCTTCAGTCGAAGGTGCCCCTTCCGGACCACGGTCTCCCCGGGCTGGAGCCCCTCCACGACCTCCACGGTGCCCACCCGCCGGAGGCCGATCTCCACGTCCCGGCGGTGTGCCCTCCCCTCCTCCACCACGAACACCGCGTACCCTTCCCGGAGGGCGACCAGGGCCTCCTCCGGGACCGCCGGACGGTTCTCACGTCTGGAGACGACCACGCGAACCCGGGCGAACATGCCGGGTCGCAGGACGTTCTCCGGATCCTTGATCGCCGCCTTGACCTGAAACCTCCTCGTCCTGGGATCCAGCTCCGGGCTCACGAAGAACACCTTCCCGGAAAAGGCGCGGTCCGGGAACGCGTCCACTGCGATCTCCGCGGTTTGGCCGGGTTTCACGACCCCGGCGTACCGGCCTGGGGCACGGAAGACGGCCTCTTTTCCCCGGTCCCGGTAGAGCGTCACCAGGGCCTGGCCCGGCTGCACGAGATCCCCCGGGTCCACCAGCCGCTCCGAGAGCACACCCCCGAACGGCGCCCGGATGCGGGTGTCTTCGATCCGCTCCCGCACGACCTCGACCGCGGCCCGCAGACGTTCCACCTCCGCCCGGGCGACCTCCAGCTCCGTCCGGACCCGGTCCCACCGGTCCTTGGCGATCACCCTTCTCTCCCAGAGGGACTCGAGCCTTCGGTGGTCGGCCTGCGCGTTCTCGAGCCGGGCCCGGGCCGCGTCCAGGGCCCGCATCTGCTCATCCAGGCGCCGGAGCAGCCGATCGTCCTCGAGGCGGAAGAGGAGGTCCCCCTCGACCGTCTCCATCCCCTCCCTCGCAGGGGACTCCTTCACGGTGCCCGCGACCTCCGGTCGAATCACGACCGCCTCGGCCGCATCCACGGTCCCGATGCCCCGCACGGTCTCTCGAAAGGTCACGGAGCGGACCTCCGTGGTCTCCACGGGAACGGCGGTCTCCTCCGGTCCCTCCTCCCGCGTCTCGTCGGACCTGGAGCAGGCCGCCGCCCAGGTGACCGCCAGCATCAGGGCCACAAGCAGGACGCCCCGATTCACCCACCCGGCCTCCCTCCAGCCCGCTTCCGCCTCCCGTTGCTTCACCAGCCTCCCCCCGCCCCGCGGGTCCTGTCGCGTCTCATCCATCCGCACCAGTCTGCACCATGGAAAGAATCCGGTGAATGGGTGTAAAGGTGTATTCTCCAGGTTCGAGCATGGTATTTGCGTTCCGTTTTGGACCTTCAATTTCCCAGCGCGATATGTTAAGGTCGAACCGATTTTCGGGAACTCCCCCGAAGGCCGTGGATACAAACCCTTTCTGCAAGGGAGCCGTTCCCCTGTCCAGACTCCCAGAGGGAAATGATCCAGATGGACGCCCCCTCCCAGATCCGCGTTCTGCTCGTCGAGGATGACGAGGACGACTACGTCCTCGCGCGGGACATCCTGGGCGACATTTCGAACCAGTCGTTCCGCATCGAGTGGGCCCCCACCGTCGAGAAGGCCCTGGAGCAGGCCCGGAACGGCGGCTATGACCTCTGCCTCCTGGATTACCGGCTCGGAGAACGAAACGGCATCGAGGTGCTGGACGAGTTGAAGGCCCTGGGTTTCACCGCCCCGGTCCTCATGCTCACGGGGCAGGGAGACCGGCACGTCGACCTGGAGGCCATGAAGCACGGAGCCGCCGACTACCTGGAGAAGGACCGCCTTTCGCCCGAGCTCATGGAGCGTTCCGTACGGTACACCCTGGAGCGGGCCCGGACCCTCGAGGCGCTCCGGGCATCCGAGCGGCGGCTCAGGGCCTTGTCCGCCCGGCTCCTCCAGGCCCAGGAGGAAGAGAGGCGGAGAATCGCCAAGGAGCTCCACGACGGAATCGGCGCCAACCTCACCGCCGTGAAGTACGCCCTGGAGACCAGGATCGCCCAGAAAGAGGCGGGGATGGCGGAGGAGAACGGCATTCCCCTGACCGAGATCATCACCGCGGTCAAGGAGACCATGGAGGAGACCCAGCGGATCTCCACCAACCTCCGCCCGTCCATCCTCGACAGCATGGGGCTCCTGGCCGCGCTGGACTGGACGGCCCGAAAAGCCCGGGAGTTCTACCGGTCCATGGATGTGCAGACGACCTGGGACCTCTCAGAGGACGAGATCCCCGAGTCTCTGAAGATCGTGCTGCTCCGCCTGGTTCAGGAGGCCCTGAACAATGCCGTCAAGCACAGCGGGGCCGACCGGATCGCCGTATCGCTGCGCCGGTCCGAGAGGGGGCTCGAGCTGATGGTGCAGGACAATGGAAAGGGCTTCGGCCCGGATCGCCGCAGGCCTGCGGAGAACGGATCCAGGGAGGGCATGGGGCTGGACGGCATGATGGAGAGGGTGGAGCTTTCCGGGGGGCGCATCGACATCCAGTCCTCGCCGGGAGAAGGCACGACCATCGCCGCCCGGTGGCCCGAGGCCTGAGGAAGGCCGGCGGCGGGCGAGCCGGGTTCGGCGAACCCGTCGGAAAAGCCTACTTGGTCACGATCCCCTTCTCGATGGCGTAGGCGGTCAAGGCCGAGGCCGTGTGGAGGTCCGTCTTCTGCATGATGTTCGCCCGGTGCTTCTCCACGGTCTTCGGGCTGATGCACAGGTAGTCCGCAATCTCCTTGTTCTGGTACCCCTCGCCCACGAGCTTCAGGACCTCCTTCTCGCGCTGGGTGAGAGCGTGCCAGGACGAGTCGTTCTTCACGGCCTTCCGTTCCTCCAGCCACCCCTCCAGAACGGTGTCCGAGATCTCGGGACTCACGTAGCTCTTCCCGTCGAGAACGGCGCGGATCGCGATCACCAGCTCCTCGTGCCCTGCGGACTTGAGGCAGTAGCCGTTGGCGCCTGCGTGGAACGCCTGGAGCACGAAATCCTCCTCCTTGTGCATGGTGAGGGCGAGGATCTTCGTGTCGGGAGCCTGTCGTTTGATCTCCAGGATCACGGAGATGCCGTTCATTCGCGGCATGTTCAGGTCGAGGAGCACCAGGTCCGGCTTGTGCTCCAGGATGCCCCGAATGGCCTCGAGTCCGTCCCCGGCCTCTCCCACGACCTCCAGGTCCCCGCTGGTGGCCAACAGGGACCGGAGCCCCTGCCTCAGGATGAGGTGGTCCTCTGCAATCACGATGGTTCGCTTCTTCTTCAAGACCGTCCCCTGAATGGATTCCCGCAGCCGGCGCCCGGGTGCTGAGAAATCGAAAGAAAACTACAGTCCGCACCCCATATACCACACCCTCGAGACCAAGTAAAGTTGGACCCGTGGGCCGTCGCGGCGCCCGTCGCGGTGTCGGCCCGGAGCGCCTTCCCATGGAGTCTGGACATGACCCGTTTTCTGATCGTCGAGGACAACACGTTGATGCGGAAGATGCTGGCAGAGACCCTTCGCGCCCGGTTCTCCGGCGCTGACCTCCTCGAGGCGGTCAACGGGAGGGAAGCGCTTTCCTTCACCGAGGAGACCCGGCCCGACCTGATCCTCATGGACATCGAGCTCCCGGATGCGAACGGGCTGGACCTGACACGCCGCATCAAGGCCCGGGACCCGGCCATCAGGATCCTCGTGGTCAGCCTGTACGACGGGCCGGAGTACAGGGAGGCGGCGGCCAGGAACGGGGCGGACGGGTTTCTGTCCAAGCGCAGCGCCTCCCCCCAGGAGATCGGCCGGGTCGCCCAGTCCCTGGTCGACAGGCCCGAGTAAAAGGCCGGGACAAGGGCTCTCCGCCGGGCCCGGTCAGGGGCCGGGGTGGCCGTCCAGGGAGGCGCGAACGGCCTCGGCCAGCTCCCTCGCGTTGACCGGCTTCATCAGGAACCGCGTGATGCCGTAATGCTCGGCGGACTGCTCGGTCACGGTCTCACTGTAGCCTGTGCACAGGATGACCGGAAGTCGGCCGTTGAGCTTCCGAATCTCCGCAATGAGCTGGACGCCGGTCATCCCGGGCATGGACTGATCCGTGACCAGAAGGTCGAACCCCTCCGGATGGGCCTTGAAGACCTCGAGCGCCCTGGAGCTGCTTCCACACGCCCGGACCCGGTACCCCAGGTGGTCGAGGCTTTCCCCGACCACGTCGAGGAAAAAGGGTTCGTCGTCGACCACGAGGACGCGCTCCTTACGGCCGGCCGGCAGCGCAACACCCTGTCCCTCCTCCTCGCTGACCTCGCTCCTGCTCACGGGGAAGTAGACGTCGAACCGGGTCCCTTCTCCCACCCGGCTCTCCATCTCGATGAGCCCGTTGTGGCCCTTCACAATGCCCAGGGTCACCGAGAGGCCCAGGCCGCTTCCCTCGATCCCCTGCTTCGTGGTGAAGTAGGGGTCAAAGATCCTCTCTGAGATCTGGGGGTCGATTCCGCATCCGGTGTCCGAAACCGCCAGCAGGAGGAACTCCCCCGGTGGAACCCTGAGAGACATTCCCTCCTTCGGGGCATGAAGGACCACGTTTTTCACTGACAACCGCAATGCACCCCCCGTGCGGCGCATGGCATGATAAGCGTTGGTGCACAAGTTCATGATCACCTGGTGGACCTGCGTCGGGTCGCCCAGGATCAAGTCGTTTTGCGCGGCAATGTCCTCGACGATTTCGATGTTCTTGGGGAGCGTCGACCGCATGAGCTTGACGCTCTCCTTGACCAGGGGCGTCACCTCGATGGTGCCCACGTGCGCATCGTTTGGACGGCTGAAATTGAGAATCTGCTGAACGAGGGCCTTGGCCCGCTTCCCGGCATCCAGCACACGGTTGAGATAGGCCGTTTTCTTGCCCTGCCGGCGGTCGCCCTCCTCCAGCAGGGCCAGCTCGGTGTACCCGATGATGCCACCGAGGATGTTGTTGAAATCGTGGGCGATGCCTCCTGCGAGGGTCCCGATGGCCTCGATCCTCTGGGACTGCATCAGCTGCTTTTCGAGCGCGGCCTTCTCCTCGGTCAGGTGCTTCTCCCTGGTGAGATCGCGCATGAACACGCCCAGGGCCACGGGACGGCTTTCCTCGTCCGTGATGCACCAACCCTTGATGGAGACGGGCAAGGGAGTGCTGTCTTTTCGGAGGAACAGGATCTCCACCGAACCGCTGAGCGAGACGCCTTGCCGGATCGAGGTGATCGCCTGCTCCGCGACACCCCGGTCTGCTTCCGCGAAAAAGACGCTGAAGGGGCGGTTGACGAGCTCGGCCACAGGGTAACCGCTCAGGGCGATCGCCGCCTTGTTGGCGTCCAGGACCTTTCCGTCCAAATCCAACAGGACCACGCCCTCCGGGTTGGAGTTGTAAAAGGTCCGGAAGCGGAACTCGCTCTCGTGCAGCGCCCGCTCGGCGGCCTTTTTCTCGGTGATGTCCCGAACGACGGCCTGGAGGTGAACGTCTTCCCCCAGCTCCAGCAGGTTCACGCTCACCTCCGCGTGGAAAAGGGTTCCGTCCAGGCGGCGGTGCACCCACTCGAAGCGCTCGGGCTTTCCCTGCTCGGACACCCCCTCCTGAATTCGGAACGCCAGTGCGCGCGACGGTTCGCCGGTCGGCTGCGTCTCCGGGGACAGGTCTGTTGGGGACCTCCCCACAATGTCCTCTTTGGATCCGCCGAAGAGACGCCGGGTCGCCTCGTTGCAGTCCACGATCGTGCCCCCGCTCAGGATGAAAATGGCGTCGTCGGCGCAGTCGAACAGGGTCCGGTACCGGTACTCGCTGGTCCTCAGCGCGGCCTCGGTCTCCCGGTGCCCCCGGATCTCTTCCCGCAGCCGTCGGTTCGCAAACTCCAGCTCCCGTCTGCGCGTTTCAGCCAGGTCCAGGGACTCCTCGATGCGTCTCTTCAGGATTTCAGGGGCGATTACCGTCAGGCTCACGATCATGACGAACACGACGAGCGTGATCACCCAGGGCACGACCCTGGTGGACGTCAGCATGTGCTCGGGATAGACTGCAATGAACCCCGTGGACATGCCCGCCGCCACGATGATCATCGCGCAAAGGCTCACGAGGATCGCGAAAAGGGCCCCTCGGAGCCCGAACAGCAGGCTGACCAGGAAGCAAAAGCCGATCATGAGCTGGAGACCCACGCCGCTCAAACCCAGCCGCATCAAGATGGCGAGCGCCACCAGGAACAGGGACACGATCAGGACCATCGACTTGAATCGAGTGGAGAAGCGGTTGAGGGGCAGGGTGAGTGCAAGGAACACGAGGTAGGTGGCGATGTACAGGATCGAGAAAAGCCGCCTCCCCTGAAGAAAGGCATCGATCGAGCCCATGAGGATTGCGGGCAGACCGGCCAGCCAGATCACCAGGAGAATACGCTGCAGGAGCGTCCTTCTGACCTCGAGCACCTCCGGACGTTCGGTGTCTCGATGAAGAAATGAGGCTTTGGATCCCTGAATCGCTTTCATGGTGGCCTTTTCCCATGGAGGCCTACGCTTGCCGAAAGACTACAGCATCTCGCTGTCCGAAGCACCCGTTTTCTTCTGTCGAACGTCGCCGTTGCCCGCTGCAGGGGAAGGTCCGCTCCGCCCCCCTGCAGCGGCCGCCGGCGCAGGTCTTCGTCAAACCGCCGATGTGGAGAGGTCGGTCGGGAGCGACAAGGGGGGCCCTCGAAAGCAAAAGGCCCCTCGCGGCGCGCGGTCGCAAGGGGCCTTACCCGTCTCCGAGCCGTTCGACGGGCGGTCGATCGGCCGGACCGGCGGTGACAATCAGAAATGCCGGAACTCGTCCCGGTCCATGGGTATGGCTCGATCCGGCGAGACCTCCCCGTCCGCCTTGGAGGCACCGGCCGCAAGGGCCTCCTGGTTCGCCTCGGCGGAACGCGGCCTTACGGCCTGTCCATGATGCGAGGTCCCGGCGACGTCCGGGCCGGTCGTCCCGGAACGTCCTTCGGCGCCTTTGCCGTCCACGACGGACACCAGGTCCTCCACCAGCCCTCTCATCCGGGTGGCCTGGGCGCTCATCTCCTCCGCGCTCGAAGCGGACTCCTCGGCATTGGCTGCATTCTGCTGCACCACCTTGTCCATCTCATCCACGGCCTTGCTGACCTGCTCGATCCCTTGTGCCTGCTCGCTGGACGCCGCGGCGATCTCGTCGGTGAGCTCGCCCACCTTCCGGTTGTGCTCCATGGTTTCCTTGAAGGCCTCGTGGGTCCTTTTCACCCGCTCGGAGCCCGTCCCGATCTCATCGGTTGTTTTCTTGATCAGCTCCTGGGTGCTCTTGGCGGCATCGGCCGACCGGATCGCCAGGTTCCGCACCTCGTCGGCGACCACGGCGAACCCGGCCCCGGCCTCGCCCGCGCGGGCCGCCTCCACGGCCGCGTTCAGGGCGAGAAGGTTGGTCTGAAAAGCGATTTCGTCGATCTCCTTGATGATCTTACCGATCTCCTCCCCGCTGTGCTGGATCCGCTCCATGGCACGAAGCGTCTCCTGCATGGACTCGTTGGCCGTTTGAATCGACTCGAACGCCTTGTCCCGCGTCACCTTCGCCTGGTTGGCGTTGTCGGCGTTCTGCCGGGTCATGGAGGCCATCTCCTCCAGCGAGGAAGAGGTCTCCTCGATGCTCGAGGCCTGCTCGGAGGTTCCCTCCGCGAGGGTCTGGCTCGAGGAGGAAATCTGGTCGGAAGCGGTCGCCACCTGATCCGCGCCTTCGAAAAGGCCGGCCACGATCCGGTTGAGCGGCCCCACCACGGAGCGGATCAGGAGCAACAGCAGCGCCACAGCGGCCAGCACCACGCCCCCGGCCATGATCACGTTCCATCGCGCCTGGGCCCTGACCGGCTCGAAGAGCTCGTCCGTGGACGCACCCACGCCCACGGTCCAGTTCAGGCCCTCCAGCTTGCGAAACGCGACGATCTTTTCCACCCCTTCCCAGGTGTAGGTGATGAGCCCGCTCCCGCGGGCCATCATCTTCCGTCCGAAATCGAACTCCTTCATGTTGAGGTCGAGGATCATCCCCTTGTCGGGGTGTGCGATCACATCGCCTTGTTCGTCGTAGATGTACGCGTATCCGGACTCCCCCACCTGGATGGAATCCACGAACCGGGCGCTGAACGCGTTCACGTCCACCACCCCGAACAGGACCCCGACCACCTCCTCCTTCTCCCGGACGGGCGCGGACATGCAGAAAACAGGGTTTCCGGTGCCCCGGCTCTTCACGACCGCCGAGAGGGCGGCGGCCCCGTTGATGGAGGCTTGAAAGTAGGACCGGTCGGCGACGTCGGCCTTGCCCAGGACTGCCGGATCGGCCGCAGCCACGAGCGAACCCGCCCGGTCCGCCACGCAGATGTTCTCGTAGTAGCCGTACTGCTCCATGAGCTCCGCGAGCGTCTGGTTCGCCGCCTTTCTCGCGGCCTTGCCGACAAAGGAGTCCTTCACCGCGGTCGCGTAGACCTTGGACTTGGACCAGCTTCGAATGTCCAGGCTGCGATCCCGCTGCCAGGTGGCCAGGGCGCTCTGGGTCGAGTCGGCCAGCTGGGTGACCTGCCCCGTGATGGCCCTCTCGAGGTCGGTTTTCGAGTTGTAGTAGGACGCGCCGGTCAGCGTCCCCATGCCGAGAAGAATGAGTCCCAGCACCGGAATGAGCAGCCGGTTCCGCAGGTTCCACTTCATGGTCTCATGCCCTCCTGTTCCCGTTTGGATCCCTCGAGGCGGCGGATGAACTCGTCGCGCGCGCCCGTCCCCGCCAAGGGGCGTCGAACCGGCATCCCCGCGGGGGCGCCTGTTCTCGGGCGATTCGAGGTCGGTGACGGAGGAGGAACGCCGGTCCGGCGTCCCCCTCCGGGGTTGAACACGTCTTGGGGCTTACTCGATCACCTGTTCGGCGGATTCCAGGATATCGAAGGGGATCTCCGCGCCGAGGGCCCGGGCGATCCGGGTGTTGATGATGAGATTCCCCTGCTTGTTCTTGACCAGGGGAATCTCACCGGGAGAGGTGCCCTCCAGGATCTTCAGAGCGGTCTCGGCGCTCCAGGCACCCTGCTCCTCGGCCACCTTGCCGTAGACGAACAGCGTGGCCGGGGCCATGAAATCGTACGCCGCGCCCGTGGGCACCTTCGTGTTGGCCTCCACGAATGCCTTCATCTCCTCGGTCTTGTCATCGTACAGCCCGCCGTCGCTGTCGATGATGACCATGTCCGTGGTTTCCTGGAGCTCGAGGAACCCCTTCTTCCAGTCCTCGAAGTCCTCGGCATAGTACTCCACCATGTCGTTGAATCCGAAGACCTCGCGGTAGTTCTTGCTCTCCTTGCGAGCGGTCAGAAGCTCGGGCGCCAGAAAACCGATGCGGTCCCCCCGGGCATAAGGCTTCAGCTGCTCGATGATCTGAGGAATGGGCGTCACCTCCACCATGCCCGTGGCATTTGCGTAGGGGTAGCCGTAGACAGTGGCGTCCCAGTTCACGCCGCAGAAGACGAACGGGAGGTCGGCGTCCTCGAAGTAGGGCTGGATCAGAAACTTGGAGGCATTGTCGTCCGAGGCGATGACCACGTCCGGCTGGTAGGTTTCGATCAAGGCCTTGGCCTTCCGCGCGGCTTCCTGCTTGAAGGCGTCCTCCTTGTTGCGCTTGGTGTCCATGCGGAAAACCTTGAGCTCCACGCCCGTGCCGTCGAGGACCTTCTCCACCCCCCGCGTGATGCCGTCGCTCCAAGCGTAGCCCTGGTGATAGGAGTCGATGTAGAGCACCTTCTTTCCCGTGAAGTCCTTTGCGAAACCGCTCGCGGCAAACGCCGTCACCGCGAAGAGCCCGATCATGGCCGCCATCCATTTCTTCATTCTTCGATCTCCTTTCGTTCCGGTTTGGTCTCGTGGCCGGCCCGAGCCGGCGTGTCGAACGGTCCGACTGCGTCGCGTCTCGCGTTCCGCTCCTCTGTCGACCGCTCCGCGAGGTGACAGCAAGCATCGTACCAAACGGGAAGAGGAGCCGGCCCAAAAGGGTTTCCTTCGAGGATCCGGGGGGTTGGTCGCAGGGAGCGGGGCGCGGGGCCTTCGGCGCGGGTGGGAGGTGAAGAAAAACTCCCGGATTCCAGGACAGGGCGTCCGGGAATCCGGGACGACCGGCGTGGCGCTGCAGAGCGTTTCGTAAGGTTTACTTCCGGGAGACGGCGTGCTTCTTGAGCAGTTCGTACAGCTTGGTACGACTGAGCCCGGAAACGGCCATGGCCGCTTCCAGGTCTCCGCCGGTGCGGTCCATCAGCCGGGAGACATAGGATTTCTCGAAGCGGCGCAGGGTTTCCTTCCGGCAATCCCCGAAGGGTTTGATGTCCTCGTTCATCCGATCGAGGGCCCAGTCCAGGGGATGGACCGGGTCGGTCCCGTGCATGCCCTGCTTCTCCTCGACGGACTTCCGGATGGCGCGAATCCGCAGCTCGGGGGGAAGGTATGCCGGGTAGAGGGTGGGGCTCGCGTTTCCCGAGATCACGGCATGCTCCAGCGCGTTGACGAGCTCCCGCACGTTCCCCGGCCAGTCATACCGGTCGAGAACCTCCAGGAACTCCGGGACGAACCCCTTGGTCTCCATCCCGTTTCGATCGCAGATCCTGTGCAGGTAGTTGAGCATCAGCGGCTCGATGTCGCCCCTGCGCTCTCTCAGCGGCGGAAGCCGGATCACCGTGGTCTGCAGGCGATAGAGCAGATCCTTCCTGAACTGCCCCTGGACCGCCATGGCCTCCAGATCACGGTTGGTGGCGGAGATCAACCGGAAACGGCTGGTCCTCTCATTCCGGCCTCCCACGGGGCGGAAACGGTGCTCCTGCAAGACCCGCAGAAATGATTTCTGGAGCCGGAGGGGCAGCTCCCCCACCTCGTCGAGAAACAGCGTGCCCCCGTCGGCCTGCATGATCAGCCCCTCGCGGGACTTCTCCGCCCCGGTGAAAGCGCCTTTCACGTGCCCGAACAGGACGCTCTCCACCAGGTGCTCGGGAAGGGCCGTGCAGTCCACCACCACGAACGGGGACGCTTTTCTCGAGCTGTTCTCATGGATGATGCGGGCGAACAGCTCCTTTCCGGTCCCCGTCTCCCCGCAAATGAGCACGCCGGCGTCACTGGCGGCACAGTATGCCGCCTGCTGCAGGCATCGGGAGATCTCGCCGCTGTGCCCGATGACTCGGCTCCGGTCGATGTCGAAGCTCTCGAGCCCGCCTGCTCCCGATCTCTCCCGGTAATCCAGCGTCCGCTGGATCTGGAGGGTGATCTCCGCCAAGCCCAGAGGCTTCTGCAGGTAGTCCCAGGCTCCGGCCTCGACGGCCAGCTTTGCGCCGTCCTCATCCGCCGCTCCCGTGATGATGACCACCTCTGGGGCGGAAGGCGACGCCTTCACCTCGGCGATGGCCTTCAGTCCGTCGCCGTCGGGCAGCCGAACGTCGAGAAAGACCAGGTCAAACCCTCCCGAAGAGGCCATGGCTCTCCCCTGCTCGAGGGTCGGCGCCGCCTCGGACGAATGTCCCATCTGGCTGGAGCGCTCACAGATCACCTCCCGGATGGAGGCCTCATCGTCGATCACGAGAATCCGGGCCATACAGACGTTCCTTTCTCGTCTCCCCGCCGGATTTGTCATGAACCGCCCGTGCCGGACCGGGCGGCATCGCCGGAACCGCTCCGGCGTGAACCCGTTCCGCCGGGAGCGCGACCCCACGGGGGGCCGGCAGGGCGCTCTTCGCGTCCTGTGCTTGGAGACAACAAGAAACAGAAAAGGCTTACCGCCTATGAGAACATGAATCACCCGAGTGCCACGGACCGGTTGTCCGGCCGCCGAGGGGAGGACGAAAAAGGGACCATGGAGGTACCCCATGATCCCTTCGCAGCTCTGGCGCGCCTGGGAGGATTCGAACCCCCGGCCTGCGGATTAGAAGTCCGCTGCTCTGTCCAACTGAGCTACAGGCGCCCGCTCTCGACGGCCGGGTCGGGCGGCGTGCCGGGGACCGCAACATCGCCGGACGCACCGCTGATCGTTCCATCCGGGTTCTCGGTGACCTTCTGGACCTCTTTTCCGTTCAACACCTGCCGGAGCAGAAAGTTCGTGTTCCGCTCCAAGTTGTTCATGGTTTCCGCCAGGGCCTTCAGCTGGGTGAGGATCTTTCTCGAACGCTCCCTGGAGGGGATGTCCAGCACCGGTTCGTCCAGGATCCGGATCAAGCGGTCCAGGGTTCCCGGATCGAACCGGCTGGACTGCTGATAGAGCAGGTCGACCCACTCCTTTTTCAGGGGCTCGGGAAGCTTGTCGTAGCTCTCGATCACCTCGGGCTCCAGACCGTACCTCAGAGAGCTCTTCAGCCGCTGAATGGACTCCCCCACCTGCTCCTTCTGGATCTCGGTCGCACCCACCTCATCGAACACCTGGCGCCACCGCTCCTCGATCTGCATGCCCACCCAGTTCTCGCCGATGTCCGGCGGGAGGCTGAGCTCGAGGAAGCGGTTCTGGACGTTGATCAGGTCGTTGCGCAGGGGCTCGCTGACCTCGTCGAGCCCCTCGAGGAGACGGTTGAGCTCCTTGACGGCCTCCCGCTTTCCGTTCTTCTCCTTGCGGTTGGTCAGCAGGAGCTCCTCCCACTGCTCGCGCAGGAATCCCAGCTCCTGTTTGACCAGCGAGAAGATCAGCCCGGCCTTGGTGATGGCGTTGCGCAGGGAGTCGGCGAGGATGTTGCAGGCCTTCAGCCGGTCGCTGGCCAGCTGCTGCATGGCCTCCATGGAGTCCTGCCGGAACTGGTAGGAGAGGAGCTCCGTACCGAGAGACCTGGACAGCTTCTTGATGACCTTGGTCTCATGGCTCCCGATGCGAATCGTTCGAGGGTGGAAGTGGATCTTGATGACGGCGACCACGACGTAGTCGCTCTCCGACCAGAGCGTGTCCCCCGGGTAGCTCTTGGGGGGGTCGGGTACGGAGTAGATGTTCTGGTGCAGGTCGCTCTTTCGAACGAGGACCGGCTCCATGTGGTGGTAGTCCTCCCACACCCCGTCCACCTGCAACCGAACGCTCCGGGCGTCGCTGAGCGGATCCTCGGCGGTCCAGCTCTTCTGCCGCTCCACACACCAGGCCATGGCCTCCAGGGGCCGATCGGGCTCGTCGCGGTAGTCGAGCCAGGGTCGGCCGGGAGGGTTGTACTCGGACTTTTCCGGAAGCCCCCAGGAGATGGTGTCCCGCCTCTCGTCGATGTACCCGGAGGTCACCCGCGTGGCCCGCAGCTCCGGGGGCTTGCCGATCCGGTAGATGGTCCCCTTGTATGCATGTGGAAGGCAGAAGAGGATCGTCTCGATCATCCCCTTGCACGCCTTCTCCAGGTTCGCTGTTTCAATGGTGATGGACACTGCGCTTCAACCAGCCTTCCACGGGGCTTCGCGCTTTGAACCCTGCTCCGCACGAAGCAATGCGCCGGGTCCCCGCCCGTCCCTGCGAAGCCGATCTCCACCCGAGTCGCCGGCTTGCCGGGCGGTGTTCCTCAACATAACAGTACGGTATTTAAGGGAGAATACTTTAAGCTTTTTCGCTGCTTTGTCAACAAAAATGCGAAAGCGCGGGGCCTTGACAATCCCCAACCCCACTGTCAGACTTGGGCGATGCTTGACCAGAGCCTGATCATCGACGACATCCCTTCGCTTCGAGATCCTCTCTTCATCGCCGGTTTCGAAGGATGGGGAAACGCCTTGGACGTTTCCAGGGGAATGGTGGACTTCCTGATCCGGACCCTGGAGGCGGAACGGTTCGCCCGATTGCATCCGGACCCCTTCTACCGCTATGACGAGAGCCGCCCCAAGGTCCAGGTGGACGAGGGTCTGCTTCTCGAGGTCACGCCCCCGGGGGCCGCGTTCTACGCGGCGACCGAGGAAAAGGCCGGAAGGGATCTCGTCCTGTTCCGGGCCTCCGAACCCCACCTCCAGTGGTACCGCTTCTGCGACGCGATCCTTTCGATCTGCGAGCAGGCCCGGGTTGCAACCGTCGTCACCATCGGGAGCATGTTCGACGACGTGCTTCACACGGACACCATGGTCTCCGCGTTTGCATCGAACCCGGCCATTCTCTCCGCCCTGGAGCCCCACCGCGTGGTCCCGGTCAACTATCAGGGGCCGTCGGCCGTCCACTCCCTCGTCCATGACGAAGCGGAGCAAAGGGGCATCGACGCCCTGAGCCTCTGGAGCCATTGCCCGTACTACCTCCAGGGGACCACGCACTTCGGGCTGCTCTCCCACCTGGGGTCCATCCTCGCATCATGGGGGGGATTTCGTCTCGACACGGAGGACCTGGACGACACCTGGCGGGAGCTGAACCGCCAGATCCAGGAGATCATCGAAAAGAACCCGGAGCTTCAGAAGATGATCACCGACCTCCGCAAGGCCAAGGTGAAGGGCTCCTGGGACGCGGCCACGCGCCACGACAACGTCATCCACCTCGAGGACTTTCTCAAGCCGGGATGACCGGCACCTGCCGCCCGCCATGGAAAAAACAAGATCACGACATCCTCGTCCCCTAGCGGCCGGCGGCCTTCCTCACCGCATCCACCAGGGCGGGGATGACGGCTCCCGCGCTTCCCTTCAGAAAGACGTCCGTGACGCCGCCTGACAGGTGGGTTTCCTCCTTGTTGACCTCGATGAGCTTCGCGCCCCGCTCCTTGGCCAGGACGGGGATCGTGTTGGCCGGCGACACCAGGGCCGACGTGCCCACGATCATCACGACCTCCGCCCCGGAGGCGAGCTCGAAGGAGCGGTCGAGCGCGTCCGCGGGTATGGCCTCGCCGAAGAAGATCACGTCGGGCTTGAGCGGTTTCGAGCAGACGCAACGCGGGGTGGGCTCCTCCCCGATCTCTTCCCGGGTGTAGCGTTTCCCGCACCAGATGCAGGAGAACGTGCTCGAGTTGCCGTGGTACTCGATCACGTTCTTCGACCCACCCTCCTGGTGGAGGTTGTCGATGTTCTGCGTGATCACGTGGTGGAGAAAGCCCATGCGTTCCAGCTCGCCCATCCCGATGTGGGCCGCGTTGGGACGCGCGTTCTTCACCAGATCCTCCATGTCCCGCAGCATGTTCCACACCTTGTCCGGGTTCTGCCGGAAGGCGGCGATGGTGGCGTACTCCGCCGGATCGTACCTGGCCCAGAGGCCTTCGGCGCTGCGGAAGTCGGGGATCCCGGACTCCACGGAGACCCCGGCGCCGGTGAGGGCCAGGGTCAGCCGGGAGCTCACCATGATCTCCGCGGCCTCGCGTATTCGCTCTTCCATCTCGAGCCTCGCTTCGCCTCCCTCGAAGGGGCCGGGCCGTGGCCGGCTTTCTCAGGCCGGTTCCAGGACGATCTTCCCCTCCGAGTTGATGTACCTCTTGACCCGGGCTTTCAGGCTCTTCTGCTCGCCGAAGATGTTGACCATCCTCACGGTGTCCCCGTCCACCTCCAGCTCGTCCACGTTCTCGAGGATCCTCTCCTCGGAACCGTCTCGAACGAGAAAGGCGTTCGCTTCGCACATGATGGCTCTCCTTTTTTGCTGACCGGCGGTCCGAGCGGAGCACCGGTCGCGCAACCCCCGAACGAAAACCCGTCCGGGGATCAGTCCAGGGCCTCCAGCGCCTTCTTCAGGCAAGCCGTGCTCTTCGCTGTCAAATCCATCATCTCCCGGATGGACCTCGCGCTATCGAGCTTTCCCGCGTCCTCGAGCTCGCTCGCGAACTGCTCGTAATCCTCCAGGTGGTGCTCGTTGTGGTCGATCCAGTGCTCCAGCCGGATCCTCGCCTTTTCCTTGAACTCCATGGCATGCCGCCTCCTGCTCTGCTTGTTCGCGCCGGCCCTCGCCCGGATGCT
>Ga0207797_1000636_pt1 | contig 26787 bp, 24 predicted proteins | sample PRCRCaboRojoPR_6_FD_187275 | JGI IMG/M metagenome (GOLD analysis project Ga0207797, IMG submission 187275) | Marine sediment microbial community from Cabo Rojo, Puerto Rico - PR CR 10% Liquid 1 (SPAdes) | ecosystem: Environmental > Aquatic > Marine > Coastal > Sediment | place: Cabo Rojo, Puerto... | reverse complement strand
GAGAGCGCAAAAAATTACGCTATAACAACCTCTGAGGGAGAAAATCCCGATGCGTTTATGGTATTAGAACTTTACGATACAGGTTTAGTTGGAATTAATGGTAAATTTATCGAAGACCCTGCTTTCGAGGTAGAAAACGAAGAATTAGAATCGTTTGAGAAAGAGTTCCCCGACAGGGAAAAGCACGTTACCGACACTCAATTAAGGTAAAATGGTCTTGGCCCGTACGCCTATTTGTTTCAAAGACAGAGTTGTGCTTAAGTAAGAATAAAATTAGAGAATTAAGGTCTCTTCTTAAAAGTCGGAAATATCGGGGAACTAAAGCATATTTTGAGAGAGGATTTAACATGAAAACCAAGAAAGACGTTATTCTGCGCTGGCACAAGGCCCTTGCTTAAGAATATTAGACCAGTTTAAGCACCAATGCGCTAAGGATTCTGTCTCCTCCGCCAGTTCTTCGCGGTGTAGAGGAATTTTTCCACATGTTTTTCGTCCAAAACCTTGGGAAATTTCTTCGGTGTTTTAGGCTCTTTGATTCCCTGCATGGGACTCTCTTCTAACTCGCCCTCGTCGACCAGCCAGTTAAAGAAAGCTTTTAAACCCGGTAGTGGATGGCAACCGAGGTATTTTTTAGACCATCATCTATAAGGAATGCTAAGTATTTTCTTACGTCTCGGGGCTCTATTTTCTGAACCATTACATCCGGTGAGACTTGCTCTGAGAGCCTCTCAAAGACGTAATCGTAAAGGCTTAGGGTTTTGTCGGACCTACCCTCCACCTTAGCCATTAGTTTGAAATCTTCAAGGGCCTGGATAAGTTGAATTTTTTCTTCGCGGGAATTTTTGGATTGGGAAGGATTTTCCTTAGATTTGTTTTGAAAGTTGGAATTTTCCGAGGCAAATATGGACGCCTGCTTGCGCAAATTCATGTTAAAAATCGGGAACAGGCGAAAGATAAAAGTTATTTGTTATTTCCCGATATGCCGGTGAGACCTGCGGGTGGTCGGGGAGACTGGATTTGAACCAGCGACCTCCTGCTCCCAAAGCAGGCGCGCTTCCAAGCTGCGCCACTCCCCGAATGGAAAGGAATCCTTCGGCTTATTTATTTTGCGACAAACTCTTCTCAGGTTCAACCTGGAAGTTTCTATCCGTCGCAGTTTTCAACCAGGAAATTCGGGAGCGTAAAGCACTCCACGAGCGACGCTATGACGTTCTCTCTGCCGACCCTGGTATAGAGACCGTTTATCTCCTGGCTGTACATAAATAGCCCGATAAGGTAGCCAAACTGCTCAAAACTCAGCTCACCGTCATCTACGTAAAGGAATTCCTTTTTCGGGACGTCACAGTATTCCTGGGCTATGTAATTGTTGCCCTGCACTTCGTCGACCTTCTCCTCCCACTCGTCCCGGTCGAAGTCGTCCCCCACGTAGACTCCGTGGGCGGCAAATTTGTCGAACGGTTTGAGCAGGAACCCCTCCTTGTCTTCGATCAATTTCTCCCTCAATGACCTATCTCCTTCGTGAAATATCCGGCTCAGCGGGAAGTGGTTCTTCACGAATTCCTGCTCCTCGGCGGTAAGAAAGTCCGTATATTTCGGCTCTTGAAGGATGGCAAACAGGGATTTGTTGTGGACTATCTGCGACGAGAACCCGCCGACTACACAGACGTTTCCGTCCTTGTAGGCGTTAAGAAACGGCTCTGCCTCTTGGTAACGCTCGATTATCTTGTGGGTCGTCGCCCGGCGATAGATCAGATCAATCTTCTCCGATCCGGCAGTTAAATTATGTCCGTCGTAGCTCAGCTCCCGGGGATCCTTAATAACAGTGTTGTAACCACGTTTCTCGAACCTCTTTTCGTATTCCTCGAACTCGCTGTTGATCCCCTCGCCCTTAAAATCAACTATAGCCAGGGTTTCTGGATCTCTATTTTGTCCGGCAAACTCGTGGTAGATCCCGATTATATTGTCGATCCAGTTCTCCATCGGACTGTAGTAGTTGACCTCGCACTCGTCAGGAAGAAAATCGAAGGCTTTAGACCCATAGACAGCGTTCTGCAGAACCCTTGCCTCGTTCATGCCCGCCGAACCGTCCGTATTGAATTCGCAGAACTTCAGCCCCTCGTCGTAGTCGTAGAATACGTCGAATCGAGCCATCGGGAAGGGGTTTTCGTACCCGGGATCGGCCAGAACGAGCTCCTCGGTCTTTTTCGAGAACGGAAAAACCCGCCGGAAGCTTTCGTTTCTTTTATACTCCTCCACCGTCTTGAACAGAATATCCGTCAATTGCGACAGGACGCTCTCGAGCCAGGCGAGGTCATCCTTAGTGAAGAATACGGGCTGAAACAGGAAATTTATCGGGTCGCCCATGTACCTGGCGGACGAGTTTTCGATCTCCTCTTCCACCCGTTTATATTCCTCTATAAACTCCTCCGGTCGCGACTCGACGTCTTCGCGAAACTTCGAGAACAGTTCTTCGGCATCCATAAGTTACTCCTCTTGGTTGATAATTTCGTTCATATTGCACCAGGACAGAGCTTTTACCTTACCTTTATCGCTGGACCCCAGGGTTTTCCGTTTCGGTGTAATCCTTTTTTCCGCAAGCTCGATCAGTGGCTCCAGGTACTCCCTCTCCTCTGGCTCCAGACCTTCGGAAGCCAGTTCCAGTAGATCACGATAGGCAGAGAACAGATCCTTTTCTCCCCACTTCGCATCCGTCCCTCGTTCGGTCAGGCAGCGTTTACGGTCCAGAAATTCCTTCTCCGTCACGTCCTCATATTTATCGTACAGTTCGGTTAAATTGTCCTCGTCGTACAAAAGACCCTTCCAGAAGGCAAGATAGGCAAAACTATAGGGATAGGGCAATGAATCGCCCATCCTGATCTCAAGGTGGTCCTTCGTCCTCACGTCAGGAAATACCGTGGTAAGCAAATAATCCAGTTCTTCCCTGGTCGGATCTATGTCCTCCAGAAAGATATCCTCGAGTAATTTATTCTTTGAATAGACCAGTTTTCCCTCCTTCTTGTAGACCATCGGGGGCGTTTTTAACAGGTATTCCGCGTAATTGGTGTAACCAAATTCACCATCGAATAACCCTGCCGGATAGCCGCAGCGAACGGTGTCGCAGTTTTCCCAGATCAGCCTCCGAAGCCCGTTTTCGTCGCTTATTTCTCCCTCGAAATAGGGTGAATTATCCAGGACCGTATAGACCAGAGGAGAAAGCACGTTTGCCACCAGGTTCTTTTTCACATAATCCCTCTCGCTAAAATAGTCCAGGTTGACGTGGATTGCCCCGGTTGCCTTCATCATGTTATACGCGTACTTGCCTTTGTTTCCGAAGTAATCGTACATGTAATTATACCGCTCTTTCGGTATTATGGGTATTTCGTCAACAGTGCTCTCCGGTTGATAACCAAGACACAGCAAACTTTTATCCCAATCTTTGAGAATCGAGATAACTTCTTTTACAAAATCCAGGTAGATCGTCTCCAGGTCGGAGACAGAACTCCGGGGTAGAACACTAAGCTCAAGCTGACCTCCTGGTTCAAGACCCACTTCCGCCCGCTCACCTTTCAACCCTATAACGTGTTCCCGCTCGAGTTTCGGTTCCCAGTTCCGGTTAGCTAAAGCTCTCAGCAGGGTTTCAATTCCTTTCTCCTCGGGGTACGAGGTCGCTTTCAGGGTTTCCGTCCCCACGACAAAATGTTCCAGTTCGATTCCCAGCTTCCTCTCATCCTCGGAGCACTCGGAACTACTAAAATATTCAGCAAGCAGGTCAAGTTTCTTTTTAAATTTAGTCATAAATTTACTCCAGGTTCCCTGGTTTTTCCCGATATTAAACCTCACTGATCAGAGATGGTTGTTTCGGTCAGGATAAACATTCGGTCGGTAGTTTAGTGTATTCTCTCGGGCTAACATTATCAACTTTGCAATTGCACATTTAGCCCATTGGAAGGGGGTTTAGGAGAGTTTTCTCGTTGATCGTGTCTCGTCCGATTTTATTGGTAGAACCGTCAAAAAGCCCGATATCGAGTGCTGCTCTTCTGTTCCTATTTGAATTCCGCCGAGAAATAAATCAGCTGTTACGGCACAAACCGTGGGGCTAAAACCCGTCTGCTTTTAACCTCCGGATGAAAGGGGATTTATTTCAATTTTTATTTTGACTTTATTGTCCTCACCCCATAAGCTCAAATTGGGTTTTCGGTTTACCTAAATTAGGCCGAAACCCTATCCAGAATAGGAATATGGTCCTGGTAATCCGTCCGATCTTTCTTTATAATGTTTATGGTTATTTTGAGCTGATCCGGGTATTTAAATTCGAGATGGGGGCCTCTTGATTCTCAGCGGGTGGATATAAGGTTATTGCTGGTTTATAACCGGTTTTGCTGGACCGAAATAAAAAATGCATCTCTTCCTTAATTAGGTGAAAGAAGTGCTTGCTCCATCCAAATCAGAGGCTAGGATTTGATCACCCTATTTGATAAACGAAAACCAAACCAAGATATTAGGTCAATTCAGGTTTGAGGTGGTTACATGCCTTATGAAGCAGATCAAATTAAAGTACTGGAAGACTTAGAAGCCGTCCGGAAGCGGCCGGGAATGTACATCGGTAGTACAGGCCAGGAAGGCGTAATGCACTTGATCAACGAGGTGCTCGACAACAGCATAGACGAAGCTCTCGTAGGCGAGTGCGACGAAATAAAGGTAGTCGTTCACGAGGACAACAACGTAACCGTCACCGACAACGGCCGGGGGATCCCTGTTGATACGCACGCCGAGAAGGGAAAGAGCGGCGTGGAAGTAGTTATGACAACCCTTCACGCCGGTGGAAAATTTGATCACAAAAGCTACAAGGTAAGTGGTGGGCTCCACGGTGTCGGTGTATCAGTCGTAAACGCCCTGTCGGAATGGATGAGAGTAGAGGTACAGCGGGACGGAGCCAGATACAGACAGGACTTCACCCGGGGGGAGACTCTCTCGGAGTTGAAAGAAATAGACCCCTCCGAGGACGGTCGGGGAACGAAAATTACCTTCAAACCGGACGAAGAGATATTCGGCAACTTCGAATACGACCTTCCCAAACTGACCCACAGGCTGAGAGAGTTGGCCTACCTGAATAAGGGATTGAAGATTATTCTGGAGAACGTCGAGGCTGACGTTACAAAGACGTTCAAATTTGAGGGCGGAATCAGGGAATACGTAGATTCAATAACGGAAAACGACGAACGGATCCACGACGACCCGATTTACTTCAAGCGCGAGAAGGAAGGAAACTTCGTCGAGGTCGCCCTCCAGTTCACCAAGAAGTTCTCCGAATCGATCTACTCCTTTGCAAACAACATAAATACTCAGGAAGGCGGAAAGCACGTAACCGGTTTCAAGACTGCGATGACCAAGACGACCAACGAGTACGGTCGGTCAAAGAAGATACTGACAAAGAACGACGATAACCTTGCCGGGCGAGATATTCGTGAGGGGCTAACCGGAATTATCAACGTCCGACTTCCGGAGCCGGAGTTCGAGGGCCAGACCAAGACGAAGCTGGGAAACCCTGAAATTAGGGAGATAGTCCGGAACGTCACCTCCGAAGCGCTTCTCGAGTTTTACAAGGAAAACAAACAGGTCGCCCGAAAGATCATCGAGAAGTCCATCGAAGCAGCCCGAGCCAGAAACGCGGCAAAGAAGGCGAGAAAACTGGCGAGAAAGAACGCCATGATTTCTACATCGCTGCCGGGCAAGCTGGCCGACTGCACCCAGAGGAAACCGGAAGGAAGTGAGCTGTTCATAGTCGAGGGTGACTCGGCAGGTGGATCAGCCAAGAGCGCCCGTGATCGTGAATTCCAGGCGATATTACCCCTGCGTGGCAAGGTACTGAACGTCGAGAAGTCGCGAATGAGCAAACAGCTCGAGAACAACGAGCTGAAATCGATAATAACGGCCATGGGTACCGGAGTCCAGGATCACTTTGCCAAAGAAAAACTGCGCTACGAACGGATAATTATCATGACGGATGCTGACGTCGACGGAGCCCATATCAGGGCGCTGCTGCTCACCTTCTTCTACCGGAATTTCGAGCCGCTTATTGAGGACGGTCACGTCTTTATCGCCCAGCCTCCGCTCTACAAGATACAGACGGGGCAGAACAAACAGTACTTCTACACCGACGAGGCTCTGCAGGAATACATGGCCAACAGGGAGAGGAAACCGTCTTCGGTCCAGAGGTTCAAGGGGCTCGGTGAGATGAATCCGTCTCAGCTCTGGGAGACCACCATGAATCCGGAAAATCGGATAATGAAGCAGGTCTCTGTAAAGGACGCGCTGGAAGCTGACGAACTCTTCAGCACGTTGATGGGAAGCGACGTTCAGGCTCGGAAGAACTTCATCAAGGAAAACAGCAACCAGATCACCAACCTGGATATCTAAAGGTTACTTTTGTTTCGGCCCGCGAACCAAATCGGTGTCGCCCAGGAACCTGATGGAACCCCTTAGCTTCTTTCTACAACCAAACTCGGGATAAAAATGGCATTAGACGGCATTACGCTTCACGGATTAAAACGGGAATTGCAGGAGAACCTGACCGGAGGCTGGATCCGTAAGATCTATCAGCCGAGGTCGGAGCTGGTGACCATCAACGTCTGGAACGACGAGGACTACACGCTGCTGATCTCCTGCGACACGGACTTCCGGATCCAGCTTACTAATCTGAACCTCGAAAACCCTCCCAAACCACCCAATTTTACGATGCTGCTTCGAAAACACCTATCGGGAGGAAAGATCGCGAGGATAACTCAGAGGGAACTGGACCGGGTTCTAAAGATCTCCGTGGACAAAAAGACAGAGGAAGAAGAGGGCGAGGGCGAGATAGTGCGGAAGGAGCTTTACGTCGAGCTCATGGGAAGAAACAGCAATCTGTTCCTCGTCCAGGACGAGAAGATACTCGGCGTTTTGAAGAAGAAGGAAAGCGAACGGAGGCCCATTTCGAAGGGAAGCACCTACGAACTTCCGCCGAAGCAGGACAAGATCGATCCGTTCGAGCTATCCGAGGATCAGTTCCGGGAATTTCTCGAGTCCGACCAGCCGGTATGGAGAAACCTCCTGAACAATATAGAGGGAATAGGTCCCGTGCTGGCAAAGGAGATTGCCACCAGAGCGGGAGTTTCCGAGGAAGAGACTGAGCTCTCCAAATCGGACCGTACCTCCCTGTGGAAAGCCGCGGAGGAGTTTTTTGCCGAACTCGCCTCCGGACTTAATCCGCTCGTCTACCAGGAGGCCGGAAAACCCGTCGAGTTCAGCCCGATAGAGCTGGAAAGCTACTCGGACAGGGAAGAAATTTCTTACGGGTCTCTCAGCGAGGCACTCGATCACTATTACAAGGCCAGGGAAGCCAGCTACGAAACGGACGATCTCCGCCAAGAAATAGCCTCAACCCTGGAAGAGGAGATCGGCAGGGTTCAGGGAGCGCTGGAAAACGTGAAGGAGCAGTTACAGCAGTCCAAAAACAGGGACAGGTTGAAGGAGACAGGGGATATCATCCTGTCAAATCTGGGCGACCTGGAGAAGGGAATGAAGAACGCGGAACTGAACGACCCTTACCGGGAGGGTGAAACACGAGAGGTAACCCTGGATCCCTCGCTGACACCGGAGGAAAACGCCCAGAAGTACTACGAACGCTACAAAAAACTAAAGAGGGGCAAGGAGAAGCTCGACCGGAGACAGAGATCCCTGAAAAAGGAACTCGAGTTTCTCCGGGAACTTTCCGATAATTTGGATGAAGCGGAATCGAAGGAGGAGCTGGCAAGGATCGAAGGTACGCTGAAGGAGAAGGGCTATATCGAAGAAGATTCCGATTCGACGACCGAGCAGGGCGGAGGCGGTCCCAAGGAATACTGGGTAAAAGGGCACAAGATAATGGTTGGCCGAAACGCCAAACAGAACGACGACCTCGTCCGGAATAGTTCGCGGGACGACATCTGGCTCCACGTTAGAAAGTACGCCGGAGCTCACGTAGTAATCGTGACGGACGGCCGACCCGACCAGGTACCGGAGGAAGTTATCGTAAAAGCCGCCCAGCTTGCAGCTCTGAACTCCAAAGCCCGGGGGGCAGACAAGGCCACCGTGAGTTATACTCAGTTAAAGTACGTGGATAAGCCGAAAGGTGCAAAACCCGGACTGGTTCAGATCACGAACGAAAAGACGATTACCGTATCCCCGAAAGAGGTGATCAACTAAACTTCATGATTCCCAATCTGATAATAACGCTACTTGCATTATTTACCGCCGCCATCATCCACGAGTATTCTCACGGCTACGTCGCCTGGAAGCTGGGAGATCCGACGGCAAAACGGGCGGGCAGGCTGACGTTGAACCCCGTACCTCACGTGGATCCGGTGGGAACGATACTGGTACCGCTGGGATTGATCGTCCTCCAGATGGTATTTGGCGGAGGTCTGTTTATCTTCGGCTGGGCGAAACCCGTTCCGATAGATCCCAGATACTTCAAGGATACCGAACGGGGAATGCTCCAGGTCGGACTGGCGGGACCGATGAGCAACGTATTAATGTTATCCCTTGCCGCGTTGATCGGCCACCTCATGGTTCCCCTGTATCAGTCTTACTTTCTTGGAAACCAGGGAGGATTCCTGTTCCAGTTCGCGAGGAACGGACTCGGATTGTTAATCTACTTCCTCGGCGTATTCGTATTCATAAACATCATTCTGGCCGCATTTAACCTAATACCCATGCCGCCGCTGGACGGTTCACGGATACTTAGCTACTTCCTCTCTCCCCGGGGTAAACAGATAATGGCTCAGCTGGAACAGTACGGGTTTTTGATAATTCTCGCCGTCCTCTGGCTGGGAGGAGACCTCTTCTTCTGGGCGATCCAGAGGTTGTGGCTCTTCGTGCTCGGACCGAGCTGGTACAAAATTTCCTTTCTGGGCGGAGTCCTTTAATTAACGGAACAGATCGCCCGGATCAATTCTAGTTAAGTATTCATATCAATGACGAACAAAAAAGACAGCAGACCGGGAAAACTCTTCGTGGTTGCGACTCCGATAGGTAACCTTGCCGATATAACCTACAGAGCCGTAGAGACGCTCCGTGACGTCGACGCGATCGTTGCCGAGGATTCCCGACACTCCCAGAGGCTCCTGGACCATTACGACATCGAAACCCCGTTTACTCTAAGCTACTACCAGGGCGCAGGGGAGGGCCGTCGCGACGAGCTGCTCGACAAACTCGGGGCAGGTTACGATCTCGCCCTCGTGAGCGACGCCGGAACCCCACTGATCTCGGACCCGGGGTTTAAACTGATCCGGAAAGCCAGGGAAAAAGGCATAGAAGTAGTCGGAATACCCGGACCTACCGCTTCAGTCGCCTGTCTCTCGATCTCGGGCCAGCCCACGGACAGCTTCGTATTCGACGGGCAGGCTCCGAAGAAAGAGGGAAAGAAGCGGAAATTCTTCGAGGAGTTGCGAATCCGGACAAAGACGACCGTCATCTACGACTCGCCACATAGAGTGGAGACCACGCTGGAACTGCTGGGCGAGGTCCTACCCGATAGATCGATCACGGTCTGTCGCGAACTCACAAAACAGTTCGAACAAACGGTAAAGGGAACCCCTTCCGAGGTCCGGGAAAACCTGGAAGAGCTCAAGGGGGAGTTTACGATAGTGATCCGCGGGGCGACGGACGAAGAAGCCGCCCGGGCGAGGAGAGAAGCACTAGAAGAGGTTCCTATTAAACAGCAGTACGAAGGTTTGAAAAAAATGAAGGGACTCTCCAGGAAGGAAGCTATGAAGGAACTGGCAAGAATCAGGGGAGTATCGAAGAGCGAAATCTACGACGAGTTAAATAAATAGTACGGTTTAGGCGTGTTTGTCCGCCACGGTAGATGCGCCGTAGGAGTCCGGTTTGGTCCTGACGTCGAAGCCGCTTCCGATAATCATGCCCACGACTTCGTCAATTATCTCTTTAGTTTTTCCGCGCTGACCCACGTCAACGTGAATTTCCAGGTTGTAATCCAGTAACGAAACTTCTTCCATCCGCTCCATCAGGTCCTTGGCAAGGTCGAAGGAGAGGAATGCTTCCTTGTAGATTTTGTCCCTCAAAGTATAGATTCCGTCCTCCGTTTCCCGTTTCCAGAAGTAGCGGCCGCCTTTGCCTACCCGGTGGATCACGATCGCGCTGACGAAGTCGATCTCGTGGTCGCCCGAAGAGGCGTGAGAGTCTGTCCCCACGACAATTTCGTATTCGGAGCGCTGATCCTCTTCCATCATGCCGACGATCTCGTCGACGACACCCTCGAAATTTAAATCCCCTTTTGAGGGGTTATGAAACTGTTTCAAGTTAAACACCGTCAGGATTATAGCCAATCGTAAATAGAATTCAAACCTGACCCGGGCGCGGGGACCCGGTCAGCTCCTGTGCTAGAAAGAAAATTACCTGTTTACCTCTAATTATTACTACCAAGAATCTCGTCCGCCGCGTAGTAGCCACTTCTCACCGCTCCCTCCATCGTCGCGGGCCAACCGGTATCGGTCCAGTCGCCTGCGAGGAACAGGCCGGGAATCCCGGGGTCCTGGGGCGGCCTCTTGTCGCTGCTCCCCGGCAGGGGCTTGAAGGTAGCCCGGGGCTGGCGCAACACGACCGAATCGGCCAGCGAAGCCTCTTTTATCTTTGGCAGCGGTTCGGAGAGTTCCCGTTTGACCAGTTCCACCAGCTCATCCCCGGTCATATCTTCCAGCTCGCCGGGATCGGACAGGGTTAGACATACGTGCCTACCTGAAGTTGGCTCGTTCCAGTCCACGTTAAAGACCCAGCCAGCGGTTCCCTCCAGAAAGCCGAAAAACTCCTGCTCCATCACGGGTTCGGAAAAGAAGAGGTGCACGTTAATGATCGAATTCCATTCGAGGTTCCAGAAGGGTTGGGAAAACTTATCGAGGGTATTATCCGGAAGTAGCTCGACCAGCTTGTGCCCGGGTACGGCGGAAAGGACGACTTCGGTTTCTTTTCTTTCGCCGTTCTTCAGCTCCACACCGACCTTCCCGGTCAAAGCCGTCTCAATTCTGGTAACGGGGCTCGACAGCTCAATATTTGCACCTCGTCTTTCTGCGAACTCCGCCGCCTTAGTTCCGATCTGGGAGAGATGACAGTCGAGCCGGCCCAGTTTGCCCCCGCTTCGATCCAGCAGAACCCGTTTTAATATCATCATCCCCATTGGAACGCTTACCTCTTGGACGCGCGCGTTTAGCGTGGGCACCACGATCTGATTCCAGAGTCTCTCTATAGACCTTTTAGTTGCACCTCTCCGCTTCAGCCAGTCGCCAAACGATATACGTCCGTCCTCCTCTCCGTAATCGAAGAGCAGAGCCGACAGCAACGGGCCGGCAAGGCTAATCTTGTCTCCTAAAGATATGAAGGGAAATTTGATCATGGATCGAGCAAGGTGAAACGGAGGAGGTAAGTCGCTTCCTTCGACCTTCCCTCGCAGCCCCGAACCGTCGCGGAACTCGGCTTCAAGTCTCTGCTGGGTCCTTATTTCGTCTTCAAGGCCAATTTTTTTCAGCAATTCCAGGTAGAACTCGAATCCCGATACGTGCATGTGCTGGCCGATATCAAGGCGGTGCTCTCCGTAAGCCAGAGTGCTCGCTCGCCCGCCCAGGAACGGAGATCGCTCCAGGAGCGTCAACTCGCCTTCGTAGCCGCGATTCACGATCTCGGTAACCGCGGATAAGCCGGCAAGGCCTCCGCCGATAACCGTTATCGATTCAGGCTGATCAACCATTGTCCCAGGACCGCGCTGACCTTTCTTACCGTGCTAAGCCGGGTTCGCTCGCTCCAGACTCTCCATCCGGAAGCCTCCATCTTGGCAAGCAATTTGCTGTAGACCCCGTACAGTCCGGCTGGACAGGCTCGAGCCCGGGGTGAGAGGTAGGCAAACAGTTTTTTACCCGACTGGAAGAAGTCTCTCGCCCGGGCGGCTTCGAAATCCATCAACTCCCTGAACTGAGGGTTTACGCCGCTAGCGTCGACCTCCGCGAAGTCACAGTTGAACTTATCCAGGTCCTCTTCCGGTATATATATCCTTCCTCTCCGGTAATCTTCCGCGACGTCCCGGATTATGTTGGTCAGCTGCATCCCCAGCCCAAGATCTATCGCGTACTTTTTAGCTTTAGTATCGTTATAGCCAAATATTTCTATAAGTGCCAACCCCACCACGGATGCCACCCTAAAACAGTAAACTTTGAGATCCTTGAAGGTCTCGTACCTCTCCTTCGTAAGATCCATCTCCACGCCCCGGATCAACTGTTCGAAGTAAGTCCTGGGAACCCCGTACTCCTCAACCACTTTACCGAGGGCTTCGTAGAGTTTTCCTCGCCGGTCTCCCTCGTAAAGCCTGTTCAGGTTTTCCCTCTCACGCTGGAGGTGGTCTTTCTTCTTTGATATCTCCCAGGAGCTATCTGCTATGTCATCGCACCTTCGGGCGAAAGTGTAAATAGTATAGACTGCCGAACGCTTGTCCTTGGGCAGGGTTAAGATCGCCCAGTAGAAATTTTTTGCCCTCTCCCTGGTAATTCTCCTGCAGTAGCTTTCCGGGCTTTCATCCTCTTTTACAACCCCCTCAGGCCGGTTTTTCATCGACAAACCTCCGCACCGGGCGCTTAACCAGGTTCGACAGAAACAACCAGACTTTCTCCCCTTTGGACAGAGTAGGGCGTGTGTGCAGTACGTCGTAGTCCTCTTCCTCGATCTTGTCCAGAATCCTGAGGCCGCCCTGATTGAACAACCGGACGTCCATTTTTATCCTGCTATCGAGCAGCGGTACCAGGTCAAGGCCTCGTTCGAGCAGATTCCTTGCCCGGGAAACCTCGAACTTCATCAACTCTACGAACTCCTCGTTGTAGACCCTGTCTTCCAGTTTCTCTCGGGAATAACCGAACTTTTCCATGTCCTCAACCGGTAAATAGACCCTGCCCATCTTCTCGTCCCTGTTGACGTCCTGCCAGAAGTTAGTCAGCTGGAGACCGGTACAGGTTTTGTCCGAGAGAGCGTTTCTCTTTTCGTCGTTGTAGCCAAAAATCCCCAGAAAGATTCGACCCACCGGATTTGCGGAGTGATCGCAGTACTCGAGCAGGTCCTCGTAGCTCTTGTACGATTTGTTCCGCTGATCCATCCTGTTGGCCTCTATTAGCTTCCGAAAGGGCTCGGCGGTTAACGAGTGTTTCTCTACCGTATCTCTGAGTGCCAGAGCGATGGCGTTCCTGGGTTCGTCCCCTCCAAATATCCCCATGAGTTCTTCTTCCCACCGATCCAGTGCTTCCAGGTTACCCTCTTCGAGCTCGTCGCCGAGATCGTCCGTATAGCGGCTGTAAGCGTACAGGGCGTAGATATATTTCCTCTTTTCGGCGGGGGTCATCCTGCTGACGACGGTAAAGTTTTCGTAGTGCTCGAGACTGATATCTCTGCAGATATCGTATGCTTCCTCTACCGTTACGCCGTCCCTGTATAGTTCCGGATTGAGGTTTTCTAATTCCACCATAGTTGCAAACCCAAAGTTAGGCAAAGCTCCCGGCCCGATTCAAGGCCAGCCGGATACCAGCTTAACCACCGAGTATCTGAAGGATCACTTCCCGCTCTCTGGCGTGATCCAGCTCGATAAGAAAGACCTTCTGCCACTTACCGAGTTTCAATTCGCCGTCTATCACAGGTATTGTCTCGCTCGCGCCCAGTCCGAGTGACTGACAGTGAGCGTGACCGTTTGGAACCTCGTCCTCGGTCATGTTCTCCGTCCTTATGGAAAAGTCGTTGTGGCGATAGTAATCGCCCTCGGGAGCTATCTGTTTGAGAAATTCCGCCATGTCCTTTTTCAGCAGCGTTTCGTTCTCGTTGATCCTGATAGCCGCGGTGGTATGGCGGCTAAAGATGACCAGCGCTCCCGACTCGATTTCCCGACCTTCCATGAACTTTTCCACTTCGTCCGTTATGTCGATAAATTCCGGAGCCTTTGTAGTTTGTACCTTCAAAACTTCCGTAGATGTTGAAGTCAACATCCTCTAAACCTCCTTTCTAAGACTAAGTTCGATCCAGCTCTTTTAGAGTTTCTTCCACCGAAGATACGGCAGACTGAGGCGTCGAAGCGCCCGCCGTTATACCCACTTTCTCCACACCCTCGATCCAACCGGGTTTTATCTCCGATTCGTCCTTTATGTGGTGTGTCTCGATTCCGGTATTTGCGGCAACCTCGGCAAGCTTCCTGGTATTTGCCGAATTCTTACCCCCGACAACTAAGATCAAATCTACCTGTTCCGCCAGCCTTTCCGCTGCCTCGTACCTCCGCCTTGTCTCTCCACAGGTGGTATCCACTATCTTAACGTCCTCCAGCTTGTCCCTGTTCGCCTGGAGAAACTCGGACGCGAAGTCGAAGAAGTATTTCTTTCCTTTGGTCGTCTGTGAGAGCAGGGCGACTCTGCCTTCAGGTACTGGAACTTCCTCGTTCGGGTCGAGTATCGCCACGCCCTTGCCGTCAAGCCAGCCCAGAATATTCCTGACCTCCGTATGATCGTTCTCCCCGTAAATCACTACCTGGTATCCCTGCTGGACAAGATCTTCCGCCGTTTCCTGTGCCTTCTTCACTATCGGACAGGTCGTGTCGATCAGGTTCAGTCCCTTGTCCTCGATTTCTTCGTGTATCTCCCGTCCGGCGCCGTGGGCGGTAATGATAACGGAGTCGGTATTCACGCTATCCAGCGAATTCACCACCTCCGCACCCTTGTCCGAAAGGTCCTCGACAACGTTAGGGTTGTGAACTATGGGCCCAAGGGTGTCGATCTTCTTCCGTTCTTCCAGTTTATCCTCGACGATATCGACGGCTCTCCTTACGCCAAAACAAAATCCGAAGAGTTCGGCCTTTATTATTTCCATTTAGTCTCCTCTCTCGATGTAATTCCTGATTTCTTCCTCCATCCGACCAACTACCGATTCTATATCGGAACCGGATATCAGCCCCTCCTGTTCACCGTCTATGTACAGGACTCCGCCCCTGGACGTGCCGACCAACCCAAGGTTGGATGACCCGGCCTCACCTATTCCGTTGACGGAGCAACCCATAAGCGAAACCCTTACCGGCTCTTCCAGATCGGCCAGTCTCTCTTCCAGTTCTCTGCCCAGGGTCTGCACATCTATCTCCGTCCTCCCGCAGGTGGGACAGGAAACGAAATCGACACCCCTGCTCCGAATGTCCAGCGATTTGAGAATATCGTAGGCCGCTACCACTTCTTCTTCCGGATCGGCCGTAAGCGATACCCTTATCGTGTCACCGATTCCCTCCTGGAGCAGAGTGCCTATGCCGATGGCCGACTTGATAAGGCCGCTCCTGCCGCCCCCGGCTTCCGTCACTCCCAGGTGGAGCGGGTAGTCGTACTTGCGGGAAAAGATTTCGTTTGCCTCTATCGTCTTGTTGACCTCGCTTGCCTTCAGGGAGACGACTATTTGATCGAACCCCTGGTTTTCCAGTAACTCGATCTCCTTTTCCGCACTTACGACCATCGCTTCGGGCGATCTCCCGTATTTATCGACTATCTCGTTGTCCAGAGACCCGGAATTAACCCCGACCCGTATCGGGATCCCAAGCGATGAAGCCTCGTTGGCGATATCCTCAATCGCCTCCGGATCGGTAATATTCCCGGGATTAAGGCGAAGCTTGTCCACCCCCGCGTCCAGAGCCATGAACGCGAGTTCCGGCGAGTAGTGAATATCGGCAATTATCGGCACCGGGCTGCGGTCGACGATCTCGGGTAAAGCTTTCCCGGCTTCGCTGTCGGGAACAGCCACTCTAACCAGTTCACAACCGCGTTCAACCAACCTATCGATCTGGTTCAGGGTCTTCTCTACATCTTCCGTGGCGGTATTTGTCATCGACTGAACCACGACGGGGTTGTCACCGCCTATCTTGACTCCGCCGACGTCGACGACTCTTTTCCGATTTCTTTTCATGACTTCACCGTTTCTGGTTTGTTCACATAACCATGGTCCAGATACCAGTCGACCGCCTTCTTCAGCGACTTCGCAGTCGGCGTTTCCGGCAGCCCGAGTTCGTTCATCCAGGGCGACGCGTCTATCCGTTCGTCCACCCTCGTGGACCGAATAGCCGATATGGGCACTGTCGGCCTTTTATTCATCAGGAAGCCTTCCAGAAACTCGTCGACCCAGGAAAAAGTGAGCGCCAGAGAATAAGGTATCTCGAACTTGGGCTCCGGAAGTCCCGTCAACCTGGAGAGCAACCCTACCACATCCGACAGGCTGGTATTCCTGTGGCCGAGCACGTATCTCTCGCCGGAATTACCCTTTTCCATGACCAGCAGGTGACCCCTGGCGACGTCTTCTACGTCAACCAGGTTAAACTTCATGTCCACGTAACCCTTCATCCGTCCGTTCAGGAACTCGAGAATTAACCTGCCCGTCGGCGTCGGTCCGTAGTCCCCGGGACCTATCGGCACCGTCGGGCTGGCGATAACCACTTCGATATCGGTCTCTTCGGCGAACCGCAACGCCTCCTTCTCGGCTATATACTTGGTTATCTTGTAGTCGCTCGGCAGCTGGTTAGTCGACTCCGGCAGGCTCCGCTTGTCCTCGGAGTGGGCCAAAAGCGAAGCGGTGCTTGTAACCACAACCCTGTCGACGCCGGCCTCTTCCGCCCCGTTCAGCACGTTCCTCGTGCCCCCTACGTTTGTCTCGTAAAAATCCTCGTAGCTGGAAGCCCAGAAGCTGTAGAGCGCGGCCGTATGGAATATACCGTCCACTCCTTCCGCCACCCTGACCATATCTTCTGGATTACGTATATCTCCCTTCACGAGCTCTACGTCCAGACCCTCCAAATTGACGGTGTTGCTGGTCTCTCTGACCAGCCCTCTAACTTCGTGACCGTTATTCAGCAGGTCTTTGACCAGGTTACTTCCGACAAACCCGTTAGCTCCGGTTACGAGGTATTCCAAAACTATCACTCCAGCAGGGCCGGTACCACTCTATTAATGGCTTCCCCGAGCCGACGCCTTGCCCTTACACTGTTCCAGCCGAGCCTCGGCAGATCTCCAACCTTAAACGGGTTCTTGACCAACCAGGATGTAAACTTCCCTGGCCTGACTTCCCCCGTATCGGAGTCGTAACAGGACTCGGGAGGCAATTCTTGATCTATTCCGTCAATTACCACCCTCATACCGAGAAACGGGACATCTTCTTCTCTCGCCCTTGCCGCCACCCAGTAGGTCTCGCGATCGATTACCGAGAAATCCCGGTCCTGGAAAGACCGCTTTTCCCGGGTGTCGGACGCCGTGCTGTTCAGGGTCAGCAGCCCGCAGGTCCTGCAGTTTTCGCCCAGCACCTGCTCGGCCAGAGCTCTAAACGACTCGTTCGGATGGAAACTTTCCGCTACATCCTGAGCCTCGACGGTGTCGAGAAGGCAGATATCTCCGGGCTTTACTTTCGGGTCCACCGACCCGACGAACCCGACCGAGAGGAGCCCGTCCGGTCCTGTATCAAAGTTCAGTGAATCAAAGGTCCTATCGACGTTTTCTCTCCCGATACCAGTATAGCTCAACCTGCAATCACTCCAGTGATCGGGTGATTTATCCAACCCGAACAGACCTTCTAGCTCCACCTTCATCGACGCGACGACGAGCAGCATAACGAATATTTAAGAACTGGATAGAATGTTCTTAAATCTATCCGGAACCGCGCTCTTCACGACATCTACCATGCCTTCGGTACTTCTCAGCTGATCTATAGTACCTGCGGTATCGAACCCGGAATGAATCATACAGCTATTACACCTCGGGTCGTCCCCTATTCCGTACTCTTCCCAGAGATCCTTTTCCAGGATTTCGTCGACCGAATCGACGTGATCATCTGCCAGAACGTAACATGGTTTTCTCCATCCTCTAACCGTATAAGTCGGCGAAGCCCAGGCAGTACAGTTCAACTCTTTTTTACCTCTGAGAAAGTCCAGGTAAAGCGGCGTATTGTAGAACGGAAAATCCTTCACCTTTTCCGGATCCAGTATTTCCTGAAAGACCTCTCTTGACTCCTTGCGCTCCAGGAACTGGTGCTCGCCGCTTTTATTTACCGATTCGTAGTTGTAGCCCGGCGCCAGCATAATACCCTCGACGCCGACCTCGGTCAGCATGCGGAACAACTCGTGCAGGTCGTCGGGATTGCTTTCCTTGAATATCGTCGTATTCGTTGTGACCCTATAACCCTGATCAATCGCTTTTTCGACGGCTGAAAAGGCGGTCTCGAATACTCCCTCTCTGTTCGTAAATTTATCGTGAACTTCCTCCGTGCCATCGAGATGAACGGCAAAAGCCAGCTTTTCCGACGGCTCTATGGTTTTCATCTTTTCCTCGAGCAGCAATCCGTTTGTACAGAGCATGATATAGTACCCTTCGTCGATTAACCTGCTGACGATCGTCTCGATTTCGGGATGAATCAGCGGCTCGCCTCCGGAAATGGATATTACCGGAGCACCGGATTCGTTAGCCGCGCGGACCACTTCGTCCGGCGACATGACTTTATCCAGATCGTCCGAATACTCCCTTATCCTGCCGCAGCCGGTACATCTCAAATTACACTGTTCGAGTGGTTCGATAATAGTCACCAGCGGGAAGCGCTTCCTTCCCTTTGCCATCTGCTTGGCTACGTAACCGGCGATCTTTGCATTCATCTTTAGCGGTCTACCCATGGTTATCCTCCTATTTCTTTCTGGTCAGTAAAAAAGAACCGAACTCTTCCAGGTCGGTCTTTGCCCAATCTGCCATTTCCGTCTCGTCCAGCTGCCTTTCCGCGTCTTTCCAGTACTTTTTCGCTCGTTCTTTCGTCTTTTCCCGGGATCCGATGCTTTCTAGTATTTCTCTGACTTCCTCTATTTCGTCGCTTCCGAGCTTCGCATCACGGTAATAGAGTTCTTTCAATCGCCTTAACTCCGATCCTCGGCCCTCCTGCATCGCGTATACGACGGGGAAGGAACGCTTTCTCTCCTGAATATCGGAAACGACCGATTTGCCGGACTCCTCCGGCTCTCCCCATATACCGAGCCAGTCGTCCCTTATCTGATAAACGTAGCCCAATAACCTGCCGAAGGATACGAGCTTATCTATCTCTTCTTCCTCAACCGCGGAATATATTCCCCCGATATGGAAAGCGCCTTCCAGCAGAGCACAGGTTTTGGCACAGATCATCTCGAGATAGCTATCTATTCCCACGTCCTGCCTCTCCATGTAATCCAGATCCATCACCTGACCCTGAATCATCCTGAGCGAGTAGTTACCGAGCGCCTCCACCGCCTCCAGAGTCCTTTCGGAGTTGCCGTTCGGGGATAGTTCCGTCAGGGCTAGAAGCGAGAGGTCCTTGATACCGTCACCTGCGTTGATTGCCTGATCCGGACCCCACCTGTGCTGGACGGTCGGCCTGCCTCTCCTCGTCCGGTCGTCGTCCTGGATATCGTCGTGGACCAGGGAAAAATTATGAATCAGTTCCAGCGAGACCGCCGCCGGCATCGCGTCTTCGGGCTTGCCGCCGAGAGCTTCCGTCGTATACAGAGCGAGCGACGACCTTATCGCCTTCCCCTGCAGACTCCGGTCCGGGCCCTTCCCGTCGAACCCCAGGTGATAGTTTATCATCTCGTAGAGCTTGCCGGCCCTACCTTCGAGATATGACTCGATGGAATCCGAAACCCAACTCCTGTACTCTCCCAGCCTTGAGGGAACTCCCCGATCGATACTACTCATTTCTCTTCATCCTTGATTATGCCCTCTCTCAGAGCGAATTTGCGTATCTCTTCCGCGGAATGGACGTCCAGCTTTTCCATCAGATTGGCTCTATGCGTCCGGACCGTCTCTACGCTCCGGGACAGGATCTCAGCTATTTCTTTGTTAGAATTCCCTTCCGCAATCAGCTGAAGTATCTCCCGTTCTCTCGAGGTTAACTGATCCAGAACGTCCGGCTCTATAGCCTTTAAACCACGTTCCGTCATCTCCACAAGCGAACTAAGTATGGGAGGCGACATGTAGTGAAATCCGTTCCGCACGGAGTCTATTGCGTCCTCCAGTTCCTCGATCGCGTCCTCCTTAAGCAGGTAGCCGGACGCTCCTGTCTTTATGGCTCTCCTGATGTAGCCCTCGTCGTCGTACATGGATAAAAATATTACGTCCGTATCCAGCCCCTTCTCTTCCATCTTTCGCGTCGCTTCAAGTCCGTTCAACCGGGGCATAGAAATATCTATAATGGCGATATCCGGCTCGTACTTCTCTATCAGCTCAAGAGCTTCATACCCATCACCGGCCTGCCCGACTATTTCGAGCGAATCGTTTCCGGCAAGCAACGTTTCTATCCCCTGACGCACCAGGGTATGGTCGTCCGCGAGAACTATCTTTAACTTCTTCTTCTCCGAATCGGCGCCGGAATCGCCCCGACTATTAGCTCCCCCGGTACCAATACCTTCGTCCTCGAAACTCAATGACAATACCATAATTAGATCACCATAAGTTTAATGAACTCCACAACCGGATAAACGGAGGTTTTGTACTAATTTCCCGGTATTAATGAGCTAACGGAATGGCCTTACGTGGTGAATCGCCGAAAAGGCGTCAATCGAGGGGCAGTTCGATAACTGCTCGGGTGCCCTCTCCCTTTTCCGAGAATATCTCAAATCTCCCTCCGGCAAGGTTTATGTTCTCCCTTATACCTTTTAGCCCGAGCCCGGACTCTTTTACCACGAGCTCCGGATCGAAGCCCTTGCCGTCGTCCTCCACGGAGAGTTTTAGCAGTGAATCTTCGTTGGTCAGCGAAACTTCAATTCTGCTGGGGTCGGCGTGTTTGACGGCATTGTTGAGCAATTCCTGTACAGCTCGGTAGAGAATTGCCCGCTCCTCTTCCCCGCTCACTTCCCGGGTCAAATCTAGCCCGATTCTAAAGTCGATATCCGTCGAGGAGTCGAAGTTTTCGACCAGCTCGCGCAGGGCGGGCGCCAGACCCAGCTCGTCGAGTGCAGACGGGCGCAGGAGGTGAGACAGGTCCCTGCTCTCTGTAATGGCTTCGCCAAGCAAGTCCTTTACTTCTTTCAGCCTCTGATCTTCTATCTCCTTGTCCAGAATATCCAGCTTCATCTTGATTCCCATCAGGGTCTGGCCCAGCTGGTCGTGGAGCCTTTTTGCTATCCTGCTTCTTTCCTCTTCCCGGGCCGATATAAGTTCTTTCCAGAGTTTTTGAAGCTTAGTCTCTCGCTCTCTGAGCGATTCGTTTTTCTGCCTGAAGAGTTTGGCGAAGATCTGTACCGTATAAGCCGTCGTTACGTACAGGCCGACCCCCCCAGCCAGGATCGTCGTCGTGACGTAGAAAGAATCCTTATATAACGGAGGTTCTCTGTGGAAAATCGTCCAGTGCGAAATCAGGCCGGCGTACTCAGCGTAGCTTATTCCGGCAAAAAATACTATAACCATGAAAGTAATCGTCCAGCCTTTCTTTTTCGGGAGGAAGAAATTTGCGTAGAGCACGGAGAATACGTAGTAAGAGACACCGATCCACTCCGTGCCTCCGATGATGTGAATCAGGTAGGTCAGTATAGAAACCTCGACTACGAAGTAACCGAAGTGGACGTTGTGCAGGCCCTCTTTGGAGTTCTGAGCATCAATCAACCGGGAAAACGGGACCGTAATGATTCCCCACATCAGGGGAGAAAATATCAGGGGAAGCGGAAAGTTCAACCCGGCTCCGAACCGGAAGTAGAGAGCCAGGATCAAGAACAGACCCAGAGTCAACCTTCGGACCCTGATCGTCTGCTGAATCGTTTCCTTTAACTCTCCAAGCGTCCGACTTTCCTGGTTTCTCTCCGCAAAATTATCCATTAAATAACCTTTCTCTCCCTGTAAGTTATCGCTCAGCAGGTCAGGTGAAAAGCGCCGGCGATCCTCTCTTCTCCCTCTTCTTCGAATTTGACGTTATAGTACTCGGAGGCCTCGTCGGTATTTCCTATCCAGAGGTCGATATCCTGATCCTCGAGGAAAGACCTCGACTCGTCACTTACCGTCATCCTGCCACTGCTGCCCGTCCCCACGATGAGCAGGTCCGGGTCCTTGCGAGTTATCCAGGTTAAATCCTCGGGATGAAGCTGATGACCTCTTTTCCTTACCCAGTCGGAACTTACCTCTCGACCGAATATCATCAGATCGTCGCGGTACTCCTCGCCCGCAATTACCATACGACCGAAGGAGTAGGACTCAATAAGCATAGCGGACACCCCCGCGTAGTACTAATGTCGACGCCCGTCACTCCGACACTTATTATAATCGCAGCTGGAACCAACTAAAACCGGAACCGCAAAATAGTTACCAGAAAGACGAATGACTTAATCCAACGGGCACCATCCGGTATAATAGCGAAGCAAATCAAAACCGTTCGAACGGAGGTAAACCAAGTTGAACTGGTTCTGGCTCAAACTCGACGAAAAACTGGAAACCGAACCCAAGTACTTCATACTCCAGACCCTGCTGGCATTCGTCTCGCTAAGCGTCGTCCTCGTCCTGCTTGGGATAATGGGGCGAAAAGCTCTGGTTGCCGCACTTGGTTCATCTCTCTTTATAGCCTTCCTTACACCGAACTCCTATACTGCCAAGGCGAAAAACATGATCGGAAGTCACCTGCTATCCGGGGGAGTTGGGCTGGGATTCTACCACCTGATGAACCTCCTGCCAAGGACTCAGATAGTCCTGATACTCCTCAGTTCCCTGGCCGTCGCGATAAGCATGTTCCTGATGGTCGTAACGGATACCGAGCACCCTCCGGCTGCGGGAACGGCCCTCGGGCTGGCTACCGGCGGGGGATGGGTTTCGTTTCTCTTTATCGTGATAAGCGTCGTGGTACTCGTGATAATAAAAAAGCTGCTGGATCCCTGGCTGGCCGACCTCGTCTGACAGAAAAATCCGAAGCTATCGATACTGCAAGGACAAACTACCTGAACGCGACTCCCAGAACCAGACTTCCAAGAGCCGCGAATACTCCCGCCGCGAAAAGCGAGTTCCCGAGAGAAAAACTCCCGGCTATAAGGGAAAAAGCCCACGTCCCAAACGCGGCACCAAAGGTCCCAAGGGTTCCCCTTATTCCCATGGCTATACCCCTGTCGGCTTGCTCGGTGTTCTTGCCGATTATGTCGAATACGATTGGCAGATAGAGCCCGGACCCCAGCCCCCAGAGGGCCGAAAAAATCGCCAGCAACAGGAACTGGTCCGTCAGCGACACGAGCACGATAAACAGACCAGCTATCACGGTACTTACGATCAAGACTCTATAGTTGCCGAACGAACTGGTCAGTTTTCTGCAGGTCAACTTGATAAAGGTCGAAGTCGCCACCCTTATGGAGATAAGTATGCCGATGAAAAACGAGGCGATCCCGATCTCGCTGAAGTAGAGCGGAACGATCGACGCGCCGAGACCAAAGGTCATGAACACGATAAACGAGAACAGCGAAGCGAACAGCAGAGCCGAATTGGTCCTCAACAACCGCCAGCCTTCCAGATACGACTTCAGCGAGGGGTAGATTGGAATCGTGGAAGGGGAGACGGTGGACATCCTTATGAAATTCCTCACCGATTCACGCCGGGTAAGGTCGCTGCTTTCGAAGTAGAACAACCAGGAAAGATAGATCAGAACGAGCGCGACCACGAAGAGGGTGAAAAAGACCCACCCCATACCGAAAGTATCCTTTATATATCCCCCGGTGGGTGAGCCAATCAACCAACCCAGACCGACCGAAAAGGAGTAGACCGGCAGGGCGTTGGAGGAGCTAGTTATGTAAGAGGGAACGGTCACCCAGGTTATCGAGTTGGCAAGCCCCAGAAAGATCTCGCCGAGAAAGAGCAGAGGCCAGACTTTCATCGATCCCATAAAAGCCAGGGCGGAAAAGAGGTAGAGGAGCGAACCGAGCAGTACCGGCTTATGATGGCCGATCAGGTCCGAGAGTCGGCCCAGGGGAATCCTCGTCACCGCCTGTAAGAGGTAGTAGAGCAAGACCAGATTACCGATCAAGGCGACCGGCATCCCTATCTCCCGACCGAAGATCGGTATATATGGAACTATGTTGCTTACCCCGAAAGTGCAGAACAGGGAAAATACGATCAGGATCTTTGCGTCTTTGTCTATCCGAAACATAACGTCTGCTGCCTCCAATTAAAAAAGCCCTCTAGCCCGGTTCTACCCGGTCGGGGATGACGATAAACTAACTAGGGGTTAGATACTTCATACTACCGATCACTGATAATATAAGGTCGGTAGGCCGGGACCTGACTCGACCCCCAAATCATATATCCAGGCCACTCATCGGTTTTAGGTTGAGCACAAAGTTTCCCTGGTTAACGAATCCGAGTACACAAACCGAAACGAATTAGCGATAGCCGGGCGCGTTTACTCGAAAATTGCCTCGTACTCTTCTACTACGTCCTCGCTGAAGCTTACGATTCCCCGTTCCGTCTTGTAATGGCCTATCATCTCCTCGAGAACCTGAAAGGGAATGGTAGCCACGTCGGCACCCGCTTCGGCAACCTCGCGGACCTGCCTCGAATTCCGGAGACTCGCCGCCAGAACGGCCGTATCGAACTCGTAGTTGCTGAAGATCCGGTTGATCGCGGAAACTGCCGAAGAACCCGAATATATTCCATCGTCCGATATCGAATCCTTTACCTCCGCTACTGCTTTATCGGAATATATCTTCTCGAGCTCTTCACCTTCCAGCTCGTCGTAGCGTGATTTGAGGTTCAGGTAAGACGCGTGACGGAGCCAGTCCGCATCGTGATAGGCGCTTTTGGGGTAGTCGTCGCCTCTCGTCAACCCGACCCTGGTTCGAATATAGTCGTCAATTCTTCCGGCAAAAGGGCTAACGTACTGGGTTCCCGCCTTTGCTGCCAGCAGTGCCTGTTCGGGCTTCATAATTAACGTGGTATTAGTCGGAATTCCCCGGGACGACAGATCCTTCAGGGCCTTCAACCCTTCATACTCCCCGACAGAACTTTCGGGCGAGTTCGTATTTATCGGTATCTTTACGACCACGTTACCGTTTACGGGGTTGAACTTCTCGTAAAGTAGTTCTCCCTGTTCGACCATTTCCTCCCTGGTTAATCCGATTACCTCCAGGCTTACCGGTCCGTCGACCGTTTTGCATATATCCTTTACGTACTCTTCAACGTCGATATTTTCCCTTTTCTCAACTGCTTTCTTGATCAGAGACGGATTCGTGGTTACACCGTCAAGTATCCCCCAGGAATTCGCCTCCTTTATTTCGTCGATTTCCGCCGTATCCACGAAAATTTTCATGAAATCACCTCAACTGATTATATCTTTAAACTAATTTCCGATAAAGTTAATCAACAAACCTCAAGATAGAAAGCCACCTGGTTCGAGACCCAACCAAGTTAGCAAAGAAAGCTTTAACACGTTCAACGACCGGACTGAATGGGCTTTGGACGAAATTACATTTCCCCCTGTCCCCGATGTAAGCTCGATCAAGTTTATCCGGGACCGTCCGGGGCAAGTCTCCCACTTCCAGTTAATCGATATCCGTATAGCTATTGGGAGAGAACTCCCTGGCTTAATCCGGGCTGGTAGGAACTCGGACATTTGGAACAGCCCATAGAAGCCCTGCATTTACTGCTGAAAACCTTTCGGCCCGGCTTCGAAACCCTCAACTCCCGATCTCGAAGACGACAGTATTAATAGAATTAAAGTGGTGATCCCGGAGACACCAAATCCCGGACGGGTTGATCGATACCGGTTTTAAGAAGACTTCCGGTGAAGCGTTTCGTAGACACTTCACCGGAAGTTTAAGTTCAATCTAAGTTATTAGTTTCTGCAGGTATTACAAGTATCGTAAGAACAGGAACTGCTGCACGAGCTACTGCAGGAACCAAGGAACCCGAAAAACAGGAGACCGGACCCGCAACAGGAGGACCGGCTACTGCAGACGTTACAGGAAGACCGACAGCGAGAAGTTCTACAGCAGGACGACCTACAGCAATCCCTGGATTCGTATACCGTGAAGCTCGTGTCTAGCCTGCCACAGCATTCCGTTTCTATCGTTACCGTATAACGACCTGGCTCAACCAGGTTGCCGCTGGAATCGCGCTGATCCCAGCCCCAGCTCCAGTTTCTACCCGGTTCGTATCCAGCCTCGAACTCGTAGCTATATACGATTTCGTCGTCGCCGCAGCAGCGATCACTCCGCTCCACGTAGAGCCTCTCGAATACGATATCGCAGCCCCTGCAGTTCGAGAAGTTAACCATTACCTCTTCTCCGGATTCGTACCGGCTGCAACCTGTATCAAGTCTCGTCGACCAGTTACCGCAGCAATTACAGGAACATCTAAACTTTGGCTGGTGAATGATCTTGAAATTAGTCCTGTATATTCCACAGCAATAAGTTTCGACCAAAGCAAAGTATCGGCCGTTAGGAACCTGCTCGCCGTTGCTGCCTACCTGGTTCCAGGACCAGGACCATTCGCTTTGATCCGGCATTACGTCCTGGTTTATTACTTCCGAATATACTAACCCTTCCCCTTTGCCGATCAACTTTTCTATCCTGATCTCTTCGATCCTGTAGTTGTCAGCCAGGCCGGATAAAGTCAGGTGTACAGTTTCACCGGGAGAATATGTATTTTCTGACGGGTAAAAAGAGGAATACCTGGAAGGACAATCGGGCTTTTCGTCGTAGAGACAGCAATCGTCGTTCTCTACCGCGAAACCACCCAGAGAAAAGCCAAG
>Ga0207797_1000635_pt1 | contig 26810 bp, 22 predicted proteins | sample PRCRCaboRojoPR_6_FD_187275 | JGI IMG/M metagenome (GOLD analysis project Ga0207797, IMG submission 187275) | Marine sediment microbial community from Cabo Rojo, Puerto Rico - PR CR 10% Liquid 1 (SPAdes) | ecosystem: Environmental > Aquatic > Marine > Coastal > Sediment | place: Cabo Rojo, Puerto... | reverse complement strand
CCCGCCGTCGGCAGTCGCCCGCGCGCCGGCCGTACCGGTCGCGTCGCCCCCGGCGTCGAACGCGGCGAAGTCGACGGCCTCGTCTGCCCGGGCGGGATCCCGGTCGCGGTTCATCGTCGTCGCGTGGAGCGCGTAGCCCAGCGCCGCCTGCGAGAGCTGTTCGCCCCACAGCGCGTGCCGCTGGCCCTTCCAGCGCTCCTGCCAGAGCTCGTCGAGCGCCGCCCGCGCGGTCGACTCGTCGTAGGTCGGATAGAGCTCCCCGGCCATCCGGTGGGCGCAGAACGCCCCCTGACAGTTGCCCATCGAGGCCCGCGTCCGGATGCGGACGCCGTTCAGGTCGCTCCCCGCCTGGTCGATCGCGTCCTGGACCTCCGCGCGCGTGACGGCCTCGCAGTCGCAGACCACCGGGTTCGGACCGTCGTAGTCGAGCACCTCGGCCGCGCGGGAGCCGAGCCGCTGGCTCGACCGGCGGGCGATCGGGGAGCGCAGCCCGAACCGGTCCATCCCCTCGTCTAACACGCTCGCGTCCTCGCTGCCCGGCAGCGGCACGTCGGCCGTCCGGCAGGAGGCGGTCACGCCCAGGGCGTCACAGACGTGGTCGGAGATCTTCTCTGCCATCAGCCGGTAGGTGGTGTACTTCCCGCCGACGATGCTGGCCATCCCCGGGACGCCGTCGCGGTCGCCGTGGTCCAGCAGGAAGAAGTCGCGCGTGATGTCCGTGGGGTCCGCCGTCCCGGTCCCCGGCGGCTCGTAGAGCGGGCGGACGCCCCAGTACGACCGGATCGTCCGCGCCTCCCGGAGGACGGGGATCAGTTTCGAGAGTTCCTCGATCATCAGGTCGACCTCCCACTCCTCCTCTGGGTAGTCCTCGGGGTCCGAGACCTCCTCGTCGGTGGTGCCGAGGATGCAGGTGGTCTCGTGGGGGACGACGATGTCCGCGTCGCCCTTCGGCTTGCAGCGGTTGATCACGGTGTCGACCTGCCGGACGTTCATGATCGTCATCACGCCTTTCGACGGGCGGACCTCGACGTCGACGCCCGCCATCGCCCCGACCTGGCCGGCCCACGCGCCCGTGGCGTTGACCACGTAGTCCGCCTCGAGCCGTTCCGTCCCGCTCGCGCGCCCGTGGACGCGCTTGCCCGGACCGGTGTCGTGTTCGACCTCGATCCCGACGACCTCCCCGTCCTCGACGAGGACGTCCGTCACCTCCGCGTGCGTCTCGACGCGGGCGCCGTGTCGCTCCGCGGAGATGGCGTTCGCGACACAGAGGCGGAACGGGTCCGACGCCCCGTCCGGGACGCGGATCGCCTTGTCGACGTCCTTCGCGAGGAACGGCTCGACCGCCCGCGCTTCGCGACCCGAGAGCACCTCCGTGGGGATGCCACACTCCTCGCAGCCCGCGAGCTTCTCCTGGAAGTACTCCTCGGAGTCCTCGGGCCGCTTGACGAACAGCCCGCCCGTCAGCTCCGTGCAGTGGCTCGCGATGTCCCGGAGCACGCGGTTCTCCTCGATACACTCCGTCGCACTCGCCTGGTCCGAGACGGCGTACCGCCCCCCGCTGTGCAGGAGGCCGTGCATCCGGCCGGTGGTGCCGTGGGTCAGGTTGCCCTTCTCGACCAGGGTGACGTCGAACCCGCGCATCGCCAGATCGCGCGCGACCCCACACCCCGTCGAACCGCCCCCGACGACCAGCACCGTCGGTGTGTCTGCCATCGGCTGTCGGGGCGTTCGGAGCCGCCCGTGTTATGTCTATCCCCTCGCCCCCTCGCGACGGTAAACTATCCGCAGGACGCCCCGGCGGTTCCCCTGCCGACGGTGGCTCGTTCGTCGTCCGGAGCGCACGTTTCCTACGCCCGGTGGACGCCCGAGGTCGTGATAGCGGTCGATCAGCCTCCTTCCCTCGATCGGTCCCGGATCCGTCGCCCACGCAGGGCGCGGGATCACCGACCTGGCCCGCTTCGGCTCGGCGCGGAGCCGGCGTCTCCGACGACGCTGCCGAGGTACTCCGTCCGAGTCCCGAATTCTACACGAATAGAGGAGAATCTATCGTAAAGAATTACCGTCGGGCCAACGTCGTCCCGACCCAGTGCCGGTCGGCGTCCGGGCACCGGGAACCCCTGCGACGGGCGATCCCGGCTCTACGACGGACGGTCCCGATCGGACCAGGGGAGCCCGAGCGATCGACCAGCGGCTGATGCCGGCCGCGAGCGCCGACTCGGGACCCGACCACCGACCGACCGACCGCGACGACCAACTGCCCCTCCGCCCCGACCACCGACCGACAACATTGGACCTGGACGAACGCATCCGGCGACGACTCGACGGCGGCGACGACGACCGCGGGCTCGTACTCGATCGCACCGCACTGAGCCCGGTCGTCCACCCCTCGGAGCCGACCGGCCGCGGGCCGGCGATCGAGCGGTTCCTCGACAGACTCGGTCCGGCGTTCGAGGGCGCCCGGCCACCCCCGCTGTACGTCCACGGTCCGAAGGGGGCCGGCAAGACGGCGGTGGTCCGGGCGGTCGTCGATCGTCTCTCCGTCCGGACCCGCCGGCACGACGGGACCGTCCCGACCGCGACGCGACACGGGCGCCCCGGAACACTCGCCTTCGTCCTAGTGGACGCCCGCCGTGCCGACAGCGAGTTCGGCCTCTACCGCACCGTCCTCGACGCCCTCGTCGACGAGCCGGTCCCGTCACAGGGCGTCGGTACGGACCGCCTCCAGTCGAGGCTGGCCGACCGGATCGACGCCCTCGACGGGGCGGTCGTCGTGGTCGATCACGTCGGCGAGCCCGGGACCCACACGGCTGCCGAGGTGGCCGACCTGCTCGCCGCGGCGGGACCGACCGTCGTCCCGGTCGCAGTCGGTCGAACCCACCCGGATGCGGTCCAGTGGGCCCCTGCACGAACGCTCGAGATCACGCCACAGGGTCGCCACGCCGTCGCCGACGTCCTCGCGACACGGGCGGCGGCCGGCCTGACGAGGGACGCCCTCCCGTACGACGCCGCACGACAGCTGGCTGCCTGGGCCGACGGGGACATCCACGGCGCGCTCGCGGCGCTGTTCGGGGCGGTCGTGGCGGCCGAACACCGGGGTGCCAGGCGACGCCTCTCCGACGCCGACCTCGAGCGCGGCCGGGCTGCCGTCCCCGACGACGCGGTCGCTCTCGGGCAAGCACTCGCCCTCGACACCGCACGACGCGGCGTCCTCCGCGCGCTGGTCGCGCTCGACGACGACGGGCGGTCGTCGGTCGGGGGCGCCGCGAGCGCGGTCGCCCGGACCGACGGCGTCGACCTCTCGGCGGCGACGGTCGAGCGCATCGTCTACGAGCTGGCGGAGGCGGGCTTCGTCCGCCGCGTCCGGAGGGAACGGGTCGAGGGTGCCGGGCGACCCCCCAGCCGCGTCGACCCCCTCGTGCCGACCGTCCCGTTCCTGGAGCTGACGGACCGGGCGCAGTGACCGCCCGATCCCCGCCAAAGGGCTAAGTCCGTCGATGCCCCCTTCGGAGACATGGGACTCCTCGACCGCACCTCCGACCTCGTCAACCGACGGGTCGACAGACTCCTGGACGAACTCGACGACTCGACCGAGGGGATGGACTACACCTACGAGCGACTGAAGTCCGAGCTGAAGCGTGTCGACGAGTCGATCGCGGAGCTGGTGACCGAGCGGAAGCGACTCGAGGAGCGCCGGACGGACCTGGAAGCGCGCATCGAGCAGCGGAACGACCAGGCCCGACAGGCCGTCGAGGTCGATCGCGAGGACCTCGCGCGTCGCGCCCTCGAGCTGAAGCAGGAGGACATGCGCCGGCTCCACGACGTCGAGGATCGCATCGAGGAGCTCCGGGGAGCCGAGACGGAGCTGAAAGGCCGCCGGGACGAACTCGAGGAACGCGTCGAGCGGTTCCGGAGCGAGCAGACCGAGCGAATCGCCCGGCAGACCGCCGAGCGGGCGGAGGCGAACGTCTCCGAGGCGCTCTCGGGCGAGCCCGAGGCGGACAGTACCGAGACGGGCCGCCGCGTCGGCGACGCCACCGACGAGATCGAGGAGTCCGAGGCCCGCGCGGCCGCCATGGAGGAGCTGCGCGAGCGGGGCGTCTTCGACGACGGCGACGAGGTCGACGAGATCGACGAGGAACTGGCCCGCGAGCGCCGCGACGACGAGGTCGAGTCCGAGCTGGACACGATCCGGCGGCAGGTGCTGGGCGACGAGCCGGGCGATCGCGTGTCCGACGGGAGCGACGACGACGCGGCCAGCGACGACCCGGACGACGACGCGGCCAGCGACGACCCGGACGGTGCGAACCACGACGGGACGTCGTAACGACGATCGACCGCCCCGTGGGGCAGCTCCCCGAACTACCTCCACTCCATCGGTCCGTCCTACCGTCCCCCACGGTCTGCTCTTCGACTCTCCGTCCGTCACCCCGTTCGTCGGATCGACCTCGTTCGTCGGGGGAGGTCGGCACGCGAGACGGTCGTCGGGTCGACGTCGTCGCGGGTTCGACGGTCACGACCGGCAAAAGTTAATAACGTTCACGACAGTCGGTCCGTTACATGGTAGCACTCACCTACGCGGCCAGCGCGATCGCGACGGGGATCCTGCTGGTCGTCGTCGCCCTCGGACTGACGAACTGGGCCGACTGGCGACGGGGACCGCCCGACGGCGACGGGCGTGACGGGGACGGTGAGGGCGACTCCGGGCGACTGCTCGCGATCGTCGCCGTCGGGGCGGTGCTCCTGTTCGTCGTGGCGGTGGCGATCCTCGCGGCCGGCGGCGGTGCTGGCGCCGGTGCCGGTGCGGGGGACGCCGGGGGGGCGGCCGACGGTGCCGGGAGCGAGGACGGCGGGCTCGGGATGCAGGGGCTCGCCCTCGCCGCGTTCGGCGCCCTCTTCGGCACGCTGCTCGTCGGCTTCCTCGTCTGGGGCGTCTACTCCTCCGCCCGGTACCGTGGCCTGGCGAGCGCGCAGGCGGCCGGTGCCGGCGCGTGGGTCCTCGGGATGGTCCTGGTCGCGGGCATCACGGTCGCCCTGCTGTTCGCCTGACGGCGGGATGTCCGACCAGCAGGAGGTCGCGTCCGGATCCGCCACCGACGGACGGACCGAGCCGACTCTGGGCGGAGACGGTGGGAACGTGAGTTCCGATTCCGGTCCCGGCGCCCCGGCCGTCGCCGACGCGAGCGGGCTCGCGGCACGCGGCGCCACAGCGGCACTCGACCGGACGAGCGCTGCCGCGGTCCGCCCCACGATCGGGATCGCAGTCGCGGTCGCGGCGACGGCACTCGCGGCCACGCCGGCTGCCGCACACGTCGGCTCGCTGGGGGCGGTCGCCGGCTCCAGTGCGGTACCGCTGTGGTACGTCCTGCTGGCCGGTGGCGCCGCGGTCGGCGGCTCGTTCCTCTTCACCAGCCTCCTCACGGACCACGAGGGCGTCCGGATGGTGAACGGCTGGCGGCTCCCGGTCCGGCTTCCGCACTCCGCGCTCGCCGGCTGGCGACGGCTCCTCGGGGTCACAGGCGTCGCGGTGCTGGTCGCCGTCGTCCTCTCCGGGCTGTTCGGGCCGACGGACCCGTTCGTAAGCCTCGCAGTCCTCGTCGTCTGGGCGGGCTGGTGGGCGGGCTACACCGCGTCGACCTACCTGCTCGGGGACACGTGGCCGGCGGCGAACCCCTGGCGAACCCTCGCCGGCTGGGGCACCCGGGTCCGAGCCGGGCTCACCGGGAGCCAGCCGGGGAGGGAGCCAGCGGAGCCCGACGGGGGCGCCGCCGACGCGGTCCGGGTGCCGCTGGTCGGCGAGATCGCGGTCGATCCGGCGCGCTGGGGCGCCTGGCCGAGCGTGGTGGGCCTCCTCGCGCTCGTCTACGTCGAGGTGACGACGCCGCTCGCCGAGGACCCCCGGCTGCTCGCGGGGGTCGTCCTCGCGTACACGGTCGCGACGGTCGTCGGCGCTGTCGCCCTCGGGCCGGCCGTCTGGTTCGGCTCGATCGACCCCGTGAGCCGGGTCTTCCGCTGGTACGGCCGGATCGCACCGTTCGGACGGCTCGGCGACGACGTCACCGGGGACCCGTCGGACGACGCATCGGAACCGGAGCCGGCGTCGGCCGGTGGATCCGGCGTCGATCCCGAACGGGACTCTGCCCCCGGCACCGCCGGCCTCGAACTCCGGCTCCCAGGTGCCGGGCTGACCCGACTCGGCGCCCCGGCCCGCGACGAGACCGCGTTCGTCGTCGCGCTCCTGTGGGCGACGACGTACGACGGCCTCGTCTCGACGCCGGCCTGGAACGACCTGGCTCGACCGGTCGTGAGCGCCGGCGTGCCGGGGCTCGTCGTCTACGCGGTCCTCCTCGTCGGAGGGTTCGGGGCGTTCCTCGCGGTCTACCGGCTCGCTGCCCGCAACGCCCGTACCTGGGCCGACACCTACGTCACGGCCGACTACCTGGAGCGGTGGTTCGTCCCGTCGCTGGTTCCCATCGCCGCCGGCTACCACCTCGCGCACTTCTCGAGCTACTTCCTCACGCTCTCGCCCGCCCTCGCGGGAGTCCTCGCGAACCCGCTCTCGCCGCCGGCGCCGGTGTTCGTCGTCGTACCGGGCTGGTTCGACACGATCCAGCTCCTGGTCGTCCTCCTGGGCCACGTGCTCGCGGTCTGGGTGGCTCACGCGGTCGCGCTCGACATCTTCCCCGGGCGGCTCCGCCCCGTCCGGAGCCAGTACCCGCTCATCGTCGTCATGGTCGTCTACACCACCACCAGCCTCTGGATCGTCGCACAGCCGTACGTCGCGCCCGTGGGGCTCTAACCGCCGTGCCAGCACCGACCGTCCGTCCCGAAACCGAGATCGACGGCTCGTCGGGCGAGCCAGGGGACCGGGGTGGCGACAGCGCGGCCGGCTCGCCGGCCGCGCGGTGTCGCCACTGTGACCGGCCGTTCCGGAGCGAGAGCGCCTGGGCCCTCCACCTCGGCGAGGTCCACCCCGACGCGCTCTCGCCCGACGAGCGGAAGGCGTACGAGGCGGCCGACGCGGACGAGCGCGACGAACTGTTCGTCTACCACATGAAGGTCGTCGTCGCGCTCGGGCTGCTGTACGCCGGCTTCGTCCTGGTGTACATGGTGCTCGTCCAGACGTTCTGAGCGGGACTACCGACCGCGAGCACCGCGTGCCCCGGCGTGCCCCGGTCGGGGCCGTTCGAACAGGACTCTGTGGAGGTTAGCCGCGGCCGGCGTCCGCGCGGTCAGTGCCCGGCGCCCTCGCCGTCCTCGGCCGGCGGGAGCTTGGCGATCATGAACGTCAGGAACGCGACGGAGCCGAGCGCGAACCCGCCCCCGACCGGGACGAGGATCTCGTAGCCGTGGATCCCCTCGCCGACCAGCAGACCCGCCAGCCCGATCACGATGCCGACGAACGCCAGCCCGAAGAGTGTGCCCTGTCCTCGCATACCGTACTCCTGCGGGGGCCGTGGCATAAATCCACCGCGCGGATCGCCGCGCGGCCGCCCAGGCCGCGTCCGTTCAGGCCACGTCCGCCGTCCCCTCAGGCCGTGGCGCCGACGTGCGGCTTCACGCGGCGGACGATCTCGTCGACGTCGTAGTCGTCCTCGCTGGCGTCGAAGACGGCCTCGTCCTCGACGCGAACGACGAAGATCCCGTCGTCGCCCGTGACGAGCGAGACCCGGTCGAGTTCCTGGCCGAACTGCCGGAGGAGGGCCGCCTGGACGTCCTGCGCGCGATCGAGCATGCCACACGGGACGCAGTACTCCACCTCGATTTCTGTCATGGCGGTCGCCGGTTGGAACGCCAGGAGCAAAAGGGACCGGTCGCGAGTCGGTACGGGACGCGGGCTCCGTCCACGGGAGACGGGTCCGGTACCACCGGAGAGGAACCCGGCGGACCGGCGCGCTATCGCCCGAACGGACGCCAGTAGAGGAGCCCGACCGTCACGAGGAACACCGCCGTCGAGATGTCGTACGAGAAGCCCTGCGCCGCCGCGGCCAGCGCCGAGCCGCTCCCGGCGAGCCCCGTCGCCAGGGACGCGAGGATCGGCCACGAGCACGAGACACAGGAGAGCAGCCCCAGCAGGCCAGCCACGCCGGCTCCCGAGGCGTCGACGACGGTCGCGTAGACGAGGTACGCCAGCGCCAGGTAGCCGACCAGACGGGCGGGCATCAGGACGAGCCGGACGCCGGCGCCGGAGTAGAGCACCGCCGGTCCCCAGCCCGGCGGGAGCCAGGCGATCGATAGCCCGCTCGCCGGGCCCGCCGCGAGGCCGACGACCCCGCCCGCGACCGCGAGCGCGCCGAGGTAGGCGACCGCGACGACGGCGGCTCGACGGCGCGTCCGGTCCGGGGCCGGAGCGACCCGCGCGCGCTGGAGGACGAGCAGGCCCACGTTCACCCAGACGAGCCCGTAGATCGCGTACCGCGGCTGGAGGAGCGAGACGTCCGGCCGCGCGTAGTAGGCGACGACCGCGAGCGCCTCCGCGAGGAGGAGCGCGGCCCAGATCGCGACTGCCTGTGGGTTCGCCGCGTCGGCCAACCGATCGCGCACGCCCGAGAGGTCGACGGTACTCACTGTCGGCGGTAGGGAGCGCGAGCCCAAGAACGGTTCGGGTCGAGGCGACGATCGCCCGCGTCGGAGCCGCGCCGTCGGTCCGGGGTCGCCTCCCGATCGTCAGGTCCTTCCCAAGTCTCCGGAGTCGCCTCCCGATCGTCAGGGGTCCTTCCCGGGAGGTCGTCCGAGGGCCGGACTCGGCACCACGACACGAGCCGCGGTGCCGGCCTCAGATCGCCACGGCGTCGACGAGCACCGCGAGCAGCACCGCGCCGAGGTAGGCGTTCGAGGCGTGGAACGACCGGAGCGCGGCGGCCTCGGTCTGCTCGTAGTGGAGCCGGACGACCGCCCAGAGGAACGCGGCCCCGAACGCGACGGACGTGACGGCGTAGAGGGCGTCGAGCCGCGCGAGCGCGGCCATCCCGCCGGCCGCCGCGAGCGTCGCGCCGAAGTACCAGAGGATGTGTTTGCGGGTCGCCGTCTCGCCGCGGACGACCGGCATCATCGGGAAGCCGCCGCGGGCGTAGTCGTCGCGGTACGCCAGCGCGAGGTTGTAGAAGTGCGCGGGCGTCCACAGGAAGATCACCGTCGCGAGCGCCAGGCCGCCCAGGCCGACCTCGCCGGTGACGGCCGCCCAGCCGATCAGCGCCGGCAACGCCCCGGCAGCGCCGCCGAGCACGGTGTTCTGGACGGTGTTGGGCTTGAGGAGGAGGGTGTAGACCACGCTGTAGAAGAGGATCGCGACGAGCCCGAGGGCGGCGGCCAGGAGGTTCACCGACGCGAAGAGGGCCACCGACGCGACGGTCAGCAGGCCCCCGAACGCGACGGCGTTCCGCACCGGGACGACGTCGGTCGCCAGCGGCCGGTCGCTCGTCCGCTCCATCTTCCGGTCGACGTCGCGCTCCAGCACGTGGTTGAACGTCCCGGAGGCGCCGATGGCGAGGACGCCGCCGCCCAGCGTCGCCGCCACCGTCCGGGCCGTGAAGCCCGGACCGCCCGCCAGCGCCATCGCGGCGGCCGCGACCAGACAGAGCAGCCACATCAGCCGCGGCTTGGTCAGGGAGACGTACGCCCGGAGCTTCGCGACGAACAGCTCGACGGGATCGTCGGGGAGGTCGGGACGGGGCGGCGCCTCGTCGGGGAGGTCGGCTTCGACCGGGCCCGTGGGGGCGTCGTCGGGGTCGCCCGTCCGGGACTCCAGTTCCCAGGCGAGCGCGGCGACGAGCGCCCCGAAGATGGTGACGCCCGTCACGAGGTGGAGCGTCGACGAGAGATCGGCCGGGAGCAGGCCGGCGGGAGCGATGGACGGGCCGGCAGGCAGGACTGCGCCGGTAGCGACCCACGCGCCGAGCGCCGCCTGGGCGGGGTAGAGCACGGTCGCGGCGGTCAGCGCGAGCCGGACGCGGCGGCCGGTCCCGCGGAGCCAGGCCAGCCCGGCCGTCGCGACGACCAGGACACCGACCGTCGCGGCGGCGGCCCGGTGGCCCAGCGCGACGTAGCCCGTCGCCGTCGACGGGAGCGAGAGGCCGTCGCCGCACGCGGGCCAGGCGGCACAGGCCGACGCGGCGTCCGATAGCGCCGTGGTCGCGCCCACGAGCAGGAGCAGGTACACCCCCATCGCCGACGCCGCGAGCAGGCCGGGGAAGCGATCCGGTGTCTCGGGTGGCACGATCTGACGGTTGGAATCGGCTCTACTTATGCCCCGCGCTTGCCCGGCCACGGGGACGCCCCCGGAGTCGGTTACGCTTCTCCCGGCGGCCGATAGTCCGGGTCGGTCCCCCAGTATCGAGGGACCGTTCCCGGCCTGGCGGGCACCGGCGAGGGCACGATCCGGGGGGTGGACACGAAAGACAGCAGGTATTTACGTGACCTATTCTAAGCCGCCGGTAACATGAAGCGGACTCGTCTGGCGCTGGCAGTCCCGCTCGCAGTCCTCTCGCTCGCCCTCGCCGCGACGCCTGTGGCCGCGCAGGACGCGTCGGTGACCGCCGAGCTCATCAACGGACTGAACGCGAAACTGCTGGTCGTCGCAATCCCCATCACGATCCTCGTCGAGGGGATCCTGCTCTACACGGTCTACAAGTTCAAGGACGCCGACGAGGCGAAACCCACCCGGGAGAACCGTCGGCTCGAGATCACCTGGACGATCGCGACCGCGGTCATCCTCCTGTTCGTCGGGGTCGCCTCCTACGGCGTGCTCGCGAACCCGAACGTCACGCTCCCGGCCGACCAGGCACAGGCGGAGAACATCCCCGACGACGCGGTCGTCGTGGAGTCGACGGCGTTCCAGTGGGGCTGGAACATGAGCTACCCGCGCGAGGGGCTCACGAACGTTCAGGGCGGCGACACCGACCTGACTAGCTCCGGGGATCCCGTGATCGTCGTCCCGGTAGACACGGAGATCTACTTCCGGGTTAGCGCGACCGACGTGATCCACGCGTTCCACGCGCCCCAGCTCGGACTCAAGCAGGACGCGATCCCCGGACAGACGAACACGATCAAGACGACGATCACGCAGACGGGCGAGTACCAGGGCTACTGCGCCGAGTACTGCGGCGTCGGCCACTCGAACATGTACTTCACCGTCGTCGTCGTCTCCCAGGACGAGTACCAGTCGTTCCTCGAGAGCCAGCAGGGCGGCTCGTCGGCCAGCGTCGAGGTCGACGGACCGGTCGCGCCGCCGCAGGTCGCCGCGACCCCTGCGTAACCTGGACCAGGGACCCGTCCTCCGACCGTACGAGCCGTTCTTCGAACCCGCAAACCCTCCTCCGATCCTGCGATCGGCCGTCCTGCGGCGCGATCCGGTCCACGACCGGTCTCCGTGCGAGCCTCGGAACGGTCACGCCCCGATTCGTCCACCGGTCGGCGAGTCCGACCCGCCGCGAGCGTCCCGACAGTCGACAGCTGCGTGGACGCCCCGCCCGTCGTCGTCGCCTCCTACTCGCACAGCAGTTCGACCCGGCGACAGTCGTCGACCGTGACCTCGATCCGCCCGTCTCCCTCACCCGCCCTCACGTCCTCGGGGCGAAGGAGGAGCCCGCCCCGGGCGCTCAGGTCGACGACGCGTCCGGTCGCGGGCCGCCCGTCGACACGGTCGACGCGCACGCGCCGTCCGACGGTCGCGTCGCGGCTCCGCCACTCCGCCAGGAGCGGCGCGACCGTCGACTCCACGGCGCGCCAGCGGGCCAGCAGGTTCGCCGCGACGCCGACGACGAGGGTCGCCGGATCGACCTCGCCGTCGACGCGAACGCTGGCCACGGCGCCGAGAGGCACGAGGGTGCGGCCGCGGGCCTGCCGTCGACGGCCCGCGTCGAGGCGGTCGACCGTCACCGACGTGACCGTCCGGGGGCGATCTCGACGGGCCGTCGACGGACGGCTGCCGTCGTCCATCGGGAGCGCGGGATAGAAGGGAGTCTCGCGCCAGGGATCTCCGTCGACGACGACCAGGTCCGGCCACTGCGGCCGGGCCGGCAGTCCGACCGACCCGAGGACGGCCCCCACTGCGAGGCCGGCACAGGTAAGGAGGCGCCCCGGCGAACCGGGATCGGGCGGCGCCCGGAGGAGGACCCCGACGTGGAGCCCCCCGTCGCCGTCGAGCCCGCTCGCGACGACCGTCCCGTGCGGTGCCCCGTCGGTGGCCAGCGCGTCGAGTCGGCGGACGGTCCCTCGTGCGTCGAGCCCCTCGCAGTGCTCGACGGGGCCGTCGGCGCCCGCGGCGAGTCGGTCGCCCGCGGGGAACGGTGCCGTCGGCGTGCCGTCCCCCCGACGCCAGCTCAGGTCGGCCGCCGACAGGACCTCCTCGACGTCCATGCCCCGGGCGTAGCTCCGCGGTCGACAAAACCGTTCGCCTCGGGCGGTGCGCGTGGAGACCGTTCGTCCGGTGGCGCCAGGCACAGTCCGTCCCGGACGCGCCGTGAATGCGCCGGAATCGCCGCGGGAATCAGTCCGGCGATCCGGATCCGGTCGCGCCCCCGCGCTCGCGGAGGATCCGGTCGACGATGTCGCCCGTCGAGAGCAGTTCGCCCTCGTAGCGCGGCTCGCGGCCCGTGGCGCGCTCGACGTCGCAGTCGATGCCACGCTCGGCGAGTGCCGCACGGATCGCGTCGGCGTCGTGGTGCTGGTCGAACCCGAGCACGATCACGTCGGGGTCGATCTCCTCGATCGGGACGAAGATGTCCTCCGGGTGGCCCAGTCGGGCGTGGTCGACGACGTCCAGCGCCGCGACGACGTCCCGCCGCTGGCGGTCCGAGAGGATCGGCGGCTCCTTGTGAGTGACGTTGCCGGCGCGGGCGACGATGACGTAGAGTTCGTCGCCGCGTTCGCCGGCGTCGGAGAGGTAGTGGACGTGACCGGGGTGGAGCAGGTCGAACGTTCCCTGTGCGACGACGCGTCTCATTCGCGGTCGAGGTCCTCCTGCGAGAAGTGGAAGAACTCCTCCGGGTCGGGTAGCTCGACGTCGATGACGTCCAGGGTCGTCGGCTCGCCCTCGCGGTCGAACGCCCGCCAGTCCCGCCGGCCGTACGGCGCACCCATGATGACGTGTACCTTGCCGGACTGGAACGTGTTCAGGTCCTCGGTGCTCGGTCGGAGGACCCCGTTGGGATGCGAGTGGATCGAGCCGACGGCGTCGCGCCGGTTCGGCATCATGTTCGAGTCGACGGTGGCGCTCACGGGGTTCGACTCCGTCCCCGGGACCACCAGGACGTCGGTGATGACGTCGCCGTCCCTGTCGAGTCCCAGCCGTCGGGCGTCCTCCGCCCGGAGGAACCCCATGTACTCGTTCGGGTGGGTCTCCCGGGCGGCCTCCAGCGCGAACTCGAGGGTCTCCTCGGCGATGCCGATGAGGCCGCTCGACCGGAAGAGGCGCATACCACACCTCGGGCCGGTCGCCTTCTAACCGTTGCGGATGCTCGACGAACCGGCCGGGGGTCGCGCCGTCACGTCGCGTCCGCGCCGCCGGCCGTCGGGCCTCGCCGTCTGTCCTCACTGTCCCCGGTTCCTCCCGTCGTCGACCACCGAAATCGTCGTTTCACGAACGTCTGCTTCGTAGGAATGTAATTCGGATAACTATATCATCTATTCCCGATTCTCTCCACGTATGTTACACGGGCAGTCACTCGGAACCCGATCGAGGCTCGTCGTCGTCCTGGCCGTCGCGTGGCTCGTCGTCCTCGCGACCGTGGCCCCGGCCGTGGCCGTCCCGACCGCCGGTGGCTCGGTCGCGACGACCGCGACGGTGAGCACGGGAGCAACCGAACCGGGCGAGGGCGTCGGAGCCGCCGCGACCGTCGCGGGCTGTACCGTGCTGTCGACCCCGGGCGTCTACCGGCTGACGAGCGACCTCGACGTCTCGGGTGTCGGCGACTGTCTCGTCGTCGCCAGCGACGACGTCCACCTCGACGGGGCGGGCCACGTGGTCCGGACGGGACCGAACGACACCGCGGTCGCGACCGGCGCCGGGACCTACACCAACGTCTCGGTCGCGAACCTGTCGGTTCGCGGCGGGCTCGGCGTCCGGCTCGCGAACGTGACCGGGCTCGCGATCCGGACGGTCGACGTCGAGACGGGAGTGGAGCCGCCGGCGTTCGACGACGCGGTCGGGGTGAACGTCGTCGACGGGAGCGACGTGCGGCTCTCGGGCGTCGCGGTCGACCTGACGACCTACCGCGGGGCGGCCGTCCAGCTCCTCGACGTGACGAACGCCACGGTGGCCTCGACGACCGTCCGGAACGACCGACAGGGGTTCAGCCGCGGGGTCGCGGTCCGGCGATCGACCGACGTCCGGCTGTCGGACACGGTCGCCGAGGGCTACGGCGACGCCGTCTACCTCGGGGACGCGACGAACGTGACCGTGCAGGCGACCCGCGTCACGGGCGCCGACGCGGCGGTCTACTTCTACTTCGGCAACAGCAACGTGACCGTGGCGGGGCTCGATGGCGACACCGAAGACGGCGTCGTCCTCGCCAGGTCGGTCTCCGACGTCACCGTGCGCGACGCCTCGCTGTCGGTCACGGACCGCGGGATCGACTCGTACGCCGACCGGCTGACGCTCCGGAACGTGACGGTCGCCGGCGCCACGCGGGTCGGCGTCCGGATCCGGCCGTTCTCGCGGCCGCCCCTCGACCCCGTCGTGGAGGACGTGACGGTCCGCGACGGGACGGCGACCGCCTTCGACGTCGAGGCGAGCGGCGCCCCGACGCTCCGGAACCTGACCGTGGCGAACGTCTCGGCGGCGGCCGTCGTCGGCCGGAACGCGTCCGGAGCAGCCGTTCCCGTCGAGGTAACGGGCTTCCGGGCCGACGGCTCCCGGTTCGACCTGCGGCTGGTGAACGCGTCGGTGACGCCCGTCGACGCCGCGAGCGTCGCGCCCCCCGACGGCGAGCCCGTCGGCGTCGGCCTCGACGTGACCACCCCGCCACGGACGGCGGCGCCCTCGACGTTCGCCGGCACGTTCTACTACGAGCCCTACGGCCTCTCGAGTGCGAACGAGACCGACCTCCGGGCGTTCCGCTCCGCGAACGGTTCCTGGACGCGGCTGCCGGGAACGCCGGACACGGCGAACGGGACCCTCTCCGTCTCGCGGGCCGGCAGCGGGCTCCCGGGCAGCTACGGCCTGTACGTCCCGCGTGGCTGTCCGATCGTGGACGGAACGCCGACGGCGTCCGTCGACGCCGATCCCGTCTGCGAGGACGTCGACGGCAACGGGCGGTTCGAGTTCCTCGACGTGATCGCGCTCCTGTTCGCGGACTTCGGGGCGATCAACGCCGACCCCGTCGGCGACGCGCTCGACGTCGACGGGAGCGGCAAGGTCGACTTCCTCGACGTGGTCGCCCTGCTGTTCGAACTCTCGTAGTCCGGCGGTCGCGGCTCTGGGTGGTGTGTGGGTCCGGACCGGCCGATCGGCGAGCGAGTCCCGACCGGGCGAACAGTGACCCTCGACGTGGCGACCCGGTCGTCCGGGATGGTGGACGGCGGGACCCGACGGAGACGGGGATCCCGTGAACCAGTCCGATCTCACTCGACGACGAACGTTCGGAGTGTGACGTTGGGTCGACTCCCGAACTCGTGTCGACGCGTGAGTATATATGCCGGCACCCAGTCACTTACTACCGAATGTCTGTCTTCCGTGAACGAGTGGTGGATAGCGCGAGGACGGTCGGCCTTCTGCTCGTCGTCGTCTGCACACTCACCGGGACGGTCACCGGAGCAGCGGGTGGACTGCCGGGACCGGCACAGCCGGGCTCGACGGCGACCGACGGGACCGTCGGGACCACGGCGACGCTCACGTCGTGTGGCACCCTCTCGAGTCCGGGGGTCTACACGCTCGGTGCCGACGTCGAGGCGTTCGGGTCGGGGCCCTGCCTGGTGGTCGCGAGCGACGGGGTGGAGATCGACGGCAACGGCTTCGACGTCAGCACCCGTACCGCCGACACCGTCCTCGTCGGGACCGACGGCGGGAACTACTCGAACGTCGTCGTCGAGAACCTCTCGATCAACCGCGGCCGTGGGGTCGTCCTCCGGTCCGTCGAGCACGCACGGATCGCCGGTCTCGACGGCTCCGCGAGCACGGGCGGCCTCAACGTCAGCGGCTTCGACATCGAGGTGTCCGACGTCGACGTCACCTCGCCGGACGGTGCTGCGATCGCAGTCGCGGACGCGGACGACGTCCAGCTCCGGAACGTCTCCGTCGTCGCCGCCGACACGGGCCTGTCGATCTGGGCAACCAGCGACCTCGTCGCGGAGAACCTCACTGTCGAGGGGGCCAAACAGGCAGCCATCCAGGCGTCCGGGAGGGTCAGCCTCGCCGGGTTCGACGTCGGGCGGAACCTCACCTTCCGGGACGTCAGCGTCGAGAACGCCAACGCCACCGTTTCGCTCCTGTTCGTCTCCAACGTCACGGTCCGGGGCCTGGACGCGACCGCGTCGACGACTGGGGTCCGGACCAGCGTGTCCGGGACGGTTCGCGTCGTCGACAGCCGGGTCGACGTCGCGCGCGAGGGGCTGTCGGCGGTCGCCAGCCCCCTCGTCGCGCGGAACGTGACGGTCACGACGGCCGGCTTCGGGGACGCGTACGCGGTTCGACTCGGCGGCGACGACTCGCTCCTCCGCGAGGTGACCGTCACCGGACCGAGGGGCGTCCGTCTCAACGGGACCAGGAACGTCACGATCGAGGACCTGACCGCGCGTGTCGCCGACGACGCCCTCTCCTCGACCCGGGCCAGCGACCTCACCGTCGACGGCGTCGACGCGACGACCGATCCGAGCCTCGGGGGGACCGGCACCCAGGTCCACTTCGTCAACTCGACCGACCGGCCGGTCGTCCGGAACGTGACGGTCGACACCAACGGAACCGACGTCTACGGCCTCGGATTCACGGACGAGAACGCCGCGCACGTCGAGGACTTCGAGTCCGTCGGTGGCAGGGCCGGCGTGTCGATGTTCGGATCCGCGAACGTCTCGATCGTCGACGCCAGCGTCGCCGACGCCGGGATCGGCGTGGAGGCGTCCGGGAGCGAGAACGTCTCCGTCCGGCGACTCGAGACCGGGAACGTGGCGACGGGGGTGTCGGCGATCAGCGGGACCCGCGACCTCCGCCTGCTCGACTCGACGCTCGGCGTGACCGACGAGGGGGTCAGCCGCTACCCGGACGAGTTCGTCGCCCGGAACGTGACGATCACCGGCCCGGCCAGCTACGGGATCGAGCTCGCGCGCGCGACGAACGCGACGCTCGCGGACGTGACGGTCCGTGACGCGACCGGGACGGCGTTCGACCTCGACGTCCGCGGGCGGACCGACTACGCGGACCTCGCGGTCCGGAACGTCACCGGCGACTACGTCGTCGCCCCCAACGACACGACCGCGACCGTGACGAACCTGTCGACCGACCGCGGGCGCTACGACGTGACCCTCGCGAACGCGACTGTCGGGCCCCCGGACGCCGCGGTCGTCGGAACGTCCCCACCGGACACGACCGGCACCGACACCTACCTCGGGATCGGCACCGTCGTCGGCGGGTACCCCACAGCGACGATCGACGCCCGTTACGAGGAGTCGGCCATCGGCCCCGTCGACGAGGCCAACCTGACGGTGTCGCGGGACCTCGCGGGGAGCTGGCAGCCGGTCTCCGGTGCCACCGTCGACGAGGCCGGCAACACCGTCACCTGGAGCGTCAGTGGCTACGGGATCGGTGGGACCTACGGCCTGTTCACCCCGCAGACCTGTCCGATCGTGGACGGGACGCAGACGCGGTCCGTCGACGCCGACGCGGACTGCGAGGACGTCGACGGGGACGGGAAGTTCGAGTTCCTGGACGTCGTCGCGCTCCTGTTCGCCGACTTCGGGGCGATCAACGCCGACCCCGCCGGCGACGCGCTCGATATCGACGGGAGCGGCAAGGTCGACTTCCTCGACGTGGTCGCCCTGCTGTTCGAACTCTCGTAGCCGGCGGTTCCCCGGTGTGGGACGGCCCCGGCCGGCCACGGTCCGCGGTTCCGAGGCCGCGTCCCGCGCTCCTCGCGCGGGCGTTTTGTAACACTTAACTCCGGGGGGCCGTTTACGCGGAGTATGACCGTCGAAAACGTCGGGGAGTCGGACGACGCCGCGGATTCGCGGGCCGTCGTCTACGACCTCGCCCCGGACTGTACGGTCGACGACGTCGCCGTGGGGGAACACTACCACGCGGTAGTGAACGGCGTCGTCGACTACGGTGTCTTCGTCGACCTCTCGGACCACATCTCCGGTCTGGTCCACACGTCCAAACTGAACCGCTCGTTCGACGTCGGTGACCACCTGATCGTCGAACTCGAAGAGGTCCGCGAGAACGGCGACCTCAGTTTCGCAGAGGTCGACCCGGCCGACTACCGGACGGAGGTCCGTGACCACGAGCCGGAGGTGACCGCCGTCGACGACCTCGCGGTCGGCGACGAGGCTCACGTCGAGGGACGGATCGTCCAGATCAAACAGACCGGCGGTCCCACCGTCTTCCAGGTGGCCGACGAGTCGGGCGTCCTCGCCTGTGCGGCCTTCGAGGAGGCGGGCGTGCGCGCGTACCCCGAGGTCGAACTCGACGACCTCGTCCGCGTCGGCGGGACCGTCGAGGCCCACGACGGCGCACGGCAGCTCGAGGTCGCCTCGCTCGACCGACTCGAGGGCGAGGCGGCCGCCGAGGCCGAAGCGCGGCTCGAGGCCGCGATCGACACGCGGGCCGAGCCCGCAGACGTCGACCCGCTCGTCGAGTGGGAGGCGTTCGAGCCGATCCGCGCCGACCTCCGGGAGGTCGCCCGGCTGCTCCGCCGGACGGTACTGGAGGGGCGACCGATCCGCGTTCGCCACCACGCGGACGGGGACGGGATGTGCGCCGCGCTCCCCGTCGAGACGGCCCTCGAAAACTTCATCGAGGACGTGTACGAGGACGGGGACGCCTCCCGGCACCTGTTCAAGCGGCTCCCCTCGAAGGCGCCGTTCTACGAGATGGAGGACGTCACCCGCGACCTCAACTTCGCACTGGAGGGGCGGAACCGCCACGGCCAGAAGCTCCCCCTGCTGCTCATGCTCGACAACGGGTCGACCGAGGAGGACACGCCCGCCTACCGGAACCTCGCCCACTACGACATCCCGATCGTCGTCGTCGATCACCACCATCCGGACCCGGAGGCCGTCGAGCCGCTCCTGGACGCCCACGTCAACCCCTACCTCCACGGCGAGGACTACCGGGTGACGACGGGGATGATGTGCGTCGAGCTGGCGCGGATGATCGACCCCGGCGTCACCGACGACGTCCGCCACGTCCCCGCGGTCGCGGGCTTTTCCGACCGCTCGAAGGCCGAGGCGATGGCCGACTACCTGATGCTCGCCGAGGCGGAGGGGTACGACCGGGAGGCGCTTTCCGACGTCGGCGAGGCGCTCGACTACGCCGCCCACTGGCTTCGCTACTCCGACGGGGGGAGCATCGTCAACGACGTGCTCAACTTCGACTGCGACGACGAGCAGCGCCACCGCGAGCTGGTCTCGTTCATGGCCGAGCGGGCCGAGCGCGACGTCGAGCGACAGCTCGAGGCCGTCGAACCCCACGCCGAACACGAGCGCCTCGAGAGCGGCGCGCACCTCTACCGTGCCGACCTCGACCTGTGGGCCCACCGGTTCACGTACCCCGCACCCGGCAAGACCACGGGCAAGCTCCACGACCGCAAGGTGGCAGCGCACGGCGAGCCCGTGATCACGATCGGCTACGGACCCGACTTCGCCGTGCTCCGGTCGGACGGCGTCCGGCTCGACATCCCGCAGATGGTCGCCGAGCTGAACGATGAGGTCGACGGCGGCGGCGTCTCGGGCGGGGGTCACCTCGTCGTCGGCTCGATCAAGTTCGTCAAGGGGATGCGCGAGGCGGTGATCGACTCGCTCGTCGAGAAGATGGCCGAGGCGGAGATCGACGAGGAACTGTCCAGCGCGGCCGCGCTGGAGTAACCGTCCCACTCCGGGCTGTTACACCCGACCCGTCTCGGACGTCGACGGCCGGAACGCCGACTCCACGGAGCGTCCACCGCGACGACGGATCCGAGGTAGCTGGTCGACCGGCCGTGCGACGGGACGTCCGACTCCAGCTCCGACTCCGGCTCCGATTCCGGCTCCGGCTCCGTCGGCGGCCGATCGAAGGAAGTCCTCACCGCCGGATCGATCCGTCGCCGTTACCGGCGCTCGTCCCGACGTTCGTCCCCGACCCGTCCTCTCCCCGCACCGCGATCCCGCCGAGGATCGTCCCGTCGGTCGTCCACGCCGCGGCGGCGTGGGGTTCGGGACGCCCGAGGAGAGCCGGGGCGGTCGGTCCCACGCGAGCGGTCTCGACGGTCCCCCGCGTGTGGTCGCCGGTCACGCGTCCCGTGGGACTCGTCGGGCGGTCGCGAGGCAGGTGGGGGGTTGGGCCCCGCTCGCCCCCGGTCGCCCGTCCCGTCTCCCCTCCGCCGGTCGTGGCCGGGCGTCCTCGGCGAGTCGCCCGCGCCGTCCTGCCCGACGGTCCGGCGGTCGATACCGCCGACCGGGTCCGGGCCCCCCTCGCTGGCCGCGAACGACACCCGGCGTCGCAGGACGGCCAGTGCGACCCCGACCGTCACCAGCAGCGCCAGCGCCAGGAGTACCGGGACCGGCCGCCGGCCGCGCCAGTCCGCCTCGAACACCCGCGCGTAGTAGTCCGCCGCGCCCTCGCCCCGGAGCACCAGCGCCACCTCGCGGTTCTCGCGTGCGGAGTGGTTGTTCCAGTTGAGCGAGCCGACGACGACGGCGTCGTCGACGACGAGCCCCTTGGCGTGGATCTTGCCGTACCGTCCGGCGGGCTCGGCGAGCCGAGCCGACAGCGGGAGCCCCCGCCGTTCGGCGAGGCCCTCTAGCCGCTCGACGAGCCGGCGGTTCTCCTCGCGGGCGTACCAGGCCGACGAGAGGAGGATCCGGACGTCGACGCCCCGCCGGGCGGCCCGCAGGACCGCCTGCACGAACGGCTGGTGGATGCCGCCGAGGCCCGGCTGCTCGACGAGCACGCGGTCGCCGGCCCCGTCGATCAGGTCGACGGTCGCCGCTTCGGCGTTCCCGGGCGCCGTGAGGACCGCCACCTCCCGAGCACGGACCTGCCCCGGGTCGAACCGGGACGGGTACGAGCCGTTCGCAACCGGAGCCGTCGTGAACGAGCGACCCTCGCGGTAGGTCCGCCAGTGGATCGCCGACCGCCAGTCGGCGTCGTGCTCGAACACCGTCGCGAGCTCCGACGCGACCCGCCGGGAGTCGACGCGGACGCCCCAGCCGCGAGAGGACCGGCCGCCCGTTCCGGCGGGCTTCCAGTTCTCGGTCGTCACGAGGACCCGGTCGTCGACGACCGCGTACTTGGGGTGGTGGAACTCGTACCGCTCCCGCGGCCCCGCGAGCGCCCGGACGTCGACGCCGGCGGCGACGAGGCGGTCGAGGATGGCGGCCTCGCGGGTCGTGAGCCCGTCGACCGGGTCCCCTTCGACCAGCACTCGGACCCGGACGCCCCGCCGGGCGGCGTCGACGAGCGCGTCGGCGATCCGGCGGGACGTGAAGGTGTACGCCGCCAGCAGGATCCGGTCGTCGGCCGCCCGGAGCGTCTCGACCGGCGGGCCGGGGGCGTCGGGGAGCACGAACGCCGTCGCGTTCGTCGGACCGAACCGGCGGACCGGCCGGGGGTCGTAGCCCGGGGAACGCCAGCCCGTCCCGGGGACGAACAGCTCTCCCTCGGGCGCGTCGCCGTATTCCACGGCCGCGACGACGACGGTCGCGTTCCGGGCCGGATCGCGAGGCGTGTCGTTCGGCGTGGGGGACCCCGCGTCCGCGTCCGTGGAGCCGGGTCGCCCTCGTGCCGTCGACTCCCGGACCGACGGACTCGACCGCGCCAGGAGTCGCAGTCGCTCCCCGGCGTTCGAGAGCGCGAGACCGGGCGTCGCGACCACGGGTCGATCGGTGTGGTTGCGCGCCGCTGCCGGGGTCGCGGAGAGGGCGACCGTGCCGGCCGGGACCCGGTATCGCCCCTCGCCGTCGGCGAGGACCACCGGCGATGGGGTGTACACCACGACGTATTCGCCGACGTCGTCGTCCGCGACCGGGTTCGGGTAGACGACGCGGATGGCGGGTCCAGTGGCGTTCGGCGGCGACCCGGGCCGGGTCGCCGTAGACGACTGGGTGGCGTTCGGTGCCGCGGTGGACGACGGCGCGACGCCGGACGTCGGTCGCCTCGACGCCGGACCGTACGGCGTGGACGGAGCGCACGCGTCGCCGGGTTGCCGGGCCGGTGTGCCGAGGGTCACGTCGCCCCGTTCGCAGCCTGTCCCGGTGGCCGCCGCCGTGCCCGGCGGCACCACGGCGACGACGAGGAGCACGACGAGACCCAGCGAACGGGCACGCCGACCGCTGTGCTGGCCGACGCCGGCCGATGTCGCCGGTCGCCGACTCGGGCGGGTCGGGACCGGCGGGTCACGAGCGGAGTCGATCGCGATCCGGCGGTCGGAGTCCTCGCTCGACACGGCGACTCTGGTCGCTCCTTCGGGTATGAACCTCCGGCCGCCAGTACGGATCGGCGGCCTCGCCGTGGCCGTCGGCTTCCTGCTGCTGTTCGTGGCGACGTTCCTCGGGTGAGCCGTCACGTCCGGTGCTCGCCTGACGACGGGGGCGGAACCGTGCACGGATGCGTGGACGCAGACGGAACCGGGATCGGAAACGGAAAGACCGAGGTAGCCCCGGCCCGTCGGGGAGTCCGTGGTGGACCGACAGACGCTCCTGGCGATGGGCAGCGTACTGGCCGGCGTCGCTGTACTCTGGCGTCCGGCGGTGACTCTCGTCGCCGACCCCGGATTCGAGTTCGTCGGCCCGGGCGCGGCCGTTCCGGTCGTCGCCGTGGTGATCGGCCTCGCGCTTGTCGTCCGTGGTATCCAGCTCCTGAGCGACTCGTAACTCGAGCCACCGGTGGGCGTGGGGACACCGTCAGTCGTCTCCACCGGCGCCGTCGGTGTTCCGTCGGTCGCCGGTACCGTACGTTCCGGGCTTCCCGACCGTCAGGCGTCCCGTTCCCGACGGCCGGGAACCAGCGCTACTGAACCGTTCTCGCAACACGTACCTACGGGTATGACTACCCTCACCCTCACTCGACGGACGGTACGGAACGGAGGGATCGGCCTGGCGGTCGGCCTCGTCGTCGGGGTCGTCCCGATCCTGGGGCTGTTCGCGCCCCTGCTCGCCGGCAGCGTGGCCGGGTACCTCGAGCGGGCTGGCGCGAGAGCCGGCGCGATAGCGGGTGCCGTCGCGGGCGTCCTGCTCGCGGTCGTGGGATCTGTCCTCGGCGTCGCGATCCTGCTGGCGAACGGAACGTTGCCGGGCGAGCTCCCCCCGGGACCGGGACTGGGACTCCCGATCGGCGGGCTGGCGATCGCGGCGGCGCTCTGGCTCGTCGGCGCGACCGGCGGGACGATCGTGGCCGCCCTCGGCGGCGCGTTCGGCGGCGTCCTCGAGGCCGACGTCCGGGCCCGGAGCGTCCGGGTCGGCGACGCCGCCGGCGGAGAGCCGGGAGAGCGATCCCGGACGCGGACGATCCTCGTGGCGGTCGGGAGCCTCCTGGTGGGCGGCGTGACGTTCGTCGTCGTCGCGCTGGGCGTGACGGCGGCGCTGGACCCCTACGTCTGGCCCTCCGCACTCCTCGGGCTTCCGGCGGGTGCGATCGGCGGCGTCGGCGTGGCGGTCCTCGCCTTCCACCTCCTCACTCGCCGGACGGCCCGCGGTCGATCCGACGGCGTCCAGCCCCAGTGACGGCGTCCCGCGACGGCTACGCGGCCTCGACCCGTCCCGCGACGTCGGCGACCGACCGGCGGTGACCTCGCCAGGGCGGCGGGAGGCGACGTCGAACGGGGCCCGAGCGACGTCGTGTCGGGACGGAGCAGAGCTGTCTCGGAAGCGGGCAGAGCTGGTCCGAAAGCCCGGCGATCTGGCTCGGTGAACAGGCTACAGAGGGGTCGAGAACCCTGGAGGACCGGCAGTACCTCGCAGAGAGCCCCGACGGGCGACTGGTGGTCGACTCCCCCGGGGGACCGCTCGTCCTCCCGCCCGGCCCGTCCTCGATCGTCCGCGGTCAGGCCGTCGGCGCTTCGCGGCCGGCGTCGAGGGCCTCGGCGGCCAGTTCGGCCTCGTGCTGGACGAGGTACGACCGGTCGTCGACGTAGTCGGCGGCGGCCTCGAGCGCCTCCTCGGTGCCGATCTGTCGGAGCGCCCAGGCGGCGGCCGAGCGGACGTTCGCGCTCTCGTCGTCGGCGAGGGCGTCCGAGAGGGGACCGATCGCCCGCGTGTCGCCGAGTAGCCCGAGGGCGCGCGCGGCGTGGGGGCGGACGTTGTCGTTGTCCATCTCGAGCTTGTTCGCGAGCGGCTGGGTCGCCTCCTCGCTGCCGATCTCGCCCAGGGCCTTGAACGTCACCTTCTGGAGCCCCGGGTCGGAGTCCGTGTCGACGTACTCGACGAGCGTCTCGACGGCGTCCTCGGCGGCCATCTTCCCGAGCGCCTTGATCGCGGGCTTGTCGCGCCGCTGGGCCTTCTGGTGCATGGCGTCGAACGCGCGCTCGTCGTTCATGCGCGTCAGCGCCTCCATGCAGTGCTCCTCCATGAAGTCGGAGCCCAACTTCTCCATCGCCATGAGGATCATCTCGACGTTGCCGCGCTGCTCGTGTTCCTTCAGCGCGGACCACTCCGGCGGGAAGTCCTTGTAGTGGCCGAGCACGTCGAAGAACCCCTCGGCGGCCAGCTGCTCGCGAACCTCCAGGTCGTCCCACTCCTGTGCGTCCTCGAGTCCGGTGGTGAGTCCGTCGGTCGCCTCCAGCAGGTCGGCGATCGTCTCGGCGTCCTCGTCGGCGTCGAGGCCCGCGTCCGTCACCGTCGCTGCAGTGTCGTCGAGCGCGTCGAGCAGCGCCTCCTCGTCGAAGGCCTCGACCGCGACCGAGAGGTCCGCGTCGAGCACGTCGGCGACCGTTTCGACGAACGACGCGACCGTCTCGACCACCTCGCCCTCGCCCTGCTCGGTCCACCGCGTCCCGGAGATGGTGGACTTGGCGTCCTCGACCTCGTCGACGACGTCGGCAGCGTACGGACCGCGCTGCTCTTCCAGGTCGTCGCGGAGGTCGGAGAGGCGCGCCTCCAGCTCCTCGCGCGGGTCGTCGGCGTCCTCGTCGTCCTCGTCGGGCTCCGGCAGGTCGGCCGCCTCCAGATCGTCCGCGACGGCGTCGAGGGTCGCCTCGACCTCGTCGAGGTCGGACTCGGTCTCCGCGTCCGCGAGCGCTTCTTCCGCCTCGTCGAGCCGCTCGCGGAGCGACTCCTCGGTCACCTCCCCGCCGGCGTCGGCGTCGGAACCGGACTCGGCGTCGGCCTCGCCGTCCGTCGCGTCCGCGTCGGAGGCGTCGTCCCCGTCAGTCATACCGGGACAGTCGGCGCGTTCGGGGTAAAGGAGTTTCCGTTTCCGTGCCGGCCACGGGACGGACCCGAGCCGCCTCCGGCCGGTCGACGAGGCCCGATGCCGGAAACCCCCGTCCAGGCTCGTCCGGGGCCGGAAACCCCCGTCCGGTGCCTGAAGACCCGTAGGGGCTCGTTCGGCCCCGTCCAGCACCTCGCCGCTGGTGCCTCGGGGCCCCAGTGGCCAGCGCGTAACCTGGTATCGCATAATTTGCCTGAAACATATGCGGTCGACGCCCCTCGTTCCAGGTGCAATGCGCTACGTTTCGACCCGACGTTCCGCGATCGTCCGCGACCCGAATCGAGGAGCGGCACCCTCCGGCCGGGCTTCCGGAGGCGCCGACCGCGATGCGAGCGACGACGAGGCTCGATCGCACGGCGACCGGGAGGAGACCCGATGACCGTCCAGACCGTCCTCGGCGGCGCGGCGTTCCTCGCCGGCCGGGTGCTGTTCGCACTGGTCGTCGGCTACCTCGCACTCGGCAACCTCCTCGATCTCGAGGGGGCGGTCGGCTACGCCGAGAGCAAGGGGGCGCCGCTGGCGAGCCTGACCGTCCCGGCCGGGAGTCTGGCGATGCTGGTCGGGGCGGTCTCGCTCCTGCTCGGTGTCTACCCGCTGGTCGGCGGGCTCGCCGTCGCCGGCTTCCTCGTCGCCGTCACGCCCGTCATGCACGACTTCTGGAACGCGACGGGGCAGGCCGCCGAGAACGAGCGGATCCACTTCCTGAAGAACGCCGGCCTCCTCGGCGCGACGCTCGCGTTCGTCGCGCTCGCAGCCGCGGAGTGGCCCTACGCACTCGGGGTGACGCTGTGAGCACGTGACCACGTGACGTCGAGGACCCGTGGCCCGGCTCGCCCGGTCCCCGTCCGCCGACTCCCCGTCGCCGTCCTCCGACCCTTCGTCCGACGAATCGCCCACTCCGACGCCGACTATCGCGAACCACTCGTTCTCGCCACGCAAGGCGTGTGAGACGCCCGGGACGGCCGACGTCGCCTTCGACGCGTCGACCGTGACGGTCACGGGCTGTATCCGCGGGCCGAACGGGTGTCACGTCCCGGTCCTCGACAGCGTCGCGTACGACGCCGACGCCGACCTGATGACCGTCGTCGTCGCCACCGAGTCGACTGCCGACGACGACACGGCCTGCACGCAGGCCATCGTCGAACGCGGCTACGAGGTGACCGTGCAATTCGACGGCGGCCTTCCGCACCGCGCGGTCGTCTATCACGAGGGCGTGGACGACCGCGTCGAGGCGGCACGCGTGCTCCGGACGGAGTCGTGACTG